>Ga0134099_1000008_pt1 | contig 328407 bp, 301 predicted proteins | sample 10_taG_2_FD_105482 | JGI IMG/M metagenome (GOLD analysis project Ga0134099, IMG submission 105482) | Switchgrass degrading microbial communities from high solid loading bioreactors in New Hampshire, USA - 10_41_5_180_A2 metaG | ecosystem: Engineered > Bioreactor > Semi-continuous > Anaerobic >...
TCTGTCTCTCCTTCTGATGAATTTGATTCTTTAATTCTATCAGACGAGAGTGTTATACTATTACTGGAAATATTTCTCCCTTTTTGTTTGCCAAAATCTCTCCATTATATTTTACCAGTCACAGGGGGCTAATGTGAATAGAATAAAGCAATTAAGAATAGAGAATAGGTGGACTAAGAAACACCTAAGTACTTTGTTAAAGATAAGTATGGATACATTAACTAGGTATGAGAATGGAACAAGTTCTATAAAGGTTAATATCTTACTAAAATTATCAAAATATTTTAATGTATCAATTGACTATATTTTAGGTAATTCTGAAATTAGATTTATAGGGAATGAAGAAAGAAATATTTTAATTTATTACAATAAACTACCTAGAGAGTTAAAAATAGAAGTTCTGGGAGAAATCAAAGGGCTTTTAAAAGGTATTGAATATGGTCAAAGGCCGTATGATAAGAAATTCTTTTTAAAAAGGGCAATGTAATCTATCTTAATTTTGACAAAATTGACTTATAAGGGACAAATGATTGATGTGTATATGATTTCTCTTTGATTATATCGATTTTTTTTATGTTATACCTAATTATAGTAAAAATTCCTATAACGTAAATATTTTCAATATGAAACAATGTAAACCCCCTCTAGAAAAATCTTTGCCTAGTGGGGTTTACCATATTTATAAGCTATTTCTCAAATAATACAAGTAAAAAAAACAGTATAAATTATTATCTTTAGATAAAGTTTTCTTATTAATATGAACGATATTACCAAATTTTGTAGAAAGCAAAAATTATATTATCCTTTTAGAATCAAAACCTGTTTCTTTTGTAGCAGAGTGTTCTTGTTTTATAGTACGTAAAATTCCCTTAATTTCCCCTTTTATTTCAACTTTTAGATCATTTGGAAGTAAACGGTATAATTCTATAAAGTACTTTTCGTCTTCACTAAGACAAAAAGGTTCTTGGTCGTTACATTTTTCCATATTTATAGCAGTCGGTAGTTCAAGAATAGTATCAGCCGAAACACCATAGAAAAGTAGCAGTTTTCTAAAGGTCTCTAAATCTGGGTATGAGACATCGTTTTCGTATCCCGATAAGGTTTTACTATTAATACCTGTTTTCAGATTTACTTCTCTTTGTGTAATCTCTAAAGATTCCCTTACATGTTTTAACTTTTTACCTATTTTGAACATTTGTAATCCTCCTATTTGCTTTATTTTAGCACTTATTAAATAATTGGTGCCACATATTCTTAGAATCTAAGAATTAAGTATTGACATCTTAGAATATAAGATGTAAAATTTTATTATAATCTTAGAATTTAAGACAAAGGAGAGTATTATGAAAAAAGTTTGTGAGATGTTACGAGAATATAGAGAAAACAAAGGGATTACTCAAAGTTTTATTGCGCAAAAGCTTGGAAAATCTGTATCGAGAATAAGTGCTATAGAGAGGGGTGGAATTAAGTTAACAGCTGATGAATTTGTAGAAATATGTATTCTGGGATATGAAGTAAATCCAGCTATTTTTTTTAAAAATATTAATGTCCATAGCACTGATAATTAATGTTCATTAAGGATTTAGTCTTTTGAAATTGATACTTTGGCTCATATGGGGGGTTAAGTAATTTGAACATAAGCCAGATAAAAAAATCTATCTAGCAAATGGACTAGATAAATACAATGTAAATATTCACTAGGACATACTTAAACTGTATGGTATTAGGGTTGAAGAAATTAATGGCTACAAAACATTATCAAAAGTACATAAAGAAGTTTTTGACAAGTTCATTATCAATTTCTATAATGCTCAGGGCTTTGAGCGGAGAGCAGAACTAATACCTATCAGTATAAATTACGTCAAATATGAAGAGTATCCCGGAAAACTGAAAGATTCTGACGATTATTATATACCTCTTGGTGGGAAGATAACAGCTCTCCTGGGTGAAGAGCAGATAGAAAAAGTACTTTGTACATGGAAGGATAAGAACTATAAAAATATGCCACGTATTGAAACAGAGAGTCAGAATTATCTTCGTTTCGATTATAGAAGTGGTAGGCAGAAAGAGTGGCAACACGTTATATCTTATAATCAATGGTATTGAGGAGGTGAGTGTCATGAAGTTGTATACTTTTGCTCATGTTATGCAGGTTTTTATTCTTGGAGTTATCGGGGGATTTTTTATCGGTGGTTTGTTCATATCAATAATGAAATCAAGAAGAGTTACTGAAAAAAGATTTCGAGTAATTCAAGGTAAACGAAAAATACCCAGTGCCGCTAACACTGAGTATCCGATAGTTTCTTGTAAAAACTATTAAGTTTAGGTGCTCTCTCAAAAGCAACCTTATTAATTCTTATTATAGGGCGTTTTCCTCTAAATTGCAATAGCAGTTTATGAAAATAAAAAAGGCGAACATAACGTGTTTATCACGCGCAGCTATGTCGCCCACCCTTGATCCTTGACAACATAAATATGTCATCAAATATATTGTATCGGTGTCTATGGCATCCGTCAACAGCAAAGGGTAGTAAAGTCTATTATTTCCTAATGGTTATAGTGCTAATGAAGAACTATTATCAAATAGAATAATGCTTGAAGTTAAATGTGAGATGGGTAAAATGCTGTGTCATTCGCTAGCAGTATAAAGTAATGGCATATAGAGCCAATTGTACAGCTGTGAGCAGTGTTCCATGTATAAAGAGTACCGCATTCGGCGGTGCACATGGATAATGGTAATATACCAGGCACAAGCTGCTGCTGAAAATACCGGAGGGAGCCAAAAGGTTAAACCCTGCGAGGAAATTGTAATTGAAGTTTGAATTGGCGAACAAAAGAAAGTTTCACAATAGATCATGCGCTTGGACTATTTCCAAGAGGAGTATTCCGAGCGTATGGATGTGTTGTGAAAATAAAGGAGGGTTAAAATGTTATTAAGTTTTTGGCAAAAGGTTCAAAACAAATATATAAAAGGACGACTTATATTTTTTTATCAACTTATAGGGTTTAGTATATATGCTATCCCTGGATATTCTAACTCAATTAACACATTTGGAGCTTGGAATGTACTTAAGGGAATGTTGTTATATTTAATAATTATGTTCATTCTTAAACTAACTCTTGATTGGTTAATTCATTCGCATACTATTAGGATTAATATTAAAGCTATATCCTTGTATTTAATTTATAATTTTATTGTTTGCGGCTATTTTCTCTATTATGATTATTGCAGTAATGTATATGTATACTTGTTACCGATATTTGGTATATTACTATTAAAACTTGTAGAAAAGATAAAAGGAAAAATCAGAATGAGAATGCTGCCTGAATATAAGGAATAACTTTATATATAATATTTGTAACTAAAATCAGGCATATAGAATTAAACAGTATAATTTTCATAATTAATTTTGGGTTGGAGTATTGAATGTACTTTCCTTTTGACATCTTGTATATAGATATAAATGTATCTATGAAGTAAAAGATAATAACCAATAGAAAAAACATTCTACAAATTAAGAAGCAACGTATATCAAAAGGAGCATCCCAAAAAGTGTATTTAACTCCTTCGATACCAATCTTTATGCTGCTAACAATAAATGTTCCCAATGTATTATAGTCTATTGTATTTGATGATAATAATTTAACATCAAACCCGTCTGGAATAAATATTTTTAGTTGAGATAAAAAGATATATATGGCTGTCAGTGCTAGAGTTGCAAGTTTAGTGCTTATATATTTAATATAGGATAGACTTTTTTCAGATCTTGAGAATATAAATAGTACTATAATGCATACCAAATTGATTGTACTAAGAATTAAGAATGATATTTCTAAATATAAAAAGTAGAAATATAGACCTATCATTAGGGATAAGAGTAGTAGGACGCATTTAAACCAGATCCATTCATCAGGATCAGAACTTCTTGAATTATTTTTTTGGCTATTTTTGAAATTAATAGTAGTTTGATAATTATTAATGACTTTACTTGAAACGTGAACCGCATTATTGGGCTTAATAATACCTATTATTGATACGACCAGCGATGCAACAGCAACCAATCCCATAAAAAAATCGTAGCTCATAGAGACCTCCCCAGAATAAAAATTTATGTTTACTGATAGTAAACATTTTTTTACATAATAATACAATGATTTTATTTTTGGAGCAATATATTATCCAAGGAGAATATTATGAAATTAATAAAAATAAAGGAACTGAGGATAAAAAATAATCTCTCATTAAGGGACCTCGCTGTATTGACTGGCATGAGTTATTCATATCTAAACTTACTTGAAGAAGGAAAGCGATGTAATCCATCCTACAAAACAATAGAAAAAATAGCTACAGCGCTAAAGGTAGATCCAAGTATATTTTTTTAACAATAGATCATACACTTGGAGCTGCATCCTAAAAGTATTAAATTTCAAATCACATTTAATATATAAAATTCATATTATTTATTGGGGGTGAATTTATGACTAAAATTGATGTGTTGGATGATGTAATAGAAATGCTAATAAGAAAAGCAATGGATGCTGAAACAAAAAAGCATGTTTCTGGGCAAACTAATTCTGACCTGTATTTAAAGGGGGAGAAAGAGAATGGATTATCTACCGCCTCTAGTAAGAGGAAACCGACTTACAGAATTCAGTGATGCTAAAAATACCCTCGATGAGACAGGAATAAACATCGGAGGATATATAAGGATTTCAACCAAAAAGGACAGTCAGAAAACATCTATTGAAAACCAAAAAAAGTACATAACCGAGTGGGCTAGAGTAAATGGATATAATATAGTCGATTTTTATATAGATGTAAAGACAGGTGCTTACAGTTATCTGAGGAATGAAATGAACAGATTAAAAAATGACATTTCTGAAGGTCGGATAAAAGGGATAGCTTCTAAGGAAATCTCTAGAACTTCACGTGATATAATGGATATTATTGAATTAAAAAGAGGCCTTGTAGATCAGGGTGCTTTTTTTATTTCAATAAAAGAAGGTTATGATAGCAGAACCGATGACGATGAGTTTCTACTTGTTATTCATGCCGGTCTGGCACAGAAGGAAAGAAAGGTAACAAGTTCAAGGGTTAAGATAACTCAGTTGATTAAAGCAAAGGAGGGTAAAACAAATGTTCCGAAGCCTGCTTTTGGCTACAAGTTGTCAGAAGATGGCCAGCACTTGGTTGTAAACCCTGATACGGCAGAGATTTATCAATTAATTGTTGATAAATTCCTTGAAGGATGGGGCAGGTTAAAAATATGTAAGTATCTGAATTCACTGGGAGTAAAGACTAGCCGGGGTGGGAAAAACTGGACAACCAACTCTATATTGAACATCTTAACTAATCCTGTATACTTGGGAATAAGTATGTATAATGTTACGTTAACTGTTAGAGATAGTGCAGGTAAAGCTAAAAGGATGGTAAGACCTCAAGAACAGTGGATAGTACGAGAAAATACTCACCACCCTTTAATTTCTAAGGAGAGATTTGATAGAATTCAACAAATCATTCAGGATAAAAGGGAGAAGGATACTAAGGAATGGAGCTGTTCAAAGAAATATTTACTGTCAGGTTTACTCTATTGTTCATACTGCGGAGGCAAGTTATTTGGAGGGAAGATCCCGAAAAATAATGCCAAAAGAAAATCAAAGGTTAAAAGGACAAACGATGATTATTATTTCTATTATTTTGATAAGAAAATCAGCGGCACTTGTAGCAATAAAAGATCAAACTATAGAATGGAAATTGTAGACAACATGGTATTGGAGGCTATAAAGGGGCTATTTTCAAATAATGATATAATTGATGACAGAATAAGGCAAAAACAATATATTTATGATCTAAAGCTTGAAAAAGAGAAAAAAGAGCGTGAATATGTAAAGGATAAGCTTGAAAGCACTAATTCAGCAATAAAAAAGCAACAGATAGCATTTGAAGCGGATGTCATAACATTGGAAGAGTATAGGGCTCGCCTCAATGAACTTAGAGAACAAAAAACAAAACTCGAAAGAAGGCTTATATTGCTTGATCAAAAGCTGCAAAAGGTTGACAATTTTGAGGATAGGTATTATCAAATAAAGGAAAAGGTTAAGAACTTCATTCATAACATAAACAATCTTGATTTTGATATAAAAGAGGAAATAGTTAGAAAAATTATCAAAAAGGTTAATATAGGTGATGATTATAATCTTTCTTTTGAATACACATTTGAGGAATAAAACTTTTAGTTTTATCATTTTTTTATGATATAATAATTTATAACTGAATTTATTGGAGGTGAATAGATGGAAGATAAAACTTTTGAATTATTAACAAGAATGTATAATGAGTTTTTGGGTAAGTTTGATAATCTAGAAAATAGGTTCGATAGTCTAGAGAGTAAGGTCGACAAAATTGATACCAGATTAACTAAAGTTGAAACATGTATAGAAAATGAAATAAAACCAAATATTAAAGCTTGTCTTGAAGGATATCAGATGGTATATGATAAACTGATTGAACAAGAAAAAGCTATTGAGATTATTAATAATAAGCTTGACAAGCACGATGTGGAAATCACCGTTATAAAAGGCAGTAAGAAAGAAGTACTGTAGTTTTATCTTTTCAGGATATTTTTTTGACTATTTTCGAAAATAAGACAAGCCCTACATACAATTAGAAAAACATGAAATCCGGCCCGCCAAGCTGAGTTATAATTGCTTTTGCCAGTCTTGCATTTGGACGAGTAATTTTAACAGGATATTGTAATTTTTTCTCATAAACCCACATATTAATTATCCCTCGCTTCCTATTTCCCATGGCCAAGGATTGTCAATCCATTTCCATGCAGATAAGTCATTATCCATATGATCAATTGTTATTGGACCATACTTTTTAGTGTAATCTGATACAGCTTTGTGTTTCAGTTCACGGTAGTGCTTGAAATATGCCAGTGCAGTAGCATCATTTGGGTGAGTATCTAAAAACAGTCCGATTTCAACAAGTGCAAATTCATATGCCTGCACTACCATTAGAAGCTTTTCACGGTCAGAAAGCTTTTGCATTGCATGGACGTTAGCATTTGATTTTATTAATTTACTTACGTCACCAATATTATCTGTATTGACGCCACCAACATTGCTGTTCATGTAACTATCCACATTGCCGCTAATATTATTCATCACCTGTTACCTCCTCCTAAAAAAGGCTTATCCAGGCTTGGGAATAATGTACCTCTGTCAATTCCGTCAAAGACATCATAGGGTGTTTCCCATTCTTGTTGTCGAACATAAGCCATGGCAAGAGCCATTTTGGGACATGCTGAAGAAGCCCTTTCAGCAGAATCAGTATATTGATTATATGGATTGTCAAATTCAGTCATAATCTTCTCCTTTCCAATCTCTACGAATATACCTTATATATTTAGAATATGAGGGCTTGAGAAATAGGGTTACATAAAATTTATAAAACGAAATTATGAATTGTCATAATTGAAATTGTATTTATGAATTTTTAATTTTATTAATTTGTGAAGTATTCCGAAGTTAGGAATTTCAAACATTTCGGAAATTAAGAAATTCCAGTTTAGCGAAGCGGATCATTTACAATGAATAATGAGTGGGATAGCCTTGTATAGCCGTGATATATGGTATTCCAGGCTATCCTTCTGGCATATGATAATATTCATAGCGGGTCATTGCCAATGATAAACTAGATATTTTACCGAAACTAAATTCTAGAATTCATAACTGTCAAAACAATTTTTAAATCTGTTATAAATTGATGCCTAATTTTAGTATTTTTAATTTTATTTTTAATGTTTATACAAAATATCAATTTAATACCTGTGAATTGATATTGGATGATGGTAATTGGTGACATAATTTAACTATAATATTTTTACTATAATATATGGTTTATATCTATGAAAAAATTCTTATATATTTATAAAAATACTTATATGGACAGGCATTTTTTCTTTATTTTAATCATAGATTAGAAAGGTACACTATTTTTGAGTTGATAAAAATGTACTTGACTGAGTACATTAACTCGAAATGAATAGGAGGTGCCTTGCTTGATAGATATTCTATTTTCAGCGGTTATTGACGGTCTACAAAATTTATTTCTCATGCTGGGCTACGTATCAAATGTTAATTCCTTTCCTCAGCCATTAAACTCTGAGGAGGAACAGTACTATGTTGAAGCATACAGAAATGGAAGTGAGGAAGCCAGAAATATACTAATTGAGAGAAATCTGAGGCTGGTTGCACATATAGTAAAGAAATATGGTTCGTGCGGCAGTGACAGTGATGATCTAATTTCAATAGGTACTATTGGTTTGATTAAAGCAATATCTACATTCAATATGGATAAGGGGACAAGACTGGCCACCTATGCAGCCAGGTGTATAGAAAATGCAATTACTCCATTGTGGAAACATATTAGTTTAGCTAAAATTAATGTTTAATCATATTATTGAGTTAACTATTCTTGTATTAACTTATATACCGAAAGTAATTTATTATGTTTTATTCAAATAGTACAAAATATTGGCTGCATTGGGGTACGAAATCTTTACCATATGAAGTATAAGGAGGCTTTCAGTAAATATGGCTCTTCAAAATTATGTTCTTAGAATTGATAATCCTGAGACAAATGAAGAAATACTTTTATTAAAAAGCAAATTAGGTACTGAATATCTTAAATTAGTGAAAGAATATATTAGCAACCTGGACATAAATGCCAGTCAGAAAAGGGAAATTACAGAATTGATTTTCAAAAGTATTAAAAGTACATATTCAAAGTTGTAAATCACATTTATAATATTAATATAGAACTGGCTTCACATTTTTATCAAAGTCAGCTATAAAAATTGGTTAAAAGCCGATTCAGTAGCCATAGAAGTCAATTTCAGGCTGTTGTCAATATCGGTCTGTTGCTGATAGAAGGTTTTCTATGGCATTCTGGGAGGAACCAAATGGAAAAAAGCATATCACCTCATATATATACTATGAAAGTACCTGATGGCCATAATATAAGTGTGTACAGCTGGAATGAAGTAGATAATCCGAAGGCTGTTCTACAGATATTTCATGGGATGGCTGAGCATATTGGAAGATACCAAAGATTTGCTCAATTTATGAACAACAATGGAATAATAGTAATTGGAAATGACCACAGAGGACATGGGAAAACTGCTCAGGAAAACGGAAAAATCGGAGTAATTGGAAAAAACGGTTTCAATAAAATAGTAGAAGATGGGCATATGCTTACCATGCAGTTAAAACAGCAGTATAAAAATTTACCCGTTTTTATTTTGGGGCATAGTTTTGGTTCCTTTGTGGGACAAGAATATATTACAAGATACGGAAACGAAATTGCCGGAATAATTCTTGTAGGTACAGCTGCACGACTTGGTGCTGAAGTCCGCTTAGGTAAATTTCTGGCTTCTGTACAGTCCAGGCTGATGGGTGAAGAAAAACCTTCAAAACTTATAGAAATGTTAACTTTTGGTACCTATAACAGAAGAATAGTAAAGCCAAAAACTCTGCTAGACTGGCTAAGCAGGGATAATGCTGAGGTAAGGAAGTATATAGATGATGAGTACTGCGGCTTCACATGCTCTACAGGATTCTATTACTATTTTTTTGATGGATTACTGAATCTATACAAAGAAGAAAAACTTAAAAGCATACCTAAAAATCTTCCTGTTTATATTCTGGCAGGCCAGGAGGACCCAGTGGGTTGTTATGGAAGAAAAGTTCAAAAATTATATGGCATAATATGTGATCTTGGCCTCTCAGATATAAATATAAAGCTATATGAAGGAGCACGGCATGAAATATTGAATGAAGTAAACAGGCAGGAAGTAAGCAATGATATACTGGTATGGATAAAAAGCCACCTAAATACCTGATATAACTGATATATTGATTTTTAGATCATAGCTGTACCCTGATTATATCTTAAATAATGTATACATAAAATTGATAAAAAATACAAGAAAAAAAACAGTAACAAAATAAAAGTAATATTAATCAATAAACCCCATATTACTAAAGTAAGAGCTTTATAATTCGGGGTTTTTTATGAAAGTGGCTATTTACTCACGTAAGAGCAAGTTTACAGGTAAAGGTGATAGTGTTGAAAATCAGATACAAATATGTAAGGAGCATGCAATAAAGCATTTTAACTGTGCCGAAGAGGATTTTGTGATTTATGAAGATGAAGGCTTTTCAGGAGGAAATACCGACCGTCCCAGATTTCAGCAAATGATTCAGGACGCGAGAAGAAAACGGTTTGAAACAATTATCTGCTACAGGCTTGACCGGGTGAGCAGGAATGTCTCTGATTTTTCGCAATTGATAGACAAACTGGAAAAGCTGGGCATCAACTTTGTGTCTGTTAGGGAGCAGTTTGATACAACTAAGCCCATGGGCAGAGCGATGATGTATATAGCCTCTGTGTTTTCCCAGCTGGAAAGGGAGACTATAGCTGAAAGAATACGAGATAATATGCTTCAACTGTCAAAGACCGGAAGATGGCTGGGAGGAATAACTCCTACAGGTTACAGATCGGAAATGGTAATAAGCCGTGAAGAGAACGGCCGGGAAACCAGGAGCTATAAACTGGTTGTTGTTCCTGAGGAAGCAAGTCTCGTACAGTTAATATACAACAAATATATTTTATTCAAATCACTCAGCAAAGTGGAAAAGTACCTGGCTCAAAACAAAATGAGCACTAAAAACGGAAGAGTATTCCGGAGATTTTCCATTAGGTTTATACTGTCCAATCCTGTTTATGCTATAGCAGACGATAAGCTTTATGAATACCTAAGTTCAAATAATTATGAAATTTACTCCGAAAGGGAGGAGTTTAACGGTATAAACGGTCTTATGGGCTACAACAAAACAAGACAGAATGCAACTAGTTCAGGTGAACGGTATCGCAAAAGTGATGAATGGATAATTGCTGTAGGTTTGCACAACGGTATAATACCCAGTGAAGTGTGGATAGAAGCTCAGGAACTATTAACTAAAAACAAATGTAAAGCATACAGAAAAGTAAGAAGTAATACAGCACTTCTTTCCGGACTTCTCAAGTGTGCTGGTTGCGGCAGCTATATGCGTCCAAAAGCAAGCAAGAGAATCAGGCCAAATGGAGAACCAGCGTTTTACTATATTTGTGAGTTGAAAGAAAAAAGTATGAGGACATTGTGCAGTATGACCAATATAAATGGGAATATGTTGGACGGTTTAGTCCTCAGTGAGATAGGGCAACTATTTCAGAAATATTCACCCTTAATTGATGATAAAAGCCTGAACGAAATGAAAAAATGGTTCAACAGCGATATTCAAAATGATGAGCTTCATATACTGGAGGAAAAGCTTTTTAATACGGATTTTGAAATAAAAAACCTTGTCAGGGTTTTGTCAAAGGTGGAGAAAGGCGGAATTGAAACCGCTATTACAGATCAATTAAAAAGTCTGAATGCTCAAAAAGAAATATACATACGAGCTATTGAAAAATTATTACTTAACAAAGCTGAAAATCCAGGTAACACCGGAGCAGCACAGGCATATTACAACAATCTGTTCCCTCCGGAGAATATCTCATGGGTAAATATAGGCATAGAAGTAAAGCGCGGATTACTCAAAAATATTGTAAAGTATCTGGAATGGGACGGTAAAGAGATAAAGCTTTCTTTGAATATGTAAATCCATTATTGGGAGTGCAATCCAAAGTCAGTTTTATATAATTTGCTGCTACATGTGGCTTAGTTTACCATAATTTAGCTTTTCAATTACCAGATTAAATAATGTGTTTCCGCTATGTAAGAATAGCAAATGAAATTCTAATGCAAATCAGAGCTTCTAAAAAAATACAAAATGAAGTTTCACTGCAGGATCCAATAGGAATAGATAAAGAAGGCAACGAAATTACATTAATAGATTTAATCAGCAATGATTCAGAATCAGTAGTGGATGAAGTGGAACTGAAAATGCAGGTAAAGAAGCTGTATAGTAAAATGAAGGGTACACTTAAAAACAGGGAAAAGGTAGTTCTGGAGTTGAGGTACGGTTTATTGAACGGTACCAGTAAAACTCAGCGTGAAATAGCAAAAATGCTTGGAATCTCAAGATCTTATGTTTCAAGAATAGAGAAAAAAGCAATTAAAAAATTAAGCAAGGAATTAAAACCTGAAGGCTGCCATTAGGCAGTCTTTTTAAACCTATAAATGTTATTAATATTTTTAATATTAAAAAAGTTATATAATTCTTAAAATAGTTAAAATCATATTACTTATATAATTGTCTGTAAAATTAACAGATTAAAATTGATATAAGTTTCTTAAAGTAGTTTCTGTATCTCATTCAATTTATCGACTATACTCAATTAATAATAAGACGATAATAGATGTATTCTACCTATAAAATGACAGTATGTATCTGTTTTCATCATAAGTATATTTCGGTCTGGCTATGTATATTGAAAGTCAAGCTTAATTGAGCTTATGTTTTGTTACAGAAAACTATATAAAATTAAAATTAATTGTAAAAGGGGGAGCTAAAATGAAAAAGAAAGTATCTGTAAATGATGTTGAACCGGTACATCTTGAAGGAAGGGATCTCAGATGGATTATAACCGACAAGACCGTGGGAGCAGATCAGATGAGTATAGCCATAATGCATTGCTTTCCTGAAGCTGTAGTTAAGCCGCTGCATGCTCACAGAAACATTGAGGAAGTTATATACATTCTTGAAGGACAGGGACAAGCCTGGATCGATGGGGAAATTGTGGATTTTGTACAAGGGGATGCTGTCTTTTTTCCGGCCAATTCAAAGCATCAGGTAAGGAATACCGGGAAGAAAATGCTTGTGACTGCTTCTATTTTCTCGGCTAAAACATCTTCAGACGACTATATATTATACAGTGAAAGTATGTTTTAGCAGTTATGAAAGCTCAGAGGCATTTTGAATTATAGGGGGGTAGTGAAATGAAGGAATCCAGAGTACATGTGTGGGATAAGGTAGAGATTGAATTACAGGCAAAAAACGATTATATAAATCCATATTGTGAGGTTGAAGTATGGGTAATGCTTGAAGGACCCGATTTCAGTAAGAAGGTTTACGGTTTTTGGGATGGGGGAAAGACATTTAAAGTAAGAATTGCTCCTATGAAAGCAGGCAAGTGGAGCTGGTGCTCAGGCTCAAATACCGATGATCAGGGACTGAACGGAAATAAGGGAAGTATAATAGCTGTGGATTGGACTGAGGAGGAGAAACAGGTCAATCCTTGCAGAAGAGGAATGGTAGTTGCAACTGAAAACGGGCGGGGATTCCAATACTACGATAAAACACCATATTTTTTGCTGGGGGATACATGGTGGTCTGCTCCTACCTACCGTTATCCCTGGTATGAAGATGCTGGTGAGCGCCCGATAGGACCGGATATAGGGTTCAAGGATATGGTACTATACCGCAAAAAGCAGGGTTATAATTGTATTGCAATGCTGGCGGGCCATCCCACCTGGGCAAATGATGGGCTACCTCCCAAAATAAAAATGAAAGATGCATATGGTACATGTATACGTGACGCATGGATGGACACGGATTCAGGAAGTGCAAAGGATATGCACAATGAAGGTGGCAGGCCTTTTTTGTTCCCGGGAAAAGTTAAAGGCTATGAAAATGTGGTTCCTGATTTTGACAAAATTAATCCGGAGTACTTTAAATACTTGGACCGAAAGATCGATTACCTGAATGAACAGGGCTTTACAGTGTTTCTGGAGGTCATACGCAGGGATGTGAGCCAGGTCTGGAAACGTTACTGCGGTTGGCCAGACTCTTATGTAAGGTATATTCAATACATATTTGCCAGATATCAGGCAAACAATTGCCTTTATAGTCCAATACATTTTGACTATATTGGAAACTCAATTCTCCCCAGGGAATATAATGAGCCTGTTAACATGTTGATTGACAAGTATGGCCATCCGCCTTTCGGGACACTGCTGGGCACCAATTCAGCTCCCTCCACACTGTGCAACTTCGGCGGACCCGAAGAAAATCGCTGGCTGACCTTCCACCAGATAGGAAACTGGAGGGAACATGACCACTATTGGTATTTGACCGAAATATTCCATTCAGAGCCGGCAAGGCCAGCCATCAACGGTGAACCTTATTATCCTGGATTTCCCGATGACAATCCCGCCACAGGAAGTGTAGAGGCTGAATTTAACTGTCGGTCAGGTATGTACGGAAGTTTTCTGTCCGGAGGGTTCGGTGGATATCTATATGGAATTCAGGGAATGTGGGGAAGTGATATTGAAAAGAATGCAAAGTACAAAATGTGGGAAGTCCTGGAATACCGTTCCGGAGCTCTGGTATATAACCTTAAGAAATTTGTTGATCGTGTAGGTGCCAGGTATGTTGAGCTGATACCCAATCCAGAACTGATTACTCCGAACAAGTCAGGCAGGATTGACGGATACAAAGGCTGGGCATATTGTGCCGCTACAGTCAAAAGAGACCTATTGCTGTTCTATTTTGAGCAGGAATGTCCGCAGGGAACGGTCAGGGGACTGAAACCCAATGCGCCATACTGCATTGAATGGTTCAATCCTGTCACAGGTGAGTGGAAATCCGACAGAAGGGTAACAGGAACTATCTGTGCAGACAATATGGGTCGTATAATTCTGCCTGATTTTCCGGGAGACGGTGACTGGGGATTGTATCTGGAGGAAATATAAGGAGGCAATTATATGTCATTATCAACAAAGAGAATAGAGGAATTGACCGAGTTATGTAAAAAATTCAGAAGAGAGCTCATATATATTTTATATTCCATTCAGACAGGTCATCCGGGTGGTTCCTTGTCCTGTACCGAAATACTTACACTGCTGTTCTTTGAAAAGATGAATATTGATCCCGCCAATACAAATATGGATGGCAGGGATCGCCTGATTTTATCCAAAGGACATGCTGCACCCATGCTTTATATAAATATGGCACACAGAGGATACTTCAAGCTTGAAGATTTGGATACATTAAGACAAATAGACAGCCATTTACAGGGGCATCCCTGTTACCATAAGACCCCTGGAATAGACCTCTCTACAGGGTCACTGGGTCTTGGACTTTCAGCTGGTGTTGGTATGGCACTGAGCAACAGACTAAATAAGAAAAACGGTCACGTTTTTGTATTGCTGGGTGATGGAGAGATTCAGGAAGGCATTATATGGGAAGCTGCTATGAGTGCCAGTAAATATGAAACAGATAATCTGATAGCCATTCTTGATAATAACGGGGTTCAACTGGATGGAACAGTACAGGAGATAATGCCTCTTGGTGATGTCCAGGCCAAATGGTCCTCATTTGGCTGGAATGTCATTCATGTAGACGGACATGACATTTTAGCTCTATCGAATGCCATTGACATGGCAGTAAAACACAAGGGCAGCCCTACAATAATAATTGCCGACACAGTAAAAGGAAAAGGGATATCGTTTATGGAAGGCAAAAATCAATGGCATGGGAAGCCTATTACTCATAGGGAATATCAAATGGCAGTAGAGGAATTGAACATACAGTAAATAATTTAAGCTGATTGAAAGCAGCAGAATGGAGTTTTTCAGATGTCAGAAGTAATTGCAATGAGAGATGCATACGGAAATGCACTTCTAAAATTAGGTGGAATATACGAAAATATAGTTGTTCTTGAAGCTGATGTAGGTAACTCTACAAAAAGCATAATATTTGGCAGCAAGTACCCTGACAGATATTTCAATGTAGGGATTTCGGAGATCAATATGGTGGCTATGGCATCAGGCTTTGCTATTAGTGGATTTAATACATTCGTAAATACCTTTTCTGTTTTTATGGCCACAAGAGGTCTGGATCCAATAAACAGCCTGATTGCATATGATTCCCTTAATGTTAAACTGATTGGACATTATGCAGGATTGTCGGATTCATATGATGGTGCCAGTCACCAGGCTATTTTCGATATAGCCTGTATGCGCACCCTTCCTAATATGACAATTATTTCTCCCTGCGATCAGATTGAGACTGAAAAGGCAGTACTGGCCTGTGGTGAATATAACGGACCCGTTTACATGCGATTAAGCAGGAATGCAAATCCAATTGTTTATGATGACAGCTATGATTTTCAGCTGGGCAAGGGAGTGGTTATTAAGGAAGGGTCAGATATAGCAATTATAGCTACCGGGTATATGGTACAAAAGTCCCTGGCAGCAGCCTATATGCTTGAAGAGAAGGGGATAAGTGCCAAAGTTATTAACATACATACAATAAAGCCCCTGGATGAGGAAATAATTATCAAAAGTGCAAAGCAAACGGGTATGGTGCTGACAGTGGAAGAGCACAGTGTTTATGGGGGATTGGGAAGTGCCGTTTCGGAGGTGCTTTCTCGTAACTACCCGGTACATGTACATTGTATGGGCTTAACCGGCTATGCCGAATCAGGAGACTACGAACAACTTCTAACTAAATATTCTCTGGATGAATATGCAATTTATAAAAGAGTACAAGAAATCTTAAAAAAAAGTAAATAGCTATAAACATATACCATTAAAAGTCAATAATGATTGAAGCCTTCTTTCAGGTAAATTATTGTTAAATGATTTCGAGATAAATTATAGTGTAGATTTAATTTTGAAGGCATATTTATCAATCAGATTTATTGGCATTTATCCCAAAGCAATTGAAGTTATAAAGTTTCTAAGATCCGAAAATTTAAGATCCGAAAAGGGTAATATGCCGGATCTTAGAAATTTTTTATTATGTAGACTACTTCAGATATGTGATATAATTAACTTACAAGTCACTTTAGTATATGCACCACTGAAAGAATACTCTATTGTCTGGAGGTTCAAGTGTGTTAATTCCCTATACTTTGAAAAATAAGCTTATATTATATTTCAGTATTGTATTTATTCTGGTATCGCTTTGCATTACCTTCTATTACTCTAATTATACAAAAAACCTTCTTGAAAAAAATATAGTTGAGAATACCCAAAATAACCTAACATATATACTAAGCAATATTGACAGGCAAATACAGCAGTGTCAGGAGCTGTCGGACTGGCTGTACATAAACAGGAACCTGGACAAGGTTCTCACAAGAGATTATACAGATTCGAACTATAATTTTGATTATGATATATCGGCAGCATACAAGGAAATCAGCAATAGAGTTACAAATTCATCTATCGGAAAGTATGTGGTTTCCATCATAATTGAAGGAAAAAACAAGGTTGATTTAAAGCTATACTCGGAAGCTGATTTCATTGATATAAACAAAATGAAGACTACAGAATGGTTTCAAAGGGGAGAACGCTCAGAAGTCTTTGTTTGCGCTGGTATGGAAGAAAATCTGGCAAAAGAGAGATACAATAATTACTTTTTGCCTTTTATCCGAAAAGTTATATTCTCAGATACCCGTAAGACAATTGGCTGGCAGGTCATAGGAATTTCACCTGACCTTATCAGAAATAGTGTAAAGGACTTTGAAGTTCCTGATAATGATTTGCTCTTGATATTGGACATGCAGAACAAATGTATGTATTCCAGCGACAATAAATTGCTGGGACAGGATCTGTCAGGGGCAATACCCATACCTGATCAAAATGATAAATTTTTTTACTCTACAGTCTTTGGGAAAAAAGTTCTTGTTGCTTACCATAAGTCATCATACTCCAATTACCAGATTGTACAGCTTGTTGATTATTCCATTATTGAAGATCAACGTACAAATGCCACAAAAATTGCTTTCCTTATCCTGGGAATAACTATAACGGTGGGCTGTTTGCTTACTACATTTCTATCAAGTAATTTAACTAAACCCTTAAGAAGGATAATGCACCGCATGGATTGCATATCAAAAGGTAATTTTAATGTTGTGCCCGAACTGGAGGGTAATGATGAGATCGGTGAGCTTGGTAAGGGAATCAACCAGCTGGCAACTAATATAAATCAACTGCTTATAAAGGTAAAAGAAGATGAAAATGCTAAAAAGGAATTGGAGTTTAAAGTACTTGAAAACCAGATAAATCCACATTTTGTATATAATACCCTCAATTCAATCAAGGTAATGGCAATGATGCAAAAAGCTGATGGAATATATGAAACTGTAACTGCCCTTGGTGCATTGCTAAAAGAGACTTCCAAGGGAGCTATGGATCATATTACCCTTGAGGAGGAAATTAATCTTCTGGATAAATATATAACAATTCAAAAAATTCGGAAGAAGGGGTTAATTCAGGTGAACTATTCCATTGACAATGAGTTGCTGCACTGTAAAATACCAAAATTTACATTACAGCCAATAGTTGAAAACTCAATCGTTCATGGGTTTGAAGGGAAAAAGGGGCTGGGTAAGCTGGATATCAGTGCTCATTTCGTTGATGGAAATGATATTGTTATTGAGATTAAAGATAACGGAGTAGGAATTCCTCAGGACAAATTGGAAACAATTCTGCAAAAAGACAAAACACAGGGAGAGAGATATAACAGTGTTGGTTTGGTCAATATAAACGAAAGATTAAAACTGACCTACGGGGAGAAATATGGCCTGTCATTTGAAAGCAAATGCATGGAATATAGTATTGTCAAAATATTGATTCCAAGGGAGTAAAAATCCTGAACTATTATAAAACTTTACATAATTTGGGGTAAGGAAAGCTTTAAAGGGGGATTATCATGTTAAAAGTCTTGTTGGTGGAAGATGAAACTCTTGTGAAAGTGGGATTAAACTCTTTAGTCAATTGGGAAGAAATGGGCTTTAAAGTGGTTGCCGAAGGTAATAATGGCGAACACGGTCTGTCACTTATTAAAGAATACCAGCCCGATCTGGTTATTACAGATATTGTTATGCCGAAAATGAACGGGATAGATATGATGAAAAAGGCAAAAGAATATAATCCTGACATTACTTTTATAATATTGAGCAGTTACAATGAGTTTGATCTCGTAAAGCAGGCTATGAAGTACGGAGCATGGGATTACATTTTAAAGCTGAATATAAGTGAAGAATCCATGAAGGAGATGCTGATAAATGTTAAGGAAAAAATTGTATCCAAAAATAAGAAGATAATGGATGAAAATTTGCCGATAGTTTACGATATTCAGAGCACTTCCATCATGCGACAGGAATTTTTAAAAAGCATACTTGAAAACAATTTTGACGACAGGAAATACATTGATAGTAAATTACCTTCCATGAAGCTTGAGCTGAATGAAGCAATGATGAAAGTGGGACTGGTAAAAACAAATCTATATCTCTCTGAAACTAAATATAATGATAAGGACATAAAGCTTTTGGATTTTATGATCATAGAAATATTAAATGAAATTGGAAACGAATTTTTTAACTGTTACTTTTTGAAATTATCCTTTGGTACTTATGCTATGGTGTTTTCACCCGAATTATCGGATAAAGCAGAAGTGACTGATGAGAAGATAAAAATAATGGGAAATACCATGCTTGAGATGCTGAAAAAATATGTTAATATTGATGCAGCAATAAGTATCAGTGATACGTATAGCAGTTATTTAAGTCTTTCTCAAGCATTATCACAAGCAAAAGAGGCTATGGATATTTTATTTTATAAAGGCTATGGCAGTGTTATTTTCTTCGATGAAAATGTAGAAAAGAATTTGGGATATAGAGACATGAAGCATATAAATCTGAAGGAAAGTCTGCCAAAAGCTATTGAAATTTGTGATCTGACACTTATAAACAGTATTTTCGATTCAATAATTTATAATATCCAAAGTGCTGGTATTACTAAACATGAAATTTATGAATTGTGTAACCAGACCTTCTGTCTGTGCGATATACATCTTGGTGAAGAGTGGCAGATAGACAATAAAGCACTGGTAGAAGACAAACCAGTTGTTGAAACCGTATATAAGCTGCAAACACTGGGTGAGATTTTAGAATACATAGAAGATTACAGGAATAGAATGATTAATTTCCTGAAGAAAAAGCATGAAGATGAAAAGCATAATCTTGTCTGGGGTGCAAAAAAATATATCATTAGTAATTGTATGCGAACACCCAAGCTGAAGGAGGTAGCTGATAGCCTAAATATTAGTGCAGGTTATTTAAGCAGTATTTTTACAAAGTATACCGGAATGTGTTTTACAGATTATGTTAACAAAGTAAAGATAGACGAAGCAAAGAAAATGCTCAAAGAAGGCCAACATAAGATATATGAAATATCTTACCTGTTGGGTTACGAGAATGCCTGCTATTTTAGCAAAATATTTAAAAAAATCACCGGATGCTCACCAACCGAGTTTGTCAAAAATTCGGTGAATGATAGCCTGATTAATTAGCTTAGTATGAGTGTCCGGGTCAAAATATATATCTATATAAAAATAGTTAAGTAAATCTTAAAATAATTCAAGCTTATTAAATACGAAAAAGATAAAACCTAACTAAATACCGAAACACCATAAAATAGTTAATAAATTATGAACAGAGTCCATTTCTGTGATTCTGTTTTTTTTTTATAATTTAGCTATAGTTATCAAATCAGATAATCTTAGTTGTTGACAACTTCACAAAACTAGCAAAAAAGAGGTGAATATGAATGGTAAAGTTTATTGGAGAAGGTACCGGCCGGATAATAGTACTAAATCTCAGAAGAGGAGAATTACTGCTTGAAAGTGTAGAACAGGAACTGGCAGCTGTCGGTATTAAAAATGCAATAATTACCGGAGCAATTGGCTCCCTAAAAAAAGCGGTTTTCCATCGGGTTACAGGAATGGAAAGAGAACCGGTTGACGAGTTCGTAACAGTTGAAAAACCCCTGGAACTTGCATCACTACAAGGTATAGTTGTTGATGGTCAGCCGCATTTCCATATGGTTATCTCCGATTTAGAGAAAACATATACAGGGCATCTTGAACATGGAACAGAAGTGTTATATCTGGTTGAAATAACTTTAATGGAGGTTATGGGATTGGATCTTCATAGAGTGAAAGACCAGAATAATATAGCAATACTAACTCAAAAGTAAAATGTACTTAACCCTGGTATTAGACTCTAATGGATTTCAATATTAATTTTTAGGAGGAGAGATATGATAAGCAAAAAATTAAAAAAATTATTGGCTATTGTAACAATAACTGCAATGCTGTCGACAGTTTTTTCAGGATGTGGTTCAAGTAAGGATGACAGTGCGGTTTCCAGCACAGCAGAATCGACAGTAACTTCTAATTCAGAAGTTAATAACAACGATGAACCAATTGAGATCAGACTGATGACATCATGGACAGCTGGTTCGGTTGCATACGAATCCATCGAAAAGCTTCTTGAGACCTATAAAAAAGAAAAACCAAATATTATAATTACCCATGATGCTTTACCAAGTGCAGATCTCAGAACAAAACTGACAGTTGAGATGGCAGCGGGCACTCCGCCTGATGTTTCCTGGTGTATATTGAGTTATGCACGTGAATTTATAAAGGATGATAAAATAATTGACTGGGCTCCTGTGTACAATGATCCTAAACATCCTGAATTTAAACAGTGGTTCAGTGAAGTTTCCTTGAATTTTGCCAAAACAGATGACGGTAAAATAATGATGGCACCGCAGGAAGGTTCCATTGACGGACTTTATTACAATACCGAAATGTTTGCTAAATATGGATGGAATCCTCCCCAAACATTCGACGAACTCCTCGCACTCATACCTAAAATAAAAGAAAAGGGTATCTCCCCAATGGTCACAGGCGGTAAGGACGGCAGATTTGCCTGGCTGGCGTCAGCATTGTTGGCACGTTCAGCAGGTCTTGATAATTTCAAAGCTCTTACTTTGGGGGATGCAATGACAAAATGGAATGATCCGAAGTATGGATTTACGGAGGCAATGAATAAATTCAAGCAGCTGGTAGATGCAGGTGCATATCCAAAGGGTGTACTTGGAATGAGCGCAACCGAAGCAGATCAGATGTTTGCACGAGGTGAGGCTGCTATGTACTATGAAGGAGCCTGGAAACCTGGAAATTTTGCAACTGCAGGTGGAGAGGAATTTGTTAATAAGCTTGCCCGTGTTAATTTCCCAATATTTACCGACTGTCCTAACGGTGATACAGAAGTCAATGTAGGAGGTAATATCATCGGTTTCTTTGTAGCAAATGGTTTACCTGATGCAAAAGAAGAAGCATGTATTAACCTTGTAAAAGATATAGTAAGTCCTGAATTTAACGTACCTATAATGGAAAAGGGCGGATTTGTTTATGCAGGAAATGCAGATTACGATAAAACAAAAGTATCTCCTGTTATGAATCAGCTTATAGATGCATACAGAAATGCCAAATCTTATATACCTTCTATGGATTCTATTGCACCACCGGCAGTGGACCTCGCCATCAAGCAGACAGCAATGCCCGGAATAATCACAGGAGAATTTGATGTGGAAAAAGCAGTTTCAGAAGTACAAAAAGCAGCTGAAGATTACGCAAGAGGAAAATAACACATTAATCGGTTTTGGCATATCCGGGCAACCGGGTATGCCGTAAGACCGGAGAATCACAAACGTATGAGGGGGAAAAAATGAGCATTTTTAACCTATTTAAAAAGAAAAATAATAAAGTGTCACCGTCACCTAACCCTCAGTTAGAAGTGGGCAATAAAACGACTAAAAGACTGATTTACATATTTATGACTATTTGTGCTCTCATCATATTGCTTCCTTTGGTGTGGTTATTTTTCTCTTCGATGAAATCACAGGCTGATCTTACGGTAAATACATGGGGGCCTCCAAAGAAATGGGTATTTTCAAACTACGCCAAGGCCTGGAAGGGATCCAGAATTGATACTTATATGCTAAACAGTATATATGTAACCTTTTTAACAATAATAATTACGGTAGTTACAACTACACCGATTTCATTTGTTCTTGCAAGATATAATTTCAAAGCTAAAAAAATTATATACTACTCAATTATTGCAGGAATGATGATTCCTATTCATTCAGCAATAATTCCGCTTTACATGATGGTTGGAAAGTGGGATATGTACAATAATTTAAGTGTTTTAGGTCTGATTTATGGAGCATTTCGTATATCCATTTCCGTATTTATATTAGAAAGCTTTATGAGTTCTATACCAAAGGAATTGGAGGAATGTGCGTTTATTGATGGCTGTTCTGTCTGGAAATTGTTTATGAAAATAATTGTGCCTCTATCCAAGGATGGTATTGTAACCATATCGGTACTGGCAGTTCTTGCCTGTTGGAATGAGCTTCTTGTGTCCATGTTGTTATTAAACAAGCCGGAACTTAAAACATTACCTATTGGTCTGATTGGTTTTATTACAGAATTTAATTCAGAATATACTCAATTGGCTGCAGGTATTATGATGGCTATTATTCCAAGTATTCTATTCTATATATTTGCACAGGAAAATATTGAAAAGGGAATGATCGCAGGGGCTGTAAAGGGATAGATAATACAGATTGGCAGTGGAGGTCTATATGAGTATAACTAAAAAAAATATTTGGGTAATTTTAGCATTTATGATACCTGGTTTATTGATATATATATATCTGGTTTTGTATCCTATCGGACAATCAGTAGTACTCAGTACATTTAAGTGGGATACACTGGCATCCAGTAGGTTTGTAGGTTTGGAAAATTACAAATCGGTATTCGAATCACAACTGTTTTGGAAGTCATTGGGAAATTCCTTGATATTTATGGTATCAACAACATTCCTACAGGTTATTTTAGGATTCACATTGGGGTATATGGTTTACCTCCAGTTGAGAGGCTATCGCTTTTACAAGGTAGTGTTTTTTATACCGACAGTTTTACCTTCTGTGGCAGTAGGATTTATTTGGAATTATATATATAGTCCGGGAATGGGTTTATTAAAACCTTTCATGGCAGCCATAGGACAAGCAGATAAATACATACCGCCCTTATCCAGTCCGGCGTTGGCATTAATCGCTGTGATTATAGCACAAACATGGAATTCATGTGGTGTTCAGGTGATTTTGTTCAACTCGGGATTTATGAACATGCCCCATGAGGTAATAGAAAGTGCAACAATAGACGGGGCCAGTGGAATGAAAATGATTTACCACATGGTGATACCTCTTTCATGGGATATTATTAAAATGGTAATAATCCTTCAGACAGTCGGTGCATTACGTGCCTTTGACCTGGTATATGTTATGACTGGCGGAGGTCCCAATCATTCTACAGAACTGTTACCTCTCCATTTATTTGTTAATTCGTTCCAGAACTTTAATATCGGTTATGGAAATGTTGTAGCCATTATAATTTTTGTTATGGCAATGCTGCTCACAATGGGAATGAAAAAAATAATGTACAAGGAAAGTATTTATTAAACTATTAAATTATTAATTTGAGAGGGGAATAAGGTTATGACAAAAACTGAATTGATTAATGAATTAAGAAAGTACAGATGTGCGGATTTATCCGATGCTATGGATGCCCTGGGACTTGTAAATGTCGGTTCAATGAACCCTAACATGAGACCTCTGAGACCTGGTATTGAATTCAAGGGGTTCGCTTATACGGTTAAGCTGCTTCCAAAACAAACTCCCAATAAGCAGTGTAAAACCGTTGAGGAATACAAGGAAGAATTGACCAGGGAATGTGAAGACATATATTCCTTCGTAAACGAAATTACAGAGGAAAATGCGAAGGATATGGTTGTTGTGGTTGACATGGAAGGTGTTGTGGGAGGATTATGGGGCTCAGAAATAGCTATGAATATGATGATAAGGGGAATTGAAGGTGTAGTAATAGACGGTGGCTGCAGAGATTCATATGAAACCAATCTTGAGCAGGCAAAAGTATTCTGTACCCAGAGAACCTACAACCATGTTTACGGGCGTGTTCGCAGTGGTGCCACAAATATACCTGTTCATTGTGCAGGAGTGACTGTAAAACCAGGAGATATCATTTGTGCAGATGATGACGGTGTTTTGGTGATACCCTTTGAAGTAGCTGAAGATGTAATAAAATTTGCCAGAATGCAGTTGGAAGAAGACATTGCCACAAGATCTTCTCACTATAAAAAATTAGGATATGAACCAGATGCCACTCTTGAAAGGCTTAAATAAATATATCTCTACAAATTATAGATAACTGTTGAAATTAGTGCTTCGGTATCAACTTCAAAAAATGGGTACTCCATTTTTTGAAGTTGTGCCTGTAATCACCAGAAATCTATATTTTTGCAATTGTATTAGATTGATGCAGGCTACTTTGTAAAAATAAAAAAGGGGGTTTCTATGAAAGCCATACAAAAAACAGCAGGAACGCGCGGAGCACAGATTGTTGAGTTGGAAATTCCCAGGATAGGGAGAAATGAAGTACTTGTGCAGGTCAAGGCAGCAGCCCTGTGCAGATCAGATGTGGATGTTTTTGAATGGACACAATTAGTTCAGAATGCCCATTATAAGTTGCCGTTCATCATGGGCCATGAATTTTCAGGCATTGTGGTAGAGGTAGGTCCAGATGTAAAGGGAATAAAAGTCGGAGACAGAGTTGCAGGTGAGACTCACATTCCATGTGGTTATTGTAACACCTGTAGAACCGGTAATCAGCATATTTGCAGAAACAATATGGGAGTGATAGGCAGAAGCTTTGATGGATGCTTTGCCGAATATATAAAAATCCCAGAAATAGCTGCTGTTAAGATTCCCGATAATATAACCTACAGACAAGGTGCACTTCTGGAACCCTTCACGACTGCTCTGCATTCTCTTTCCAAAGCAAATCCCTCCGGTAACAGTATTGCTGTTTTAGGAATGGGTGCAATCGGGTTGATGACTGTTGAACTTGCTAGATTCTTAGGAAGTACAAAAATCTTTACAATGGGCAATAATGATGCGCGACTTGAAGAGAGCAGACGTCTTGGCGCAGATGTGACCATCAATGGTTCCAGAGAGGACTTTGTGCAGGTGATAATGAGGGAAACAAATGGAGTAGGAGTGTCTTCAATCATTGATATGACCGGAAATGAAGACGTAATAAATAAGAGCGTTGAGGCTTTAAAGGTGGCAGGAACCCTTGTCCATGTGGGAATGGTGCCTAAGCCGTTGACATTTTATAACTACATGTACGGCGTGGTATACAAGGAGCTGAATGTTACAGGAATATTCGGCAGGAGAATGTTTGAAAGCTGGGAAACTGTATTATCCATATTAAGCACCGGAAGAATCAGGTTGGACAATTATATTGGTAAGGTAACCAAGCTTGAGAATTTTGAACAAGCCATAGCTGATTTCAGAAGTGTAACAGGAAGAATAATTTTTGAGTTTTAAAATATAAAAAGAAGGTGTAAAGATGATAGAAAATAACAACTGCAAAGAGGTCAGCATTTTTGAAGTAGGCCCCCGTGACGGCCTTCAGCCTGAACCGGTATTCATACCTACTGAAAAGAAAATTGAATTGATAAACAGGCTGACCGATGCTGGATGCAAAAGAATAGAAGTGACTTCCTTTGTACATCCCAAGTGGGTGCCTCAGATGGCCGACTGCAAAGAAGTAGTGGCAGGCATAAGGAAAAAGGAAGGTGTGACTTACAGTGCCTTGATTCCTAATTTGAAGGGTCTTGAAATGGCTATCGGGTGTGGTTTAAAGGAAGTAGTCACCATCATGAGCACAAGTGAAAGCCATAATAAAAAGAACCTTAACATGAGTACTGCTGATTCTCTAAAAGAAATAGAGCAGATTAATAAAGTTGCGGCAAAAAACGGAGTTAAGGTACGCTCTTATATTGCTACTGTATTCGGGTGTCCAATTGAAGGTGAAATGAGTCCACATAGAGCTCTTGAAATAGCACTTAAATTGGAAGAATTCGGTTCATATGAAATTTCACTGGGCGATACCACCGGAATGGCAAATCCTGTTTCGGCATATGAGATTCCAAAGATGATTAATGAAAAACTTACAAGGGCAAAGCTTGCTGTTCATTATCATAAATATCACGGTATGGAATTTGCCAATAACCTGGCATCTTTTAAAGCAGGTATCAGAATATTCGACGGCGCAGCCGGTGGTCTTGGAGGATGTCCGTATGCACCTGGTGCTAAAGGAAACTGTCAGACTGAGATACTGGTTGAAATGTTTCATCGGATGGGAATTGAAACAGGAATAGACTTGAAAAAGATATATGAGGCGGGTGAGTATGCTCAGACCTTGAGTACACTTTTACACAGTAAGTGTGTATAAGAGCCTTTTAATATCTCATTTACTCAGCTCATTTGTCCGATTTTGTACATTCTATGTCGAATTTCATGCAATAAACAATAATTACACGAGATTTACCAGAATGTCGGACAAACTAGTATCATACAGACGCATAATAAATCGAAGTTAAAAAGGGGGCAACTAAAATGAACGAAAAGTTGTTGGACATAAAGAAAAAATACATAAACGGAGAGATTAACAGCAAGAACCTTGAGAGTGTAGTTTTTACTCAAATATATGGATCAGATCCGGAAAGTATTAGGGAAGCATGCAACGATGCTGCTTATGTCCGTTGTGAAGCAGTTGAGGAAGCAACAGGAACCAGCCTTGATATTATTAAAAATACTCGTCTTGATAACTGTTCATTAGTTGGTGGGGAAAGAATTCTGACCGGCATTGAAGGGAAAATTGGCGCAGCCACAATACCTATGGGAGTTGCCGGCCCTGTAAAAATTAACGGGCAGTTTGTGAATGAAAAGGTATATATTCCTCTTGCAACCAATGAAGCAGCTCTTATTGCAGGAGTTCAAAGGGGAATCAAGGCCATTAATCTGGCTGGAGGATTGAATACATTGGTTCACTTTGATGGAATGACCAGGGCGCCATTAATAGAAGCTCCAAATATTGCAGAGGCCAGAAGGTTCTGTGAGCAGATAGTAACGGATAAAGAGCTGTTCAAAGAACTGGCAGCTCTGTCAAGAGACCCCTTTGTACGGCTTGAACAGATTGATCCATATCAATTGGGTACAAAAGTATTCCTGAGAATGACATTTAAAACAGGTGATGCTATGGGAATGAACGGTGTGACCAAAGCATCAGCAGATATAACAAGAGGTATTTTGGCAAAATTGCCTGAGTGGAAGCTTATCACAATAAGCAGTAATTTATGTTCAGATAAAAAATCTTCCCATATCAATGTTTTAAATGGTAGAGGTAAATCAATCCAAACCGAGATATTCATTCCGGATGAGGTTTTAAAGGCTGTGTTTAAAAAAGGAGTAAACGGGAGAAGCGTTGAGAAAACAGTTTTCCATAAATGTTACCTTGGTTCGTGTTATAGCGGTACCATTGCCGGCTTTAATGTAAATGCGGCAAATGCAGTTGCAGCATTTTATGCGGCAACCGGACAGGATTTGGCACATGTTGTTTCATCTTCCAGCTGCTTTGTGCAAGCTGACGCAACCGAAGATGGTGTTCATTTTATGGTTTCCCTGCCTTGTATGGAGCTGGCAACCATAGGAGGAGGCACAATGTTTGGAACTGCAAAAGAAGCCTTAAGGCTTATTGGCTGTGGAGGCTTTGGTAAGAGTGTAGACGATAATACAAATGTGCTCAGGTTGGCTGAAATAGCTGCAACAGCTGTAACGGCTCTTGAATTGAACACCTCCTGTGCTCAGGCTGCAGGATACGAGATGGCCGATTCCCATGTAAAGCTGGCAAGGGGAGAGGAAGCATAGTAAATATAACCATCAACCTCCAATATTCGCTTCATAGCGGATATTGGAGAAGTAAAAATTCATTACATTTTATGAACGTTATTGCGGCTCAAAGTTGCTATAGTGGCTCAGGAAGTTAGCTTGAAAGACTTCTCTAATGTTCGTCTTCCACACTGACCTATGAATTTATTGCCGTGAGAAATCAGCAAAATATTTCCGATTACTCGCAAATGTTTTGAAAGCGGCATACTAAAAAATTTCCTTTATTCGTCATATTGCGAATATTGGAGTAGATTAATTTCATTAAGTTTTGTGGCCACAAAGGTGTCTCAAAGCCACCTTCAGTGGCTTAGGAGGTTAATATGTACGAATCAATAAAAAAATATATGAAGGTTGGTTTAATCCATTTCATGGCTTATCCCACCACAATGAAAGGCGAAGGACCAATTGAAGAGACTGTAAAAAAGATTCTTGTTGACAATTACTTTGATGCAATTGAGCTGACTTGGATAAAAGATACTCAGACAAGAAAGAATGTAAAGAAAATGCTGGACAGTTCACATATGACAGTAGCTTACGGGGGACAGCCAAGATTATTGACAACCGGTATGAATATAAATGACCTAGATGAAAGCAAAAGATTAGCAGCTGTTGCCAATCTTAAAGAAGGAATTGATGAAGCTTATGAAATGGGAGCTACAGGCTTTGCTTTCTTATCTGGCAAATATGCTGAAGAAACAAAAGAGCAATCCTATCAGGCGCTGGTTAAATCCACAAAGGAATTATGTAGTTATGCAAAGAGTAAAGGCAATATGAAAGTAGCGTTGGAAGTCTTTGATTACGATATTGACAAGAAGTCAATTATTGGTCCCGTTAAGCTGGCAGAACGTTTTGCCCGGGAAATGACCTCTGAGTTCGATAATTTCGGATTAATGGTAGACCTGTCCCATATTCCTATGCTTCATGAAACTCTGGAAGAAAATCTGATTCCCATAAAAGACTATATAATACACGCTCATATGGGTAACACCGTAATAAAGGATCCCTCCTGTGAGGCCTATGGAGATACACACCCGCGTTTCGGCTTCCCTAATTCGGAAAATGATGTTGATGAATTGACGGAGTATTTAAGAATACTAATGAAGATTGGTTTCATCAATGAAAAGAGCAGACCTATAGTCAGCTTTGAAGTTAAACCATGGGGTGATGAAGATCCGGATATTGTCATAGCAAACGCAAAGCGAGTACTTGATCTGGCTTGGTCAAGGGTCTAAGAACTATATAATACGTCAGAATGGTGATATAACAGGCATAAGAATAAGTTAATAATGAAATGTTCTGGCACAAAAAGTGATTAATTTGATGAACAAACCTTATTTACAGGTTATTACAAGGAGGATGAATATGAAGATAGTGGTACTTGACGGATATACTCTTAACCCTGGTGATATCAGTTGGTCGAGATTGGAGAAGCACGGAACATTGATTGTATATGACAGGACTCCGTCAGATAAGATTGTTGAGAGGATAGGTGATGCAGAAATTATTTTTACAAACAAGACACCTCTGACAAAAGAGACTTTTGACCAATGTCCTCAAATTAAATTTGTAGGAGTTTTGGCTACAGGATATAATATAGTTGATATTGAGTATGCAAAGTCCAAAGGCATACCTGTGACAAATATCCCCACATATGGTACATCGGCAGTTGCACAATTTACTTTTGCATTGCTTTTGGAGCTTTGTCATCATGTAGGGGCTCACAGTGATAGTGTATTTAAGGGTGAGTGGGCAAAGTGCCCTGACTTCTGCTACTGGAAATACCCATTAGTTGAACTTGCAGGTAAAACCTTCGGTATTATTGGTTTTGGCAGAATAGGGCAGGCAGCAGCCAGAATTGCACAAGCTATGGGTATGAAGGTGCTGGCATATGATCAGATCTTCGATCCCAAGCTGGAAAATGACCAACTGAAATATGTGCAATTGGATGAACTCTTTGCCCAGTCGGATGTTATCTCTCTGCACTGTCCGCTGTTCCCTTCAACAAAGGGTATTATAAATAAAGCAAATATTGCAAAAATGAAGGATGGGGTAATGCTTATAAACACATCCAGAGGACCATTGGTGGTGGAACAGGACCTGGCGGAGGCTCTTAATTCCGGTAAAGTGGCCGGAGCGGCACTGGATGTTGTATCCACTGAGCCCATCAGTGAAGACAATATACTGCTCAAAGCTAAAAATTGCATTATTACTCCCCATATAGCATGGGCACCAAAGGAATCAAGAAGCAGATTAATGAATATTGCAGCTGATAATTTAGAGGCATTTTTATCAGGAAGTCCTGTAAATGTAGTAAATCTGTAAAAGGTTGAAAGGATGATCCAATGAAAATCGTGGTAGCACCTGACTCCTTTAAGGGTAATCTGTCTGCCCTTAAAGTAGCAGAATTTATAGAAGCTGGTATAAAGCAGGCAGATGAAAATATAGAGGTTGTGAAGATTCCCGTTGCAGACGGCGGTGAGGGTACCGTTGAGGCTATTGTTACCGCAACTGGTGGTAAAATAATAAAACAGCGGGTCCATGGGCCGTTTATGCAGGAAATTGATTCTTTTTTCGGCATTTCCGGAGATGGAAAAACAGCAGTTATTGAAATGGCTGCCTGTGCTGGAATTATGCTGGTAAAAAAAGAGGAACTTAACCCTCTGAACACAACCACATACGGCGTAGGTGAATTGATACTGGCTGCCAAAAACCTTGGATGTGATAGAATAATTCTAGGTATCGGCGGAAGTGCTACAAATGACGGCGGTATGGGAATGGCACAGGCCCTGGGATATAAATTTTATGACAAAGAAAATAAGCTGTTAGGGCAGGGCGGAAAATATTTATGTGAAGTGGCGAGAATTGATTCAAGTGAATACATAAGAGAAATAGATAATATTGAGATTATAACTGCATGTGATGTAAATAATCCATTATGCGGCCCAAACGGTGCTTCTTATGTGTATGGACCACAAAAAGGTGCTGATTCAGAAGCAATAGAATTTCTTGACCAGGGATTGAGAAATTTTTCTGAAGTAATAAAAAAAGATCTCAATAAAGATATAGCTAACATTCCAGGAAGTGGTGCCGCCGGTGGTCTTGGAGGTGGCCTGCTGGCTTTTTTCAGCAATGCAAGGCTCTGTTCCGGGATAGATATGGTGGTTAACAGTTGTAATTTTGAGGAGGCTGTCAGGGATTGCGATTTACTAATAACCGGAGAAGGGAAGACGGATAGTCAGACTGCAAATGGCAAGGTTGTTGTGGGTCTTGCCAAAGTGGCAAAAAAATATAATGTTCCAGTAGTTTGTTTATCAGGTTCATTGATGGAAGGATATCAGAAAATATATGAACATGGGGTTGACTCTGCATTTAGCAATATTACTGCTCCAATGACATTAGAGGAGGCCATCAGATTTTCTCCGGAAATGTTGACACAGGCGTCCTATTCAATAGCAAGACTTATGTTAAAAATAAATGCAAGGTTAAGGTCTAAGTGATGAACTGCAAGTTAAAGGACTGAGTGATACTTAATACTGTATATATGTATGTATTCTGATTATAAAAGATAAAAGCAAAAGCTCACAATATTTCTAAATATTGTGAGCTTTTTATACAATTGAATGGTGAATTATGGTATAATAGACCAGTTGTATTTACTAGTGAAGTTAGTATGAAAACAATTTAAAATAAATCCAACCAATACAAATATGAATTAAAATAATATCAATGAATCTGAGTTTACGTGAAATGATTATCTGATTTTAGGGGGTAGAAAATGACGGAAAAGAAATTAACTATTAAACTATTAGATGGAGTATTTGGTGTATGTAAATTAAATAATGAAGATAAGATTCCTGAGTGGGCTGTAAACCAACATTTTTATTCTGTAACCAAAACTGCTGATGAATTATCAGTGGTATGTTTACAGGAGGATATTCCAGACGGTGTACAGTGCGAAAGTGATTGGAGACTCCTGAAGGTAATGGGAGTATTGGACTTTTCATTAATAGGAATAATTCACTCCATAAGCCAGGTACTTGCTGAAAATAAAATTAGTATATTTGTTATATCAACATATAATACAGATTACATATTGGTTAAGGATAAGGATATTGATAATGCATTAAAAGCTTTATCTGAAGAATATGAAATCATAAAAGAATAATTAACCTTAGAAATGATATCAAGTGTACTCATCTTGATTTTCCCTGAATAAAAAATTAGTTATTAGCATAAAAGAGCTTACGTCCAAGTAAGTTCTTTATTTGTTTTTTATATAAATTGAACATTAAAATGAACCTTTTTACTATATTATGACAATGTATATTTGAATGGCCATTCATGATATAAAAATGAAAGGAGAAGTTCTTTGGATATTTCAGAGGTTACTGAGCTTGTAAATACACATGGCAAAGATGTGTATGCTTTTTGTTACAAGCTTACAAAAAATAAAACAGATGCAGATGACCTATATCAGGAGACCTTTCTAAAGGCTATGGAGCTTTATTATAAAATTGATAACAAAAACAATCCAAAAGGATATCTTATATCTGTTGCAGTAAGACTTTGGAAGAATAATCGGCGTAAATATGCCAGACGTAACAGATTAGCTCCTACTGAAGAGCTAAATGACAATTTATGTTGCAGTTATATTAATATATTCGAAAAGTCTCCCGAAAGCATTGTTATTTCCAATGAACTTCGGAATAACCTGCTGATCGCGGTTGATAAACTTAATGACAAGCTAAGGATACCCCTGTATATGTATTACACTGCCGGAATGTCCAATGAGGAAATTGCAGCAGCACTTAAAATACCTTTGGGGACTGTGAAAAGTAGGCTTTACAAGGCTCGTAAGATGTTAAAAAATCTTTTGGAGGTGGAATCTGAAATATATGATAAAAAATGAACAACTGGAACAAATATTGAAACAGACTCTTTCCTCAACAGTTGAGCCAAGTAAAGAGTTAAATCAAAAAATAATTAACCGGATTAAGGAGATTGATAATATGAAAATCAAAATCAGAAGAAGAGTAGTTGGGATGTTTATAGCTGCAGCTGTCGCACTTGTTATGTCGGCAACAGCTTTTGCAGCATGGCAGCTGCTTCACCCAAAACAAGTTGCAGAACATTTGGGAGATCAAACACTTGCGAAGGCTTTTGAATCAAATGATGCAATCGAAATAAATAAGTCAGTTACTTCTGACGGATATATAATAACTCTCATGGGCATTACATCAGGTAAAGATTTAAGTGATTTCAGGAGTTCAGCCCAGGATATCCATCCTGACAGAACTTATGCAGTGGTATCAATAGCAAAAGAGGATGGAAGTAAAATGCCAAGTACATCGGATGAAGCATATGGAAATCCTCCATTTTTCGTGTCTCCTCTAATTAAAGGACAGAAGCCATGGCTGGTTAACATAGCGTCTATGAACGGAGGCTACAGTGAATGCGTTATTGATGGAGTAATGTACAGACTTCTGGAATGTGACGGTATTGAAATGTTTGCAGACAGAGGATTATATCTATGCGTAAGTACTACCAACTTTTTTGATATCAATGCATTTCAATATGACGAAAAAACCGGAGAGATTACCCCAAAATCAGATTTTGATGGGGTTAATGTATTGTTTGACCTGCCATTGGATATAAAAAAAGCAGACCACGATAAAGCCGAGAAATATCTGAAAGAATTACTGGAGCCTTCCGCAGATTAACCTGAAAAAGGACTAATCCACTTAATTATACTGCTTCTATATAAATATAATAATAATAATAAGACAAAAGCCCAAATACTTCTATTAGTATATTGGGTTTTTTGTTTAGGCTCAACCAAAATTAATATCGATAATTCCATAATTGATTTAAAAACTGGTTTATAAACCGATGCCACTTGAAAAGCTTTGGATTTCTTCAGAATTATCCGCATTTTACAGGCTGTCATGATAAATAGCCAAGTTCAACGTTTTTTGTAGTTTGAGGTTATTTGGTTATAGAATTAAAATATAAGAAGCATAATATTCGAAATTATTTATCACCAAAGTTTATGCAACTTTAATTAAAAGGCGTGATATATTGTATTCTAAAAAAGAACTTCTACGACTTTTTTTTCCTGCGTTTATTGAGCAATTTCTTTCTACAGCAATAGGTGTAGTAAATACTATGATGGTAAGCGGACTAGGAGCTTTTGCGGTTTCGGCTGTAGGCATTGTAGACTCCATAAATTTTGTGGCTATGAACCTTTTTCTTGCAGTATCAACTGGTGCTACAGTTGTTATAGCGCAGCATCTTGGAGCAGGAAACCGCAAAGAGGCTTCAGACACTGCCGCCCAGTCCATTGTATCTGTTTTGATACTTTCTACTATAACCGGTCTGGCGCTGTATATTTTTGGACAGCAGATAATAGGATTCATGTTTGGTGATGCAGAACCTGCTGTTAAATCGGCTGCCTGGATTTATATGATTTGCTCTGCAATATCATACCCACTTTTGGGGTTATTTAATATTTTCACAGGAATACTCAGGGCAAATAACAATTTTATTGCATCCATGACATCTATCATTATGTCAAATGTAATAAACCTTGTTGTAGGAGCAATTTGCATTTTCGCCCTGGATTTAGGAGTATTGGGAGCAGGTATTGGCTTAATTGCAGCAAGATTTACCGGGGCAGCCATCTTACTTTTTATTTTGATCAGAAGCCCCAAAATATACATAAAAAATGCTTCTTATAAGGTTTGTTCAGATATAATGAAACCAGTTTTGTATATTGGTGTGCCTGCCGGACTGGACAGTCTAGTTTTTAACGGAGGAAAGCTGCTGGTTCAGTCAATTGTTGCGTCACTGGGGACGGCTTCTCTTGCAGCAAACAGTATAGCCAGTTCACTCAACTCAATAATTAACATTCCAGGTAATGCTGTTTCTATAATTGCTGTCAGTGTCATCGGCTATTATGCCGGAGCAGCAAATAAGAAGGAACTTAGAAAAATGATAAACAAGTTGACATTATATGCTATGATTTTACTGGGGGCCGTCTCTATTATATTCCTGCCTTTTGCAACCACTATTCTTAAACTTTATCAACCTACAGGTGATGTATTAACCATGGCTTTACATATAACCTATTTAACCCTGGCGTGTATACCGGTTTTCTGGCCGGCTGCATTTATAATACCTGCTTGCCTGAGAAGTACCGGTGACGTTGTATATGTTACTGTAGTTTCCATTGCCAGTATGTGGATTGTAAGGGTTTTAGGAGGTTATCTGCTGGTTAAATATACCGGTCTTGGACTCATGGGAGTATGGATAGCATGGTGTCTGGATTGGGTTACCAGAGGCGTTCCTTTTTATATAAGGGTACTGAGCCGGAAATATGAAAAGTATTTGCCATCGGCAAAGGTTGATTCCAGCACAGCAGAAGTATAGTAATTCGCTGACAGACCGAAAAGATTAATAATATGAGTTACATTGTAGTTTTGTGAATTGAAAATGTGATTCAAAAATTAATCCCAATGTATATGATTTTAGGATGGAAATTACATATTTAAGTAAGTGTAATATAAAAATAAAAACAAATTACGAAAATGATTGATAAAATTTATTCTATATGGTATACTAGCTACCGGAAAAAATACACACGCATTCAAAGTTTAATTACATTGGTTTCATTTAAAATTTTGGACCATTGCAATTAACGATGTTAAAGTGTCAGTGATAAGTCACTGTTGACAATGAATGCGGAGGTATTAACTTTAACGGAGGTGTTTTTAATATGGCAGTTATTTCAATGAAACAACTTTTAGAAGCAGGTGTTCACTTTGGTCACCAGACCAGAAGATGGAACCCTAAGATGGCAGAGTACATCTTTACAGAACGTAATGGTATCTATATCATAGACCTTCAGAAGACTGTAAAGAAAGTTGACGATGCATACTTCTTCATCAGAGAAGTTGCTATGAATGGACAGGATGTTCTTTTTGTAGGAACTAAGAAGCAGGCTCAGGATTCTATTAAAGAAGAAGCTGAGAGAAGCGGACAGTTCTTTGTAAACAACAGATGGCTGGGTGGTATGCTTACTAACTTCAAGACTATTCGTAAGAGAATAGAAAGATTAAATCAGCTAAATGCTATGGAAGCTGATGGAACATTTGATGTTCTTCCTAAGAAAGAAGTTATAAAGCTCAGAAAGGAAATGGAAGACCTTGAGAAGAACCTTGGCGGAATCAAGAACATGAAGAAGCTTCCTGGCGCAATGTTTGTTGTTGACCCACGCAAGGAAAGAAATGCTATTCTTGAAGCAAAGAAGCTTGGTATTCCTGTTGTAGCAATAGTTGATACAAACTGTGATCCTGATGAAGTAGATTTTGTTATTCCTGGTAATGACGATGCTATAAGAGCTGTTAAACTTATTGCAGCAAAGATAGCTGATGCTATTATTGAAGGACGTCAGGGTGAACAGCTTTCTCCTGAAACTACTGATGCTGCTGAAGTTACAGAAGCTGTAGAAACAGCAGAAGTTGAAGAAGCAGTTGAAGTTGCTGAATAATTAAGCTTGATTTGATACATTACTGGATTGTGTTTATTAAAAACACAATCTGGTAATGGTTTCTATAAACTAAACTGATTATTTTACCAAATATTATTCTATTAAATTATTCTATTAAATAAAATTAAAGACACGGGTGATAAATATATTTTATCCCAGGACGTGGGATAATTTGAATTACCCATGTCGGAAAGTGAGATAGAAAATGATTACAGCGGAAATGGTAAGAAAGCTCCGTGAAAGAACCGGAGCAGGAATGATGGACTGCAAAAAAGCATTAACTGAAACAAATGGTGATGAAGAAAAGGCAGTTGAGTATTTAAGAGAAAAAGGAATAGCTAAGGCTGCCAGCAAAGCAGGTAGAATTGCTGCTGAAGGCTTGGTCGATGCTTATATACATGGCGGCGGAAGAATCGGTGTTCTTGTAGAAGTGAACGTTGAAACTGACTTTGCTGCAAAAAATGATGAATTCAAACAGCTGGTTAAGGATATTGCAATGCAGATTGCTGCAAGCAAGCCAGAATATGTTAGAAGAGAAGAAGTACCAGCTGCCGTTATTGAAAATGAAAAAGAAATTTTAAGAGCACAGGCTAGAAACGAAGGTAAGCCTGAAAAAATTATTGAAAAAATGGTTGAAGGCAGGATTGAAAAGTTCTTTGGTGAGAAATGCCTGATGGAACAGCCATTTATTAAAGATCCTGATATTACAATTGATCAGTTAATAAAAGAAAAAATCGCACACATCGGCGAAAACATTACTGTAAGAAGATTTGTTAGATTTGAAAGAGGCGAAGGTATTGAAAAGAAAGAAGAAAACTTTGCCGAAGAAGTAATGAAACAAATAGGTGGTTAATATTTAAGGGGGGCTGTTACAAAACAAAATAGGTTATTTGTTTTGTAACGGCCCCTCTTTTGGAACATATGACTTGTGTATGTTCCTTTTATTAGGACCTTTTACATACTGAAACAATAATATTTTACCAAACGGAGGAAACCATGTCAGAAATAAAATACAAGAGGGTAATGCTCAAAATCAGTGGTGAAGCCCTGGCGGGAGAAAAAGGAACCGGAATCGATACAGATACCTTAAATAATATTTGTGACAGGATCCATGAAGTACACAAGCTTGGCGTTGAAATTGCCATTGTAGTAGGAGGAGGAAATTTCTGGAGAGGCCGAAGCGGAAAGGGTATGGACAGAACTACCGCTGACCATATGGGGATGCTTGCCACCGTAATAAACTCACTGGGTCTTCAGGATGCCCTCGAATCAAGAGGGATTCCGGTAAGAGTTCAAACTGCCATTGAGATGAGACAGATTGCCGAACCCTATGTAAGAAGAAAAGCTGTCAGACATCTTGAAAAGAAAAGAATTGTTATATTTGCTTGTGGTATGGGAAATCCTTATTTCTCAACTGATACGGCTGCTGCACTCAGAGCGGCTGAAATAGATGCACAAGCCATTCTTATGGCAAAGAATGTGGATGGTATATATGATTCAGACCCATCTAAAAATCCAAACGCTGTAAAATATGACAAAATAAGTTATCAGGAAATACTGAATAAAGGTTTGTGTGCAATAGACCTGACTGCCGCATCTTTTTGCAAGGATAATGGTATACCAACCCTTGTTTTTGGTCTGAATGACCCCGATAATATAATTAAGGCAGTCAAGGGAGAAGATATTGGAACTACAATATATTGAAATCCATTTTAAATAATTGTATTATATATTATAGTGAACATCAAAACCATGTGCAGTGATGCTGTTGGGAGGATGTTGGTCAGATATCCTCGATTTTGTTATCAAATAATTTAGGAGGAGTTTTATGGATAAAGAGCTTTATAAACCTATTGAAGAAAAGATGAAAAAAACTATAAATGTTTTGAAGGAAAATCTTGCAGGTATCAGAGCTGGTAGAGCAAATCCTCAGATTCTTGACAAGATTACAATTGACTACTACGGTGTACCTACACCAATTCAACAGGTTGCAACTGTATCAGTACCTGAAGCACGGGTTATAACGATACAACCATGGGAATCTAAGCTCCTTAAAGATATTGAAAAAGAAATTCAGAAATCAGATATAGGTATAAATCCTAATAATGACGGTAAGGTTATACGTCTTGTTTTTCCACCGCTTACAGAGGAAAGACGTAAGGAATTAACCAAAACTGTTAAAAAGGAAGGCGAAGAAGCTAAGGTGGCAATCAGATCAATAAGAAGAGATGCCATTGAAAGCATGAAGACAAAGAAAAAGAACAATGAAATCACAGAAGATGATTTAAAGGATGCTGAAAAGGATATTCAAAATATAACAGATAAATTTATTGCTGAAATTGATCATATAGTTGAGGTTAAGGACAAGGAAATAATGGAAATATGAACTCTTTGATTGGTAATACCCTGGGAGATGCTTTGGAGCTTGCTAAAAAAAGCGGTTATGAAATTAAAAAAATTTCAATAACAGCACCTCCTAAAATGAACATAACGGAGTATGATCATTCATTCAGGGTACTTCGTGTTAATATGTCTGGAAATAAACTGAACATTTTAGTATGCAAACCCCTCTAAATGAGGGGTTATTTTCAAGGTGAGAATATTTAAGCGTGTACATACTAAATATTAGCTTAATTTTTATATTTCTGTGCGCATTATTGTATTTTTGCTCGCAGCTGGAGGTCAGTATGAGTCTTTGGAAAAGAGTTGAACTGTTGTTCAACCGGCCGAAAAAAATCAAAAGGAATTTTAAATCAATTCCTGAGCACATAGCAATTATTCCTGACGGAAACGGCAGATGGGCAAAGAAGAGAGGGTTGCCAAGAAGTGTAGGCCACAGAGAAGGTTCTATGGCTTTAAAGAAGGTTGTTATATATTGTTCTGAAATAGGTATTAAATATCTGACGGTTTACGCTTTTTCAACTGAAAACTGGAAGCGCCCGAAAAGTGAAGTTGATGCACTTATGAATCTTCTTGTAGAGTTTTTGAGAAATGCCGAGAAAGAGCTTGACGGCAGTAATGTCAAGATAAAGGTAATAGGTGAACTTAAAGGCCTTCCTGTTGAGCTCCAGAAGGAAATAGCAAGAGTAGAGAAGCTGACAAGTGTAAACAGCGGACTAAATTTAATAATATGCCTTAACTATGGGGGAAGGCTTGAACTGATAAATGCAGTAAAAGAAATTGCAGGCAAGGTTAAGTCTGGTAAACTGAAAATTGAGGAAATAGATGAAAATCAATTTGAAAGCTGTCTTTATACTGCCGGAATACCTGAACCAGATTTGCTTATCAGAACCAGTGGTGAGCAGAGAATAAGCAATTATCTCCTTTGGCAGTGTGCATATACAGAGTTTTGGTTCACAGACGAATTATGGCCTGATGTCAATGCAAGCCATATAGCCGAAGCTTTAAAGGCATATGAGGGAAGAAACAGACGATTTGGTGGAGTGACTCAATAGTTAATTTAGTTTATAAAATATATAATATAAAATTACACAAATAGTACACTTTATTAATCCGGTGCTGTTTGTATGATGGAGGAATAATGTTAAAAACAAGAGTTATCAGTGCATTGGTTGGACTGGTTTTGCTTATAACTATTTTATATATGGGTTCAATAGTATTGGGCTTAGCAGTCAGTATAATTGCAGCAATTGGATTATATGAGTTCTACAATTCAGCGGCAAAAATAAAAAACATTCGTCCCATTAAAATTGTTGGATATTTATCAATAATTCCACTATTACTGTTGGGTCTTGAGGAAACAGGCTGGTACAAACTGGACTTAGGTATTTTAACAGGTGTTTCTGCCTGCATTTTAATCTTCCTGAGTATGGGTTTTATTGTATTTGGGAATAAAAAGTATAGCATTATTGATGCCTGTATAACTGCCTTTGGTATAGCTTATGTACCTTTCCTTATGAGTTTTCTGATATTAATTAGAAACATGGAAGGTGGAATGGTGCTGATATGGCTTATATTTATCGGAGCCTGGGGAACAGACACCATGGCTTATACATTTGGAAGGTTATTTGGTAAAAGAAAGATTATTCCAGAGATAAGCCCCAAAAAGACTGTTGCAGGGGCAGTAGGCGGAATACTGGGGTGTATGGCGCTGATGATTGTTTTTGGAATTATCGCTCCTGAATATTTCGGAGGAAAAGATACAGGCAGTTTGTATGCAGTATTGGCTCTTTTAGGACTGTTATGTGGTATTATTTCTCAAATAGGTGACTGGACTGCATCGGCAATAAAAAGGTATGTAAATGTAAAGGACTTTGGAAACATAATGCCTGGTCACGGAGGAGTTCTGGACAGATTCGACAGTATATTGTTTGTGGCTCCAGTAGTATATTATTTTTTAGCACTTTATTTATAATTATTTAATTAATTATTTAATCAATATTATTATTTAATCAATTAATATTAAGACTATTGTGAAATTAATAGCCTATTTATTATACGATTTAATTCCGGAGGAAAAATGGCTAAAGTTATATCAATAATAGGCTCAACCGGGTCTATTGGTGTTCAGACACTGGATGTGGCAAGGAATCTTGGAATAAATGTTGCAGCACTGGCTGCAAATTCAAATATTGACCTTCTTGAAAAACAGGTAATGGAATTCAGACCCAAGCTGGTATCGGTTGGAACCAGGGAATTGGCAGCAGAGCTTGAACGAAGACTTTCAGGCATGAAAGTTCAGGTATTATATGGACTGGAAGGAATGCTGAGTGTAGCTGAACATGCTGAGACAGATACTGTTGTAACATCTGTAGTGGGTACTGCCGGACTTATTCCCACAATGCATGCAATAAAAAATAAGAAGAACATAGCTCTGGCAAACAAGGAAACACTTGTAACAGCCGGGCAACTGGTTATGGAGGAAGCACGTAAGCAGGGAATTAACATATTCCCTGTGGACAGTGAGCATTCTGCCATATATCAATGTCTTTTGGGAAACAATGAAAAACAGGTTGAGAAAATAATAATTACGGCCTCAGGTGGTCCCTTCAGAGGAAAAACGCTTGAGCAGCTTAAGAATATTACTCCTGCACAGGCTCTAAAACACCCAAACTGGAATATGGGCAGCAAAATAACCATTGACTCTGCTACTCTCATGAATAAGGGGTTGGAGGTTATTGAAGCAAAGTGGCTGTTTGGACGGGAACTTGACCAGATTCAGGTTCTTGTACATCCTCAGAGTATAATCCATTCTATGGTTGAGTATATTGATGGGTCTGTTATAGCCCAGTTGGGATCCCCAGATATGAGAATACCTATTCAGCTGGCTCTTACTTACCCCAACCGGTGTAAAAATAACTTTTCCAAAATTGATTTTCTGAAATGTTCTCAACTTACCTTTGAAGAGCCTGACACTAAAACTTTCAGGTGTTTGCAGCTGGCATATGATGCAATAAAATCAGGAGGCACCATGCCTGCGGTAATGAATGCCGCCAATGAGATAGCTGTTTCAGCTTTTCTTGCTAATAGAACAGCTTTTACATCAATTCCTGAAATAATTGAAAGTGTAATGATGGCACATAAGGTGAATATTAGTCCAGGCTTAGATGATATAATAGAAGTGGATAGTTGGGCAAGAAAACAAGCTGAGATAGTTGTACAGAAATTAAGTTAAGAGCATTCATACCGCCACATACTCTGCAAGTCAAAAGTGGTAAAGTTATGAAGAATAAAAGGTTGAGTGGATTAAATAAGGAGTAGGTTGGTTCTGGAATGTTAAATATAAAAAGATAATTTTGATTAAATGATTAAAGTGATGAGTTAAGGAAGGGATTATAGTTCTAAGTAAAGTGAAATGATAAAGTAACGGAGGATTTATGGGTATTATACTGGCAATACTGGCGCTTAGCTTTTTAATAATTGTTCATGAGCTTGGTCACTTTATGGTGGCAAAGGCTTTTAATGTTAAAGTAAATGAGTTTTCACTTTTTATGGGGCCTAAGCTGTTTTCTATTAAAAAGGGGGAAACACTCTATTCATTGAGACTTATACCTCTTGGGGGATATGTCAAGATGGAAGGCGAGGAAGAAGCCTCTGAAGATGACAGGGCTTTCAACAGAAAGCCCATAGGTGTAAGAGCGGCAATAATTGCAGCAGGACCTATAATGAATATTTTGACTGCTTTGATACTGGCATTAATAATGCTTTTTCAAACCGGCTATTATACTACAGAGGTCAAAGCTATATTACCGGGATCTGTTGCCGAGGCTAAAGGACTAAAGCCTGGAGATAAGCTTATAAAGTATAATGGAAAAACACTTTATAATATAAACGACCTTTCAATTTTTTCCTACCCGCTTACAGATGAAAGTGTTGAAATACAATACGAGAGAGATGGAAAGATAAATACTATAGAACTGACTCCTGACAGACAGAACTATATACTTGGTTTTACTCCTGCTGAAGATGAGATGGAAGGTACTGATTCCAATGTTGTTAAATCGGTTTCCGATAATTCACCTGCAAAAACCGCAGGACTGAAAGAAGGAGATCGGATAATAAAACTAAATGGGATTGATGTAAAGACCAGAAAAGATATTCGTGAAATCCTGCAACAGAATAAAGATAAAAAAGTATCAATATTAGTTGAACGAGATGGAAAGCAGCAGCAGCTTACACCTGTAACTCCTGCCATGAGTAAAAATCCTGAATTTTATGCAATTGGTACGGTGGACTTTGTACACAACAAAGGCGGAATTGGCAGTACAATAAAAGAAGCTGTCAAATACAACATATTTCTGGCAAGGTCCATATATTATTCTCTAGGATGGCTTATTACCGGTACTGTTCCTGCCAGCGAGCTTATGGGTCCGGTAGGGATTACAACAACAATCAGCAATGAGGTATCGGCAAGCAAATCAACCATGGAAACAATTATAAACCTTTTATCAATTACTTCCATGATAAGCATAAACCTGGGATTGGTCAATCTTATTCCATTCCCGGCACTTGATGGAAGCAAGCTTGTACTGCTGCTGATTGAGGGGATCAGGAAAAAGCCTCTGAATCCTGAAAAAGAAGCACTTATTACCATGATAGGTATGGTTATTCTTATAATGCTTATGATATATGCTACCTTCAACGACATACTGAGGTTGGGACGAGGATAGCTTCATAGTGAAAGGAAAAGGCTATGGATAATTATATATTGAGAAAACAGACAAAAAAGATAAAAGTGGGAGATATCTTCATAGGAGGAGATTCTCCTATTTCTGTTCAGTCAATGACTAATACAGATACAAGAGATTCAAAAGCTACTGTTGAACAGATTAAAAGACTAGAGGAAGAAGGATGTGACCTTGTTAGGGTTGCAGTTCCGGACAGTCAGGCTGCCGAGGCGGTAAGAGAAATAAGGAAAGCAATAAAAATACCTCTGGTTGCCGACATACATTTTGATTATAGACTGGCTTTGGAGTGTATACGGAACGGTGCGGACAAAATACGTCTTAACCCTGGAAACATTGGTGGTCAGGACAGAGTTAAATTAGTTGCTGACATGGCCAGAGAGCGGCAGATTCCCATCCGAATAGGTGTAAACTCCGGCTCGGTAGAAAAAAGTATTTTGGAGAAATATGGAGGCGTTACACCTGAAGGAATGGTGGAAAGTGCATTAAATCATGCCGCAATGCTTGAAGCAGCAAATTTTGGTGATATAGCAATTTCCATTAAGGCTTCAAGCGTTCCCATGACCATTGCTGCCTACAGACTCCTTTCTCAGAAAACCAGTTACCCTCTGCATATTGGGGTTACTGAGGCAGGAACGGTGTATAAAGGGACAATAAAATCTGCAGTAGGGATAGGATGCCTTCTTGCAGAGGGTATCGGGGACACTATACGGGTTTCTCTTACAGGGGATCCCGTTGAGGAAGTAAGGGCCGGAAAGCAGATACTAAAGGCATTAGGGTTGCTTAAGGATGGGATAGAAGTAGTATCCTGCCCAACCTGTGGAAGAACAAGGGTTGATCTGATAGGAATAGTAAACCGAATTGAACCGGTATTGGACAAACTAAATAAAAATATTAAGGTTGCAATAATGGGCTGTGCAGTGAATGGTCCTGGTGAAGCCAAAGATGCAGATATAGGCATAGCAGGTGGTATCAATGAGGTTTTGCTTTTTAAAAAAGGACAGATAGTAAGAAAGATACCACAGGAAAATGCTGTGGAGGAATTACTGAAGGAAATTGAAAACATATAGCATAGGTTTCTGAGTCATATAAGTTATTTCTTTTGGAACCGAAAAGATTTTAGATTTCGATTATCAAATGATTTATGCTAATACTATAAGAATTTTAGGTTATCCAAATGTGAAATACTTTAGGTCGATTAGTGAAACAACGTATCAGAAAAGGTGTAAGATATCATGATAAAAACTATATTTAAATGTCCTAATTGTTCAAAAGCTCTTAACCAGGGAGTGAAGCAGTACTTTTGTCCAAATGGACATAATTTTGATATTGCCAGAAAGGGATATGTTAATCTTCTGCTTTCAAGTCATATTGGGGCAGGAAATCCAGGTGACAGTAAAGAAATGCTGCAAAGTAGAAGAGATTTTCTTGAAAAAGGTTACTATCAGCAGTTTTCCGATAAGTTGAATTCTATTGTATATCAATTCTGTGTTAATTCCAGACAGAATAACAGCATAAACCAGGGGGCTTCAAAACACAGTAAAAACAATACCCGCAAAGAAGTAAATATAAAAGAAGTAAATATATATGATGCCGGTTGCGGTGAGGGATATTACATAAGCAGACTGAAAAATGATCTGGAGAATCAAAATCAGGATTTTAGCTGTTTCAACTTCAATTTCTATGGTACAGATGTTGCCAGAGATGCTGTTAACTATGCCTCGGGCAGGGACAAGCAGATACGTTTTGCGGTGGCCAGCAGTTACCACATACCGATTCTGGATAATACTGTGAATTACTTGCTTTGTATTTTTGCACCCAGGGATGAACAGGAATTCAGGCGCATTATGAAGCCTAATGGAAAATTGATAGTTGCTGTTCCGGGTGCCCGCCATCTATACACCCTTAAAAAGCTTATGTACCAGGAACCGGAGGAAATCGGACAAAAGGGAACTGTGCGTAATGGTTTCAGACTACTGGAAGAAACAAATGTGAACTATAATATTAATCTCACCGAAAAACAGGATATTATAAATCTCTTCAAAATGACACCTTACAGCAGGCATGCCAATATCGAATCGATTAATAAAGTGGAAGAGCTGAATACCGAGGTGGATATTAATATACTGGTCTATGAAAAGACCTAGGTGAAATTTCGTTAATATGTTAAAATATAATAAAAAATAACAACATTCATTTAGATATTATCAAAGTTTGAGACAAAAAGTAGTTTCATTTAAATAATCATAGACATCGTATTGTACAATTAATATAAAATGGGGTCATAAATTATGGAAGTTTCTACAAAAGCAAATAAATTATTTCAAGAGGTATTCCCTGAGCAGGTTGATTTTAACGGGGAATTTTCTGTTTTCAGCAAATTGGTGGTTGACAGACTTAGTGTTTTTATCAAATCCAACAAACTTGAAATATTTACATCAGGCCCTGAAATAATCAGTCCAGATCTGGTGTCAAAGATGGAGGAGCGCTTGGCAGCCTCATTTGGTGCTAATAGTATAACTATTCATGTAAGATGCACACATGAATACGAAATAAAAGAATTTCTGGATATAATGTGGAATGAGTTAATTCAGATGCTGAACCGAAAAGTGGCAGTCTGCAGAGGTTTACTTACCGGCAGTACCTGTGAATATGCCGATGGAAAGTTATTAATCAGACTTACCACAAAAGGCTCACAGATTCTAAAATCTCAAAATTGCCATACAATACTTGAACAGTATATTGAAGATACTATATCAAAGAGAGTTAAAGTTGAGTTTCGGGATATTGAAGTGGATTCCAGTATTCTTGAGGAATATGTTGCAGAAAAGGAAAAAACCGAGGCACAGGTTATAAGCACTGCAATAACTGCAGTTCCTCCAGTGGAAAAGCCCAAAGCTTCTTCCGAAAACAAGAGTTCATATTCCGGAGATGGTCCTGCAAATGGAGTAATAACCGGAAAGCCCTTTACCGATAGTATAATGAAAATTTCTGAAGTTACTCCTGACTCAGGAAAGGTTGCTATAGCAGGTGAGGTATTCAGAACGGAGTTCAGGGAAATCAGGGGCGGGAAATACATATATATGTTTGACGTTACAGACTACACAAGTTCGGTAACTGTTAAAATGTTTGTTGAGAAAAAGGACTTTGCGAACATATCCGAGCGCATTGTTGAGGGGGTTTGTCTGAGAATACGTGGTGACGCTCAGTATGATAAATTTTCAAAAGAGCTTACTGTTATGGCTTATGATATTGTTGAGACTGAAAAAGAAATCAGACATGATGACGCTGAGATCAAAAGAGTGGAACTCCATTTACATACTCAGATGAGTGCAATGGATGGTGTTACCCCTGTAAAGGAACTTGTTAAAAGAGCAGCCAAATGGGGGCATAAAGCTATTGCAGTAACCGACCACGGGGTCTGTCAGGCTTATCCTGACGCATACAGTGCTTCCAAAAAGTTCGGAATAAAGGTAATATATGGACTTGAATGTTATTTGCTTGATGATAATGTACCCATTGTATATAACTCTGATTCTCATACCCTTGATGACGAATTTGTAATATTCGATATAGAGACTACCGGACTAAATCCTCAGAAGGACAGGATAACTGAAATTGGTGCTGTAAAAGTAAAGGCAGGTCAGATAATTGATAAATTCAGTGCCTTTGTAAATCCTGGAATACCTATTCCAAGCCTTATTGTTAAGCTGACAGGTATTACAGACGAGATGGTAAAGGATGCTCCACCCATAGAGCAGGTGCTTACTGATTTTATGGAATTCATCCAGGGAACTGTACTTGTAGCGCATAATGCCACCTTTGATGTAGGCTTTATAAAACAAAACGCAAAAATCATCGGGGAGAAAATTAAAAACCCGTATATAGATACACTTGAGCTGTGCAGAAAACTGTTTCCTGACCTTGGGAAATACAAGCTTAACATTATTGCAAAGCATTTGGGTATAGAGCTGGAAAACCATCACCGGGCGGTGGATGATTCCATGGCTACCGCAAAAATATTCCTGCACTGTTTGGGACTGCTAAAGGATAAAGGATGCAAAACCATAAAGGATATTGAAAATGTCTTTGATTATGAAGTAAATGTCAAGGCACCTTCACATCATGCCATTATACTTGTTAAAAATTCTGTGGGGCTTAAAAACCTGTATAAAATTGTATCACAATCACACCTGAAATATTTCTATAAAAAGCCCAGAGTACCAAAAAAGCTGCTTATGGAGTACAGGGAAGGTTTGATACTTGGAAGTGCCTGTGAAGCGGGAGAATTATACAGGGCGATACTGGATAATAAAAGTGAAGATGAAATATCCAAAATCGTAAGATTTTATGATTATCTTGAAATACAACCGCTGGGCAATAACCAGTTCCTTGTTAATAACGGAAAAGTATCCTCTCAGGAGGAATTGAAGAAGATAAACAAAAAAATCGTAAAACTGGGTGAACGACATCAAAAACCTGTTGTAGCCACTTGTGACGTACACTTTATGGATCCCAGAGATGAGGTTTTCAGAAGAATACTAATGGCTGGACAAGGATATACTGATGCAGATAATCAGGCACCGCTGTATTTTAGAACAACCGATGAAATGCTTGAGGAATTTGCATATCTGGGACCTGAAAAGGCTAAGGAGGTTGTAATTGATAATACAAACCTGATAGCCGATCAAATTGAAAATATTGCACCTGTCCTTGAGGGTACATATCCTCCTAAAATTGAGGGTGCAGAGCGTGACATAGAAGAAATGGCCTTAAAAAGGGCTAAAGAAATATATGGAGAGAATTTACCCGAAGTTGTTCAGCAACGGCTTGAAAAGGAGCTTAATTCCATCATTAAAAACGGCTTTTCTGTTATGTATCTCATTGCTCAAAAGTTGGTTTCAAAATCAGTTGGAGATGGCTATCTTGTTGGGTCCAGAGGCTCGGTAGGTTCTTCTTTTGTTGCAAACATGGTTGGGATAACAGAGGTTAATTCTCTTCAACCCCATTACATATGTGAAAAATGCAAATACTCAGAATTTATACTTGATGGTAGTTATGACTGTGGCTTTGATATGCCGGATAAAGTTTGTCCAAACTGTGGCAATAACCTTAAAAAAGATGGCTATGATATTCCCTTTGAAACCTTCCTGGGATTCGACGGTGATAAGGAGCCTGATATAGATTTAAACTTCTCGGGAGATTATCAGCCGGTAGCTCATAAATATACAGAAGAGCTGTTTGGAGAAGGATACGTGTTCAGAGCTGGAACAATAGCATCAGTTGCAGAGAAAACTGCATACGGTTATGTGAAGAACTACCTTGATGAGAGAGGAATAGTTGTTACAAATGCTGAAATTAACAGACTTGTGAAAGGTTGTACAGGCATTAAGAGAACAACCGGCCAGCATCCCGGTGGTATAATGATTGTTCCCAAGGACAAGGAGATATATGACTTTTCTCCCATCCAAAGACCTGCTGATGATACTACCTCTGATATTATAACAACGCACTTTGATTATCACTTCCTCCATGGAAGTATATTGAAGTTGGATATTCTCGGACACGACGACCCTACTGTAATAAGAATGCTGGAAGATCTTACAGGCGTAGATGCCAGATCAATTACCATCGGTGAACCTAAAACCATGAGTCTTTTCAGCAGTACTGAGGCCCTGGGAGTTACACCTGAGGAAATAGGCAGTGAAACCGGGACATTTGCAATACCTGAATTCGGAACTAAATTTGTACGGCAGATGTTGGTAGATACAAAGCCAAAGACTTTCTCAGAGCTAATAAGAATATCAGGTCTATCTCATGGAACTGACGTTTGGCTAAATAATGCACAGGATCTCATTAGGGATGGAATAGCTACACTGTCCAAGTGTATTTGCTGTCGTGATGATATTATGATTTACCTTATGCATGCAGGGCTTCCTCCAAAAACGGCCTTTAAAATAATGGAGGATGTAAGAAAAGGTAAGGGTGTCAAGGAAGAATATGAAGCAATTATGAAGGAAAAAAATGTACCTGATTGGTATATAAAATCCTGTAAAACCATTAAGTATATGTTCCCTAAAGCCCATGCCGCCGCTTATGTTATGATGGCATTCAGAATAGCATGGTATAAGGTTTACTATCCCGAAGCATTTTACGCTACATACTTTACTGTAAGAGCAGATGATTTTGATGCCGAAATGATGGCTCAGGGGCAGGATAAGGTAAAAAGTAAAATCAAGGAATATGAGATGAAGGGAAATAATCTCACTGCAAAGGAAAAGAATGTACTGACCATACTTGAGGTTGTCAACGAGATGTATGCAAGAGGATTCAAATTTCTTCCAATTGATTTGTATCTATCTGATGCTAAGAAGTTTAAAATAGAAGAAGGTGGAATAAGACCTCCGTTGAATGCATTGCAGGGCTTGGGCGGAGCAGCAGCGTTAAATATTGTTGAAGCAAGAAAGGATGGGGAGTTTTTATCAATTGATGATTTGAGGACAAGGGCAAAGGTAAGCAAATCTGTAATAGAGATTCTTGAAAGAAATAACTGTTTAAAGGGATTGCCTGAAAGCAATCAGTTATGTTTATTTAATTTTATGTAATTTTATTTCAAAAAATTAAAGACTTTATTCAAAAGCGGTAATAAATTGTTGATAATTTGAAATAATAATGATATAATACACAAGGATAGAGGTTTAATAGACTTGACTGCCAAGAGTGGGAAATCCCACTCTTTGTTGTTTATTTGACGTGATATCGGTTATGATATTTATTTAGCAGTCAGTTTTTCGGTTTAAGTAAATTCTAAAGTCAACTCATTTTGACTTATTAGAAAGTGGGGCACATATGTGCCCGAGTTTTGTTATGTATGAGGTTTTTCCTCAATAATTATATACGAATCGGTAAACTCTACTTATTGGAGGACGAGTAAAAGATGAAAAAAAACGTACAACAGGAAATAATGGAACTTGCAGCTCCTGTAGTTGAGGCTTTGAATTTTGAATTGGTGGATGTTGAATTTGTTAAAGAGGGTGCAAACTGGTACCTGAGAATATATATAGACAAGCCAGGCGGAATTAGCATTGATGACTGCCAGGCAGTAAGCGAACAAATGAGCGATATACTTGACGAAAAAGATCCCATTGAACAAAGCTATTATCTGGAAGTTTCTTCGCCGGGCCTGGATAGACCTTTAAAAACAGAGAGAGACTTTACAAAATATAAAGGTGAATTGGTAGAAGTAAAGGTATATCAGCCTATTGACGGCAAGAAAATATTTGAAGGCGAATTAGTGGGATTAATCGATAACAAGATAGTAATCAACGATGCCGGAAACAATATTGAATTTGAAAAGGATAAGGTTGCCATAATAAAAAGGGCCATCAAATTTTAAATTTTATTAGTATTGGGAGGTTAACGTAATGAGCGCTGAATTAATACTAGCACTTGAACAGCTTGAAAAGGAAAAGGGTATTAACAAGGAGATTATAATCGAGGCCATTGAAGCAGCTTTGATTTCTGCATATAAGAAAAATTTTGGTTCTGCTATGAATGTAAAGGTTAGTATTGACAGAACCACTGGTGATGTAAAAGTGTTTGGGCTGAGAAGGGTTGCAGAGGTTCCGGACATGAATCAAATGGATATTTCTCTGGAAGAAGCTGCAAAAATAAATCCAGCTTTGAATGTTGGTGATATAGCTGAGATGGAAGTTACCCCCAGATCCTTCGGAAGAATTGCTGCCCAGACTGCAAAGCAGGTTGTTGTGCAAAAGCTTAGGGAAGCTGAAAGAGGAATAATATATGACGAATTTTATAATAAGGAAAGTGATATTGTAACAGGTATTATTCAACGTATAGAAAAAAGAAACGTTATAATTGACCTTGGAAAAACTGAAGCTGTACTTACTCCCAGTGAACAGACGCCAGGTGAGGAATACCATTTTAACGAAAGACTAAAGTGTTATATAGTTGAAGTTAAGAAAACTACAAAAGGCCCTCAGATAATGCTGTCAAGAACACATCCGGGCCTTGTAAAAAGACTTTTTGAGCTTGAGGTTCCTGAAATACACGACGGAACTGTGGAAATAAAGAGTATTTCCCGTGAACCTGGCTCAAGAACAAAAATTGCAGTTTATTCAAAGGATGAAAATGTTGATCCGGTAGGGGCCTGTGTTGGACAGAAAGGTACCAGAGTTCAGGCAATTGTTGATGAGCTTCGCGGAGAAAAAATTGATATTATAAAGTGGAGCAATGATCCAAAAGAATACATTTCCAGTAGTCTAAGCCCTGCAAAGGTTGTAAGGGTTGATGTAAACGAAGAGGAAAAGGCTGCCAGAGTTGTTGTGCCTGATTATCAGCTTTCTCTTGCCATAGGTAAGGAAGGTCAGAATGCAAGACTTGCTGCCAAGCTTACTGGCTGGAAAATTGATATAAAGAGTGAGTCTCAGTTAAGGCAGTCTATAGAAAAGCAACTCTTTGATGACAGTATAAACAATGACTATACCGGGTATGACATTGAAAGTGAAAACAATAGCTTTACAGAAGACCAGGATGAAGATATTTTTATAGATGAATAATACATGTTGGAAGCCTAGCCGCGTATAAGAATATGCACAGACTATCGGTTTTTGGATAGTATTTGACTATAGGAAGGTGTGGATGGATGAAGCAAAGAAAGATCCCGCTTCGTATGTGTCTTGGCTGTAAAGAAATGAAAGCCAAGAAGGAGTTAATACGAGTGGTAAGAAATAATGAGGGGGAAATCAGCATTGATCTCGTTGGTAAAAAGCCTGGCAGGGGTGCATACATATGCAGAAGTACCGATTGTCTTGAAAAAGCTATAAAAGCTAAAAGACTTGAAAAGGCTTTTGAAACCACTATTGGTTCAGAGATATATGATGATTTGAAGAACCAATTGGTAACAGAGGTTGAAGGCGGTTAATACATTACAAAAGGAGGGCCGGGTACATGTTTTTCGGCATGATACCTTGTGCGAAACGTGGAGAGTGGACATTGTGATGGATAGGGTTTATTCCTTGTTAGGTCTTGCTAAAAAGGCAGGACAGCTGTCTTCCGGTGATGAAACATGTGAAAGGGCCATCAAATCAGGAAAAGCTGTTCTTGTAATTGTAGCAGAGGATGCTTCTGAAAACACGAAGGGCAAATTTAAAAGTATGTGTGATTTCCAGGATGTTTGCTATAGGGAATATGGCAAAAAATTGGATCTTGGAAGATGTATTGGGAAAGAAATACGTTCTGTTATTTCTATTCAATCAAAAGACTTTAAAAATGGCCTTCTTAAGCTTATAGATAACCAAATAAATGAATCCGGGGGTGAAGGTATTGGATAAAGATAAAGCAAGAATATACGAGCTTGCCAAAGAACTAAATACAACAAGTAAAAGGTTAATGGAAAAGCTTGCTGAAATAAATATACATGTAAAAAACCACATGAGCCTTCTTGAACCTCATGAATTAGAAGCACTATACAAACACATTGGTGTAATAAGACATGATGATAAGAAGCAAGAAGATGAAAAGAAGGTTACTTCTGCAGATACTTCTCATACAAATGACAAAAAGAAAGAAATAAAAAAGGATATGAAAAATGTCCCGAGAATAATCAGGACTACAGAAATTATAATTGACAGTAAAGGAGATTCAAATACTTCCGACCGTGGAAGTTATATAAAAAAAGAATCAAATCAATCCAACGGTAAGCATAGTTATGTCAAGACCGAGTCAAGTACATCTGGTTTAAGACCGGGTTTTGTACGTGACACCGATTTGGATTTAAGGGCCAGAGCTGCAGTTAAGAGTGATAAAACTCATGAAAATAGCAAAAATACATCGAAGACTCCTGCTGTTCAGCATGATGATGCAGCAGCCCAAAAGCAAAACATCAAGCCTGAGGACGTAAAAAAAGAGGAAAAGATTGTACTCGAAAATACTGATTCAAATGCAACAAAAAAAGCTGATATAAATGATACAGTTAAAACTAATAATGAAAATGTTGAAAGAGTAGATATGAAATCAAACACAATCACAGAATCTAAGGAAAAAAGTGCAGGAGCAGAAGCTCATAAAATTGAAAGCAGTCAGCCTCATAAGTCGGAAACTCCTTCGGAGGCCTCAGCCACAGAAAGTAAGTCACAAACTCAGAATACTCAGGCTGATAACACCCAGGCTGATCAGCAAGGCCAGGGCAGCAAAGTACAAAGTGACAGGGCTCAGGGACATAGCAATAAGCCACAGGTTGATAAAACACAAGCTGAAAAAACCCAGGGGGATAAGCCTCAAGTTCAGAGCAGCAAATCTCAGGTCGACAGACAGCAGGGTGACAGACCACAAGGGCAGCACAGCAAAGTACAGGGTGACAAACCTCAGGGCCAGAATAAAAGTGACAAACCCCAGAGTCAGAATAACAGGCCTCAGGGTGACAGAGCTCAGGGGCAGTATGGTAAACCTCAGGGCGATAAACAAGGCCAGTACAATAGAAGTGATAAGGCACAAGGAGAAAGACCCCAGGGTCAGCACAACAGGAATGACAGACCCCAGGGACAATACAACAGGGGTGACAGGCCACAGGGCCAGTATAACAGACCACAAGGTCAGTACAGGCCACAAGGTTTGGATATTCCAAAGCCCGATGTTGTTGCTCAGGATCAATCTGATTCATTAAGAAATGAAGCCAGAAGGGAATTCCAGGGCAGGGATCTTGATAAGAACTACAAGAGAGAAGAAAAGCAGAAGAAAGAGACACCAAAGGCTTCTCTTGATAAAAAACAAAAGTACAAACAGCAGAGGATTGTAATAGAGAAGAAGGGTGTTTCAGAAATACTGGATGAAGACTATATTTTTGATGAATTCTACAATGATGAAGGAAAGAAGAAAAAACAGCCAAAGAGCAAGAAGGAAAAACCACAACAAGAGAAGTACATTCCGCCTAAGGCAGTTTTAACTTCAATAACAATACCTGAAACTCTTACTGTCAAAGAATTAGCTGAAGCATTGAAGAAAACATCAACTGAAATTATTAAGAAGTTGATGAGTTATGGAGTTATGGCAACAGTAAACAATGATGTTGATTTTGAAACAGCAACAATCATTGCTGAAGAGTATGGAGTTAAGACTGAAAAAGCTGTCCAGCTCAGCGAGGAGGATATTCTCTTCGATGATGATGAAACAGTTGATGAATCTAAGTTGAAGCCAAGGCCTCCTGTAGTTTGTGTAATGGGTCACGTTGACCATGGTAAAACATCATTGCTGGATGCTATAAGAAGTACCCATGTTATTGACAGTGAAGCAGGGGGAATAACTCAGCACATAGGTGCATATACCGTAAAAGCCAATGACAGGACTATTACTTTCCTGGATACACCGGGTCACGAAGCCTTTACTGCTATGCGTGCAAGAGGTGCTCAGGTTACAGATATTGCTATACTTGTTGTTGCAGCAGATGATGGTGTTATGCCACAAACAATAGAAGCAATAAACCATGCGAAAGCTGCAAATGTATCAATAATAGTTGCTATTAATAAGATTGACAAGCCTGGTGCAAATCCTGACAAGGTCAAACAGGAACTAACAGAATATGGTATTGTCGCAGAAGAATGGGGCGGAGATGTAATAATGGTTCCCGTTTCTGCAAAGAAGAAGCAAAATATAGACCAATTGCTTGAAATGGTGCTTTTAGTTGCTGACATGCTTGAATTGAAAGCAGATCCTGACAGGCAGGCAAAAGGAACTATTATAGAAGCAAAACTGGATAAGGAAAGAGGTCCGGTGGCTACAGTACTTGTTCAGAGAGGTACCTTAAAGGTTGGTGACTCAATACTGGCTGGGTCTGCTTTTGGTAGAATCAAGGCCATGACTAGTGATAAGGGTACCAGACTGAAAAATGCAGGACCTTCAATGCCTGTTGAAATCCTTGGTATGAATGAAGTGCCTGAGGCCGGCGAAGTATTTTACGCTGTAACAGATGAAAAGATGGCCAAACAGCTGGTTGAAAAGAGAAAGTATAAGCAGAAAGAGCAGCAGTTCAAGGCCACTGCTAAAGTTACACTTGAAGATTTATTTACCCAGATTAAAGAGGGTAAGGTTAAGGATTTGAATGTTATCATAAAAGCCGATGTACAGGGTTCAGTGGAAGCTGTTAAGCAGTCTCTTGAAAAGCTTAGCAATGATGAAGTAAGAGTAAGGACAATTCATGGTGCGGTTGGAACTATAACTGAATCTGATGTAACTCTTGCTCAGGTTTCTAATGCCATAATTATAGGCTTTAACGTCAGACCTGGCGCTAATGTAACTGAAGCGGCCAAGAATGCAGGAGTGGACATGAGGTTGTACAGCGTTATTTATAAGGCTATAGAAGATGTTCAGGCAGCTATGAAGGGTATGCTTGAGCCAACTTATCAGGAAATTGTACTAGGTCATGTGGAAATAAGACAGATATTCAAAGTTTCCGGAGTGGGTACCATTGGAGGTGCTTATGTAACCGACGGTAAGATTCAGAGAAATTCTGAGGTCAGAGTTGTAAGAGATGGTATTGTTATTCATGAAGGAAAACTTGCATCTCTTAAGAGGTTTAAAGATGATGTCAAGGAAGTTGCAGCCGGATTTGAATGCGGTTTATCTATTGAACGCTTCAACGATATTAAGGAAGGCGACGTTATTGAGGCTTTCATAATGGAAGAAGTACAGAGATAAGAGCATTTAGCATTTGGAATAGGTTGAAGTGGATTAAATTCCAATTCAACCTATTTGTGTATTTATAATATATAGTGGTGGGTAATACTATTTATAACTCATTTCTAAATATCAGATGAACATTAATATAAAATGGGGAGGATAGATATATGGCTGATAGAATAGTAAGGATTTCTGAAGAGGTAAAAAAGGAAATAAGCAATATAATTCAAAATGATCTGAAGGACCCCAGACTTCCAGATATGGTTAGTATTGTATCCTGTAATGTTACGAAGGATTTAAGATATGCTAAAGTATATATAAGCGTTTTGGGCGACAATGAACAAAAGAAGAATGCTATAAGTGCCTTAAAGAGTGCAGCGGGCTTTATAAGACGCGAGCTTGGTCATAGGATACAGCTAAGATATACTCCTGAAATACATTTTGAGCTGGATACATCCATTGAGCATGGAATATATATAAATAAATTGCTGGATGATGCAAAGAAGGAATTTGAAAAATGAATTAATTAATAAGTTATAATTAAGTGTATTTTTCGCTGCAACAAACGGAGGGAAATATGGATAGGGAAATAGTAAAGCTTATAGCTGAAGCAGGGGGAGTTGCAATATTCCCTCATATATCAGCTGATGGAGATGCTATAGGTTCATCATTGGCACTGGCTCTTGCTTTGAGAAGTGCCGGAAAAAAGGCAGTAGTATATATTGATGAAAATATTCCTGCTATTTACAGATTCTTGCCAGGTAATGAACTTACAAGTTTCTATGACCCTCAGGATGAGGTAATGGATATAAATATTGCTTTGGACACTGGTGATGTAGAAAGGCTGGGAACCAGGGGGGAGGCCTTTTTTAATGCTCCCTGTACAATTAATATCGATCATCATGTAACAAATACAAAGTTTGCTTTATTCAATTATGTAGATGCTTCAGCGGCATCTACTGGTGAAATTATTTATACCTTGCTGAGAAAATTAAAGTATTCCATTGACAAAGATATAGCGGCTTGTTTGTATACAGCAGTATCCACCGATACCGGTGGATTTCAATACAGCAATACAACGGCACAGACTCATAAAATTGCTGCAGAACTTATAACTACCGGAATAGATATTGGAGAGCTTTCTCAAAAGATTTTTGAAAGTACAACATATACAAAGCTTAAGCTCACACAAAAAGCAATAGAAAAGCTGGAACTTTCCGAAGACGGCAGGCTGGCTGTACTTCTTATCTCAAGAGTCGATTTGCAATCTGTGGGAGCCAGCGATGAAGATTGTGACGGCATAGTCAATATAGGTAGATCAATAGAAGGAGTAGAAGTATCTATTGTTATAAGGGAAAAAGATACTGGCGGGGTTCGAGTCAACTTGAGGTCCAAAACCTATGTAGATGTATCGGAAATTGCTGCAGCTTTTGGCGGAGGAGGTCATAAGAGAGCAGCTGGATGTACTGTTGATGGGGATTTACAGGAGGTAAAGGATAAAATAGCCGCGGCAGTTAAGGAAAAACTAAAATAGGTGTAAATGATGACCAATTATTTATGTGTTAAAGCAGTTTTGTGTCAAAGCCACTGGAGTGACAAATCAACTCAGGGGTCAAAGCCAATGAGTTAAATATCCTGGGGTTAAAGTCACTGAGTTACAAATACCCTAAGGCTACAGAGGGTATTGAGGAGGTTATTAATGAACGGAATAATTAATGTACTTAAGCCAGCTGGTATGACTTCCTTTGATGTAGTAGGATTTCTCAGAAGGATGACAGGTCAGAAAAAAATTGGGCACACAGGAACTCTGGACCCATCAGCAGTAGGGGTTTTACCTGTTTGTGTAGGTAATGCTACCAAAGCCATAGATTTTTTAATCGATAAAGATAAGGTTTACCGTGCAGAGATTACACTGGGGTGGGCTACAGATACACAGGATTCCTCCGGAAGTGTGATTTATTCCAATGAGGTTGAAGTAAATAACGAGAAAATTACTGATACCATACTAAGTTTTATCGGAGAAATCGACCAGCTGCCGCCCATGTACTCTGCAATAAAGATCGAGGGTAAAAAATTGTATGAGCTGGCCCGACAAGGTGAAACGGTTGAGCGGCAGCCAAGAAAAATTAAAATATATGACATAAAGGTAATCAGAATCTGGGAGGAACAGGCTTACCTGCCCCAGATTTCAGGCAGAGGGAATTCAGAAACGAGATTGGTAAAAAAAGCTCTTTTTGATGTTCACTGCTCAAAAGGTACTTATATAAGGACTTTATGCCATGACATTGGTGAGAAGCTTGGTTGCGGAGGGCACATGTCTTTTCTTGTAAGAACAAGGGCTGGTAAATTCAGTCTTGATACTGCATTAACCCTTGAAGATATCAAAGAACTTTCAGAGGCTAAAATACTTGAACAAAATTTAATACCAGTTGAGACAGTATTTGAAGAACTAAATATAATACAGCTCAATGAGAAAGACACTCATAAGTATAATAATGGCGTAAGGTTACATTTAAAAAATAATAGTTTTGATTCCAGCACTCTGGTTAGGGTATATGATAATAAAAGAGTTTTTATAGGTATAGGTGAAATACTATGTAATGGTGAAACCAGATATCTTAAATCAAAGAAGTTTTTTAAGGATGAGAAACAGTAGCATAATATGCAGTTCAAATATAAGTAAAGTTTTCATTACTAATTGTGGAACAATGGCAGCTCAAAGCTGTAAAAGAAGCTTAAAGCCTTAAAAGGCTTAGGAGGTTAATATGCAGGTAATTCATGCTGATGACAATAGAAAATTTAATACCAAAACAGGAGTGGGTCTCGGTAATTTTGACGGATTACATATAGGGCACATGGCTCTGATTAACACACTTATACGAGAAGCTCAGCTTAATGATCTGTCTTCAATAGTATATACTTTCACGAGACATACGGAGAATATTATTAGAAAAAAGCTTATAACTCCACTTTTGTTGACAGAGCAGAAAAAAATTGAGCTGCTGGGAGAGGTTAATCTGGACTACCTTTATTTTGATGAATTTAACGAGGAATTCTCACGACTTTCCCCAGAGGATTTTGTAAAAAAGGTACTGATTGATAAATTGAATATAAAGCTGGCTGTAGCCGGGTATGATTATAGATTTGGATACTTGGGGAAGGGTGATATTACCCTGCTTAAGGAACTTGGCCAAAAATATGGCTTCAGGGTAGTAGTAATTCCTCCAATCAAATGTGACAATAAAGTTGTCAGCAGTACAAGAATAAGACAGTGCGTAATTAATGGTGATCTGGAAACTGCCTACAAGCTTTTGGGAAGAAATTACTCCATAACTGCGGAGGTAGTTAGCGGTAGAAGGATAGGAAATACTATAGGCTTTCCTACAGCTAATATTCATCCCGAAAAATATCTTGTGCTTCCTGCCAATGGTGTTTATATAACCAAAACACTACTGGATGGTAAATTGTACAATAGTATGACAAATGTAGGTTATAATCCCACTTTCGAAGATGTTAAGGAAAAGACTGTTGAAACGCATATTATAGACTTTAACCAGGATATATATGGTAAGAAAATTGAAGTATTCTTTCTTAAAAAAATCAGAGACGAAGCAAAATTTAAGACTGTGGAGCTATTAAAAGAGCAAATAGCAAAAGATATGACATATGCAAGAAAATATCTTGAAATTGGAACTGAAGTTTCAGAATGTGAAGAGAACTCTGATCAGCACTGAGAGGACAAGAAAGGGCATTTATGAAAAGGTACAGGATAGTAATTACAGGTATAGTTCAGGGCGTGGGTTTCAGGCCCTTTATTTATAACCTTGCAAAAGAGATGGGATTAGCTGGCTGGGTAGGTAATACCGACAGCAGCGTTGTAATTGAGATAGAAACTGCTAAAGCTACACTAAAAAGCTTTATTGAAGCTATAAAATCAAAGGCGCCGGTTCTTTCAAAAATAGAAACAGTTACCTGCGAAGAATTACCTTTTATCGGATTTAAGAGCTTTGAGATAAAAGAAAGTGAAACTGTTTCAAAAGGACAGATATTCATTTCTCCCGATGTTAGCACCTGTAATGATTGTATTAATGAGTTAAAAAATCCCATGGACAGACGGTACAAGTATCCGTTCATTAACTGTACCAACTGTGGTCCCAGATTTACTATCATAAAGGATATTCCTTATGATCGGGACAAAACAACAATGGAATGTTTTGAAATGTGCCCTCTCTGCAAAAGTGAATATACCAATCCTGTTAACAGAAGGTATCATGCTCAGCCCGTTTCCTGTCATGAATGCGGTCCGGTACTGCAGGTTGCAGATGAGACGGGACAAATTGTAATGGGGCTAAATATCACTGAGAATCGGAGTAAGGAAAAATCTGCCCGGTTGTATACTGAGCAGTGCCTTGATTATATTACAGAAATACTTGTATCGGGAAAAATTGCAGCCATAAAAGGCATCGGTGGTTATCACCTGGCCTGTAATGCACTGGATGAAACAGCTGTTAAGAGGTTGAGAAGCAGAAAGCATAGAGATGACAAGCCTTTTGCTCTCATGCTTAAGGATATGGAAACAGTAGAAAAGTACTGCCATGTCAGTGAAGCAGAAAAAAAGATACTGACATCTCCTGCTGCTCCCATTGTTTTGCTGAAGAAAAAGAAAAGCATGCAGCTTCCTGATGAAATTGCACATTTAAATAATTACCTGGGAGTTATGCTTCCCTATACTCCTATTCACCATATTCTGTTTGGCCAGCCCAATTTTCCGGAAGTATTGGTAATGACCAGTGGAAATATCAGCAGTGAACCTATTTTCTTCAGAGATAGAGAAGCAGTTGAAGGACTTGTTGGAATTGCTGACGGATTCTTAATCAATAACAGAGAAATTTATATTAGAGCTGATGATTCTGTAACGAGAGTATTCAGGAATAGAGAATACATTATCAGAAGATCCAGAGGTTATGTGCCCAGGCCTGTAAAACTGGATATAAACAAATTACTGGGGATAAGCGGAGTTGAGAGAATACCCTCTGTGCTGGCTTGCGGAGGTGAACTAAAAAATGTTTTTTGCCTCAATAAAGAGAACATGTTCTATCTCAGTCACCATATAGGTGACCTTGAAAACGAAAGTACCAATGCAGCTTTTGTACACGCAGTGGAACATTTTAAGAAGCTGTTTGAAATTGATCCGGAAATTATTGCCTTTGATTTGCATCCAAACTATTTTTCAACTCAATTTGGACTTGAGCAGAAGACGCCATTTAAAACTGGTATACAGCATCATAAAGCCCATATTGCATCCTGTATGGCAGAAAATGGGCTTTGTGGGGAGGTTATCGGTGTATCCTTTGATGGCACAGGGTATGGTGAAGACGGTAAGATTTGGGGAGGAGAATTTTTCAAGGGCGGTTATTATGGTTTTGAACGGGCAGGAAGGCTTCAGTATGCTATGATGCCTGGAAGTGATTCTGCGGTAAAGCATCCCTGGAAAATGGCATTGAGTTATTTGTATCTGGCAGACAGCTTAAAATATATTGATTGCATGACATCAGAAGAAGGTTGTATAAACGGTGGGTTGCTGTCTGAAATCAATTCTGGTAATATAGCTTTTACATTAAAGATGCTGGAAAAAAAATTAAACTGTCCTGAAACCTCCAGTATGGGAAGGCTTTTTGATGCTGTTTCGGCTCTGCTGAATATCAAAACAGACATAAGCTATGAAGGACAGGCTGCCATAGAATTGGAGTACTACGCAGGAGATAAAACTGCAAAGCCCTATGAGGTTGTCATAAATACTGATGAAACAGGGTGTTTTGTGGTCCGGACAGATTTATTGATCAGGCAGCTGTTACAGGACATTGAAACAGGCTGCAGCCTTGAACTTATTTCGTCAAGGTTCCATGCCACTGTAGCTGATATTGTGTTGAAAGGTTGTATTTTTATCAGGGAGAAAAGCCTGATTAACAGAGTTGTACTCAGCGGAGGAGTATTCCAGAACATGACATTGTTGACTATGAGCACAGAGCTGCTTGAGAAAAATGGTTTTCAGGTATTTACACATTCACAGATACCTGCAAATGATGGAGGTATAGCTCTGGGACAGGCCATTATGGCCATAGCCCAAAGTATTTCCAAGAGTTGAGATTGAAATAGTCTATAAATGAGATTATAATTTAGAGGTTGGAAGCTAAAGGTTAGAAGTTATAATTTGGAAGAAAACAGGAGAAATATGTTGGATTAGTAATAAATGAATAACTAAGAGTCAAGAGTTTAGGAGGATTATTATGTGTTTGGGTTTACCTGCAAAGGTTATAAATATAGAAGGAAATAATGCAGAGGTTGAAATGATGGGAGTTGTTAACAAGGTATCCATAGATCTTCTGGAAAATGTTAAACTAGGAGATTATGTACTGGTGCATGCAGGATGTGCAATACAAATAGTCGACCAGGAAGAGGCTTCCAAAACCATTGATATATTTAATGAAATAAGGGAACTGGGAATTAAATAGCTTTAGTAAATTATGAAAGGTTAATATTTATAAGTAAATAGTGAAGATTAAGTTAAGGCTTGGTGTACAAGCCTTAACCCATCAGGGCATTGAAGAATTAAAATGAAGCCCTTTACTATTCTTAACTCACCAGGAAAAAATAATGGAGGTAATAAGAAAACTATGACAAATTATATAGATGAATTCAGAGATAAGGCAGTGATACAAAAAATTGTAGACTGCCTTAATGCATATTCTGGAAGGAATATAAAAATAATGGAGGTTTGCGGTACTCATACTATGGCTATATCCCGTTATGGTATCAGGAATCTCCTTCCAAAAAGTATTGAATTGTTGTCAGGCCCAGGCTGTCCTGTATGCGTCACGCCAACAGGCTATATTGACAGTGCTACAGAACTGGCGGATAACAAAGGCATTATCATAACCACCTTTGGAGATTTAATGCGAGTACCTGGAAATGACAGTACTTTGTTTTATAAAAAAGCTCAGGGATGTAATGTCCAAATGGTTTATTCACCGCTTAATGCTTTGGAAATAGCAAAAGCAAATCCAGATAAAGAAGTTGTGTTTTTATCGGTTGGTTTTGAGACCACCACACCGGTCATTGCTCTGTCGATATTGAAAGCTGAAGAAGAAAAAATAAAAAATTTTTCTGTACTGACTGCAAACAAGACAATGCCTGAAGCCATCAAAACCTTGGCACAAGACAGAGAGCTGGCTCTTGATGGATTTATTTATCCTGGTCATGTTTCTGCAATAATTGGTACAGACTTTTTTTCTTATGTTGCGTATAATATGGAAAAGGCTGGTGTTGTTGCAGGTTTTGAGCCTCTGGATATATTGTATTCAATAAATGTATTGTTAAAAAATATATCCAATGGTAATAATGTTTTAGAAAATGTATATTCCAGAATAGTTCCTAAAGAGGGAAACATAAAAGCTCAGAGGAAAATGTACCAGGTATTTGAACCCATAGATGCTGTTTGGCGAGGGATTGGAATGATTCCTGGTTCGGGTCTTGGGCTGAAAAAAGAGTATGAGCAATATGATGCACAAAAGAAATTTGATATTAAGCCAAAAGATAGCCCCGAGCCCAAAGGTTGTATGTGCGGTGAAGTTTTAAAAGGCAAGAAACGTCCCCATGACTGTAAACTTTTTAAAACAAGATGCACACCTGAAAATCCTGTAGGAGCATGTATGGTTTCGTCAGAAGGAACCTGTGCGGCTTATTACAAATATGGGGAATAGTACTAATGCCGTTTTATAATGTACATTTTATAATGAGTTTAATTAGCAGTAAATATTCTATAAGATTAACAGTGTAAGGAGGCAGTCCAGAACCATATGGATAATATAATAACACTGGCACATGGAAGCGGAGGCTCAGCTACTCTTGCTTTAATAGAAAATATTTTTAAAAAGTACTTTGACAATGAAATACTTTCAGCCGGAGACGATTCTGCAAAGATTGATATTGGGAATGCAAAAAATATTGTTTTTACCACTGACAGCTTTGTGGTTACCCCAATTTTTTTCAAGGGTGGGGATATAGGTAAACTGGCAGTATGTGGTACAGTTAATGACCTGGCAACAAGCGGAGCAACACCTTTGTACCTAAGCTGCGGCTTTATTATTGAAGAAGGCTTCGCTATGGACCAGCTTGAAAGAGTTGTTGAGTCAATGAGTAAAACAGCCAGGGAATGCGGAGTAAAGATTGTAACCGGTGATACAAAGGTAGTTCAAAAGGGGGCAGTTGACAAAATTTTTATCAACACTTCAGGTATAGGCATATTACCTGATGGTATCAATATTTCGGGCAGTAATGCCAGAAAGGGAGATAAAGTAATAATTTCCGGAACCATAGGGGATCATGGCAGCTGTATACTGCTTGAGAGAGAAAATATGGGATTTCAGGCTGAGATTAAAAGCGATTGTGCTCCACTGTCCGAACTTGTTAAGGATATGCTAGAAGTATCATCTGATATACATGTACTAAGAGATCCGACCAGAGGCGGTGTTGCAACCACTTTAAATGAGATTGCGGTACAAAGCAATGTTACCATAAGAATAGATGAAGAAAAGCTTCCGGTTAAGAGAGAGGTCCAGGGAGTTTGCGAACTTCTTGGTATGGAACCCATATACATGGCAAATGAAGGAAAGATGTTGATCTTCGTCCCTGACCACCAGGCAGAAGCTTTGCTGGAAGCAATAAGGAGTAATAAATATGGTAAAGATGCTTCTATCATTGGAGAAGTTATCAGTGAGGGGGAAGCAAAGGTTGTTCTTAAGGCTTTAAGCGGAGGAACACGAATAATAAAGCTGCTGGCTGGAGATCAGCTGCCCAGAATATGTTAAAAGACTCTAACAAAATGTAGAGTTTTCACATAATTATTATTTTTGAAAGGAGGTTTCATAGTTATGATTATTTCCATGAAAAATTTAGGTAAGACTTATAAAAACGGTCATATCGAAGTTGAAGCTCTTAAAAATGCCAATTTAGAAATAGACAAAAATGAGTTTGTGGCTATAATGGGACCTTCAGGCTCTGGAAAATCCACTCTGATGAATATTATAGGATGCCTGGACAGAGCTACAAAAGGTGAGTATTGGCTTGATGGAGTTAATATATCTTCTCTGAATGAGAGAGAACTTGCCAAGATCAGAAATTTAAAAATTGGTTTTGTCTTTCAGTCTTTTAACCTGTTACCGAGAATTACTGCCCTGCAAAACGTTGAATTACCTATGATATATGCAGGTGTCGGTTCAAAGGAAAGGCGTAAAAGGGCTATTGCTGCACTTGAAAGAGTTGGATTGGAAAAGAGAATGCATCATAAACCAAATGAAATGTCTGGAGGTCAAAAGCAAAGAGTGGCAATTGCAAGAGCACTGGTGAATTCACCGGCAATAATTCTTGCTGACGAACCAACAGGAAACCTGGACAGTACTTCAAGTGAAGAGATAATGGCTGTGTTTCAGGACCTCAACAAGGAAGGAGTAACAATAGTCCTTGTAACTCATGAACCCGATATTGCCGAACACACCAAAAGAATTCTGAGGTTCAGAGATGGTATGCTAAAATCTGATGAGCTGGTTCCAAATCCTCTTGATGCAAGACAGGTACTTGAAAAATTCCAGCTTGACGAAGCAAGGCAATAACTTATGTAAAATAATAGAATAAATAATTGAGTATATGTAAGCATCAAACATAAAGTAATTCTGAAAATTTTGGGTTCAGAGTGTAAAAAATTAATTAGAGTTATGATAATTGAAAAGGCTATATATGCGCTTTTAATTTTTTCGAATTTTATGTTGTTAAAATTTTCTTAAAAGGAGACTTTTTTATGAGTGATAATTTAGTAATTTCACCCGAAAACGTGAATCTCCCAAAAATGAATGCTTTTCAAAGAGTTATCAGCGCAGTTTTTTCTCCTGGTAAATTGATGAGTGATTTGGAACAGAAGCCAAGAGTACTTTTAGGGATAATATTATCAGTAATTAACCCTGCAATAGTAATGTTGGGTGCATACCCCATGTTCAAAGAATATTTGAAAACAACACTTGAAATGAGCAATGCCAATACGGGTACAGAACTTGCACCGGAAGCGCTTGATAGTTTAGTAAATCTTTTTTCTATATTAACACCAATTTCCGGAGCTGCAATGGGTGTTGTATTTATGCTGATTCAAGCCCTGATATTGTGGCTGGTATTAAAAATATTTAAAGGTCAGGGCAGTTTTAAGCAGATTTTATCCGTATTGGGATATTCGCAGGTTATTAATTTTTTAAGTGCAATTGTATTTATTTTAACAACCTACTTGACTGGTACATATTCAGATTTTGGATATACTAGTCTGGCTGCAGTTTTGCCGGATTTGAGGGGCAACTTTATTTTCGGAATGGCAAAGAGCATTGATGTATTTGATATCTGGTATTATGTATGTGCTGCAATTGGTGTTGCAACTGTCAGTAAAATTGATAAAAAGAAGGTATACCTGGTATTGATAATAATGTTTTTAGCTTTAGCTGCCTATAGCGGATACAGTGAACTACGGGCTGCTGCTTTATTGAAATAGTACATATTGGGGGTAAATGAATAAAATGAAAAAGAAGATAGTTATTGGAATTTGTTTAGTGGTATTGATTGCAGGATTGGTTACAGCTGCAGTTATTAAGAATTCTGGTTCTGCAGGCTCAGGAACTGTATTTTCGGTAAATATTGCAGAAATAAAAAATGATGATATAACCACTACTATCTCTGCCAACGGAACAGTTACAGAAGTCGAAAAATCGGAAGTATATATTGATACGCCTGTTAAGGTAACAAAGCTGTACATACATCAAAACGATACTGTAAAAAAAGGTCAACAGATTCTTCAGTTTGATCTTGATTCGTTAAACATGCAGCTGGAACAGGCAAAGATAAAAAAGAGAACCGATGAACTTACTTTGCAAAAGCTTAAACTAACTGATCCTGCATTAAGTGTCTCATCAGCTCAAAATTCTCAGAAACTTGCTGAGAACAGCGTTGCATCAGCTCAGAGAGCATTGGATAATGCAAAAAAGGAATATGAAGACAACAAAGCTCTGTATGCCATGAATGCAATATCCAAGAGTGAGCTGGATGCTTCTGAAAACAAAGTGAAAGAGGCAGAAGAAGCTTTAAAAAGTGCTCAGCTGAAGCTTCAGGCTGAGAATGACAATGTTAGCTCTGCTCATAAATCAAATAGTACAAAGCAGATTGATATTGAGAGTCAGGAGCTGGCAGTAAAAAATAGTGAATTGGCTATAAAAGAGCTGGAAGATAAAATTAAAAAGTATACTGAAGCTATGTATGCTGCAATGGATGGCGTTGTATCACAGGTTAATGTTAGTGAGGGCGCTTTCACTCCAAATGGTCAGACTGTGTATACTGTTATAAATCCAAACAAACTTGAAGTAAAGATAAATATTAATGAATACACCTCAAAACTGATTAAACCTGGTCAGTCAGTGGACATAACCGGTGATTCACTACCTGATAATGAAAAGATAACCGGAAAGGTAAAAAGTGTATCACCTGTGGCAACTACAAGTGTAAATAAATCCGGCAACCAGGAAACAGTAATAGAGGTAATTGTAAGCATAGATAATATCACAGAGTCTATAAAACCAGGTATAAGTGTATACTGTGATATTAAAACAGTAGACCTGAAAAATGTACCGACAATTCAGCTTGATATGCTAAGTCCTGACAAGGATGGTAAAAACTTTGTTTATGTAGTTGACAAAGAGAAACTTACCATGCGTAAAGTTCCTGTAGAAATTGGTTTCGCTTCTGACATGAAGGCTGAATTGAAATCAGGAGACGTTAAAGTGGGAGATTTTGTAGTAGTTGGCCCAAAGGCTACATTTAAGGATGGTGCAAAAGTTAAGATTGTTGGAGAATAAAGGTGGGGTAAATAAACAATGAATATATTTGAGAGCTTTAAGCAAGCGTTATCCAGCCTTCGAGCCAATAAGCTCCGTTCCATTTTAACAATGCTTGGAATTATAATGGGTGTTTTTTCTGTTATTACAATTGTAGCTATCGGAAATGCAACTCAAAGGTATATGGATAATGAATTTGCAAAAATTGGAGCCAATGTTATAGCCATTTCATATAAATCAGGAACTATAACATCAAACGATGTACTGACGAATGACGATATGAAAGCAATTGCCAAGGTAGAAGAAGTAAAAAATGTTGGTACATCAACTTATAGTCCAGGTACAATCAGACTGGGAGATGAAAACAGAAATGCCAGCGTCACAGGAGTTTCCTCACAATATAATGATATAATGCCAATCGAAATGGCTCAGGGCAGAATGATAAACGATGTAGACAATACAATGAGGTCAAATGTTGTTGTTATAAAAGAAGATTTTGCAAAAGCATATTTTAAGGATACTAATCCAATAGGTCAGAAGCTGAGGGTTAAACTGAGTTATGGAGGTTCACTGAACTTAACTGTAATTGGAGTGGAAAAGAAGGAAAGTTCCATATTTGGCGATATGATTTATGAAAGTCAAAGTGTTGCGTTAACAATTCCGCTGACAACATTACAGGCTAATTACAGATGGGCAGATGAACTTGATTATATTTATGCCACAGTTGAAGAACAGGATCCTGAGGTTCTGAAGAAAATCGCTGATAAGATAATACGTATTTTAGAGCAAAAGCATGGCAACAAGGATAAGTATTATATAGAATTTTTATCTGATTATCAGGAAACACTTAATGACATTCTGAATATAGTATCATCGGTATTGCTGGTCATCGCAGTTATTACGCTGGTAGTTGGTGGTATTGGAATTGTAAATATTCTTCTTGTATCAGTTACCGAGCGTATAAGGGAGATAGGTGTCAGAAAAGCACTGGGAGCAAGAAAGATAGATATTGTATTTCAGTTTATAACAGAATCAATTATATTAACTGGAATAAGCGGCTCCATCGGAATAATATTAGGTATTATGGCAGGCTTTATAATATCAAACTTCCTTAGCATACCGCCATCAGTTGATATATCAGTTGTAGTTCTGGCATTCCTGGGATCTGTAGCACTGGGACTGCTGTTCGGAGTATATCCTGCAAAAAGAGCAGCTGATTTAGATCCTATTGAATCCCTGAGATATGAATAGTTATAGATATTAGTCAAAATAAATAGTTAAACTAATTGGACAGAAGTTTTTTCTCTGAAACAGAATCAAAGGGGCAGAGGCACTTACAAAAGGGACTTGTAATATAATTCACAAGTCCCTTTGTCCTTATTTTCTATACATTTCGATCAGTGTTCCAGCTGCAAGGCCCAGAATGAATGTTACGCCCAAAATTCCCATTGCTGCGGTAGTTGAAAGGGTATACTCTGTATCATAGCTCTCGGTTGCCGAAGGAGTAATTTTTCTGGTTGGTCTGGCATATTTTCTGTTATTTCTACTCATATAATACCTCCTCCATTTAGCGTACATCGTATCGTACATCAAATTTAATCTATCAAAGAATAGTATTTGTAATTATATTGAATATATACGATAATTTTTATTATACTATATATGTATGCTTAAATTTTTGAAATATTGGAAGTAAAAACATTAACTATGTAAGCAAAAAACGGTGTGGATAAATGTCAAAGCTGCTATATAGGCTTAGGAGGTAAATATGACAGAATTGGTCAGGACGACACAGGAAGATCTAAATAAGCTGTTTGAAGTAAAAGGCATTTCGGTTTATAACATAAAAACAAACAGATTTAAAACCAATACCATTAATATTTTTTTTCAGGATAATCTGAATTCTAATTCAGTAGCTTTAAATGCTCTGTTTCCATCTGTACTCAGAAGAGGTACTCAAAACCTTCCTACATTAAAGGACATTAATTTGTATCTTGAAAATTTATATGGTGCAATTTTTGATTGTGGTATAGGCAAAAAAGGTGAGAGACAGATAATTCATTTTTATTTTGAATACCTGTCTGATAAATATGCCAATGGTGAACACAGTAATTTCAAAGGTGCTCTTGAGTTCCTTCTGGATGTAATTTATCGTCCGGTGCTACAGGATAGCTCTTTTATTCCTCAATATGTTGAACAGGAAAAAACAAATCTCAAAATGATGATTGAAAGTAGAACAAATGACAAGATTCAATATGCTATGGACAGATGCTATGAACTTATGTGTAAGGAGGAGCCCTTTGGACTATATGAATACGGCTCTGTGGAGCAAATAGAGAAGATAACACCGGAAGAACTTTATAAGCACTACAAGGAAAAAGTGGCTACGTTACCTGTAGATATTTTTATTACAGGTGAACTTGAAGACGAGGAAATAGATTATATTCGAAAAAGGCTCGAAAGCCTTGACCGTGGTGTCACAAAAGCTATGACGGCGGGTATTGTAAAAAAATATGTAGATAAGGTTAAATATTTTGAAGATAAAATGGATGTAACGCAGGGAAAGCTCTCGCTGGGTTTCAGGACAAATATTACTCCGAAAGAAGACGATTATTATGCTTTAATGGTTTATACCAATATTCTCGGCGGTGGAATGCATTCCAAATTATTTCAGAATGTACGCGAAAAGGCAGGCTTGGCTTATTACATCTTTGCCGGTATTGAGAAGTTTAAAGGTCTAATGATTATAGGCAGCGGTATTGACATAAAAGAGAAAGAACGCGCTCAAGCCCTTATTATGGAGCAGATGGAAGCGATAAAGAAAGGCAATATTTACGACTATGAGTTTGATTCTACAATAAAGTCTCTCGAAACCGGAATAAATGCTTTGAAAGACAGCCAGTTACAGGTGGTGGATTTCAATTTCAGCCAGCTGGTTGCGCAGACACATGATACCCTTGAAAGTCTTCTTAGTAAATTGCGAAGAGTGACTAAACAGGATGTAATCAATGTTACCAATAAAATACAACTTGATACGGTATATTTTTTAACAGCTCAGTAAAATTAAACGTTCAGTTTTATAGCTAATTAATAGGATAGGCTGGATGTCAGACAGCAGAAATGGAGAAATGACAAGATGAGATATGAAACCCTTGAATATAAAAAATATGATGAAGTGATGTATAAATATGAACACAGCAGTGGCTTAAACTGCATTGTGATTCCCAAAAAGGGATATTATAAAAAACACGCAACTTTCTCAACACACTATGGCTCTATAGATAATAAATTTATTATTCCAGGTGATACCGAACCCACAGAGGTTCCTGACGGTATTGCTCACTTTTTGGAGCACAAGCTGTTTGAGCAAAAAGATGGAAGTGTAATGGATAAGTTTGCAGCATTGGGTTCCAGACCAAACGCTTTTACAATCTTTAACCAAACGGTATACCTCTTTTCCTGTACTGATAAGTTCAGAGAAAATTTTGAACTTCTGTTGAACTTTGTCCAAAATCCATATATTACTGAAGAGAGTGTAGAAAAGGAAAAAAGCATAATTGGTCAGGAAATAAACATGTACCGGGATGATCCGGGCTGGAGGGTTACCTTTAATCTCCTGGAAGCTTTTTACAGGGAGCATCCTGTTAAGAAAGACATTGCCGGAACCATAGAAAGTATAAGCAAGATAACAAGGGATACACTGTATAAATGTTATGAAACCTTCTACCACCCTTCTAACATGCTTATTACAGTTGTTGGTGATGTTGATAAGGATGAAGTCTTTGAACAGATTGAAAAGAATATCAATGCAAAAGAAGATCACGGTGAGATAAAACGCATATATCCGGAGGAGAATACAGAACTTCACAAAGCTTATGTGGAACAGAACATGCCAGTACCGACTCCTCTGTTCTATATGGGCTTTAAGGATAGTAATTATCGGCTTGAGGGGTCTGAGACTATTAAATATGAACTGGCTGTAAAGCTTTTATTAGCAATGCTTATTGGGAAAAGCTCTGAATTATATGGTGAGCTTTATGATAAAGGTTTGATTAATGCCAGTTTTGAATACGACTTTTCACTGGAAAGCAGTTATGCGTATTCAATGCTTGGAGGAGAATCTGTAAATCCTGAAGCAGTAAAGGATAGTTTCATAAAAGAAATTAAAAAACAACAAAAAAACGGATTAAACCAGCATGCTTTTGAACGACTTCTCAAAGCTTCGAAGGGAAGATACCTCAGACAGATGAACTCAGTTGAAAGTATAGCCAGAAGCTTTATTAATTTATTTTTCAAAAGCGTAACAATGTTTGATTATTTAGAGGTTTATGATACAATGAATTTTGATTATGTATCTGAGGTATTTAACAGGCATTTTGATATTGACCGTTTGGCTTTATCGGTAGTCAAAAATTCGAAATAATCAGAAATGAAGCTTTTGTGGAGGTTAAATTAATGGGAGATAAAACGCTGGTAAGTTTTCCTGGTTTAGGACTGGATTTTAATATTTCAAGAGAAGCTTTTCATGTTAAACTGGGAGCACTTGATTTTTCAATTTACTGGTATGGAATCATAATTGCTTTGGCTTTTTTGGTTTGTGTTTTGTGGGCTATGAAGGATTCCAGAAAGTATGATTTGGTGCCGGATACTGTGATTGACCTGATATTGTTCGCAGCACCTGCAGGGATAATTGGTGCCCGAATATATTTTGTTGCTTTCAGCTGGGAAGATTACAAAAACGACCTAATTCAGATTCTAAACCTTCGAAACGGTGGTCTGGCAATTTTGGGTGGTGTAATAGCAGCAGTTATAACTGCTTATTTTGTAGCAAAATATAAAAAGATTCCTGCCTTTAAACTATTTGATTTTGGTATTCCCTATATTGCGTTGGGACAGGCAATTGGGCGTTGGGGAAATTTCTTCAATCAGGAAGCTTTCGGTACTAATACAAGCCTTCCCTGGGGCATGACTAGTTCCACAATCAGATCCTATCTTCAGAGACTTCAAAACAGCGGAATGGATATAAATCCCGATCTTCCGGTCCATCCAACATTTTTATACGAATCCATATGGGATATAGGAGTTTTTATATTCCTTATGTGGATGAGACGAAGAAAGAAATTTGACGGAGAGGTTTTCTGCTTTTACTTTATTACTTACAGCTTAGGAAGAGCAGTAATTGAAGGTTTGAGAACCGACAGCCTGATGCTTGGAAATGTTAGGATTACTCAGCTTCTTTCAATTATTTTTGTAATTGTATTTACTATAATTGTTATTTATGTAAGAGCAAAAATAAAAAATGATACTGATGAGGTAGAGATTGGACAAAGCAGATATGCTGATATTCTAAAAATGATGGAAGAGGATCAGGTGGAATTGGGAGAGAGTTCCTCAGAAACCAAATTTGTTTCCGTCGGTGATGTGGAAGTAGAAGATGGCAACAGAGAGTACAGGGACAGCAGTCAGAAGTCAGCAGAAAGCAGCCTGAAGGCTGAGAACAACAGTCAGCAGTCAGAAGTAAACGGGCTGGAGTCCGGGAACAGCAATCAGAATTCGGAAGAGGGTTATCTGAAGTCAGATGGTAACAGCCAGAAGTCTGTTGACAATGGACAGGAGAAAGGCATTATCCAGGGAATGGAAGACAGTAAACAGTAACTATATGCTGCAGCATATAATTGGTTAGGAACGGTGAAAAATGTATTTTGTAGAAAAGTCAAAAACAGCCAATCAGTATAGAAAGTTTGATTACCTGCTGTTCGGTCTTGTATTGACACTGGCTGCATTTGGACTGATGGTTTTTAGCAGTGCAGTCAAAGATCGACCACATCTGCTCAAGCCTCAAATACTCGGACTTATAATGGGAATAGCACTATGCCTGATACTCAGTGCTATTGATTATAAGGATTTAAAGGTATTCAGCCTTTTTATATATTTTAGTGCAATGGCTTTAATGGTACTGGTGTTGTTCTTTGGAAAAGGAGAAGCTCTTGGTAGCAAAAGCTGGTTAATTATTGCGGGTATGAGCTTTCAGCCTTCTGAATATGCCAAGCTTGCATATATTATTCTGGGCTCAGTTTTCCTGGAAAGGATAAAGGACAATCAGGAGAAGAAGAAGGCCGATATTGTAAAGTTTTTAGTATACAGCTGCATTGCTATTGGAATGGTCATTCTCCAAAAAGATTTTGGAACAGCAATGGTTTTTATTTTTATATTTTTTATGTTTATATATATTGCTGGAATACCTTACCGATATATATTTATGTTGCTGGGGCTGGCAGGCCTTTCGCTTCCATTTATTTGGGTTTATGTACTAAATGATAGAAGAAGGGAAAGAATTTTAACATTCATCTCTCCTGAAAGAGACCCTTTAGGTGGAGGATATAATGTTATAAAGTCCAAGCTGGCCATAGGGTCTGGAAGATTATTCGGACAGGGATATGGCAATGGGCTTCAAACTCAAAGCGGAAGTGTACCTGTAAATGAATCGGATTTTATTTTTTCAGTAGTAGGAGAGGAATTTGGATTTATAGGAGGCTGTATTGTAATTATTTTGGGATTGCTGATTCTTTTGAGAATCATATATATTTCAAAGAATGCAAGTGACTCCTATGGTTCATTTGTCAGTATTGGTGTAGCCGGAATGTTGGGTTTCAATTTTATTGAAAATATTGGAATGAGCATGGGTCTGCTTCCTGTTACCGGGCTTCCTTTACCTTTTGTCAGTCAGGGCGGAACAGCAATGTTATTTTATTTTTCTGCGATTGGTATTGTGCTGAGCGTTTCGTCACGACGTAAAAAGGGAAATATGAAGTCAGACCAATAAAAAAATAGCCAGCATTAAATGGTGAAAATAAATGAAAAGGTAAATAAACATTAAAATTATAACAATACTGCATTTAGAAATACCGGCATGAAAAGAATTTCCTATAAAAAAATTAATTTTAAAGTATAAATAATAGGCCAAAAGTCTCATGAAAGGCGGGTTACATAACCTGTCTTTCATTTTTTTTTCAAAAAGATATTGATAAAATTGCTATAATGCAATAAAATATCCATATAAGTGGTAGAAAGTGGTGCGAAGTGGAGGAAGACACCAGGTTAATTATTAAAAGTGGTAGTAATTAACCTGTAATGTGAGGTGTAAAATTTGTTTTATGGTGAGTACCTGCATACGGTTGACCCAAAAGGGCGAGTCATTGTCCCCGCTAAGTTCAGAGAAGGTTTGGGTGAAAAGTTCATAGTAACCAAGGGACTTGACAGCTGTTTGTTTGCATACTCTTTAGAAGAATGGACAAGCCTTGAAAACAAATTAAAAACACTTCCATTCACCGATAAGGATGTACGTGCTTTCATTAGATTTTTCTTCTCAGGAGCAACCGAGTGTGAGCTTGATAAGCAGGGAAGAATATTGATTCCACAGAATTTGCGCGAGTATGCTGTACTTGAAAAGGACGTAGCCATCATTGGAGTTTCTTCAAGAGTGGAGATTTGGAATAAGACTACTTGGGAAAACTATAACAGTGATGATAACATGAGTGCAGACAAGATCGCAGAAAAAATGGCATTACTGGGAATTTAAATTATCAATGTGAGCTCGTAGAGGTGAGAAATGGAATTTAAGCACAAGTCTGTATTACTGGATGAATGTATTGAATACCTGAATATTAATCCTGACGGCATATATGTAGATGGTACAATAGGCGGTGCAGGACATTCATCAGAAATATACAGAAGGTTAAGTCCAAAAGGATGTTTAATTGGTTTGGATCAGGACGCCTTCGCAGTTGAAACTTCCACAAAGCGACTTGAACAGATAGGTTCTGAAGCAAAATTTAAGGTTATCAATACAAACTTTAGAAATATCATACAAGCTTGCAGACAGTTGGATATAAATGAGGTAGATGGGATTCTTCTTGATTTAGGCGTTTCTTCTCATCAGCTTGATGAGGCTTCAAGAGGCTTCAGTTATCAACATGATGCTCCTTTGGATATGCGGATGGACAGAAACTCAAAGCTTTCTGCATATGAGGTAGTAAATTTCTACAAGGAGCAGGATATTTACAGGATTATCCGTGATTACGGTGAAGAAAAATGGGCATCAAGAATAGCTAAATTTATAGTTGAAGCCAGAAATAAAAAACCAATAAAAACCACTTATGAACTTGTAGACATTATTAAAAAAGCAGTCCCGAGTGCAGCGAGAAGGGAAGGGCCGCATCCCGCAAAAAGAACCTTCCAGGCCATCAGGATTGAAGTTAATGATGAATTGAACATATTGAACAATACTATTGAGGAATGTGTTACGTTGCTGAAGAAGGGTGGAAGGCTTTGCATAATAACTTTTCACTCCCTTGAAGACAGAATAGTAAAGCTCCAGTTCAATAAGGAAGTAAATCCCTGTACTTGTCCCGCATCGTTTCCCACTTGTGTGTGCGGTAAGAAACCCAGAGCGATGCTGGTAAACAGAAAGCCTATTGTTTCAGGCCCTGAAGAACTGGAAGAGAATCCAAGAGCAAGAAGTGCAAAATTGAGAGTACTTGAAAAAATATAGCTTAACATAAAGAAACAGTAACAAAAGATAAAATATGTAAAACACAAAAGATAAAAACTAAAAAGTTTAAGATACAAAAGAAAAATCATTTTAGCTGCAAAAGATAATGTAATAGCAATAAGGTAAAATTTTATGCAAAAGACAAAAGACAAATATCAAAAAGAGCAAAGGTAAAAGGATCAAATTTGAAGTAACAAAAGAAAATTCTGATTTATAGTGGCAGACAACAAAAGATGAAGTATAATTTCATAATTTACAAACGATGAACTGATAAAAACACAAAAGCCAAATAACTTCTAAAAATGGATGGGAATCAGATTACATCCTCTGATTCCCCAACATCTTTTACATTTGATGCTGGTTTTATATTGTGAGTCTTTTGTGAAGGAGGGTAGGAGAATGGCTGGGTCTAATAATAGGTATGTTTACGGTTCTGCCGCAGAGAAAATCAGGCACGACCGGAATATTGTTCCAAATAGTTCAAATGCTTCGAATAGCAGATATTATGATCCTTATGAACAGAATGCCGTTCTCAAGTCTAAAAAAGCTGCCAGAATCAATGCAAGAATTAAAAAGAGAATTATAGTTAATATATTTCTGATATTTGGTATGTGTGCTGTAATTATGGCCAGATACGCACAAATCAGTCAGATGAATTATGATAACTATAATCTCAGCAAAGAGTATACTGCACTGCAGAACGAAAATACTCAGCTTTCACTTGAAATCGAAAAGGCTATGTCGCTTCAAAGTATTAGAGAAATAGCTGTAAAAAAGTTAAATATGCATACACCTGATAAAAGTCAGATTGTATATATTAGTGTACCAAAACAGGATGTTATTGTACTAGCGGAAAAAAAGGAACCGAAAATTATGGTGTTTGCAAAAGATGCTACTGAAAGTATAAAAAGATTTCTGAACATTTTTGGATTATTTGAATAGTGCATAAAAGTGGTAATTATAGTGAAATAAAGTGTAATAATATGTATTTATACAAAGATATTATTAATTAGACAAAATTATATAGAGAAGTTATAGCTGAAATTATCTAATGATGACATAACTATAGATTTATATAAAATTAATAAATCTATAGTTTTTTCAGTATATAGGAATTATATATCATGTTATTAATAATATATTTCAATCGTAACTAATATTTATAAATTAGACATAGATTAGATAATAATTTTATTAATTGAATATACTCATAAATATTGAGTACTAAAATCACAAGAGAATTACTGCTTTATACTCAAAAATTACCAGGAGGGATACATATTGACCAGCCCGAATATTACAATTAAGAAACGACTTCTTTTTGTCCTTGGCGTTTTTACGTTTTTCACTGCTTTTCTCATATTCAGAATAGGCTGGATTCAGATAGCCAATGGACAGGAATACCAACAAAAAGCATATGAACAGCAGACCAATAATCGTACAATAAGCCCCAAAAGAGGTACAATTTATGATAGAAATATGAAGCCGCTGGCCATAAGCGGTTCGGTTGAGACTATAACAATTAATCCCGATACCGTCAGGAAATCAAACAAGGATATTGATTTAGTTGCCAGCGGACTTGCAGAGATACTCGATTTGCAAAAAGAAACAATATTAAAGAAGATAAATAAGAAAACACAGTATGAAATAATAAAGCAAAAAGTTGATAAAGAAATAGGAACTAAAGTACGTGAATGGAAAAAGGCCAATGATATTAAAGGAATATACATTGATGAGGATACAAAGAGATTCTATCCCAATGGAAATCTGGCAGCACACGTTATTGGCTTTACAAATATAGATAACGATGGAATAGATGGCGTGGAAAAAATGATGGAGCAGTATTTGAAGGGAATACCCGGAAAAATACTCAGCGAAGTGGATGCCAGCGGTATGGAATTAACAATGGGTGAGGAAAAGTATATTCAACCTCAGGATGGATATGATGTTATTCTTACCATTGATGAGACAATTCAGTATTTTGCTGAGAAATCACTGGAAAAAGCCATCGCCGACAATAATGTCCTTAACGGTGGAACAGTAATAGTAATGGACCCCAGGAATGGAGAAATTTTAGCTCTTACTTCAAAACCGGATTTTGATCTGAATAACCCCAGAGCAGCACCGAAGGGCAAGGATACTGCAACCTGGACAGGAACATCAACTGAAGATGTACAGTATCTCCAAAAAACTGTCTGGAGAAACAAAGCAGTTATGGATACGTATGAGCCGGGATCAACCTTTAAACCTATCACAGCAGCTGCGGGACTTGAGGAAGGAGCAATAACTCCTGAAACACAGGTAACTGATGCAACCATATTGGTCGCAGGCCATAGAATAAGATGTTGGAGGGAAAATGCCCACCTTCATGAAACCTTCAGAGAAGGAGTTTATAATTCCTGCAATCCCGTTTTTGTAAGACTGGCTCAGAAGATCGGAATAGAAAAGTTTTATAGTTATGTAAGGGCTTTTGGTTTTTATAAAAAAACAGGTATCGACCTGCCTGGAGAGGCATCCAGCATTATACATACAAAACCTACCGAAATAGATATGGCAACGGCTTCCTTTGGACAGCGTTTTCAGATAACTCCCATACAGCTTATTCAGGCCTACGGAGCTATAGCCAATGGTGGTGATCTCATAACACCACACGTTGTAAAGGAAGTAGTGGACGATTCAGGAAATGTTATAAAGAGATTTGAACCTAAGGTGGTAAGAAGTGTAATTTCACGTCAGACTTCCGACACCCTGAAGGATATACTGCAGGGCGTTGTAGACGTAGGAACAGGTAAGAATGCCCGGGTGCCGGGTTATAAAATTGGTGGAAAAACCGGAACCTCTGAAACAGTAGGAACTGAGCATCTCCTGGTACAGGGTAAAAATAAGAGGTATATTGTATCCTTTTCAGCTATTGCACCTACCGATAATCCTGTAATATGTGTATTAATAGTATTGGATTATCCAGATATATATAATGCTACTGGTGGTATGCTGGTTGCTCCTGTGGCTGGAAAACTGATTGATGAAATACTTACATACAAAGGAATAGAGAAAGAATATACCGAGGAAGACAAGAAGCTTTTGAAGCAGGACGTTGCAGTACCCGATGTCAAGGGAAAAACAGTGGAAGAAGCTATCAAACTGTTGAAACAAAATAAGCTGGAGTATAAAATAGAAGGAAGTAATAAGGATATGAAGGCAATAGTACAGGAGCAGACACCAAAAGCAACTGCCCAGTTACAGGAGAATTCCATGGTGATTCTTTATACCTATAAACCCAAGAACGAGGTTGAGGTAATGGTTCCAAATGTAAAAAATAAAACCGTAGAAGAAGCAACAAAGGCTTTCAAAAAAGCAGGTATTAATATTGTAGTAAATGGAACAGGAGTGGCAGTAAACCAGGAAATTGAACCAGGAAAGACAGTAATAAAAGGATCAGAAGTAGAAGTAACTTTCAGAAATATTTCTGCAGATTAGAAAATATGGCTATAATTTAATAATGAATACATAATTGGAGGTGCAGGTTTTGAAACTAAGTGATTTGGTAAATGGTTTAAAAATTAAAAGTATAAAAGGCAGTTTGGACCTGGAAATAGATGGTATCGCTTATGACTCAAGAAAAACTAAACAGGGTATGCTGTTTGTATGTATAGATGGAACAGTTGTCGATGGACATAAGTTTATTGACGATGCAATAGAAAACGGTACAAAAGCTTTTTTGGTACAAAAGCCGGTGGAAGTCCCGGAGGGGATTACTACCATAGAAATTGAAGATACAAGGTATGGTTTAGCCTATGTGTCGGCTGCTTTTTACGGACACCCATCTAAAAAGCTGAATCTGATAGGAATAACCGGAACAAAAGGTAAAACTACAACAACCTATATGGTTAAGTCTATTCTTGAAGCAGCCGGACACAAATTGGGGTTAATAGGTACTGTAGCTAATCTTATTGGAGATGAAATACTTTATTCTTCAAGAACTACTCCCGAATCCTATGATCTTCAGAGCTTGTTCAGTGATATGGTTGAAAAAAAAGTGAACAGCGCAGTTATGGAGGTGTCTTCCCAGGGATTGGAACTCCACAGAGTTGCTGAATGTGATTTTGATGTGGGTGTATTCACAAACTTCTCAAGAGATCACATAGGTCCCAGAGAACATGCTACCATAGAAGACTATTTCAATGCCAAAGCGAAGCTCTTTAAAATGTGTAAGCAGGCTGTCATTAACATAGATAATGAAGCCGGAAGAAAGATGGTTAAATTGGCAGAATGTAAAGTATATACCTACGGCTTGGGAGAAAATGCCGACATCAGGGCAATTGATATAGTAAAAAAGACTTCTTATACTTATTTTAAACTCATTACACCATGGGGCAGTACCGAGGTAGAAACCAATCTGCAGGGAGAATTCAATGTATATAATGCTCTTGCCGCAATCGGCTCCTGCTGTCTTATACCCGGGGTTACACTTGAGCATGTTAAAGCAGGACTGGCTAATGTGGTGGTTCCCGGAAGAATGGAGCCTGTTGTAACTGGTCAAAACTATTCGGTATTAATAGATTATGCCCATACCCCCGATAGCTTGGAAAAAGTGTTGACGACGGTTAAGGAGTTTGCCCAGGGAAGAGTAATAAGTCTCTTCGGATGCGGAGGAGACAGAGACAGAGGAAAAAGACCTGAAATGGGAGCTATTTCCGGAAATATTGCTGATTTTACTATCATTACCTCTGACAATCCCAGAACAGAAGAGCCCGAAAGGATAATTGATGATATTGAAGCAGGCATTCGGAAAACAGGGGGAAAATATATAAAAATTACAGATAGAAGGCAGGCAATAAAATTTGCACTTGAAAATGCCCAGGATGGCGATATAATTATTTTGGCAGGTAAAGGACATGAGACCTATCAGCAATTCAAGGATAAAACCATTCACTTCGATGAGAGGGAAGTAGTTACCGAACTGCTGCAGGAACTGAGGAATAAATAAAGGTATGTCTTATGATTTTCTCTGTTTTTGAAATATATAAAGGAGTTATAAAATGATTTCTTTTAACTGTGGAGAGTTAATAAAGGCTGTTGGAGGAAAATTATTGTGGGGTGACAGCCATAAAGTATTTTTTGGCATAACAACTGATTCAAGAAAGGTTGAAGAGGGCAATCTGTTTATTCCTCTGGTGGGAGAAAGGTTTGACGGGCATGATTATATTGAACAATGCTTTGATGCAGGTGCCAGGGTATGCCTTACTCAAAAAGTAATACCCGAAAGGGAGGATTGCAGTGCGGTTTTAGTAACTGATACTGCAAAAGCATTAAGAGATATTGCTGCCTGGCATAGAAACAAGTTTAATATACCGGTTGTGGGAATAACCGGTAGTGTTGGAAAAACCAGCACTAAAGATATGGTTTCCTGCGTTGTTGCCAAAAAGTACAATGTTTTGAAGACTCAGGGTAATTTTAATAATGAAATAGGTCTTCCTCTGACATTTTTTAATCTGGAGGAGAAGCATGAAGCAGCAGTTATAGAAATGGGCATGAGTGGATTTGGGGAAATTAGCAGACTGACGGCAATAGCACAGCCGCAGATTGCTGTTATAACCAATATCGGTGTTTCCCATATTGAGAAGCTTGGTTCTCAGCAGGGTATTCTCAAAGCTAAGCTGGAAATACTGGAAGGTTTAAAACCTGATGGTCTTGTTGTACTTAACGGCGATGACCCACTGTTAAGAGAGCAGAGAGGAAAACTCAAATATAGAACTGTATTCTATGGCATGGAATGGTCTGCAGACTATTTCGCTGAAAATTACCAGTCATTAGGTGAAGAAGGCTCCAGCTTTACTATAACTCTTGACAATAAAACCTATAAAATAAAAGTTCCTGTTCCTGGAAAGCATAATGTGTACAATGCATTGGCAGCAATAGCCGTAGGAATTGAAATGAAAATACCAATGGAAATTATTGTGGATGGTATAGCCGAGTACAGCCCGGGTAGTATGAGACAGAATATTATTTCCCATAAAGGTATAAAAATCATTAATGATGCATATAATGCCAGCCCACAATCCATGGAGGCGGCTATAAATGTCCTTGAAGAACTTTCAGCCAGGACGAGAGGAATAGCGGTGCTGGGAGACATGCTGGAAATGGGGAGCATGGCAGAAGAGCTTCACTATTCTGTTGGGAATTTTATAAAGGATAAAAAAATAAGTTACCTGATAACAGTTGGAAAGGACTCGAAAAACATTACACGTGCCGTTTCTGATTCAGGTAATTGCACCATAAATCTAAGGCATTTTGAAAATAATACTGACGCGCTGGAATACATTATCAGTATTGTAAAACAGGGTGATTATATACTTATTAAAGGTTCAAGAGGAATGAAAATGGAACAGATTGCCGAGGGGTTATTACAGCAGGAAATCATTCCAGATTAAAAAACAGGGGGAAGTACTATTGATTACTTTTTCGTTAACATCTGAACATATTATTGCTTTTGCGGCTACATTTATACTATCAATAATTGCAGGTCCGATACTTATTCCTTTCCTGAGAAGGCTTAAATTCGGGCAGACAGTAAGAGACGATGGACCTCAGACACATTTGAAAAAAACGGGCACTCCCACTATCGGAGGATTAATATTTCTTATTCCTATTACCGGAGTTGCACTGTATTATTCTCAGAATTATCCTGAAGTAATTCCTATACTCCTTGCTACATTAGGTTTTGGAGCTGTAGGGTTCATTGATGATTTTATTAAAGTTGTCAAAAAGAGGAAGGATGGACTTTATGCCGGACAAAAGACCTTTTTGCAGCTTATAGTGTGTGTAGCCTTTGCATTTTATGTAATCAGGTTTACCGATGCTGGAAGTTCAATAGTTATTCCATTTACTGATTATGTTGTTCAGCCCTGGTTATATTTTTTATTTATAGTTATATTTATGTATTTCTTTGCCAACGGAGTTAATATTACAGATGGTCTTGACGGACTGTGTGCAGGGGTGACTCTTGTAGTTGCCATATTTTTCACTGTTGTTTCCTTAACTAACAGCGAATGGGGATACATAAAGATATTCTCTGCTTCAATTGCCGGAGGATGTCTGGGTTTTCTTGTCTTTAACATTCACCCGGCAAAGGTCTTTATGGGGGATACCGGAAGTTTGGCACTGGGCGGGGCCCTGACAGCCATAGTTATTATGATGAGAATGCCATTAATTTTTTTTGTTATAGGTGGAATTTATCTCATTGAAAATATTTCTGTAATACTTCAGGTTGGCTCTTTCAAGTTAACTGGAAAAAGAATTTTCAAGATGGCTCCCATACATCATCATTTTGAGATGCTGGGGTGGAAGGAGACAAAGGTTGTAACCGTATTCATTGTCGTAACTGTTTTACTTGCCGTAATATCACTTATGATTGTTGGCTTTGGGACATACTGAAGTACTTTATGGAATTAATAAACACATAGTCACATATAATCAGAATATACATTATTGTATACAGATGGATTAATGCCTGACTATTAGATACGGGGAGGGCTGAAGAAAGATAATGAAAAACAAAAACAAAAAGCCTTTCGACTTTTGGATTTTTGCATCGGTTATTATATTACTTTCATTAGGTACCATAATGGTATTTAGTTCAAGCTATTATATATCGGTCAAGCAAGCAGGTGACTCCTTTAATATGATAAAGCCTCAGCTGCTTTACATGGGAATAAGTCTTGTTGTAGTAATTGTTACAATGAACTTTGATTATCACAAATGGGGAAAAATATCACCCATACTCCTTATGGGTAGTATAGGACTGCTTATTCTGGTACTTATACCAGGTGTAGGTCAGGTGCGAAACGGAGCACAGAGATGGTTGGGAGTGGGATCAAAGACAATACAACCTTCAGAGCTTGCAAAAATAGCGTTAATAATGTTCCTTTCATTTAGCCTGTCAAAACGCAGAGATGTTCTGAAATCTTTTACAAAAGGGCTGCTGCCTTATCTTGCATTGATTGGGTTTATATGTGGATTGGTTGTTGTTGAACCTCATCTAAGTGGAACTATAATAATTGCACTGACAGGATTTATTGTTCTGTTTTGTGCAGGAGCTAAAATATCCCATTTTGTAGCTTTAGCGGTACCTGTAGTTCTGGCAGGTATAGCGGCGGTTTTGGTTGCGCCGTACAGATTTGACAGAGTTAAAGCCTGGCTGGATCCATTTAATGAACTGTATATAAGGGATCAAAGCTGGCAGATTGTAAATTCGCTTCTGGCTATAGGTTCAGGTGGATTGTTTGGAAGAGGGCTTGGTCAGAGCATGCAGAAGTATCTCTATATACCTGAGCCATATAATGACTACATTTTCGCAGTTTTGGCTGAGGAATTAGGGTTTTTTGGTTCTGTAGTAGTTTTGCTTTTGTTTCTGGTATTTATCTGGAGGGGTATAAAGGTAGCAATGAATGCACCCGATGTTTTTGGAAGTCTGATGGCTATAGGAATAACCTCTCTTATAGGAGTTCAGGCGTTGTTTAATGTGGCTGTTGTAACAAATTCAATACCCTCAACAGGTATATCTCTTCCATTCTTCAGTGCTGGAGGTACATCGCTGATATTCCTGATGTTTGGTGTGGGTATATTGCTTAATATATCAAGATATTCAAATTACGAACGATTTTAAAGTAAACTGTAAATAATATTCTGCAGAATATATGCAGATGGGAGGTCTGGCAGTTGAAGGTATTAATAGCTGGTGGAGGGACAGGAGGACATATAAATCCCGGACTTGCAATAGCAAAGTATATACTTAAAAAAAATCCTTCGGCGGAAATTACTTTTGTTGGAACAAAAAAAGGACTGGAAACAAAACTGGTGCCAAGAGAAGGCTTTACTCTCGAGACAATAACCGTCAGGGGTTTCAAAAGGAAAGTTTCCTTTGATACCGTACTAGCGGTAAAAGAATTGGCCCAAAGCTTTTTCCAGGCCTCAAGACTTCTTAACAAATTAAAGCCCGATGTTGTAATAGGTACCGGAGGATATGTTTGCGGGTCTGTTTTATTTGTTGCAGCAAAAAAAGGAATACCTACTCTTATACATGAATCAAATGCATTTCCCGGTGTTACAAACAGGATACTTGAAAAGTATGTTGATTACGTAGCAATAAGTTTCAGGGATGCAGAAAAGTATTTTAAGTTTAAGGATAAGCTTGTCCATACAGGTAATCCTGTAAGGCAGGAACTCATTGACACAAATCGGGAGACTGCTTTGAAGCAGCTGAATATTGTAAATGGTAAGCCCCTTATAGTAGCTATGGGCGGCAGCAGGGGCGCAAGAAAAATAAATGAAACTATAGTTGAAATGCTCAATACTCGTTTTAAAGGCGAATTTAATCTGATATTCTCAACGGGTGAAGCACAATTTGATACAATAAATAACTCAGTCCGGCTTGATGAGCAATATAAGAAATATGTTAATGTGGTGCCTTACATATATGATGTGGCTCAGATCTATACGGCCTGTGATTTAATGATTTGCCGTGCCGGAGCCATAACCATAAGCGAGCTGCAGACAATGGGGATACCATCTGTACTGATTCCTTCACCATATGTTACTGCCAATCACCAGGAGCACAATGCCCGCTCTCTGGAGAGGGACGGCGGCGCGGTTGTGATACTGGAAAATGAACTCAATGCAGATATTCTATTCAATCGGATTTGTGATCTGATAGCAAATAAGGATTTACTGCGAAAAATGGCAGCAGATGCAACAAAAAATCGTATCACAGACTCGGTTGAAAAGATTTATGCACTAGTTGAAAAACTTATAACCAATACTAAAAAAAACCACTAAAACAGCCGGAGTTATATTAACAGCTAATATGCTTTAGCATAAAATATTTCATATAAAGCCTAAAAATATTTTTATATTTTGTAGACATTTGATAATTACATATGATATACTTGTGTGCGGATAAAAAAACTTTTAAATTAGTCCAGAGAGGCTAGTAAGGTATATAGTACATTGTACATTTGTGCGAATGTACATGGGAATATGTGACATGTTAGGATGTAAACCCTACCTTACTGCGCCTAAAGGCAGTGAGGTTTTTTTATTAAAAAAATAATAGGGGGATTATTCCATGAAGTACACAAGACCGGTAATCCAGGTTGAAGAAAAGGTTCCTTTTCTTAAAGCACTTCCACTTAGCTTTCAGCACTTGTTTGCTATGTTCAGTGCATCAGTTCTTGTTCCGTTCTTATTTAACAGCTATGCTAAAGATCATTTCCTTGAAACACTAAATTTAACCGTTGATAAGCTTAATGCCGACCAGCTGGCACAGTACAACAGCATTCAGGTTATTGACCCGGCGCTGGTTCTTTTGCTAAACGGTATTGGAACGCTTATTTACCTTATTATTTGTAAAGGAAAAGCACCTGCATTCCTTGGCTCCAGTTTTGCATTTCTGTCTCCGACAGCATCAATAATTGCAAGCTCAAGTGCATATGGAGACAATTTTTCTAAGGCCCTTGGCGGTTATATAATCTGTGGTTTAATATTTGTGATAGTAGCATTAATAATAGGAAAAGTTGGTACAAGCTGGTTGGATATTGTATTACCTCCTGCTGCCATGGGACCTATAGTTGCGCTGATAGGACTTGAATTGTCAGGTACAGCTGCAGATATGGCAAAGCTTTTCCCGGATGCAGATGGTAATTTTGATACAAAGGGAATAATAATTGCCCTTGTAACATTGGGCATATTAATAATCGGTAATCTCTGTTTCAGAGGATTCCTTTCAGTTATACCTATCCTGATTGCAGTAGTGGCAGGTTACGGTTTGTCAGCAGCAATGGGATATTTAGATACTTCGGTTATAGCTTCAAAAAGCTGGTTTAGTGTCCCACAATTTGCACTGCCTTCTTTTGATCCAAAAGCAATGCTAGTTCTGGCACCAGCAGCACTGGTGGTTTTATCAGAACACATAGGTCATCTGTTTGTTACAAGTAATATTGTAGGCCGGGATTTGGCAAAGGACCCCGGGCTTCACAGATCTCTAATGGGTGACGGTATTTCCACAATGCTTTCCGGATTCTGCGGTTCATGTCCTACAACCACCTATGGTGAAAACATGGGAGTTATGGCAATTACAAGAGTTTACAGTGTATGGGTAATAGGTGGTGCAGGTGTTATTTCAATATTAATTGCTTTCTTTGGTAAATTATCAGGCGTTATCTCAAGTATACCATCTCCTGTTATGGGTGGAGTAAGCTTGCTTCTCTTTGGTACCATAGCTGCATCGGGTATCAGAATGATAGTGGAAGCAAAGATTGATTACGGTAAGGCAAAGAATCTTGTTCTTACTGCGGTGGTATTCGTTATAGGTATAAGCGGAGTATCAATTAACATTGGACAGGATGTTCAGCTAAAGGGTATGGTTCTTGCAACATTGGTAGGTATGGCACTGAGTCTGATACTCTATGTTCTAGAGAAATTGAAACTGACAAACGATGTAGAAGAAGAATAAATTTTAGTAATATCACACTCTATAAATAAATTAATGATTTATGTAGCTCCATGCAGATAAGATAGTAAGCTTATTTGTATGGAGCTTTTATATAAACTAAATTATGATTCTGTAACATCTTCATTTTGGGAAGAGACTAACAAAATCCTGACTTAATTTCTACTGCAATATTTAGTTTGAATATAAGTCTGTAGTACCAATATTAATTGGGAATATATAATAGTTAAGGTAAAATACATAGTATTTAAATAATATTAATATTCTTTACATAATATTTATAGTATTTACAAAGATATACATAAAATGACTTGTTTTTATATAATTTTTATAATATTTTTAATATATAGATGATATTGTGATAATTTTTCTAATTTAACAAGTTTAACAAGGAGGGGTATACATAATGTATAAAATGGAAATTGATCACACTAAAAAAATATTTTCAATATTTGCATCAGGTTTCTTTTCAATGCAGGAAGGGCTTGACTATATGAATGAATATAAAGAAAAAACTTCTCAGATAAATCCGAAGGAATATACGCTTATAGTTGACGGCAGGGAAGTTAAGACTTCAGCACAGGATGTGGCTGAGCAGCTTAAGAATATGATAATGCTGTATATGAGTGTTCCCTTTAAAAAGAGAATAATCGTTCAGCAGCAGTCAGCTGTGGCAGTTGGACAAACAAAGCGAATTGGAAAGGATATACCAGGTTTTGACACAATCATTTTTGTTGAAACTCCAGAAGAAGCCCTTACCAAGGTATAAAATACATAAATAATCACCTCATATTTTCGTTTATGAGGTGATTATTTATGTATTTTTATCTAATGAAATAATTAATCAAATATCAGTTAACAACCTTTGATTGGATCATGGCCATTATATGTATCATAACTTATATAATATTGCACACATATTATATCCGGCTCCTACAGAGCAGAACATTACATAGTCCCCTGTATTTATAGTTTTTCTGTTCAATGCTTCATTGTAAGCTACTATTGGGCTGGTCAGACCGGTATATCCGTAAATATCGCCAACATACGTGTGCTTATCATAATCCAATGACAATAAATCCAGAGTTTTTTCTGCATCCGGCTTTGAAAATTGAGAAAAGAAATATTGTTTTATATCATCTTTGGTAATGCTGTATCTATCGAATAAAGCCTGCATTAACTTAATCCATTCTCCTGGCACAAAGCCTGTATCAAAAGGATCCAGCTTAAGCTTTTTGTCCTCAGGATCAATTCCTTCATCAAACAGGTTTGAAAAGCCGCATACAGGGTATTGGAATTTATCTTTAACTATGGTATCAGTTTTGAAACTGCTGTCAATAAAACCTCTCCTGTAAGGCTCTTCAACTCTTTCAAGGATAATAGCTGCAGCAGCATCAGCCATATTTGAATAACAAACCGGATCGGTTTTGCTGGATATGAAGTTGCCCATAAAACTACCCACTATCAGAGCTTTATTAAGTCTTGTATTATTTATAAGCAATCGACTGCCAATGTCGATAGCAGTTAGCATACCTATGCAGTTAGAATTTAGATCAAAAATCTGATGTGCATTGATAGTGTGTAGTTTGTCATGAAGCAGTATGGCGTTGGAGGGTACTAGCTTTTCAGGGCAATCAGTACCAAAAATAATAAGGTCTATTTCCTCAGGGCTCACGTTGGCCGACTGAAGAGCTTTAAGAGAAGCATGATATGCCATTGTAACTGTGTTTTCTTGTTTTGGGTCAGCAATACAGCGTGTATTTCTTCCCAAATGCTCAACCAGACCTGATACATCAATACCCATGCTTTTAAAGTGATTAACATAATAAGAGTTGCTTGTTTTGGTCGCTGGATGATAAGTTCCAACTGATTTAAAAATAACATTCTGATACATTTAACCACTCCTTCTTCTTTAGGTAATAAATAGATTATAATAGAATATATGTAAACTAACAACTAAAATATAAAAAAATACACACTTTTGTCAAAAAATATAACTTTCATAAAAATAAAACACCTTATTCCTGAAGTGGAATAAGGTGCTTAATAATGGTGCGCCCTGCGTGAGCACAATGGCACCATTCAAATTATGAACTTCTGCGGGACTGCAGCTTTAATCTCAAAAATCTTTTTTTCCTCCGTAATTCTGAAGGAAAAATAATTACTTCATTTCTGATAAGACTTAATGAGGTTTCAACAATTTTCTTTGCAGATTCATGATCAAAAAACTCTCTTTGAGCCTGTTTAATCTCGTTTAGCCCTTTTGCACCATCTGCCAGAAGTTCTGAAACCAATGAGGACAGACTTGAAAGGTCTTCACAGTAGATACCCAGTTTATTATTGACAGCAAATTCAGGATTCTCCTGCTCCTGTCCTGGCAGGGCTCCTGTTATTATCAAAGGTACATTGCAAGCTATGGCTTCCATCATAACATTTGGGCTGCCTCTGGTAAAGGCTATATCAGATTTCAGCATATGTTCTTCAATATTAGTTATAAATCCGAAAACTTCAACTCTGCCTGGATACTGATGTAACAGAGATTTCTCCAGTTTTTCCTTCATAGTTGCGTTTCTTCCGGCAATAATACTCACATTACAGTTAAAATTATCAAGCAGGATTTTTGACACGCTGTTCATGTCTCCTGAACCTTCTCCGCCACTCATAATCAAGCACTCAAGAGGTCTGTCCAGATTGTAGTCTGGTTTTTGAATACCCTGGACTATGTGTTGTGTGAACCTTGACCTTACAGGAAATCCGATAACTTTTATTTTTTCTCTGGGAACACCAAAGCCCATGCATCTCTCCATTGCCTCATAAGTTGGACAAATAATGCAATCGGCTCTGTTATCTGCCCATAATGGAGATATACTTACAAGATCAGCCACAAAAATTGCAAAGGGGATATTCAATCTATATTCTTTTAATATATTTAGTATAGGTGTATTAAATACCGGATGAACAGAAAGTATTAAATCAGGTTTAAGCCTTCTTAACATCTTAATAAGATTTTCACGTATAGTTAATTCGGTTAATTCATGTATAAATGAAGGATTACGTTTAGATATTTTCCATGCCAGCTTCCAAAGCTCCTTGGCATTTCTTGTTACCAAACCGTAGGATTTGCCTACTTTAACCCACATATTGCCGCCTAATTCAAAGCCATCTATAACAGTAACATTTACATCCTCCTGTAAATCAAATTGTTCCATCAGTGATTCACTTATACTTTTATGCCCATGACCTGTGTATTCTGATGAAATTATTACCACATTTCTCATTTCTCTTCCTATGCCTCCAAAGATAAAAAATCTTATCCAGTAGTTATTCTTATTATATAATAAACAACATTTGGGATAAATGGTAGGTGTCTATGAACAAAATTTATTAATTTTGATACATATTATTTTACGAAATATTTGATTAAATGTTTGATTTTATTTATTAATTAGTTTTTATTAAGGTTATGATGGAAAACGTTATAATCAAAAAGATGCCTTCATATTATTATAACGAGGTTAATGGAGTATATAGGATTGAGAACTCCGGCTGGATACTCCTATGCCTCCTTTTAGCGTATATACGGTAAGAAAACATATTAAAGCCGAAAAATTATTTTAGATGGAAAGCTGGGGATGTGAGGCTGTTGAGAAAAACTTTTAGATTAGTAATAATGTGTATTCTAATTTTTTCTTGTCTGTTATATACATATGAGGCTTCGGCAGATGATACAAATGATGATGAACCAATAAATGGTTTTATCGGTGAAGAAGCACTTGAGACCACGGGAGGAAAGCTGCCAAGAATTTCGGCCAGTGCAGCAATTGTTATGGATGTCGAAAGCGGCAGAATTCTATATGAAAAAAATGCTTACACAAGACGTTCAATAGCAAGTACAACTAAGATAATGACGGCTATATTGGCTCTTGAAAACGGTAATGATGATGAAGATGTACTAATCAGTAAAAGGGCTGCATCAATAGGAGGATCCACAGTTGATCTTAAAGAGGGTAAAACCTATAAGCTTAAGGATCTTATGTATGCAATGATGCTCCGTTCAGGAAACGATGCCGCCATAGCCATAGCAGAACATATTGGAGGATCGGTGGAGCTTTTTGCAGAGATGATGAACCGCAAGGCTGCTGAAATTGGAGCAGTCAATACAAACTTTGTTACTCCCCATGGACTTGATGACCCACAGCATTACTCAACTCCTTACGACCTGGCATTAATTACCCAATATGCTTTAAAAAATGAGAAGTTCTGTAAAATTGTCAGTACTAAGTACTCTGTATTTAATGGTAAAAATATTATTAACACAAATGAGATGTTAGGGCTCTATCCATGGGCTGACGGAGTAAAAACCGGCTATACAGGGCAAGCTGGGAGATGTCTGGTGACATCAGCTACAAGAAATAACTGGAAAATAATTTCCGTTGTGCTAGGCTGCCCCACACGAACCATACGCGCTCAAAACAGTAAGCTGCTGCTGGATTATGCCTTCGATAACTATAAAAACTATGAGTACTTAAAAAAGGGGCAACAGCTGCAGCAGGTTGATATACATAAAGGTATGGTTGATAAAGTACCTTTATATTCTGATGTGGATATAACAATACCTCTTAAGGCCGATGAAGTAAACAATGTGAAAGTAGTATATAATATTCCAAAGGAGGTTGAAGCTCCGCTGATACGGAATACAAAAGTCGGAACAGTAGATTTTGTATTAGAAGGAAAGATTCTGGCCTCAACAGATCTTATAAATTATGAAACAGTGGAAAGAAAAGATTTTTACTATTATTTTGATAAAATTTTCAGAACCTGGGCCAGACTTGTACATAATTAATTAATTTGGCATAATAGAAGAGGTGTTTTGCAGATTATAAATATAAAAATGGAGGCTGACTGGAGAGAGACTGAAATGTCTGTTTCCTGAGACTGTAGAAAAGTATAGATGAAAATATTATTGGTTGGAATTAATTCAAAATACATACATACCTGTCTGGCTGTATGGTATTTAAAGGCAAGTCTAAAAAACTGTACTGACTCATCCATAAGGGAGTTTTCAATAAACGATCATAAAGATGATATCCTATCGGGGATTTACATGGAAAAGCCTGATATTCTGGCTTTTTCCTGCTATATATGGAATTTTGAGCTTGTAAGGTCAATATTAAAAGAGATCAAGAAGCTTCTGCCTGAATGTAAAATAATACTTGGAGGCCCGGAGGTTTCCTATACAGCCGTAGAAATTTTGCAGGAAAATGAGGCGGCAGACTTTATATTATGCGGTGAAGGAGAGGAAGCATTCCCGGTACTAATAAATTCCCTGATAACTTACACACAGGAATATAAAAAGCTGTCGGGTATTGCCTATAGAGAGAATGGACAGGTTATTTACAGAGAGGGATTTAATTTGGTACCTCAGTTGGACAGTCTTGCTTCACCATATACCGATGAGCATTTGAGTTCAACAAAGAATAGAATTATATATTATGAATCATCTAGAGGCTGCCCATTTTCCTGCTCCTATTGCATTTCATCAACATTTAAGGGTGTCAGATTTTTTTCACTGGACAGGGTAAAATGTGACCTTGAAAGGCTTATAAGCTGTAAACCTAAACTGATAAAATTTGTTGACAGAACTTTTAACTGTAACAGAAAAAGAGCAAAAGAAATTATAGAATATATAATCTCTCTGAAGTGCAATACAGTTTTTCACTTTGAAACGGCTGCAGACCTATTTGACCAGGAACTGCTGGAATTACTGGGCAGAGCTCCAAAGGGCAGAATTCAGCTGGAAATTGGTCTTCAGACAACAAATCTTCAAACACTTAATGAAATTGAGCGGATAACTGATCTGGACAGGCTTAAAGAAAATGTAGGGAAAATACTGGAGAATGAGAATATTCATGTTCATCTGGATTTGATTGCTGGTTTACCTTATGAAGATATCAAATCCTTTAAGAAATCCTTTAATGATGTATATGCCATGAGACCTCATCAGCTTCAGCTGGGCTTCCTGAAAATGCTAAAGGGTTCGAAAATACGAATGGAAGCCCAAAAGCACGGATACAAATTCAGAGATTATAGTCCTTATGAAATTCTTGAGAACAATTACATCAGTTATATGGATATTCTGTGCTTAAAAGATATGGAGGAGGTTTTTGAGAGATATTTCAACACAGGAAGGTTCTCAAAATCTCTTGAAATGCTGGAGCCTTTATACTCAGGGGACTTTTACGAACTATTCAGAGAGTTGGCTGTATACTGCAGAAAAAACAGATATCTGGACAGACCTGTATCCTATCGTGAGAACATATCTGTTCTATTTGACTTTGTTAAGTCTTACTTCTTTGAAAAAATAGACCTTGAAAAATTCCGTCAAGCCATGGTGTTTGATTTCCTGTCCTCGGACAGTTCCTGTGCCATTCCGGAAATAATTAAGGCTCAGCAGGACTTACTATCCGGCAATCTGACTCATGAACTGCTTAAAAGTGAGGATTTTGTAAAGGAGTATCTTCCTGATGCCATAGGCATTTCTGCTAAAAATATTTTAAAGAGAGTATTCTTTGTGTCACTGCATAAACTGACAGGCCCGGGCAAGATATTAATGTTTGATTATCAGCGTAAAGATCCGGTACATGGAAAATACAGTAGCACTGCTGTAGTTTATGATAATTGATTTATATATGGCTTTAAAATCGACCTGTTACATTTAAGTGAACCTGTAAGAAATTTGGATTTGTCTGGAATTTCTTCACAGGTTTTTTGCATTTGTGCACAAAAGTTGGTATTTAATAATATTTTAAGATTATTCACATATATTTTTAAATGAGATGTTAAATCAGGAGCAAATTTACAAACTGCTGATTATTAAGACAATAAAACGGTTTGTTCCTATAGTCTACCAGGTAAAAGGGAGGTTTCCAGATGACCACACCGGAGTTTGACTTCAAAGCAATGATTCAAAAGGATAGGGAAGATAGGGTAAAAAAGAATTTTGATAGTACATTTCTTGAGTATCTTCAGGTGGTAAAAGAAAATCCAGAGGTTGCTGTTCTTGCTCATCAGAGGTTGTACGACCTTATAATATCAAAAGGGGTCGAGGTGGTTAGAACAGAAGAAAATCCAAGATTAAGAAGAATCTATGGAAATGACATAATCAAAAAGTATGCTTTTTTTGAGGAGGATTTTTTTGGTATTGATAAGACTATCATGAAAATAGTCAGATATTTTCATTCTGCAGCCATGGCAGGTGAGGAGTCACGGCAGGTATTATATCTTGTAGGACCTGTAGGTGCCGGAAAATCTTCACTGATGGATGCATTGAAAAGAGCACTTGAAATGGCACCACCAGTATATGCTCTAAAAGGCTGCCCTATGAGAGAAGAACCTTTACATCTTATTCCTAAACATTTAAGAAAAGAGTTCGAGGAAGCACTTAACGTTAAAATTGAAGGTGATTTATGCCCCATATGCAGGTACAGGTTAATTAATGAATATGGGGGAGAGTATGAAAAATTTCCTGTTGAAACCGTGGGATTCTCAATACGATCCAGAAAGGGAATTGGGGTAGTTCCTCCCGTCGACCCCAACAATCAGGATTCTTCAATATTAACAGGAAGTGTAGATATTTCAAAAATTGACCTTTACCCTGAGGATGACCCTAGAGTGTTGTCTCTGAACGGTGCTTTCAATGCCGGTAATCGTGGTATAGTGGAATTTATAGAAGTATTTAAAAACGAAACTGAATATCTGCATACCATGATTACTGCTACCCAGGAAAAATCAATACCTTCTCCGGGGAAAGGAGCAATGATATACTTTGACGGAGTAATACTGGCCCATTCAAATGAGGCCGAATGGAACAAGTTTAAGTCAGACCATACCAATGAAGCCATTCTTGACAGAATTGTAAGGATTGAAGTTCCATACTGTCTGGAATTAAACGAAGAAATTAAAATATATGAAAAAATGCTTTCAAAAAGTAAATTCAAAGCTCACATTGCTCCTCATACCATAGAAATAGCTTCTATGTTTGCAATTCTGACAAGGCTAAGTCCTTCCAATAAGGTGGACCCCATGACCAAGTTAAAGATATATAATGGAGAGGAAATTCTTGAAAAGGGAATGACACGAAAAATAGATATCTTCGAACTTCGTGAAGAAGCGCCCAGAGAAGGGATGACAGGCATGTCAACAAGATTTATTATGAAAGCTCTGGATACTGCTTTGTCTGAATCTGAAAATGACTGTATAAACCCCATTGCAGTAATGGAAGCCCTGATAAAGTCTGTAAAGGAACTGGGTATTGGAGATGATGAGAAGGAAAGATACTTGAGACTAATTTACGATACAGTAAAAAAGGAGTATAACAAAATCCTTGAAAAGGAAGTAACCAAAGCATTTATACACGGGTACAGGGAACAGGCTGAGAGCTTATTCAACAATTATCTGGATCATGCAGAAGCATTTGTGAACAAGACTAAAATTAAGGATAAGAATACCGGAGAAGAACTGGAACCCGATGAAAAATTCATGAGATCCATTGAGGAGCAGATAGGCATCTCAGATACTGCCGTAAAAGGGTTCCGCTCAGATGTAACCGCTTACATGTTCTTTGTTATGAGAAATGGTGGCAAACTGGATTATACCAGTTATGAACCCCTTAAGGATGCTATTGAAAAGAAGCTTACCACTTCGGTCAGAGACCTTAGCAGGATAATAACACAGGCCAAGGTAAGAGATAAGGAGCAGACTCAAAAGTTTAATACCATGGTGGAAGAAATGAAAAGGAACGGGTACTGCGATCACTGCTGCAATGTAATATTAAAATATGCTGCCAATAACCTTTGGAAGGATTAATGGGGGATAAAGTTATGGCTATATTCAGAGAAAACAGCAGCGGCGGAAGTGACCGGTCTGCTGAAGATCGGCGGCGGCACAGAGAATTGGTGGAAGAGTCAATAAAAAAGAATCTTGGACATATAATTGCTGAAGAAAGTATTATAGGGAAAAGCAGGGATAAAAAAATAAAAATTCCTATAAGGGGTATCAAAGAGTTCCAGTTTATATATGGAAAAAACAGACCTGGTGTCGGTTCAGGAAATGGCAGTGAAAAGAGAGGGGATAAGTTCTCGGGGGATTCTCAGAACGGTAACGGAAAAGGTAAGGCCGGCAACCAGGAGGGGGAGGAAATATACGAAACTGAAATAACCATCGAAGAGGTAATAAAATACCTCTTTGATGACTTAAATCTTCCGGATATTGATAAAAAGCAGCTGTCACAACTGGAGGAAAAAAGCTACAGAAAGCTGGGCTATCAGCAGAGGGGAATTCCACCCAGATTGGCCAAAAAACGCTCTGTCATAGAGAAAATCAAGCGTAAGCAGGCCACAAAACGTGCTCTGAAAGAGTTTAGACAGAATCAGAGTAATGACAATTCTCATAAAGAAGACGATACCGAATTTGTTATAGACAGATTTCCGTTTATTGAAGAGGATTTAAGATATTACAGGATAAAGGAAGATAATAAAAAGGAATATAACGCAGTTGTAATATGTATTATGGATGTATCGGGGTCTATGGACCAGACAAAGAAGTATCTGGCCAGAAGCTTTTACTTTCTTCTTTATCAGTTTATCCAGCTTAAATATACAAATGTAGAGGTTGTTTTTATAGCACATACTACAACAGCTAAGGAGGTTAATGAAAAAGAGTTCTTCCACCGCGGAGAATCGGGAGGTACATATATAAGCAGCGGGTACGAGAAGGCCCTGGAAATAATAGCTGAAAGATACAGTCCGTCAAACTGGAATATCTACGCCTTTCACTGCAGTGACGGGGATAATTGGTCGGAAGATAATAAGAAAGCAGTGGACTCAGCCAAAAAACTTTGCGAGGTTTGCAACCTGTTTGGTTATGGTGAAATAGTACCGGGATATTACAGTATGGGGAGCACAATAAAATCAGAGCTTCAGAGTAAAATAGACAGCAAGAATTTTGCTGCTATAACCATAAATAAAAAGGAGGATGTTCTTCCTGCTTTAAAGAAACTCCTTGAAAAAGGAAGTACAGCTTGAAGGAATATTTACTTGTCCATTCTGTAATTAACATAATATCTGATCCCAATATACAGGCCAATTAACTTTATTTGCCAAATAGCACGGAGATAAGAGTAGATAATTTAATCACATTTAATGGATGGCTAATTTATCAATCAATGCCGGAAAAGGTTTAAGCCACTTTCAGTGTCAAAGCCACTGAAAGTGGCTTGGGGAGGTTAATATGACTGATTTCAGTATAGCGGATTTGGAATATTGGAATGAACGAATTGAACGTATTGCCAAAGACAGCGGACTTGACTATTATGATCAGGAATTCGAAATTATAAATTACGAGGATATGATTGGATATGAGTCCTATGTGGGAATGCCTTCACATTACCCTCATTGGAGCTATGGTAAGTCTTATGAAAGAATAAAAACACTTCATAAGTATAACCTTACCGGGCTGCCCTATGAAATGGTTATCAACTCAAATCCCTGTCTGGCATACCTTATGAAGGATAATTCACTTTTAATGCAAGTACTGACAATTGCCCATGTATATGCACATAATGATTTTTTCAAGAATAACAGGTTGTTTAAACTGGGTACAAAAGCAGAGTATGCCGTCGAGATGTTTAAGAACCATGCAAACAGAATAAGGGAATATATATCCGATCCCAGTATAGGTTATAACAAGGTCGAAAAAATTCTTAATGCCGCCCATGCTGTTAAGCTTCAGACCGAGCGGGTGGTAGAGTTCAGGGATAAAACCATTAAGCATGATAAAAATACATCTGCAATTACTGAGAATACCAAGGATTTTCCATATCTTGAGAGGTATTCAGACGGAAGACCGGAAGATACCGACAATACTCTGCAGGAGATAAAAATACCTGAAGAACCCCAGGAAGATATTCTGAAATTTATAATTGAATATGGCAGACTGCAGGACTGGGAAAAGGATATTTTGGCTATAGTGAGGGAGGAGGCACAATATTTTCTTCCACAGATAGAAACAAAAATAATGAATGAAGGTTGGGCAAGCTTCTGGCATTATAATATTTTGAATAAACTGGAACTGCCCCAGAGTATGCATATTGAGTTTCTGAGACGACACAACGAGGTAATACGACCACTGAAAACCAGCATCAACCCTTACTACATAGGATTTAAAATTTTTGAAAACCTCAATGAAAAATACGGGATGAAGAAGATCTTTGAGGTCAGGGAGATAGAGAGAGACCAGTCTTTTATCAGAAGGTATCTGACTCAGCAGCTGTGCAGTGAAATGAACTTGTTTGAATATGTTACAGCAGGTAATGATTATATGGTTTCGGAAGTTTCTGATGACGAAGGCTGGAGAATTATCAGAGATACGCTGTGCAACACTGTCGGAATAGGAAGTATCCCTATTATAAGGGTTGAAGAATGGAATCAGAAGGATAACACCCTGATTCTTACCCATGAATACGATGGGCGTGAACTGGAGCTAAGCTATGCATATGAAACACTAAAGCATCTTGTGGATTTATGGAACGGAAAACTGCTACTGATTACCCAACTGGAAGGTAAGAAAAAGAATATTGCCTGTGATGAGCAAAAGAGAATTTCGCTGTATGGTCAATAAATTATTAGCACTCATGTTTAATGAGTGCTAAAAAATACTTGAAAGTTTATGGCAATAGAGTTATATTATTATTGTTGCTATGAAATACATACACATAATAAAGGAGGTTTATTATGAAACACGAAAGCGGAAGTATTTCAATAAATACAGAAAATATTTTTCCTATTATAAAAAAATGGCTGTATTCTGAAAAAGATATATTTATAAGAGAACTTGTATCTAATTCCAGCGATGCCATAAGCAAGATGAAAAAGCTGAATGCTATGGGTGAAGCAGATTTACCTGAGGATAATAAATTTGAGATAAAAGTAGTAGTCAATAAGAATGAAAAAACGATAAAAGTGATTGATAATGGTCTGGGGATGACTGATGAAGAGGTTAAGAAGTATATTAATCAGATTGCCTTTTCAGGAGCAGTGGATTTCCTGGAGAAATACAAGGACAAGTCTGATGACGGGCAAATCATCGGACATTTCGGACTTGGCTTCTATTCAGCCTTTATGGTTGCAGATCGGGTACAGATTGATACACTGTCCTACCAGCCTGGAGCAGCTGCTGTAAGGTGGATAAGTGACGGTGGTACTGAATTTGAAATGATGGATTCCGACAGAACCGAAAGAGGAACAACAGTAACACTGTACTTATCTGAAGATGGAATTGAATTTGCTGACGAATACAAGATGAGATCAACACTTCAAAAGTACTTTGCATTCCTGCCATATGAACTGTATCTGGAGGATGAGGCAAAAGCTGCAGAAAAGGAAGAAGCAAAGTCCGATAATAAAGAAGATGCTGACCAAAAAGCTGAAAAGTCAGAACCAAAAAAGCCTGAACCGCTTAACGATACACATCCTTTGTGGCTTAAAAATCCCAGGGACTGTACCGAAGAGGAGTATAAGCAGTTTTACACAAAGGTATTCCATGACTTTAATGAGCCATTATTCTGGATACACCTGAATATGGACTATCCTTTCAACCTGAAGGGAATACTGTACTTCCCAAAGCTCAAACATGAATTTGAGACAGTGGAAGGCCAGATTAAACTGTATTATAATCAGGTATTTGTTGCTGACAACATAAAAGAGGTAATTCCAGAGTTTCTTATGTTGTTAAAAGGTGTACTTGATTGTCCTGATTTACCGCTGAATGTATCAAGAAGCTTCCTGCAGAATGATGGATATGTTAACAAGATATCAACGCATATAACCAAGAAGGTTGCCGACAAGCTTACATCACTTTATGAGAATGAACGCGATAACTACAATAAATATTGGGATGATATCAATCCTTTTGTTAAGTACGGTTGTATCAGAGAAGAAAAGTTCTATGACAGAGTAAAGGATATAATTATATTTAAATCCACCAAGGGTGGATATACAACCCTGAAGGATTATTTGGAAAACAATAAGGAAAAGCACGAAAACAAGGTATTCTATGTTTCTAACGAAAAGCAGCAGGCTCAGTATATCAGAATGTTTAATGAAAATGAAATGGAAGCGGTTATTCTTCCAACCATGATTGATAACCACTTTATTCAATTCCTTGAGAGTAAAATGTCAGGAGTCAGGTTTAACAGAATTGATGCCGATATTTCTGATAATATGAAAAAAGATAACACTGGAATTGCCGAAGCAGATGTGGCTTATCTGGAAAAGTTGTTTAAGGCTGCAGTTAATGATGATAAGCTGAAAATACAGGTAGAGTCTTTGAAAAATGAGTCCATGCCGGCCATGATTCTTCTGTCTGAACAGTCCAGAAGAATGCAGGAAATGAGTGCAATGTTTGGCGGAATGGATATGAGCCATATGTTCCCGAAAGAACAGACTCTTGTGCTTAATTCCTCCAACAAACTTGTTAAGGCCCTTACTGATATGAAAACTGATGAAACTAAAAAAGATGAGATAAAGCTAATAAGCGAACATATTTACGACCTGGCTATGATGAGTCATCAGCCCCTGGAACCAGAAGCAATGACCAAATTTATTGAAAGAAGCAATGAGATATTGATGAAGCTGGTATAACAGGCTGGTAAGTAGAAGAATGATAAAGAATGTTTAGTTTAAAAAAGATAATTTCGGTTTAGACGAAATTATCTTTTTTTATCCAGAAATTTTGAGCAAACAAAAATTAATATATAAATATGTTATAATTGGATGCAAGTGGTTAGGAGAACTTTCCTGCATTCATTAATCTGTCCTGATAGGGGGGATATTATTGATAAAGTTAGAAAGTGATCAATATTTCAAAGTCATTGACCTTTTACAGTCAGTAGAGATCAATACTCTTTTTGCACAGTCTGTACTAAATCAAAAGGTGTCTGGTTCGGTATTTGTTGACAATGAGCTTAACCCTGAAACATTTTATATTTCCCATTCCTATGGAATGTCACTGTTATTTGGAAATATTAATAACGAAGAATTCAACATTAAACTAAAGGAATATATGCTTAACTCAAAAAACAACGTACACAAGCGGAATGGCTTCAGGCATATCCGAAAGCCTGGAATGACGAAATTGGGGAGTTATGTAAGGGTTCAATAATAGAAAGTGCTTCTCTCGGAAATAATGGTACAGTACCTGATAATATTGACAAAATAGTAGAATGTACCCGAGTAAATTTCAAATTTGATTTTGATATATATAAAAAGACCAAAGATGAACTGTTTGAGAAGTATAAACCCCTCTTTGAATCAAAGCTTATAAATATTTCAGAGACAAATGAAGATACATACTTAAATATGCAGGGTTCTGTGATACCAAGATTTTTCTGGAATAGTCCTGAACTATTTAAAAAAGTTGGGGCTGGCTTTACGCTCTATTACAATGGTGAACCTGCTTCAACTGCATTCTCGGCATATGTAGAGAATAACAAACTTGAAATAGGCATAGAGACAATTGAAAAGTTCAAAGGTAAAGGCTTTGCTTTACTTGTATGCAGTGCACTTATTGATTATAGCATTGACAGGGGGCTTGAGCCTGAATGGTCTTGCAGGCTGGAAAACACTGGATCATACCGACTTGCTCAAAAATTGGGCTTTGTGCCACAACTGTATATACCATATTATAGATTGCCTGTATAAAGGACATGTAGATTTAGTATCGTGTTAACAAAAAGTTCACGATTTGTATAAGGATTATTAATAAAATCGATATACAATATTTAGGAAAACAGAAAATCTTTTTCTTATTTGTCTCTTCCCTAAAACCCTTTTTTCCCCGTAGTGTCATTACTGCGGGGTCTAATCTTATTTTATAGGAGCAGTAAATACTCTAAAACTTCTGAAACAGATAGAAAAGCAGTCAGGTAATTGACTGTATATTTAAATAAAAGTGTAAAAAGGAATTGTAAGAGATCTAAAAGTATTAAGATTAAAAGTATTAATATATTAATATCTTTATATGTTAATATATTAATATACAAAGATATTGAAGCACTAAAAAATACTGAAGAACTTAAAGTAATTGAAAGACATTAAGAAAATTAAAATACTGAGTCAATTAAATAAGAGAAAAGGGATTGAAAGGGAATGTAATGGAATGCAAAAAATCGAAAAAAAACAGAGCGGACCATAGGTCCGCTTTGCTATTTCTTTTCACTGTCAGACTGTCTGATTTCCACACGCCTGATTTTACCACTGATGGTTTTTGGCAGTTCATTAACGAATTCAATAATTCTTGGATACTTATATGGAGCAGTTACCCGTTTTACATGGTCCTGAAGCTCTTTAACCAATTCATCGCTGGGTGAATAACCCTTCGTAAGCACTACAGTTGCTTTTACAATCTGACCTCTTATTTCATCAGGTACAGCTGTAATTGCGCATTCAAGAACAGCCGGATGTTCAATCAAAGCACTTTCTACTTCGAAGGGTCCGATTCTGTAACCTGAACTTTTGATTACATCATCAGCTCTTCCTACAAACCAGTAGTAGCCATCTTCATCACGCCAGGCAACATCTCCGGTGTAGTAGATATCGTTATTCCATGATTTATTTGTCAGGGCTTCATCTCTGTAATAGCCTCCGAACATACCAGCAGGTTTCCTTTTATGAGTGCGGATTACAATTTGTCCTTCTTCACCGTCGGGGACAGGATTACCTTCATCATCCAGAAGATCAATATCATATCCTGGCGAAGGTTTACCCATAGAACCGGGCTTTGGCTCCATCCATGGATATGTTGCCAGAGCTACCGTTAGTTCTGTCTGTCCGTAACCTTCCATAAGCTTTAAGCCGGTAGCTTTATAAAATTGGTTATATACCTCCGGATTCAGAGGTTCACCAGCTACAGCACAATACTTCAGGCTGCTGAGATCAAATTTGGTAAGATCTTCTTTAATAAAAAATCTATACATTGTTGGTGGTGCACAAAAGGATGTTACTTTGTATTTAGAAATAACCTGAAGTAAATCCTTTGGTACAAACTTATTGAAATCATAAACAAAAACAGCACTTCCTGCAAGCCATTGACCGTATATCTTACCCCAAACTGCTTTAGCCCAACCGGTATCTGCTACTGTCAGGTGTAATCCATCTTCAGAGCAATTCTGCCAATATTTTGCAGTCAAAATATGTCCTAGTGGATATACATAATCATGTTGAACCATTTTTGGCATTCCGGTGGTGCCAGAGGTAAAATAAAGCAGTGATATATCACTATTCTGGGAAGCCTGGTCTCCGGTGGGTCTTTCAAATACGTTTGAGGATTTGTCAACCTCACTGGTAAAGTCAAGCCAGCCTTCTCTGCTGTCACCTACAAGAGCTTTATATTTCACAGTTGGTGATTTGATTAAAGCATCCTCAATATGGGCTATTACTTCAGGTTCTGAAACTGAAACAATCATTTTTATATCGGCAGCATTTGCTCTATATACAATATCCTTGCTGGTTAAAAGGTGTGTTGCTGGTATAGTCACAGCTCCAAGCTTATGTAAGGCCAATATGCAAAACCAGAATTCGTAGCGTCTCTTTAGTATTAGCATAACAGGGTCGCCGCGTCTGATACCTACAGACTTAAAGAAGTTTGCAGTCTTGTCACTGTATTCCTTTAGCTGTGCAAAAGTAAAGGTTGCTTCAGCACCAGATTCATCACACCATACCAATGCTATTTTATTTGGATTTGTTTTAGCATATTCATCTACTACATCATATGCGAAATTGAAATTCTCAGGTATATTTATCTGAAAGTTCTCATAAAAATCTTCATAAGATGAGTAATCAACCCGAGAGATATACTTTTCTAGCATCTGTTTTTTCCCCCTAGTGTTAAAGTATAATTGCCAGGAACTTGGCCTGTTTTCCATTTAAAGCTTTCATTCCATGGCTTGCTGATGAGTCAAAATAAACTGAATCTCCTTCTTCCAAAACCAGTTCACGACCATTTATTATAATTTTTAACGTGCCTTCCAGGACATAATTAAATTCCTGACCTTCATGTGAATTGAAGTGCACCGGATTATTATCATCATCAGGTTCAACGGTTACAATAAAAGGCTGAGCCTTCTTGCCCACAAAATTATAAGCAAGGCTCTGATATTTATAATGCTCCCTTCTTTCCACATTGGTACCTTTACCTTTTCTGACTACCTGATAAGTATGAAGTTTTGGATTATCTCCAGTCAGAATAGCAGTAAGCTCGACATTGAATCTGTTTGCTATCTGATATAGAAAGCTGACCGGAATATCGGTATTTCCGCTTTCGTATTCGAGATATTTTTCTTCTGATATATGAAGCTCTGCTGCAAGAGTTTTAACTGAAACAGAAGATATTTCACGCAATTCCTTTATTCTCGATGCAATTAGCTTTATTTGTTCAGACATCAAATCACCTTCCTGTAAATAATATTTGTGATACTCTTTCTATACAGACAAATGGTTGTCCAGGAAAATTTTACGCCGTTTTGGTAATATAAACATAGCATATTTACAATATGTAAGTATATATTGATAGCAACCTTTTTTCTCTATATTTTTAATGTTTTCTGCTCTGTTTAGTAATATAATGTATAAATATCAAAAACCATTAAAGATATCCTACTAAAATCAAAAAAGTGAGTCTGGATATTGTCGACACATTATGATAGTATAATTGGTATAAATACATAATTATTATAAATTCTGGGGGCTCAGTGCTATGTCTATCAGTAAAAAAATAATATCGGTTATCATAGGATGTATTGTTGTATCGGTTGGCAGTATTGCTGCACATGAGATTCTTGGATGTCCCATATTAGTATCTGGAATTATTGCTGCACTGTTTATAATAGGAGCCGGAGTTTGGCTGACATATTCACTAACAAAGCCTATTAAGGTTCTTCTTCAGGTTGTGGAAAGAACTGCAAATTTTGATTTATCCCATGATAAAACATATGATATGATCAAAACAAGAAGAGATGAGTTTGGTTTACTTGCAAAGAATCTTTCCTCCATGAGGGGTTCATTAAGAGATATGTTGAGCCTTATGCTTGAATCTTCAAAAAATATTATGGATAATTCCAGTAAAGTTGATAAAATGGCTGAGGAGCTAAAAGCAAAAACCAGCGATACTCTGGAAACTACTGAACATATTTCAGCATCAATACAGGAATCGGCTGCCACCACTCATCAAATTAATTTTGATACACAGGAAATAATGCAGAATGTTAATATAATTTCACAAAAATCTGAAAATGGAGCTGCTTCGGCTCAATTAATAAGCCAGAAAGCAAGTGAAATAAAGGAAAATGCCGTTAAATCTGCCGATAATGCAAAGGAAATTTACAATAATGTGAAACAGCAGCTCATATCAGCTATCAATGAGGCCAGAGAAGTTTCTCAGATTGAATTACTTGCTCAGGCTATTTTACAGATTACAGAGCAGACAAATTTGCTTTCATTAAATGCGGCAATTGAGGCAGCGAGAGCAGGGGAGGCAGGTAAGGGATTTGCTGTTGTAGCAGATGAAATAAGAAAACTGGCCGATCAGTCTTCTAAAACTGCTGCAGATATTAAGAATATTGTAAAAACTGTAAATGAATCTGTAGGAGCCCTTACTGACAGTGCAGGTGTTCTTCTCGATTTTGTTGATCAGGATGTACTTTCCGATTATAAAAAGCTGATTGAAACCGGTGAACAATATTATTCCGATTCTGTAAGGTTCAGTACCATGATGAATGAGTTTTATGAGTCTTCAAAATCTATGAATCAATCAATCTCAAACATAGTTGACGCCCTTGATCAGGTTGCTTCAAGTGTTAATGAATGTGCAAACGGTGTTGAGGCAATTACGGTAAAAACTGCTGAGGTCGCAGAAGAATTCAGGAATGTGCAGAATTCTACTCAGAACAACCTGATATTCTCTGAAAAGCTCAAAGAACAGGTATCCAAGTTTACATTGTGAACTTAGGTTAAACTGAACTTATTTACTAAATAAAAGAGGAGTTCCGCTAACTACATTCTGGTAGTATTGGCAGACTCCCTTTTAATATCTCCAATTAACAATAAATTTTAATGATAAATATATAAATTAAAAAATAATGATTCTTTATATAGATTCTTTATTATGTTTAACTTTGCGTTAACTATGAACATTCATTATTCAGTTTTTATAGCTTCAAGTGCACTTAGCTTCATAGCCCTTCTGGCAGGTGAATAGCCCGAAATAAGACCAATAAGAATAGCAAATGCTACTGCAAAAAGTGCCAGCCATGGAGGAATCACAGATATTCTGCTGCCTTGCTGCTCTATACCCATACTCACTACCATTCCCATTCCCATGTATGCATCGTCGTTATTTCCACCCAGCACATTCAATCCTACTTTGTTCAGTATAAAAGATGCCACATAACTCAGAATAATTCCTAATATACCACCAAACAAACCAATTACACCGGCTTCAAACAGAAACAATTGCTTGATATTTTTAAGTTTACAGCCCAAAACCTTCATAACCCCAATTTCCCTGGTTCTTTCATATATGGACATTATCATGGTATTTGTGATGCCAAGGGCTGAGATCAACAGTGATATTGCTCCAAGGCCACCTAAAACCATTCGTAATGTTTGGGACTGCTTTTGCATGGATTTTCTGATATCACTAAGACTGTTTGTGCCATAACCCATTTCATCTATCTTTTCCTGAATACTATCCACATCGTCTATATCTTCAACTTTTACCATAAGTCTTTCATAACCTTTGGCATCAGCCTCGGAGGGAGAGACGGAATAAAAGGAATTTTGCTGACTCTTAATTTGTTTACTTGTGTCTTTTATTAGCTTTTTTAAATACTTTATATCCATAAAAATTGCGTAGTCTGTATTATCATAGGTATTAGTGGGAACTAACAGGCCGACTGCCTTCAGTTTGTATACAATTGAAGGTTTCTTTGAACTATCTTCACCACCCAGTCCTTGCCGTCTTCTTTCTCCATATTCCATATCAAAGGTTAACTGCAGCTTTTCAGTCATCACCTTAACCGGAGTTACCTGAGTTGAATAGGTAAGTTTTGGATTGTAAAAATTCATTGGCAGGTTTCCTCCAACTACTATGGAGTCAGCATCTCCTTCCTTTAGCAAGCGTCCTTCTGCAATTCTATAGTCGAAGTTTGCCATTTCACCTGAGTCAATTCCAATAATTGAGCAAAAAGATACTTTTTTACCTGCAATAAGTTTTCCGTAGGTTTCTACAACAGGGGTAACCCCTGCCACGCCTTTCAGGGACTTAATTTTAGTTATTGCAGCATCGTCCAGAACTATTTCTTCCTGTGACATTGATCTACCTCTGCCTTCAGCGGAGTTTCTGTATCTGGTGACATTAATAATATTTAGACTTCCCATCTGTTTTATTTGCTGGTCATAGCTTTCATTCATTCCCAGACCAAGCGAAACCATGACAACTATGGCTGCTGTACCTATAACAACACCAAGTACAGTAAGCAAGGTTCGAGTTTTTCTTCGGAACAGATTTTTTAATCCCATAATGAAAATATCAGATTTCCTCATCGAACATTAATTCCTTTCTTGCCTTTATTCTTTTACGAATAACAAGAACTACTAAAACTATAACGACTAAACCTGCAATTCCACCTGCAATATACGCCCACAGTGGTATTTTGGGGGACGAGGAATCCTCAGGCTGTACTTCCAGGCCCGGATCCCGGGGTACAGGCATCTCTACTACATTTACAGATAATTCTTTTCTTACTTCGTAAGTTTTTCCTGCAGCATCCTCATATGTAAATATAACACTTCCGGTAATTTTTCCGGGAGCTTCAGGAATTATTGCTCCATCAAAAGAATCTGTTTTACCAGGTTCAAAGTTGCCTACAAAATAACTGGAACCCTCAACTTTGAAATTACCATCAAGTTTTGCCATTAGATTGTAGAGGGTCGATTTTCCCATGTTATAGAAACTTATGTTTACAGGTATTGTATCCCCGACAAAGACTTCACTTGGAATATTTAATTCACCAATTGTAAGTCTCTGGGTCTGCTGTAATGGTATCCCGATAGTATCTTTACTTGTATAGGCAGTACCTTTATCATCCTCATATTCATAATTGATACTGAGCATATACTGCTTTGCTTCAGCATCAGGTTTTGATGACAGGAGAATTTTTTTCTGCACTCTTGACTTTGGGGAAATAATATCAAAGTAGAATGAGTTGGAATCGACAGTTGTGAAGGTTCCGTCATCAGAAGCAACAGAGACCTTGACATTTTGTATTTTAGCCGATTTGCTTGTATTTAGTATTGACAGGTCAAGGGTAAACTCCTGACCGGCAAATAAGCTTTTTGGCTCTATACTGTATTTATCAATTATTAATCTAGGTACCGTCTTTCCCGATTTATTTTCTACATATAAACCCACATACTGCATAACAGTTTGCTTTGATCCGTTACCTGAAGGTAAATCATATTCAACAGTAATAGCAACAGGATAATTTTTAGTAACTGCATCATCAGAAACAAATAGTTGGAACTGAAGATTTTTAGGGTCTCCATTTTTCAATACAGGAATAATTATTGTGTTTTGTGTTCTTGGAATTATTTCTTTATCTGATGTTACAGTCACTTTTACATTTTTTGCATCCTCATTTCCTGTATTTACCACATCGAAGGCTATGATAGCATTACTTCCTGGGATGAGTGTTGTTTCAGGAGAAACGATATTCTTAAGCTCTACTATTGACTGTAAATTAGAATCCTGAACAGTGATAAAGAAATCCATTTCTTCCGAACGGGCTGTACCGGTTGAATCGGTATAATCAACCTTGATTTTTAAATTATTGGCTCCTGATTCGATTTTTTTTGAAGCCGATAAATTGAATGTAAAGGTTGAGGTATCATAACCGTAAACTCTTGATTTAGTTATTTTACTGGATGTACCAATGCTGCTGATACCGTCGTTTTTTAACCCCAATAATGTCACTGATACGTTTTTTGCTGACTGGGAACCTTCATTTTCTAATAAAATATCCAGTTGAAAGTTCTCACCGGGGGGGACAGGAGACGGATTTGATACCACTGATTTCAAAACTAACTTAGAAACAGCATTGCTTTCCTCGGTTTTTAAATACCCTGTTTCAGTAGTACTGTAAAAGTCATTATATGTATTATAAAACTGAATATTAAACTTAATAGGGTAAGTTTTAGAGGCGGCACCTGGATTGATTTTAAATTTAAAGGTTACCTCCTTGGTTTCATTTGGCGAAATTGAGTCAATGGTTTGGGAAAGGTTCATTGTCTCAACTACAATGGGTACCGAATCATCAATAACTGGCGATATGACCACTTTTTTAGCAGAAAATTCGCTGGCATTTTTTATAGGCAGAGTATAAGTTAATTCAGATCCTGCTTGTCCGAAAGGTATAGCAAAATTGCCTGCTATGATTAATCTGGGTGCCTTTTTACTGGTATCACCAGAACTTGATGTTGATGAATCTGGTACGGCTTCGGATATATTGATAAAATCGGTCTCCGTCAGATCCGTTTCACCTTTTTTATCATAGAGAATGGTCACCTCCAGCCTTTTTGAACCTCCATTGTAAACATAAGTCCTTGGGCCAGTATTACTGGAATTATTCATTTTAATTTCTGTTTCACCACTCTTTAGGCTAAATGCAGAACCGTCAATATAAATTGATTTTATTTTAACACCTTCACCTTCAGCAGTTCTAAATGACAAAATCATATCAAAGGAATCACCTTCAGTTATTGGAACTTTTTCAGAACTGTTATTTGGGTACCTGACTATATTATAATTATTCAGATATACATCCTTTGCTGCCTTTACAGGAGCAGCACCAAAAAAAAGATTAAATAGTACTATTAAACATATTAATAAAAATGATAGGATTTTCTTTTGTGTTTTCATATATTTTCCTCCAAAGTTATACTTACTGCAGGTTTTGCTGCAAGTTATTTTGTGAATTAACCGGCACACAAATTCCCAATACAGAGATTCGATTCAATTTTGTTTTGATTCAATTTTTTTTATATTTCCATCAAAAATATGTATGATTCTGTCTGCATATTTTGCAATATTTACATCATGGGTAACGATTATCAAGGTTTGATTGCTTTTCCTGGCAATCCCTGTGATAAGGTCCATAACCTCAATGGTGGTTTTTGAATCAAGATTTCCTGTTGGTTCGTCAGCAAATACTATTTCAGGATTGCTTATGAAGGCTCTAGCAATACCCACTCTTTGCTGCTGACCTCCACTCATCTGGGAAGGTTTTCTGTTGCTATGATGCTGTAATCCAACAGAATTCAGCATCTGTTTTGCTTTTTTATCTCTTATCCGCCGGGGAATTCCTCTAAATGCCAGCGGTAGTCCCACATTTTCCAGCGCAGTAAGATTTGGCAGCAGATTATAGGATTGAAAAACGAAGCCTACATATTTTTGACGGAAAAGAACAAGCCTTTTTTCATCTAATTTTTCAATATGTACGTTCTTTATAATAATCTCTCCCCTGGTGGGTTTTTCAAGACCTGCCATAAGATTCAACAGTGTGGATTTTCCTGAACCTGAAGTACCAAGAAGGCAGCAAATTTCTCCCTTACCTATGGAAAGATCAATATTTTCAAGAGCTATGACCTTTTCATTGCCAACTCTATATATTTTACGAACCCCTTTAACCTCAATTATATTCTCCAATACTTCAATTCCCCCCTAAAATTAATTTGAACTTGGAAGTTAAATTATGCCAACTATATTATGACGTAGTTTTTTTGATAAATGTTCCCAAACTATTATAATTATCTTAATTTTTATAAATATAATTATATACTTTTTTGTTTTAATATGGGGAAAAATGGATGACTATTTTAAAAATTTGCTATAAAATATAAATATAGGATTGTAGTTCTTCTAATGAAGGTGTATAAAGCTGACCGTATCTAATCATCTTAAAGGTAGGGAATTACTATTATGGAAAAGTTATATGTTACTGTTGATGAAAAAATAATAGGATGCTATCTTGGGGAAGATGTTTATTCAGTAGGAGGAAATATGATTGTTCCCCAAAATACAATTATAACAGAATACATTTTGAATAAACTTCATGACTTCAGGATTGATAAGGTTTTTATTTATGAATCAAACCCCATTCATGGCGACGATTACTTGTATGACAAGAATTTAAATGAGGATCAGAAGAAGTACATAGAAGATGTCAACACGGCTAAGAAAATGCTTCAGGATCTGGCATCGGGAAAAGAATTGGATTTTAGCAAAGCTGAAAATATTTCAGATCACATTTACAGTAAAATAAATGATTGCAGTTCCATTATGGATTGTGTAAATTCAGTAAGAATAGCTGATTCATATACATATTCACATCTGGTCAATGTGTCGGTATACTCCATGCTGCTGGGAAAATGGCTTGGCTTTAACAAGAAGCAGTTAAAGGAGGTTGTAATGGCGGGACTTCTTCACGATATAGGAAAGGCTCATATTCCCCATGATATTTTAAATAAAAATGGTCCTTTGACTGATGAGGAATTTGAAATAATGAAACGGCATACCATTTATGGCTATGAGTTAGTTAAAAATAATAAAGAGATAAGTATGGATGTTAAACGGGCTATAATAATGCACCATGAAAAGGAAGATGGTACAGGGTATCCTTTTGGTATCAAGGGTAATCAGAAGAATCTTTATTCCAAGATAGTAACAGTAGCTGATATCTTTGATGCAATAACCTCTGAGAGGGTATACAGAGGAAGACAGACTCCTTTTACTGCTTTCAGAGAGCTTGAAAGTGTTGGTTTTGGTACTTTAGATCCCAAGATCATGATGATCATGTTTACAAACATGCCCAGTTATTATGTTGGCTCCAAGGTAAAGCTAAAAAATGGGGAGATAGGGGAAGTTGTATATGTTCCAAACCAGTGTGCCTATGCTCCCATAGTCAAAGTTAATGATAACTTTTTAGATTTTTCAGTGGAAAAAAGTGAGTTGATTAAAGAAATCTTATAGGAGAAATTTTATAGGAGTAATTTTATAGGAGTAATTCTATAAAAGTATTAACGGCTTTTGAAAGCATTACATTTTTCATAGTCACAATTCCGATTTCCCTTTGAGGCAATTTTTCCATTGTCTCAACCTGAAATAAACGACCATTTTTTATATGCTCAAGAGCGCTGTTTTTTAAAACATAAGCTACTCCTGTACCAATCAATGCAAACTCAACCAGGAGGTCAAGGCTTTCCAGCTCTATTTCAGGGGTGCAGACAATACCATGTTCTGAGAAAAAATTGTCAATGGTCTTTCGGGTTGAACTATTTGGTGGAAGCATAACCAGAGGTTTCATACTAAGTTCCTTAAGAGGAATCTTTCTATTTTTCAGTTCCGAAAATTTTTCTGATGCAACAAAAATATCTTCAACTTTTATAAAGGGTAGCACAGAATAAACTTGGGTATTTACAGGGAGTGTTGAAATAACCATATCTACAAGACCATTTTTCAGGACATCCAATAGTTGTGGAGTAGTACGGTTGACTACCTTTATTGTAATTTTCGGATAAAGCTGGCCGAATTTTTTTATATATGGCATTACAAAATACTTGCATATTGAATCACTAACGCCTATTTTTATTTCACCTGCCTTTAAACCCTCAAGTTCCTGAATTTTTGATTCGCCGGTTTTCAAAAAATTAAAAGCCTGTGATACATAGCTGAACAGCATTTCACCTTCAGTGGTCAGCTGTATTGATCTGGATTTTCTGAAAAACAAGGTTACCCCCAGTTGTGTCTCCAGCTGCTTAATGGACTGGCTTACTGCTGACTGAGATATAAACAGCTTTTTTGCTGCAGCAGAGAAGCTTTTGTTTTCGGAACAATAGTAAAAAATTTTATATAACTCAAAATTTATATCCATAAGTTCTCCTAATACACGATATTAATAATATTAATTTTACTAATATATTTTATCATATTATAATTAACATAACAGCTTATTTTATTTTCTTATTTTCATATTTAAATAAAATATTACTTACAGAGCATGCTGTTGTATGCGGATAGGAGAAAAGATGGGAAGTATGGTAAAAAGATTGTTTGTTGAAAAGAAGAAACCTTATGATGTGGAAGCCCAGGGACTTTTGTCAGATTTAACCGAAACACTGGGTATAAAAGCGTTGGAATCGGTAAGAATTATAAACCGCTATGATATTGAAGGTATCAGTGATGAGGAATATCAAATGGCGCGAAACACTATCTTCTCAGAACCACCCGTTGATTTCGCTTATGATGAAGCATATACAATTCCTGATGGCTGTAGGGCTTTTGCAGTGGAATACCTGCCTGGACAGTATGATCAGAGAGCCGACTCAGCTGCTCAATGTATTCAATTGCTGACCCAGGGCGAAAGACCTGAAATAAAAGCCGCCAGAGTTATTGTACTGGAAGGGGCCATTACTGAACAGGACTTTGAGGCTATTAAAAAATACTATATAAATCCTGTTGAAAGCCAGGAAGCAGCAATGGAAAAGCCTCAGACCCTTAAAACCGAAGTTGAACAACCAGAGGATGTTGCAACTATTTCCGGCTTTATTGGTATGAATGAGGAGCAGCTGTCCAGGCTTCTGAAGGAGATGGGCTTTGCTATGTCCTTTGACGATATTGTATTCTGTCAGGCATATTTCAGGGATACAGAAAAAAGAGACCCTTCCATAACTGAAATGAGAATGATAGATACTTACTGGTCGGATCACTGCAGACATACTACCTTTCTTACCTGCATCGACAGTGTGAAATTTGAGGAAGGCAAATATACAAAAATAATTGAAGATACCTATAAGGATTATCTGTCCACAAGAAAGGAAATATACGAAGGACGTGAGGATAAGGATATTTGCCTCATGGATGTTGCCCTTATGGCAATGAAAGCTCTTAAAAAGCAGGGAAAGCTTGATGATTTGGATTTATCTGACGAAATCAATGCCTGCAGTATAGTAGTCAATGCAGATATAAACGGTAAAAATGAAGAATGGCTTGTTATGTTCAAAAATGAAACCCATAATCATCCTACAGAAATAGAGCCATTCGGAGGCGCGGCAACCTGTCTCGGCGGCGCCATTCGCGATCCCCTGTCAGGAAGGGTTTATGTTTACCAGGCTATGAGAGTAACCGGAAGCGGTGACCCCAGAACTCCTTTGGAGGACACCATTCCCGGTAAGCTTCCTCAGAAAAAAATCACTACCGGCGCCGCCGCCGGCTACAGCTCCTATGGGAACCAGATCGGACTGGCAACAGGCCAGGTTGCTGAAATATACAATGATGGTTATGTTGCAAAAAGGATGGAAATCGGAGCAGTAATAGGAGCAGCACCAAGGAAAAATGTAGTGCGTATGAAGCCTGAAGCCGGGGACAAAATAATTCTTCTTGGAGGAAGAACAGGAAGGGACGGCTGCGGAGGAGCAACAGGTTCTTCAAAGGCTCACACAGAAGAATCACTGGTATCCTGCGGTGCAGAAGTTCAAAAAGGTAATGCACCTACTGAGAGAAAAATACAGCGCCTGTTCAGAAATCCGCAGGTAAGCACGTTAATAAAAAAATGCAATGATTTTGGTGCCGGTGGGGTATCGGTCGCTATTGGAGAACTGGCAGATGGTCTGGAAATAAACCTTGACATGGTACCAAAGAAATATGAAGGTTTGGATGGAACTGAACTGGCTATCTCTGAATCCCAGGAGAGAATGGCTGTTGTTGTTGCAGCAGAAAATGTAGATAAATTTATTAAATATTCAAATGATGAAAATCTTGAGGCTGTTGTTGTAGCTGAGGTTACTGCAGAGCCGAGACTTAAAATGACCTGGAGAGGTAAAAAGATAGTAGACTTAAGCCGTGAATTCCTTAACTCAAATGGTGCCAAGCAAAGAATAAGTATTGAAATAGCTGCTCCAAAGGAAGAAAGTTATTTTGACAAGCACAATAATGAAAGAATTGACAATTTGACCGAAAAATGGGTTAATAATCTGCAAAACCTTAACAGATGCAGTCAGAAGGGGCTTGTTGAGCGCTTTGACTCAACAATAGGAGCAGGTACAGTGCTGATGCCTTTTGGAGGCAAAACCCAGCTGACACCAGCAGAAGGAATGGCTGCAAAGCTTCCGGTATTGGAAGGCGATACTACTACCGGAACCTTAATGTCATATGGATATAATCCGGAAATATCAATATGGAGTCCTTTCCATGGAGCCGTGTTCGCTGTGGTAGAATCTGTAGCAAAGATTGCTGCTATGGGTGGAGATTATAAGAAAATCAGACTGACACTTCAGGAGTACTTTGAGAAACCAGGAAAGGACGGAAAACGCTGGGGTAAACCTTTAAGTGCCCTTTTAGGAGCATATTATGCTCAGATGAAGCTGGGAACAGCTGCTATTGGCGGTAAGGACAGTATGTCGGGAAGTTTCAATGATTTGGATGTACCGCCTACACTGGTATCCTTTGCAGTAGATACTGTAAATGTTAATAATGTCATATCCAATGAATTTAAAGCAGTGGGCAGCCAGGTTGTATTACTGACATTAGGATTGGATGAAAATTACCTGCCTGATTTTGATGAGCTGGATAGAATTTACAGTGCCGTTCATAAAATGGCTGTTCAAAAGACCATCTTATCTGCCAGCTCGGTAAGGGAAGGCGGTATAGCAGAAATTATAAGCAAGATGGCTTTTGGCAATATGATAGGCTTTGAATTTGATAATAAAATTGACCCGACTGTGTTGTTTAAACCTCTTTATGGCTCAATTATTCTTGAACTGCCTGAAAGTGTCGATATTAATTCAGCTTTTGCAGGTTTAAACTATACATTGCTGGGAACTACAGCTGCCAATAGTGAAATAGCTGTAGGAGGGACAAAAATATCTTTGAACATGCTTATAGAAAAATGGCAGGAACCACTTGAAAAGATATTCCCCACTAAGGTCAGACAGAAGTTTGAAGCTCCTGTTGAATATAGATATGAAGCAGGTATCAAGGTTAAGCCCTCTGTAAAAATAGCCAAACCGCGAATATTCATACCTGTTTTCCCCGGAACAAACTGTGAGTATGATACAAAGAAGGCATTTGAAAATGCCGGGGGAATTGTTGAAACTTTAGTAATAAAAAATATGACCCATAAGGATATAGAAGAATCCATTAAGGAAATGGAAAGATTGATAAACAATTCCCAGATAATAATGATTCCTGGTGGATTCAGTGCCGGAGATGAACCGGAAGGCTCAGGAAAATTCATTGCTACAGCCTTTAGAAATCCTGTTGTAAGTCAGGCTGTAATGAAGCTTCTGAAACAGAGAGACGGCCTTGTCATGGGAATATGTAACGGCTTCCAGGCTTTAATAAAGCTGGGTCTGCTGCCCTTCGGAGAAATCAGGAATATTGATGACAGTTGTCCGACGCTGACCTTTAACACCATAGGACGTCATCAGAGCTGTCTTGTAAACACAAAGATAACATCAAATCTGTCACCATGGTTGAGCAATGTTAAAGTTGGAGATATTCACAGTATAGCCATATCCCATGGAGAAGGGCGTTTTACTGCAAGCGAAGAGGTATTGAAGACTCTTGAAGCAAATGGACAGATAGCCACTCAGTACGTAGACCTGAACGGTAACCCGACATATGATATTAGTTTTAATCCAAACGGTTCTGTAAATGCCATTGAGGGTATCACAAGTCCTGACGGAAGGGTATTTGGAAAAATGGGTCACTCTGAGAGAATAGGAACAAACCTGTATAAAAATGTTCCTGGAGAAAAGGATCAGCAGCTGTTTAAAGCAGGAGTTGATTACTTCAGAGCTTAATTATTTTGTTTACTGAAGTAAATTATCGACCTGTGCGAGTAAATATTATGTGAACTGAAAATAAGGTGTTCTTTATGACATGTAGCATGGAAAAAAATAATCGGATATATAGCTATGTTACTTCTTATTGCATATCTTATATTATTGACCTACCTTACTTTTTTCAGTTCCCATTACGGCAGGGGGAATTCTCACAGAGGAATAAACATAATCCCGCTTTCAACTATACTGCAATACCTGCCGGCAGCATGGGGTATCCGTAATGTGGTTGTAAATTCGGCAGGAAACATAGTGGCTTTTATGCCGCTGGGTTTCCTGCTGCCTTTTATAACAAAAGAAAATATGAAAATTATCAAAGTATTAATTATAACGCTGATTATAACTTTTTTATTGAGACTGTATAATATTTCACTTACTCAGGAATAAGCGATATTGATGATATTTCCCAAAATTAATATTACTTCTATAAATTGATTGTTGGTTTAGTTGTCATTTCAGTTATTAATTAAGTTATTTATTTATCTATTATTCAATTATCAGTTCGGTTTTTTATTTTGCTATTTATTTCCACATTATTCTAAAATATACATCAAAATTAATAATATTTATTATATGGCTTATTTGCTAATACTATTGCTTAAGGAGCAAGTTCTTTGGATTTAGTTTCCTTGCAGATATTAGAAAAAAATGTTATTATGAAGACAAGTAAATTTATATAGTTAGACCAAATTGATGTATTGGTGACACAGGGACATTAGTTAGCATAAAAACGGAAATTAAGTGTTTTGATACTTAAATCTGAGTTTTAATGCTGCCAAAGGTCTCTGGTTGTCTTTACATAACTATTTTTGTACGCAATATGCGTAGATGGGAGGAATTATGAAAATATCATTTTCAACGCTGGGATGTCCTGGATGGAGTTGGGAAGATATGCTTGCTACTGCCAAAGATATAGGCTTTGACGGTATTGAAATTAGGGGTATAGAAAATGAACTTTATGTTCCCAAAGCCAAGCAGTTTTCGGCAGATAATATTGATCTGACCTTGAAAAAACTTAATAAAATAGGTCTTGAAGTCCCCTGCCTTACATCTGGAAGCTATTTATTTGATAAATTAAATATTGATAAATATATTCAGGAAGCTCTGGACTATATTGAACTGGCTTCCAAGATAGGAACTCCCTATGTCAGGGTGCTGGGAGATGCGCAGCCTCAGGCAGGAGAGGTTGATATTGACTTTGTTGTGGAAAATTTAAAGAAGCTGGCTCCTAAGGCTAAAGAAAAGGGTGTTAAGCTTCTGGTTGAAACCAACGGAGTTTTTGCTGATTCAAAGGTTTTAAAGGCGGCTATTGAAAAGGTAGGTTCAGACAGTGTAGGAGTTCTGTGGGATATACATCATCCAGTAAGATTCTTTAATGAATCCATTGAGGAAACATATGAAAATTTAAAGAATCATATTTGCTTTATTCATGTAAAGGACTCTGTTGTCATTGACGGAGTAGTAAAGTATAAAATGATGGGATATGGTGATATTCCAATAAAAGCTGTTGTTCGGCTGCTAAAAGAAAATGATTATAAGGGTTATTTGTCTCTTGAATGGGTAAAGAGATGGTGTCTTGATCTCGAAGAGCCAGGAATAGTTTTTGCGCATTACGCTGGTTATATGAAAGGTTTGTTTTAATAATCAGTAGTAATGTATTGGTGAATTAGAAATTTAATGTACTTTTAAAATAATATATTAAAATATATCCTTGTAATTTAACATTTAGCCTGTCCATTCCCAAGCAGGAGTGGACAGGAAATAATTGGGTATAACTGGAAAATATGGTATCATTCTTGCAATAATAAATTGCAGGAGATAACCATGAAAAGGACACTTTTTTATTCTACAATAATATTTTCAATAATGTTTTCAATTCTAATCTCGGGCTGTGGTCAACAGTCTGAGACAACTCACAAGCAAAGTTCATATCGATTCGAAAATTCTCAAATAAAACTTTCAAGGGAAGTCAGGACTCTTAATGTCTCTATAGACTCGGGAACACTTCAGATATACTGCTGGGATAAGCCTGACATAGGCATTAAAACAAAGCATATAGTACGTGATAATAAATCCCTGGAGCAGCTTCAAAAATTTCTTGAGAAATTCAAAGTCGAAGTAAAAATTAAAGAAGGTATATGCTATATCACTGTAAATTATAACGGTAAAATTAAAAATTCAAATGATGTGCTTACAGAAATAGAGCTAAGCATACCTCGCCGAATCAACTCTTTGGAAATTTTACAGGATAAAGGTAACTTTATAATACAGGATCTTTTTGAGGGAAATATAAATGCAACACTTGATACTGTAAATACTGAAATCAAGTCATTATCCGGAGGCCTTATACTTCATTGTACAAAGGGGAATGTTTATCTTAATTCCGGAAAACTGGCCGGAGGTTCCGAAGTAAAAGTAGATTCAGGAAACCTGCGAGTTAAGGCAGAATGTCAAAAAAAATGTGACTATACCTTCGAAACAAAGACCGGCAATATTGAATTAACCTTTCCAAGAGAAACAGAGCTTACCCTTGATATATACGGAACAATATCCCACAACCAGTTTGCAGGCTCTGAAGGAGATATAAATGTTAAAGCAAGCTCAAAATTAGGAAAAATATCAATTAATTGTTACTAAAAATGTAAAAATTGAAAAAATATAACAAAATTAGAAAAAATATGTTGACAAACGATAAATATATAATATAATGGAATTAAACAAACCTTCTAAATTCATATCCGGTTAATAAAAAGATTAATATAATACAAAAGAAATTGGGGAAAGCTAATGTCACTCATAAAATTAATGATTCTGGACGATGATGACCAATACTCGTTCAATTTGTGTAATTTTCTTACTCATAATTATTCAGAAACATTACTTGTCAGTTATTGCAGTAATTCCTTCAATGTAGAAGAATGGATAAAAAAGATTGATCCCGATATTGTTTTGACTAGTGAAAAGTATTACACTGCTGTAAAAAAGTATTTTCAAAAAAACATATTGATATTATCTTCAGGGAAAAGCAGCAGCAGTGTGTCGAATATTCCTTCAATTTTTAAATACAAAGATGCTAATAAAATTGCAGGTGATATAATTAATTGTTTTATTAACACAGGAAATTCAATTAAGTCGTCGGGAGAAAAAAGCACCAAGGTAGTATCAGTGTATTCAGCTTCCGGAAATGTAGGAAAAACTTCAATAGCAGTTGGAATAAGTACCATTTGTTCACTATCCGGTCTTCAAGTCTTTTATTTAAATCTTGAGCAGTTTCAATCCACAAATATATATTTTTCAAGTGAATCCGAATTTTCCATGTCTGAAATAATCTATTATATTAAAGAACAAGATAAAAATCTGATACCAAAACTGGTGGCAATGAGGTGTCAGGATCCATCATCAAATGTATTTTACTTTAAGGAAGCTAATAATTCTTTTGAAATAAATGATTTAACTTCCAGTGATATTAAATTTCTGATTAATTCACTCAGGGAGTGCGGAGAATACGATATTATTGTGATCGATACCGATTCACGACTGGACAGTAATTCGTTGGAAGTTCTAAATACGGCTGATGAGATTATTTATGTTTTTGTGGACGAAGAAATATGTTTACATAAAACAACTACTTTCTTCGAAAGTCTCAAAAAGCTGTCAAACTCTGCAATTCTATCTACTTATTTGTCTCACAAGATTATCTATGTAGCAAATAAAGTGTCTAATCAGGGACTCTCATTATTCAACAAATTTTTAACCAACGAAAACCCTCTCTATGTAATCCAGTTCCATGAAAAATTCAATTCTAAAAACTTCAGAATAATGGGAGGACCTGAAGTTACCCATGTCTTAAAGCAAATCAGCGGAAGATATATGACTTGATTTCTATGTCTGAGCTTGGAGGAAAGGCAATTGAACAATAAGCTGTTAAGTGAAATTAAGCAGTCAATTAATGAAAAGATTGATTTAAAATGTGATTTAACTGATGAGGATATTCTTGAAATAGTTGAAAAAACAGTGTTTGAAAAATCTAAAGAAGTTATTTTAGGAGTAAATGAGAAAAAAGAACTGGTATCAGCTGTTTTTAACTCCCTGAGGAGGCTGGATATACTGCAGCCTGTACTGGAAAATCCAGAGATAACTGAAATCATGATCAATGGTCCAAATGATATATTTATTGAAAGAGACGGCAAAACCAGCAGGCTGGATCTCCAGTTTGAGTCTGTTCAAAAACTGGAGGATATAATCCAGATAATGGTGACAGCGGTTAACAGAACAGTAAATGAATCAACTCCAATTGTAGATGCAAGGCTTAAGGACGGCTCAAGAATAAATATTGTTCTGCCTCCTGTTGCCCTTAACGGCCCAATTGTCACAATCAGAAAGTTCCCTGATAAACCCATAAATATTGAAAAACTTATAGAGTATGGCTCATTAACTCATGAGGCTGCCGATGCTCTGAAAAAACTTGTAATTGCAAAGTACAACATATTCATAGCAGGTGGAACTGGAGCCGGGAAGACTACCTTTCTCAATGCATTATCAAATTTTATTCCCAGTGACGAGAGAATTATTACCATTGAAGATTCTGCTGAACTTCAAATAAGAAATATACCAAACCTTGTCAGACTTGAGACAAGAAATTCAAATCTGGAAGGAAAGGGAGAAATAACTATAAGAGATCTGATTAGGACTGCTTTGCGGATGAGGCCAGACAGAATAATAGTTGGGGAAGTACGGGGCGCTGAAACAATCGATATGTTGCAGGCAATGAATACCGGTCATGATGGTTCCCTATCCACAGGTCACGCTAATTCCACATCTGATATGCTTTCCAGACTGGAAACAATGGTTCTAAGCTCATCAACTCTGCCTCTGGAAGCAGTTCGCAAACAAATAGCTTCAGCAATTGATATTATCATATTTCTTTCCAGACTTAGGGATAAATCCAGGAGAACTATGGAAATATCCGAAGTCCTTGGAATTGAGAACGGACATATCAAACTGAATCCTTTATTTATCTTTGAAGAAACCTACACTGATAATATCAACTCCTCCGACAAGGTTGTCGGAAGTCTTAAAAGAACCTCAAATTCTTTAGTTAATAAACAAAAACTTTGGAATTCCGGAATATTTGAAGAAATATAGGAAATGTAAAATTTATTAAATGTGAAGAAGTAAACTTTTAGTTTAAAGGGGAGGGTTGTACTCTGCAGGACTATAATAACTATACAATTTCACTAAAATGGAAAGTGCTTTATGTATTAGCGGCTTCTGCAGCTGTATTTGGTGTAACATACCTGTTCTACAGAAGTGTTATCCTGGCAGGTATTCTCAGCCCTCTTGGTATTTTATATCTTAAGTACAAGAGGAAACAATTGATAGAAAAACAAAAGAATGAGTTAAACCTTCAGTTTAAAGATCTTCTGACCTCTCTGGCCTCCTCCCTGTCAGCTGGTAATGCTATAGAAAATGCTTTCAGCAGAGCATTGGATGACTTGCTTGTACTGTACCCCTCCGAAGAAGTCAGTATTATTAAAGAAACAAGAATAATAATTCATAAGCTCTCTTTAAACGTGACAGTGGAGGAGGCCATTAAGGATCTGGCAATAAGGTCGGGGTTGGAGGATATAAAAAATTTTTCTGATGTTATTTGCATTTGCAAAAGAACTGGAGGTAATTTAATAGAAGCAATAAAAAATGCTTCGGGTATTATCAGTGACAAAATTGAGATGAAACAGGAAATAGAGACACTTTTATCATCCAGAAAATTTGAACAAAAAATTCTGAATATTATGCCTGTTGCAATGATATTAATTTTATCCATCACCGCTAAGGATTATATTAATCCCATTTTCACCACCATACAGGGTAGAGCTGCCATGACAGTATGCCTGATGCTTCTGGCCGGAGCATATGTTCTATCCAATAAAATCATGAATATTAGGTTGTGAGGTTGCATGTTTTTTTTGAAAATAATTACCATACTGGTACTATCGGGAATCATAACCTGTTTTCTTGTTATATTATCGACAAAACGTTGGGAATACTGCCATTATATAAATGCACTGGATAAAAAGGAGTATCCGTTAAAAAAATTATTCCCTATTGGTTTCTATATTCTCGACAGGATCAGTTACTCTTTTAATACTTCCTATGACAGGAAAATCCTTATCTATCTTTCTGAAATATATGGGCAGGAATACTCAGCTTTTTATATAAGGGTAATATACGCAAATAAAATAGTATTAACAGGAGTATTTATTCTTATTGAACTTATAACGGGGCTAATTACAGACTATGATCCAACATATCTTGTTTATATCTTACTTATGTTTGTGCTTATTTTATTCTTACAGGATCAGAAGCTTGTCAGCAGAGTCAAGAAGAGAAGACTGGAGATACAGCTGGAGTTTCCCAATTTTATTAATAAGTTAACCTTGTTGCTAAATGCGGGTCTGAGCATGTCAAAGGCCTGGGAGAAAATATCTTACGACAGAAAATCCAATAATTATAGTAATTCATTTTATTCAGAAGTGTATAAAACGGTAGCTGATATCAAAGCAGGAAAGAGTGAGGCCGAGGCATACAGCGGCTTTGCAAAAAGGGCTAAATCCCCTGAAATTTCAAGACTTATGTCTACAATACTTCAAAATACCAAAAGGGGTGGGAATGATTTGGTTCACTCAATGAGACTGCAATCCAATGAATGCTGGGAGATGCGGAAAAATGCCATAAGAAGGCTGGGAGAAGAGGCCTCTACAAAGCTGCTCTTTCCTATGATGATTATGTTTTTCGCTATTATTATAATTGTTGTAACTCCTGCCATAATCACTATGGGAGAAATAGCGTGAAATATTTTGCAAGCTCCAAAGAATTTCACGTTGTAAAAAGTCACTTTATAGAAATGTAAAAAGGAGGTTAAATAATGAGTCAGTTAATTAAAAGATTTTTGACAGAGGAGGACGGTATGGGTACTGTCGAGGTAATAATTATAATTGCAGTATTAGTGGGGGTAGCACTACTTTTTAGGAAGCAACTGATAAACTTTGTTAACTCAATAATTAATAATCTGTTCCCAGATGCCAGCAAGCTGGAAAACAATAAAACAGGTACACAGGGTACACTTGTCCAATGAACCACCAGGTTAAGTAAGGCATAAGGAAGGGAGGGAGAGAAGTCTCCCCTCTGCCTTCAAATTCAATTCGGAAGGTGGGTTTAGATATAAAAAAGACAGTACATAAATTGATAACAAAACTGTATTTGATAAATGCCAAAGGCAGCTTTACCGTTGAAGCATCAATATTCTTTTCTTTGGTCTTTTTATTGCTGGTTGTACTGGTATACGCCTTTATAATAATGTACCAGTACATAACTCTCCAAAGTGTGGCAAATGAAGCTGCCAACAGAGGAGCGGCATATTATGTTAAGCAATTTGTGGAAGAAAATAAATGGCCTCGGGAAGACAACCCTTATTGGAGGATTTTTGACTCAAACTCTACTGAAAAAAAGGCCAAAATAGAAAGTTATTCCATTAATGCCCTGAAGCCATCCATTGTTAACACAGATAAATTTTCAAAAGCAGACACATCATATAATATTCTCACAAAAGAGTTCAGGCTTGAGCTTCAGGAAAAATATCCGCTGCCGGCAGGTGAACTTCTTACTGTTTTTGGAATTTCACCCAAGCTTGTATTAAAAGCCCATGCTTCATGTCCCATGGAAGACAATGCTGAGTTCATAAGAAATCTGGATATGGTTATGGATATTAAAAATTGCCTTATAAACAGTGATAATAAGTGGATTGGTGATGGTTCTAAGGTCAGTGAAATTGTGGAGAAGTTAATCAGGAAAGAATAAAGGTACGGTGAAACCATGAAAATTTCCAAAATAATAAACTATCAAGGCTCAATAACTGTATTTATCAGCATAGTTTTATCAGCTATTTTTTTGGTGGTAGGGACCTTTACCGATGCTGCAAGAATAAGGCTTGCGCACTCACAGGTTCAAAGGGCCAACCAAACTGCTCTTTCCTCTGTCCTGGCCTGTTATAATAATGAACTGAAAGATCAATATGGACTGTTTGCCTACTATATTGATAATGATACCATTACAGATTATTATGAAGAATACTTTTCCAGGAACTTAAATATTGGCCAGGATCTTCTTTACGGATATAATATAGAAAATATTCAGCTTAAACAACTATTTAATCTTGAAAATCAGGAAGTTTTTGAAGAACAGATTATGGAGTTTATGAAATACAGGGCTCCGGCTCAAATAGCCTCAGATTTAATAGCAAAGACAGATGGTATAAAAAACATTTCAAAAGGCTCAAAGCTTTATAAAAGAAAGATGGAAACAGATAAAAAAGCAGGAGCTGTAGGCCAGCTGCAAATGTTTTTAGAGGAACAAACAAATAAGATAAACGGCTTTGGTATTGCATCAATACTTAGTGATCTAAAGAACAAAATTATAGTAAACAATGAGCAGCAGAAAAGTTTATCAGAACAGCTCAGAGAGCTTCAGAGCCTTTACTCCGGAGAAAAGGACAGTGCAGCCAAGAAAGATTTGCTTAAGAATATAAAATCCATTCAGGATCAACTTAGTGAACTGGTACGGGAGAAGCAAGAGTTAAAAAGCACAATACTAAGTAATATAAATGAATTTAAGGCATTTAACTCAGAGGCAAGGGAATATGCCAGGAATATAACAGAAAAAAAAGGTGAACTGCTGAACAGAATTAAGGAAGAGCTTAACTTCGTTAACAGTGAGCAGGAAAGTATTGAGGAAATTAAAAAAAATTATGAAGAGACCCTTTTCAGAATGAAAGAACTTGTTGGAGAAGATAACTCTCACTCAGTAACCGGAAATTATGAAGAAAATATAAACCATTGTTTGAATATTTTAAGTAAGGCTAACGGCAGTGAAGATGATTTTCTGTCGGCTCTGGACGGTTTATGTGAACCGAAGGAAATAAAATATACCTTCAATAAATGCTCAAAAGCCTCCTCTGAGGATGAGGATAATCGGGAAAAAGCTAATCTGGCAATAAAAAAAGCCTTTAATAAAAAGGAAGAATTGAAATGCATTGACAATAATTTGTTAATGCAGCTGCCATCAAGAAAAAGAAATCTCTCTGAGGAAAACCCAGATTGGGATATCAGTGATTTTGATACTACAACGGGTGCAGAAAAGGAACTTCAATACATAGCAGAGAGGGAAAACTTATTTTCTCAGATAGCATCAAATATAACAGATGAAATATTCCTTAATGAATATATTATGGGTATTTTCAGGCATGATGTGCCTCTTTTAAAAGGGGAAGCAGAAAGTGCAGCATACAATCTGAGATCTGAGGATAAGTATGAGAGAGAAGGTTTTTTCTCCTGCTATGAAGTCGAATATATAATTAACGGAAATAAAGACGAAGCAGTAAATTCAAAGCTGATAAAATCGGAAATTATTGCATTACGTCTTGCTGCAAACCTGATTCACATATATTCGGACCCCTCGAAAATGAGCAGAGTTACCTGCCTGGCTGCTGCATTAAGCAGCTGGAATGCAGGATTATCAACTCCTTTGATCGAAACCATGTTGATTTTTTCCTGGGCTATGTTTGAATCTTTATATGACTGGGAGCAACTAAGTATTGGAGAGAAAGTAGCCCTTTTCAAAACAAAAGACCAATGGAAGACAGATATTTCAGGAACTATAAACAATAGAAAAATCTCAAATTCTGATAATAACCCCCTCCTTTTAAGCTATCATGACTACCTGCGAATATTTTTACTGCTTACTGATAAAGAAAAAAAACTTGCCAGGACCCAGGACATTATTCAACTAAATGTAGGATTGTCCTGTGAAGGCTTTAACATGGAAAACGCTTATGCTGCATTGTGGGCTGATACAACAGTATCAATAAAGAATCTGTTTTTTTCCATTCCGTTATTTACTTCTGAAGCAAGAAGGAGCATATCCAGAACAAATATCAATGAAAGGATGCTTATCAGTTATTGATATTTATTACATTATGACTTTTTGAGTTAAGTGACGAAAATTAAATATTTGGCTGAAATGGCATTGAAAATAAAGTAATTATCAGATATGAGGAGGCATAATGAATTTAAAAGCTGCAGAAAAGGGATCTATTACAGTGGAAGCTGCCATAATGCTACCTTTATTCATTATAGCAATTATGGTCTTTGCCTTTATACTTAAGGTCTATTATGTAAATGAAATCGTTCAAAATGCTATAACAGGGGCCTCCAGACAAATGAGTGTTTACAGTCTGATATACTATAAAACTAATGCTGAAGAGGTATTAGGCAGCCTTGAGAAATTCAGCAGTTCGGACACTGTAAGTAATACTTTGGGAGACAATGTGCTAACATCAATTATTCAAGAGGCAGGAAAGGAGGCTAACGATTACGTCCGGGCACAATTGGCTCTTGTACCTGCTGCAAAGTTAATTATTCGGAATCAGCTCCAAACCGAAAATTATAAGGACATTGATAAAAGACTATCCGGTTTGAATATAGCAGAGGGCTTTAATGGTTTTGATTTTTCAGACTGTAAAATGCTGGCTGATGGTAGGAGTATTGATATTACCGTAAGCTATACCATGAAGTTTCCATTTCTCTCTGAACTACTTCCTGGGATAAAACTGAAGCAAACAGCCTCTGCCTGCATATGGGCAGGTGAGGAAGGTGTAGGAAACAGCATTGGCGATGAGGAAGACAATGTTAGCGTTTGGGATATGACCAATTTAAAACGGGGTCAGGAGATAAGAAAACGTCAAGGTGCAAATCTTCCCTTTAATTTTCCCACCATTGCGAAGTTTGAAAATGGTACAGCAACCAGCATCAAAAGTCTTAATATAGACGAACCCTATTATAAAAATGCTTTAAATCTGGAAAAGAAAATAACAGGATATATAAATAAGCTGGAGGAGTTTGAAGGAGGAACAGGCGGAGGAGTATCAATAAACAGTTGGGAGATTTCAAATAAGGTATTGATACTTGTTATACCTGAAACAGAGCTGACACATGTTCAGCAAAGTGTATTGGATAAATGTATCAGTGCTGCAAAAAGTAAGGGTATAACACTGAAACCAGTTAAAGCCTATGGCAGGATGGGGCAAGGTGGAAACCAGTCGAATGAGAAGAATACTGACAAGGGTAATATTGGAGAAAATATTAAGGATACAGAAGAATGATGCAATGGAAAAAGAGCAAATTATATTTACAAACAGTTATTCTATTTATTATATGCCTGGGTGCTGAAACTCATATTCTTAATACCGAAAACATGGGAGTTCCGGTATTTATGACATCGGTACTGCTTATTATTCTTTTGGCTGCTGCATGTTGTGATTTAAAAAACAGGACAATACCAATATGGCTTATCCTGATATCAATGGTGTTTGGAGTAATTACTTTAGGCTTATCCAGAAGTCCAACGTTAATAAAAGCTCATATAGTTGGAGGTTTTTTAGCCTTTCTTATTATAGCTCCTTTAGTTTACATAACAAAAGGTCAGATTGGGACAGGGGATTTATTGCTTTTAGCTGTCACAGGACTGCTTTCAGGATGGACAGACCTGCTAAACATACTGTTTTTATCGGTACTGCTGTCAGGTGTTTTTTCAATTTTACTAATTGTATTAAAAAAAGGCAGCAGCAGGTCTGAGATCCCGTTTGCACCTTTTATTTTCCTTGCTACAGCTGTGGTAAACCTATAATATTCCGGAGGTGATGTTTTTGGACAGGAATATTGAAAATGATTTTGAGGTATTATTTGAGAATAATTCAACAACAAATTATCTTGTGCTAAAAGCCAGGAAAGATATGAAGATACTTGATTATCAGGTACAGATGCTCTTAAACAATAAAATTAAAGGGCTGCTGGAGTTTAATGCAAACTATGTAGGAGGTGAATTAAACTGCTTCTACAATGTCACATCAAAATGTTCTCTAGTCAGTTTTATGTCCAGGAAAAAGTTCACTCGGGATGAATTTTTAGTTATGCTTCTTAACATGATAAATAATATTTGTCATATAAAAAACTATTTATTATATGATTACAACATTTTACTGGATGAAAGATATATTTACGTTGAGCCTGATAAAATGGAGCTTTTCTTTGTTTATCTGCCATATAACAGTATTAAAAATGACTATAAAGCATTTCTGCTGAAACTTGTAGTGGAAATGGCCAGATTCAGTACAGAAAACAGTGATAATTATCTGCAGAAAATTCTGGAATACATCAAAAATGATTTATTCAGTCTTGGAACATTTAAAACTCAGCTGGAAAATTTGCTTGGAAGTGAAATAAAGAACTTTGAAACAGGTCAGAATTACTATTTTGATAGCCAAAAAGTATTATTTGGAAATATTAATTCAGAATCAACAGTTGGTAAAAACAAAAGAAGTATTTCGGATGAAACCTCAGATAATGAGACTGATAGGTTATTTAGCAGGTTCATTGGGAGGCTCATAGATAAATCTTCAGTTAAATTTACAGATCATCGGATGATGCCGGAAAGTACAGAGAAAAAACATGAGAAAACAGTAAAGGAGTTGAAAAGGGTAGTTGGGGAGACTATTCAAAGTTCAGATAATAAATCAAGGAATATAAAGATACCTGTTGTTCCTGTAACTGAAGACCAAACTGAAAATACAATATTACCAAAAGAAAAAGCCGACAGCAGGCAAAAATATATCAGTAATCAAAGAAACGATAAAATAACATCTGACTCCAGTAAGGTTAAGAAACTGCCGGTACTTGGCATAATACTTCTCCAGCCAATTTTAGTCATTTTATACATATTAACCGTTACCAGTAGCTTTATTAATACCAGTGACAACAAACTTGAAACAGCAATTATTGCTTTAGTTATTTTTGTATGTATTGATGTGCTTGTGTTCAGGCTCATCAGGGACAGGCTCACGGAGAATAAGGACGATAATGCTGAGCAAAGTAAAAGTATGGATATAACTGGTAATATAGATAAGTTGATAAAATATGATAAATTTGACAAAGCAAATAAGCTTGATAAGGACACTGAAGTAGTCAGTTATATTACAGCCCAAATGCGTGCCGGGAGCCAGGAACAGCAAGCAATAATTGCTGAGGAAGAGAGTTTTATTAATCAAAATCCAGTCTCTCAGTCGGTATATCACGGAGAAACTGAAATAATCAAAAAACCTAAGATAAAGTCGAGAACGTATCTGAAAGAATTGGAAGGAGAGACTATTATAGAGCTGGATAAAAAAAGTATACTGGTGGGCAGAATGGAGGGGTTTGTGGATACTGTGATCAGGAGCAGTGCCGTAGGAAAAATACATGCTGAGCTTTTATGTGAAGAAGGTGATTTTTATATTATTGACTGTAATTCAAGAAATGGTACCTTTATAAATGATAAACGCATTGTACCAAATTCCAAAATAAAAATTCAGAATAACGATACCATCAGGTTTGCAAATAAGGAATTTAAATTTATCAATTCTGCTTTATCAAAGGATGCATTAGCGTGAAAATGCATTTGTAATCCATGTTATTTCAGCAGTAAAACCGCTAAGCAACTTTCAGCGTCAAAGTCAATTTCAATGTTAAACCATTTCCAGTGTAAAAGCCACTTCCAGTATCAAAGACACTTTTCAGTGGCTTGGGAGGATAAAATGATTACAGCCGAGAACTTGACTCTTTTCATATTATTGCTGCTTCTTACCTTCACGGTGATAAGTGATATTAAAATATCCAAAATCAAGAATTATCATGTATTGCCAGCAGCGCTGTCAGGCATTATAATCAATACATATTTCTATGGAGTGGAGGGTGCAAAAGCAAGTATTGCAGGTCTTTTAATACCTGTTATTTTGCTGGGTATTTTCTTTTATATGGGACTTCTGGGTGCAGGAGATATTAAGCTATACAGTGCTATTGGTGCACTGCTGGGCTGGGAAGCCGGCTTATTCATTATAGGGTATTCCATGCTTGTGGCCGGAGCGGCAGCATTTGTAAAACTTCTCGGTACTGGCGAAATAGCCAAAAGCTTTCGTGGTCTGGGAAAAGACATAAAGCTTTTGATTTACACCGGAGGAGGCTGCCAAAGACCTTCAATAATTAAAAATAACAGGCATATAATAAGGCTTTCCCCGGCAATCGCTTTTGGTACTGCTATTCATTTTGCATTAATATTTTACGGTATATAAATTTATTTCTTGTCTTGAACTCTATAAACTACGTTATCAGCATTTTCGCATAACTTCATAATATCTTTAAACTTATCAGCTGCGTCATCATATCCGATTTTGTAAAGCTCTCTCAGATTTTCAGGATTCTTTTCAAATCTTGACACTTTAACCGGCTGCTTAGGTCTGATTATTACTGCTTTGTTTTGCCTTTCAAGTTCTTCTGCCATGCGTATGCTTTCATTGTAAACTTTATGCCTGTCCCTGATTGACGCTGCAAGGTTTGGGTATTTCCTCAGAGCCAGTTTGCACAATGGATAAAGTCTGTTTTTATTTTTCACATAACCCTCATGACGAGTAAGTACCACTATATGAAAGTCAAAGCCATTGGCGACAGAGTAGCCTATAGGAATGGAATCTGATGGGCCGCCATCCACAAGCTGCCTTCCGTTAACCTCCACAATAGGAGAAACAAGGGGAATGGAGCTTGATGCCCTTACGTAGATATCGTCGGTGTGCATATCATTAACTGGTGTATAAACAGCCTTTCCAGTTTTGCAATCGGTAGATACTACAATCAGTCTGCATTCTGAAGCTTTGAACTTTTCATAATCGAAAGGTTTCAGTTTATTTGGTATATCATTAAACAGAAAATCCATATTAAAAATTGAACCCCTGGTAAATAGCCCCAAAAAACTTACATAACGTTTATCTGAACAGTAAGTCGCATTGATATCAAGATTTCTTCCTCTCTGGCCGGATATGTAAGAGACAGAATTACATGCACCAGCAGATACTCCAATAATATCCTTAAAAAGTAGTCCCTGGTCCATAAAATAATCCAATACCCCGGCAGTGTATAACCCTCTCATTCCTCCGCCTTCAAGTATCAAGCTTACTTTAGCCATAGTCTGAACTCCTTAGTACTCTAATGTAAAAAAAATCCATATAATATTCTTACTGAATTATACCTCTTTTTTTATCTATATTCAACAATGCTTTATGCAGCAATTTCAGCCATAATAGTATTGTATATTTAAATAAGACCTTAGCGGAAGTTTATAAATTGTATTAACTAATGAGGTAAAGGTGTTAATTTTGAAGACGTTAAGGTATATAATATTTATGTACATAATTTAAGTGAATTATCGGAGGTTATGAATGCCTACAATCGTTGAAAATTCTTACGGAAAACTGTTTAAATATACAATGAAGGCTATAAATCCAGTTAAAAAAGCTATAATAACAACCGATTGCAAAGTCCATAGAATAATTAATATTCAGGCTTTGGCAATTTTAAAAAGTGATAAAAAGGATCAGCAGTTCAAATTCTTTTCACAATATATAACTGAGTTAAATATGGGAGTTGTATGGGCGGATCAGGACTTTAAAAGCTCAGGTCATTTTTACAGTCCCATTAAAAACAGAGGACTTTATGGTAATACAAATGCTCTGACATTGGCCAGCAACTATTATACCTTTGCCCTGGGGCATTATGGTGCTGGAGATGTAAAAAGGTCAATGTTTTTTCTTGGGGCAGCAGCACATCTTGTACAGGACATGACTGTGCCTCAGCATGCAAATATAAAGCTGCTTCATGAGCATCACAAATTTGAAAAGTTTGTAAGGGATACGTATATGAGTACACCAGAGTATCTGGTATATGAAGATGGATGTTATCTAAGTGATATAAAAGAATTCATTCGCCAAAATGCAGTCAGCGCCATCAAGGCAAGTAAGAGATTTGACAAGATTACTGATGATGTAAGAAGATATTATGAACTGACAAAATATGTACTGCCTTTAGCGCAAAAAAGTACAGCAGGGCTTCTGTCCATGTTTTATGAAGATATGCTTAATATTGAAAATAGAAGAATAAACTCCAGCTCGTATTAAAATATCTGGTTTTATTATCTTCTATTATTTGCTTAACCATTTCTTAAAGTACATTTTTTGTTATACTCAAATTGTGCCATCTTAATCATATTTTTATTCCTGTACCATGATGCCTAGTCAACATAATCATTCAGGAAAGAAAATTGATTAAGGTGGCCTGTTTATTACCGGTATCTGGTACACATGTATCAGATACACATGTATCTGATACACATTAAGTGTAGTAATTATACTTTTGTCTATTCATGCATTAAAAATTTTATTACATATCTTTTTTTATTTTCTATGTTTTATTATGTTTTACATGTATGGAAATGAAATAGAAACTATATTGACTACATGGTCAATATGTAATATAATTTATTTGTAATCATTGACCATGTGGTCAAAGAAGGGAGTAGAGGGTATGAATCCAATAGAATTAAAGAATCTGACTAAGCAGTACGGTAACTCAAGAGGAATAACCAATATAAACCTTCAGGTAAAGGAAGGTGAGGTTTTTGGATTTATTGGTCCTAATGGTGCGGGTAAATCCACAACTATAAGAACAATATTAAACTTGATTCACCCTACCGGGGGTGAGGCGAAAGTTTTTGGTTATAATTGCTTTACAGAAACAGAAAAAATTAAACATCTGATTGGCTATTTACCATCAGAAGTACATTACTATGACGATATGAAGGTAAGTGAGCTACTAAAATATTCAGCTAGCTTTTATAACAAGGATTGCTCTAAAAAAATCAAAGAGCTTTGCGAAGCTTTGGAGCTAAATACCAATAAGAAAATGGAGGAGCTGTCCTTTGGAAACAAAAAAAAGGTTGGAATAGTTCAGGCACTCCTTCACCAGCCTAAACTGCTTATTCTTGATGAACCTACCAGCGGGCTTGATCCCTTGATGCAGAACAAATTTTTTGAAATTTTAAAAGAAGAGAATAAAAAAGGAGTTACAATTTTTTTCTCATCCCATATTCTTAGCGAAATTCAAAAGATGTGTGACAGAGTTGCAATAATTAAAGAAGGCAAAATCATAAGAATAGAATCAATAGAAAATCTACGGGCCAATACATATAAAAAGATAAAAATTGAATTTAATAAGCCGGAAACAGATGTTTTTGATGGATTTCCGGGAGTTACTAACAGAACAGTTTCAGAAAACTCGGTAGAGTTTTTATTCAGTGGGAAAGTTGATAAAGTACTTAAAAAGCTCAATGAATATGAAATAGCTAATTTATGGATAGAAGAGCCCCAGCTTGAAGAAGTTTTTATGCATTATTATCAATAATAAAACCAATAATGTAAAGACAAATAAATCCCAAAATTCTACTAAATCAAAGAAACGATAAATATATAAAGCAAAAATATAATATATCAAACAATATAATAAAATCTATAAATTATAAAGCAAGTAAATATCATAATACTTTATTTTCAAATAAATCATAAACAGGTAAATCCATATTAAACCTTATTTCAATTTAGTATATAACCAATAAAGATCATGGACTTATCAAACCAATGAAACCAATTTATAAATGTTAAGTAGTTTGTTTAGTAACCATTAAGGAGGCAAAATTATATGATTATGTATAAAAGGGAACTGGTTAAAAATAAAAAATCTACAATATTGTGGACTTCGATATTATTGCTGTATAATGTTTCTATGCTGATGCTCTTTCCATCTCTGAGCAGTCAGATGAAATATAAGATTGACGTTATGATGGAAGCCTTTCCGAAGGAAATGCTTGTTGCTTTTGGCATGGATAAAGTCAGTATTAGTGAATTACTGGGCTATTACAACACATACTGTTATTTGATGGTAACTATTCTTGGAGGGATATTTGCAATACTACAGGGAATTTCAGTATTATCAAAGGAAGAAGATGAAAAAACCATAGAGTTCCTGCTCTCAAAGCCTGTTACAAGAAATAGAATCATCACTGAAAAGGTATTGGCTGTACTTACGAATATCTTTATATTAAATGTTGCTGTCAGCCTTTTTAATTATATTACTATAGAAATGGTAACTGATGAAAGATATAGCGTGAAAACTCTAATACTGCTTTTCGTCGGTCCTGTACTTATGCAGATTACTTTTGCAGCTATAGGCCTAATTATTTCGGTATTTATTATAAAAGCCAGAATTAATATACCTATTGGAGTTGGTATCGTGCTAGGTATGTATTTTATCGGAATATTAGCCACCATATCAGAAAAGGTGGATTTCCTGAAGTACCTGACACCCTTTAAATATGTTGATGGAGCTGATATCATAACAAATACGTCAATAGAACCATTTTATATAATTTTAATGATAGTAATAACAATCAGTTGTACTTTTGCTACTTATATAATATATAATAAAAAGGACATAGTTGCATGAGATTATAACAAAGGAAGAGGACAAGGGAGAGAAAATCTTGAATCCGGCTTTTGATAACTTAGATGAAGAAAAAAAGAAAAGAATTATAAATGCCTGCTTGGAGGAGTTTGCAGAAAACGGCTATGATAAAGCTTCAACCAATACTATTGTGAGTAAGGCTGGAATTTCAAAAGGTTTATTGTTCCATTATTTTGGAAACAAGAAAAATCTTTATTTATACCTGCTGGATATGACAATAAAGCATTTTATTGAAAGATTTTATGAGGAGGACACTCAGCCCTCAAAGGATATCTTTGAAAAATTTATTCAAAGTGGAATGATAAAGTTAAAAATAGCTTTTGAAGAACCTTTATTGTTCAAATTTATTATGGGAGCTTTTGTAGATACGCCAAAATGTATGGAAGACGAAATATCAGCAAGGTATCAAAAAATATATGCACAGACCATGCCGGGTTTTTTTGAAAACATTGATTTCTCCAAGTTTCGGGATGACATTGACAAAAAGAAAGCCGTTGAGTTTATAAATCTGTGTCTGGATTCCCTTTACAGAAAATATGTTAACATGGCTAAGGGTAGAGCTTCCAAACTGTCAATGGAAGAAACTGAAGCTATGATCAGGGAGCAATACGAATTTGTAGATATGATGAAAAATGGTATATATAAAAAAAGTTGATATCAAAGTAAAATTGAAAATTGATTCAGTGATTTTACATAAAATAAATTACACAGAATTTTGATAAAAGGAGACAAGATAATGAAATCTTATAGAAAGGAACTGTTCTTTAATATCCCTAAACGCAGAGCCTATGTTAACATTACATCACAGGTACAGAAGTGTATTGATGAAAGTGGTATAAAGGAAGGCTTGGTTCTTGTTAACGCAATGAATATAACCGCAAGTGTTTTTATAAATGATGACGAAGCCGGTCTCCATCAGGATTTTGAAAAATGGCTTGAAACCCTTGCACCTGAAAAACCCTATAGTCAATATAATCATAACGGTTTTGAAGACAATGCTGACGCACATCTGAAACGACAGATCATGGGCCGGGAGGTAGTGGTGGCCATAACAGACGGAAAGCTTGATTTCGGAACATGGGAGCAAATTTTTTATGGGGAATTTGATGGGAAGCGGGAAAAAAGAGTGCTTGTAAAAATTATTGGTGAATAATAAATGATAACCCGTTTCAGTAAAAGAGGTAAGTATGAAAATTTGTGTTATCCACGGTAGCCCCAGAAAAGGCAACACATTTAAAGCAACTGAAATATTTATGAATCAGCTTGAGAAAAAGAGTAAAGGTAATATTGACTTTATTGAGTTTTTTCTTCCAAAGGATTTGCCTAATTTTTGCTGTGGGTGCTATAACTGCTTTGACAAAGGGGCAGACAAATGTCCTCATGCTCAATATTCCCAGCCTATAGAACAAGCAATGAGAGAGGCAGATGGGATTATAATAACTTCACCGGTGTATGTGATGGCTGAAAATGGTGCTGTAAAATCGTTTCTTGACCACTATGGGTATATGTATATACCTCACAGGCCTATGGAAGAAATGTTTTCAAAAATAGGGATGATTATATCCACAACAGCAGGAGCTGGTACAAGTAAAGCTATAAAAACCATTAAATGGACTTTGAGTTTTTGGGGCATGAAAAGGGTTTTTAGTTGTGGACTTACCCTTTTTGCTAAAGAATGGGAGGAAATGAAAGCTGAAAAACAGAGGAATTTTGAGAAAAAGCTAATAAAAAAGGCTGATAAGTTTTATACTGCTGTCTTAAAAAGGAAGAAAATCCATACCCCATTATTTACACGAATTGTTTTCATGGCTATTAAAAAAATGATATCCGGATACCAGGATAATCAACCGGATAAGAGATATTGGAAGGAAAAAGGGTGGCTAAGCGGACAAAGCAAGCCGTTTTAATTAGTTTTAATTAATATAATTAAACTTAATTGAGAAATTAGTGAAAAGAAAAGAGGATAATTAGTTCAATAGAGGCTATTATCCCCTATTTTTATGCAGAAATATCAATATTATAAAAAGAACAAATGTTCGAGAATCTATTGTGGTTTTTCTTTCTGTGGTATATAATGATATATAATAATAAATTGCAACACTTGTCGCATATGATATATAGTAATGTTTCAAGTTGGATATGGGTTATGGAGGGTATCATGAAAGTTGGAATTGTTGGTGGTATGGGTCCTGAATCCACAGTAGATTATTATAAGGGTATTATATCGGAATATATGCGCAGAATTAATGATGATAACTATCCTAATATAATCATTGATAGTATTAATATGAAAGAGATGCTGTCATATGTATCTGCAAGGGACTGGGATTCACTTACTGACATGCTGGTAAAGTCAATTGATACTCTTGCAGAAGCCGGAGCAGATTTTGTAGCTATAGCATCAAATACACCCCATGTGGTTTTTTACAGAGTTCAGGATAAAGTGAGGGTCCCTCTTTTAAGTATTGTGGAGGAAACCTGTAAAAAAGCGCAGCAATGCGGTTTTAATAGGGTGGGGCTAATTGGCACTGCTTTTACAATGAAAGAGAATTTTTATTTAGATATCTTTGAAGCAAATGGTATGAAAATAATTTTGCCTAATATTGATGAACAGCAATATATTCATAAAAAGTTATTCAGTGAAATTGAGATGGGTATTATTAAAGATGAAACCAAATACGGAATGCTGGCCATAATTGAAAGAATGTTTGAGGAAGATGATATTGACAGCTTAATCCTTGGATGTACTGAACTTCCTCTTATCCTAAAGGATGGGGATAGTAAAATTCCTTTTCTGAACACAACAGAAATACATGTTCAGAGTATTGTTGATAGGTTGATTGGATAACAGACTTCTTATCTAATTTATTACTAGATCTAATTTAATACTTTTGATAGCCGTTCTCCCTCTTGTCGTCAGGCATGGAATCAAATCAGGCAGTACTGAGTTGTATTCCAGGCGTTTTCTTTTGCGAACAGGAGTATCTGTCAGTTTGTTTACAGCATTTTTTCCACTTTTGTTATTTCGGTGATACATGAGCGGACGCCAGAGCACTTGATGTGTAAAGTTATGTCGTATGTGTTCACGTTATCCATGTATGCGCAGCCCCTGGATAAATTGTATATGGGGTGTTTTTCGATTTGTTTTCTGATAGTGTGTATTGGGTCTTGATCCCAAGCGGTCTTTTTGTATGTGCCATTGGAATGACGTCAAAAGGTTTCTTTGTAAAACTGAAAAAAATAAATATACCATCGGCGGGTCTGAACACTAACGAAAAGCGGCGGTTTGAAATAGAAAAATCAAACAGCCGTTTTCCTTTTAAAAACAGGATTTCGGAGGGTGTTTAATGTACTCCTTCAGGTCATGGCGGCATAACAGAGTATTCCGCCATGTTGTATTTTGCCTCTACTAAACATTACTAATAAACATTACACTAAATTTTACCACTTAAAAAAGCTCATGTCCTACTTATTATTTATAAATTATCAATTTATTTAAGGATTATTTAATAATTTATGTTTTATACTTGTCACATAATCTAAGAAAAGGGTGATAAAAGTTGTTTTTAAAGATATTGAAAAAAGATCTTAAAAGAAAGAAAGCAATGAATATTGTATTGTTTCTTTTTATGATAACAGCCAGTATGTTGATAGCCAGTAGTGTAAATTTGCTTTACACTTCCACAACAGCATTGGAACACTTTAAAGTGCTTTCAAAAACCTCAGATAATATAATTATTACACTATCAGATCCTGAAAGCGATAAGATGATGGAGGAATGGATAGATAAATGCAATAAAATTAAGGAAGTAAGCAAGTACGATATGCTTCTGATTACAGAAGATAAAATTACTCTTCCGTCACAATATAAGAAGCTTGGGGAGGAAGCGACTCTTTCTTTAGCTAAGGTCCCTGAAAAAAGTAATCTGATATTCAGTGAACAGAATAAAGAAGTTATGTTAAATCCTGGAGAGGTAGCCATTCCCAAAAAAATAAAGGATAGTACCGGCCTTAAAATAGGGGACAAGATAAAAATAAAGATCGGTAATATAGAAAAAGAATTTGTAGTAAAAAACTATATAAAAGATGTATTATTTGGATCAGGAATGATGGGCTTTAAAAGAATAATCATTAGTGATGAAGACTATGAGGAATATAATAAAACCTCGGAAAAAAGTGTGATGAGGCTATGGGGTATTACCAAGACTGAAACATCTACTTATGAAGATATTGAAAAGGATTTCAGCAAAACTTCTATTGCCTCAGTATCCACCTTTAACAGTGAGATTGTCTCGTTTACATATCTGATGGATTTGGTATCAGCAGCCATTATGAGCATAGTGAGTATATTTCTGATATTAATTGCTTTTCTTATTTTAAGGTTTACCATAAGATTTACAATTGAAGAAGATTTTAAAGAAATTGGAATTATGAAAGCAATTGGTCTGAAAAACATGGGAATTAAAAAAATTTATTTGGTCAAATATTCAGCCCTTTCATTATTGGGCGGTGGTATAGGTTTTGCAGCAAGTATCCCATTTTCAGGTTATATGCTAAGTAATTTGTCTGAGAATATTATGATTACTACTTCAGTTATAAATTATTCTATTGCAGCTTTAAGCTCTGTATTAATAGTATTTATAACAATTTTATTTTGCTATCTATGTACTGGTCGTATCAATAAACTTACCGCTATAGATGCCATCAGGCAGGGAAGCAACGGAGAGCGGTTTTCTGTCTCAAGGAAATTGAAACTCCATAATAGAAAACGTATTAGTACGCCTGTGTATATGGCTATTAGCGATCTTACAGGCGGTTTTAAGAGATTCCTTATCCTTATTATAACTTTTATACTTGGTACGGTTATTATAATAGTACCAATAAATAATATTAATACTCTGACATCTGACGATATTCATACATTATTTGGTTTAGGCAGTTCGGATTTTAGCATTAAGCCTGAAAGCATCGGTTATACATATAGAAATTCAAATGTAGACGAACTTCTGGCCGATGTAGACGCCATTGAACTGAAAATGAAAGAAAAAGGGTTTGATGTAAATATTCATCCAGAAATTATGGGTATGACCAAAATCCACGCTGGTAATCCAAAAGTAAGTCGAAATGTATTGAGCTTGAATGGATACGACTATTCAACTGACAATTATACTTATCTGGACGGAACACCTCCGGAACTGGAGAATGAAGTGGCAATAACACAAAAAGTAGCTGATTATTTTGGAATAGGATTAGGTGACTCCATTTACTGCATTGATAAAGACGGGACAGATAAATTCATAGTAACTGCACTGTATCAATCTATGAATAATCTTGGTTTTTCAATACGTTTTTCTGACAAGCATTTAATGGAGATTGATAACGGCTATGGATTGACATTTTTCGGAGAATTTGTGGATGGAAATTCAAAACAGTTAACAGAATTGAAAAAACAATTTCCAGAGCTTGGTATCAAAAGTGCAAGAGAGTATATGGATGATCTTATGGGCAATATTCTAGGTCAGCTGGATAATCTGAAAAATATAATTCTAATTGTTGTTTTAAGTATTAATTTTCTTATAACCACCCTTATTGTAAGGATGTATATAACAAAGGAAATTCCTGAAATCGCATTGCTTAAATCAATAGGCTTTAAAGGAAGAGAAATAAGGAAATGGCAGGCAGTCAGGATAATGATTGTACTTTTTATATCAATAGTTTTAGGTACTATCTTAGCAAACTTAACAGGAAGTTATATATCCTCAGGTATATTTAACCTTATGGGGGTCACCCAGATTAGATTGAAAATAGAACCAATACAGGTTTATCTGATATATCCGGCTATTATATTCACAGTCACAATGGTAGCAGTTATTGCAAGCCTTGGGCAGGTAAAAAGAACCCGTATATGGGAAATCAATAACCAGGAATAGAAAAATTTAAGATATTTAAGATTAAGATAAGATTAAAATAGATGTAGATAGAAAGGATATTAAAATTATGAATAAAGTATTAAGCGTTAATAATCTTTGTAAAACATACATAGTTAATAAAAGACAGAATAATGTTCTCAGAAATGTGAACTTTGAAATGTATGAAGGTGAATTTGTTTCAATAATGGGGCCTTCCGGTTCGGGAAAATCCACATTGTTGTATACTGTCAGCGGAATGGATCGCATGACTGCCGGAAAGGTAATTTTTGCTGGAAAAGATATTAGTGACGTGAGCCCCAGCAAAATGTCTGATATAAGGATAAATGAGATGGGCTTTGTATTCCAGCAAATGCATATGTTGAGAAACTTGTCCATATATGATAACATAATAATACCAGCCTACAATTCTGACTCTGGTAAAACCAAGGAACAGCGCAAGAAAATAAATGAGTATGCATTAGAGCTTATGAGAAAGCTCGAAATTATTGATATTGCTGATAATGATATTACCGAGGTGTCAGGTGGACAGCTTCAGAGAGCTTGTATATGCAGGGCTTTGATAAACAAACCAAAAATGATTTTTGCTGATGAACCGACAGGTGCACTTAATTCCAAGACCGCAAACGAAGTTATGTCGGAATTTATTAATATTAACCGAATGGGTACATCAATTTTACTGGTTACTCATGACATAAAAGTTGCCGCTAAGACAGATAAGGTTCTTTACATCGTTGACGGAAACATTCAGGGTGAGTTTGTATTGGGTAAATACTCAGAGGAAAATACTCAGAAGGAACGCGAAAGAAAGCTTAACAGCTGGCTTATGGATATGGGATGGTGACACATGGTAGATATACTGATTATTGAAGATAATCTTGAAATAGGAACCATTCTTTGCGATTTTCTTGCAAAGGATGGTTATTCTATATATTTAGCCGGCAGCGGCGAAGAAGGTATGGAATACATAAGAACAAACACGGTAAAATTGGTGCTGCTGGATATTATGCTACCGGGAATTGACGGGTTTGGGGTCTGCCAGCTGATAAGGGAACAGGGAAATATCCCTATCATAATTTTAAGCGCAAGAGTTGATAAAAAAGACAAGCTTGCGGGTCTGGAACTTGGTGCTGATGATTATATTGAAAAGCCCTTTGACATTGACATCCTTTCTGCAAAAATTGCAGCATTGCTCAGGCGTAATTATGAATTCAGGGATAAGACCAGTCTGATAGCTGATGGCGATATAACCATTGATCTAAATGCAATGACAGTATATTTTAAGAAAAAACCCATATCAATGACCACTAAAGAATTTGAATTATTGGTATTGTTTCTGCAAAACAAGGGTAAAACCTTAAGAAAGGAATGGCTTTTTGACAAAGTCTGGGGGGCCGACAGCTTTAGTGAACCTTCCACATTGACTGTACATATAAATAAACTCCGTGAAAAGATTGAAGCAAATCCAAAGAACCCAAAAAGAATAGTAACAGTATGGGGAGTGGGTTATAAGTATGAAGCAATATAACAAGATTATTGCCGGTGTAATCATATTTTGGTTAATTCTTTCATCGCTGTCTTCAGCCCTTTTATATTTTAATGATATTAAGCTAATGGAAAAAGGCTATAGAATTGATATAAACAGAATAAATAAGTTACTATCAGATGGAGTTAATATAAAGGATATTGACTTCAGAGATTATGAGTATGTATCCAATGCAGAGTTATTAACATTCCCATACTCCTATAAGGACTTATCTGATTTTTTCAACGGTGAAGGTGTACCCGGCGGTTTAGATTTTGCTGTACAACCGCTTTTCATAAATATTAGTAATCAAAACTACAATAATAATCAAGCTTTATCTTATATTCGCTATACATATCAAGCTAATGACAATACTGATTTTGTACTTAATACTATAGTAATTATTAATCTTTCTCTTTTTGTTATGGTTATACTGATTACTTCAATTATGTTTTATATAAAGCATTCAATTCTGAAACCCTTTAATCAAATTGTTCAAATGCCCTATGAATTATCCAAGGGGCACCTGAAAGTTGAGTTGAAGGAGAGCAAAAACAGATTTTTCGGTAAATTTATATGGGGTTTGGAGCTACTCAGGCAAAACCTTGAAACTCACAGAAAACGTGAATTACAGTTGGAAAAAGAAAAAAAGACTATGATACTATCTCTTTCACATGATATAAAAACTCCCCTCAGTACAATTAAACTATATTCCAAAGCTATTTACGACAATTTATACACCACTGAGCAAAAAAAGGCTGAAGCAGCCAGGAACATTGAAGAGAAAGCCAATCAGATAGAAAGTTTTGTGGGTGAGATAATAGCTGCTTCCACCGAAGATATACTTGATATACAGGTGGACCAGGGTGAATTTTATTTAAGTCAGCTTGTAAATCAAATAAGGAACACCTATGAGGATAAGTTGAGAATACTTAAAACAGAATTTATTATAGGCAGCTTTGCTGAAATCTTATTAAGGGGAGATTTGGAGAGGCTTGCAGAGGTTTTTGAAAATATAATAGAGAATGCCATAAAATATGGTGACGGTAGGTTTATAAAAATATCCTTTACAGATGAGGATTATTGTAAGCTTATAACTGTAACCAATTCCGGGCAGCCAATACCTTCAACAGAGTTTGTACACATGTTTGAAAGTTTTTGGAGGGGTGCAAACTCAATTAATAAGGATGGCAGCGGCCTGGGTTTATATATATGTAAAGAGATTATGAAAAAAATGGATGGAGATATATTTGCTGAAAGTACGGCAGATACAATGAGTATTACAGTAGTTGTGAGGTATAGTTAGACGTTATATATGTTTTGAATATTTTGAAGAAGTTGAAGATATTGATTATTGAAAGGAGTAAAACTTATGTGGACTAGAGCAGAGCTTAAATCAAGAGCAAGACAGGTTTTAAGAAATAATTATTGGAAGGCCTTTTTTATTAGTCTGGTAATTCTTTTGGCTACAGGTGGTGGTCAGGGGGGAAGCACCAGCGGAGGGAGAAGTAATATTAACAACAATCTTCAAGGCTGGAATTTGCCAGATTTTTCTCCCCAGTACATAGTAATGGGTATTTTATTTATAATATCAGTAATATTTGTTATAATAGCATTTTTTACAGCACTGAGAATATTTATAGGATATCCTCTGGAGGTTGGAGGCAGAAGGTACTTTATTAAATCAGCTCAGTATGCAGATAATAAGGGGTGTTTTACCTTTGCCTTTACCGGTGGAAACTACAAAGGTATTCTAACTACCATGCTTCTTAAAGGTATCTATAATTTCCTGTGGTATCTTCTGTTTATAATACCTGGAATCGTTAAATCCTACTCATACAGCATGGTCCCCTACATTCTTGCTGAGAACCCCAATATTGGAGCTACACGAGCCATTGAACTAAGTAAGAAAATGACCCATGGCCATAAGGCTTCCATGTTTGTCCTGGATTTGTCTTTTATAGGGTGGTATCTGCTGGGAGTACTGGCACTGGGAGTCGGTACGTTGTTTGTACTGCCATATGACTACGCAACAAAGGCAGAGTTATATCTGGTGCTTAAAGAAAACGCATATAAAAACGGACTTTTGGTAGGGGACGACATATAATGCATACTTACACTGCAGCGATAGAGAATATCAATTCAGCTGAAGCATGTAGTTTATTGGAGGAACTATCAGAGACTTTGAAGAAGATTACACTTGGATATTCGATAATCCCGAATTATGGTAAGTACATTGATATCAGTTTACTCCTGTAATTTGAACAAAATGTGTCTTATAAGCATCCTTTGTCCATGGAAGATTCCAGGAGTCAAAGGAATGTGTAGCTATCAGAGGCTCATATCTTTTTGCTGCGGTATTGTAAACCATCCCTACAATAATGGCCGAGTGCTTGATGCCAGCATTGGGGGAGAATTCATATTGAATTATGTCACCATCGTTAATAAACTCACCAAGTTCCTCTGTGTAATTGGAATCACCAATAATTGTTTTTTCAATCCCTTTTGGGCCGAATTCCCTGTTTTTAAAATTTCCAAGCAATATTGTGTTCAGACCTTTTGCAGTGCTCCAGGTCCATGAGTAATCAGCATTCTTTTTGCCGGAGCTGTCCTTTTTGAAATAGTACCACTTGAAGCTTCCTACTGTATCATTATCAGCGCCACCTGCTCTTAGACATTGGGATACGAAATTAGTGCAATCTCCGCCTTCCCATTCCTGATCCCCTAAATTGACAAATTCATCAGAGTAATTCTGCCAATATTTTTTTGCCCAATTTACTGCACCATTTCTGTTATAAGCCGAAGGTTCCTTATTGTTTCGGTAAAAAGATCGGGGCATTAACTTTAACTCTGTGGGGGGACTGTTTTCAGACCTTTTCAGAGAGGACTGATAGGCTGATTTCAACTCCTCCACAGATTTGTTCAGCTCATCAATAGAGGTGCTTCGGCATTGATCTGAAAAACCTCGGTTTGACTGGAATTTGTCACTGACAACTCTCCAGTTTTCATCTTCCTTTTTTAGAACTAAAAGATGTTTTTCTGTTATTACTCCTGTTATAGGTTCGCTGTAGGAATTTATGCCATTCCAGTGAATGTAGGCTGTCAATGTTGCAGTTAATGAACAGAAGTCCCCTTCTGAATGGAGTTTTGACAGCTTTATTTTAGGGAAAGATTTTTTTATAGAATAGTTACTATTGGTAAAGGCCAGTAAATAGTCCTGCAGCAATTGCTGTTTCACAAATAGCTTGTATTTACAGGCATCAGACTCATAGATAGAAAAATATTTGTCTAAAGCATCAACCTGTCCTGTTGACATAGCATTTACCTTTTGGATCAGATACTGTTTAGCAAAGGACTTTGGTTCGACAGGCAAATCTGGTTTTGCATATACAGTAGTGTTAGCAGTATTTAATAGTACACATGCAAAAATAATAAGTGTAAACAGATGTACTAATAATTTCTTTTGGTTCATAGAGCTGCAGCCTCCATAAGTTGTTATATATAAAGCATCAAACAACAATAAAAACATTATTTCCAAAGAAATGTTTATTATGCCGGGTTTAAATATTTCTTTATTTGTAATATCCCTATTCCAAAGCGAAAATAAACTCAGCATTGATTCTGCATGAATTGATAAATGCAGATATTCTCAGATAAATATCTTAGTATGTATAAAACTCAATGTTTATGGAAAATACTACATAATGGCATAATAAATTTATTGAATTATCAGGAGTGTTTTGGAATTAATGGATAAATCAGATAATTTAAAATTAAGGATTAGTAATACTTTTGTATTTAAGACTCTTATTATCCTTTTGACTGTAACCATAGCCATCTTGTCTTTTTTCTGTTTTAGATTCAATAATGCAGTAAAACTATACAAGGAAAAATATGATAATGAATGTGTATCTGCCATGATGATACTGAAATCAAATCACTCATTAACTGCAAACAGCAATTCCTATAGAGACCAGAGCCAAAAACTCAGCCAGGAGAATTTGGATTTAAAAAAGCAGAATGAGCAAATAAAAAAAGAGCTGCAAATGCTGAAAGAAAAGAATAAGGAGCTGGAAGCTGCGAAAAAGGAATTGGCCGGAGATAATCTGGAACTGCAAAAATCACTGAAGAAGGCTGCTTCAGCCGGTATTACACCTCAGTCTTATAAAATATATAATGGCAGTACTCTTGAGACTTCTAACAATAAAGGGAAATATATAGGGAAATTTCTCGGAACAGCTTATACTCCATCCAGGGAGGAGTGCGGAAACAATAAAGGAATAACAAGCTCCGGGCTGCCAATTGTGCCTGGAGTATCCATCGCAGTAGATAAAAAGCATTGGCCATATGGTACGGTATTTTATATTAAGGGTTTAGGGTACACAGTTGCAATGGATACAGGAAGTGCCATAAAAGGGAAAAACAGATTTGATTTTGCTGTACTGGATAAAAAATTCGCATATGCATTAGGTGAAGAATATTATGATGTATATTTAGTTAAAATGGGAAACGGAAAGATAGATCAATCTATTTTGTCATAAATTAATGTAATTTTGGCATATATTTATATATAAATAAATTTGAACATATTTTAATTATATAAATTTGAACATATTTTAGGAAATGTTGACCTGAAAACTAAAATGGTTTATAATACTTGTATAAATTTAACTTAATAGTCATAATCGCTGAATCGCAGCAGATGCTGTGAACGGGGGAACCATTTATTGGGGTGAATCCTGAATATGTCAGGTAGGGTTAGTCTCGGCCAATCCGAATCCGTCAGCTAACTTCGTAAGCGTTGGGGAGAAAGTGAATCAAACTAAGTTTGCTTCTGTCCAATGCTGCAGTTATTTACTGTAGCATTTTTATTTTAGTTCACTACCGAACTAATCCTATTCATTTTCTTCAGTTAAATTTAATCATTATTAGCAACCACTATATTTAAAAAGGAGGGGTCTTTTTATGATTAAAGTGTGTATCTCGGGACTAGGCCGCACTGGGAAAGAAATAGCCAGAGAAATATTAAATCAGGATGATATTCAGCTGGTGTCAGTTATATGCAGTCCATCAAGTAAGTTGAAAAACATGGATCTGGGAAAGGTTTTAGGTATAGAAAATACAGGAATTATAATCAAAGGTTCAGATAATCTGGAGGAAATTATTTTTAGAAACAAGCCGGATGTAGTGATTGATTTTTCAAATCCTAAAGCAGCCGTAAGAAATGCTGCAATTTTTGCTAAATATAGAGTAAATATAGTTATTGGAACAACAGGATTTTCACAGTATGATCTAAAAAGAATTTATGTATTAACCAGGAAGTATAAAAATGGAATAGTTTATGCTCCAAATATAACTCTTGGAGTGAATGTTCTAATGCTTCTTACAAATCTGACTGCAAGCCTTTTAAACAGCTATGATTTCCAGATAACAGAGATTCATCACAGGAATAAACTTGATTCACCATCAGGTACTGCTAAAAAGATTGCGCTTGAAATACAGGGAGGGCTTAAAAACACCGGGGTTAATATTTCAGCTTCTGATATTCCTATAAATTCTGTGAGAGCAGGAGGCGTAATAGGAAAGCATGAAGTAATGATAGTGGGAGAGGAAGATAAGATTGAGATAAGCCATGAATCCTTTTCCAGAAAAGCTTTTGCTCAAGGCGCAATTAAAGCAGCCAGATTCATTCATAAAAAGTCAGGTTACTTCGAAATGAAGGATGTACTTGACCTGGAAAAGGTTCTCAAGACTTATATTGAGAACAGTGACAAGCATAAAAAACGTAATCCGGAACTAAAGCAAAAGTCAGTCTGACAGCTTCTTGTTCTGTAATAAAAAAATGAGACACCTTGTTATGTAGGGCGTCCCATTTTTTTTATAAGTTTTTTAATATTTTTAATAATGTGATGTAAAACAAGTATCAGCTCTACCATCAAAAGGATAATAACGATTATTACCAAATCCCGGTTTTCTTCCAGTATTTTATTTATTCTGGCTTTATAATCCTCAGGAGCCACAACCTCTCTGTCAGAATACAGATCCACGTCAATCTCGGTTCCATCTTCCAGAGTATATTTTATTACACCTGCCACGGTATCCGTTTTAATTGGGAGAGCCAATTTTTCATTTTTAGTAAAGGTAATATTTTTTATATAGCTTTGTCCTATGGGATATGTGTAATATATATCTATTTTACTTACCAGATTAATTTCAATGCCTTCAACATTTATTGTTCGAAGGGGTACGTCCTTAGAGACCAGAATTCCATTGTAAAAGTGCTGGAATCCGTAATCGAACAATTGTGTTGTTTGTGTAAGAACACTTTCCTCATCCTTATCAAATACCACTGCCAGGAGTCTCCGTCCATCTCTGGTAGCTGTGGTAACCGCAATAACACCCTGATTGGGATTAGTGCCTATCTTTCCGCCATCTACACCAGTATAACTCCAGAATAGCTTATTTTGATTGGTAAGAATAGAAGAATTCTTTCCGTCACCCCAGGCTATTCCTTTTGATCCGAAAATAGAGTTGAACACCGGATTAGAGATTGCTATTTTAAGGAGCTTTGCAATGTCCCTTACCGACGTAAACTGATTCTCGTCATATAACCCGGTGGGATTAACAAAATATGTATGATTCAGCATATTTTTTTTTGCTGTCTCATTCATAAGAGTGACAAACTTGTTTACATCTCCATTGCCTACATATTCAGCCAAAGCAATTGCAGCATCGTTGCCCGGCGACAGCATAACTCCATACAACAGGTCTTTAACGGTGTACATGTTTCCTACTGTCAGGTTCAGTGAAGCTCCGTTTATTCCGGCAGCATTCTTACTAATGGTGACTTTTGAATTTAGTTGGGTATTTTCTATTGTAATAAGTGCAGTCATTAATTTACACATTATTGACGGTGACAATAGTTTGTCGGCTTCTTTTTCATAGAGAGTCTGACCTCTGAGTGTGTCGATAAGTATTGCCGAGCTGGCTGACAATTCTTCCTCAGGTGTCCATGCAAAAACAGGAACAATATTTAAAGATAAAATTGCAAAGATTAATATTAACAGAATAAATAACCGATGTAATTTCTTCATTCAACTTCTTTCCTCATTTGTTTATTTATTTTTATATATATTTACTTATTTTGTAAATAATAAATCATATCAGATAATTAAAATAGCTTATACTATTATGATAGTTTATTCATTATTTTTACACAAGCCGGAAATTATTATTAAAACATTAAATTAAGATTACAAAATTTTGTCAGATTGTACAAACGTATATAAAAATAGATTTACTACCATAATAGTTTTAACTGTATACAAATTATTAACAGATTGAGGGAGTATACTTTGAGCTTCTTTAAAAATATTTTTTTCAAGGGACATGGTAAAAAAGAAGAATTCATTTTAAAGGAAAACAAAAAACAAGATTGCAAAACTGTTCTTAATGCGGCGTCACTGGATATCTTCGGGAAAGAAAAGCTGGAGAGGGATTTTACTGACTGTACTGTCAGTGATGATATGTTAAAAAGGAAAATATCCGATGATCTGGATTTTAATCTGGAGGTAATTAAGAAAACCTATAAAATACCAAATAACAGTGATATGGTTAACCGAGAGTTCAGTATAACTGTTAAGGACAAGGTGTTGAAAGGGTTTATCGTTTTCATAGATGGCATGACAGACAGAACCAGTATAAGCCGAAGTATCCTTCAGCCTCTTATGCTGTTGTCCAATCTTGATATAAAAGAAGATATTAAAGATATTGGAGAGTTTATATATAACAGATTACTTCCCTTTAACCAAATTGATAAGGTTGATAATTACCTGGAATTAATCAGAAACATAAATTTCGGAGGCTGTGCAGTATTTATTGAAGGGTTGAACTATGCGTTTGCGGCTGATGTAAAATCGTGGGAGCACAGGGGAGTAAGCCCACCCAGGTCAGAAAATGTTATTCGCGGACCTCAGGAGTCTTTCAATGAACAGATTCGAGCCAATACAGCTCTTATAAGAAAAATATTAAAGGATAAAGATTTGATGGTGGAAAGCACCACAATAGGAAAACGAAGCAATACTCCATGTGCTGTAATGTACATCAGGGATATTGCAAATGAGTCCCTGGTTCAGGAAGTATTAAAGCGAGTAAAAAACATTGATGTAGACTATATATTTGATACAGGAGAACTTGAACAGCTGATTGAGGACAGTACCTTTATTTCGGCTCCTCAGATAATTGCTACTGAAAGACCTGACAGGGTAGCTATGATGCTGGCTCAGGGAAATGTGGCAGTTGCCATGGATGGCAGTCCCTTTGTCCTTGTTATGCCTGCAACAATTACAGAATTTTTGCATACAACTGAAGATAACAACATTAGATATCCTTATGTAAACTTCATAAGAATAATCAGGATTATCGGTGTAATTATTGCACTGCTTCTGCCAGGACTATATATTGCAGTGACAAATTTTCATCAGGAAATGATACCCACAAATCTTCTGTTTGCAATAGAGGCCTCAAGGGAAAATGTACCCTTTCCCTCTGTTGTCGAACTGCTGCTGATGGAGTTCTCTTTTGAACTGATTAGAGAAGCAGGAATAAGAATTCCGGGTGCTATCGGTTCAACAATAGGAATTGTAGGTGGCTTAATTTTAGGACAGGCTGCAGTATCAGCAAATCTGGTTAGCCCAATTATGATAATAATTGTGGCAATAACAGCTCTTGGTTCCTTTGCCATTCCCAGCTTTTCAATGTCCTTTTCAATAAGGTTGATAAGATTTGCTTACATTATACTCGGAGCAACCGCAGGATTTTTAGGTGTGGCTCTTGGCTTGATATTAAACTCTTTGATTCTTGCTGGCTCCAAGTCCTTCGGAGTACCATTCCTGGTGCCTTTTGCGCCCAAAACAAAAGGAATATACTCCGATAAACTATCAAGAAAACCTATATGGAAGCAGGAGAACAGGCCTGATTATTTGAACACAAAGGATATAAAGAGCCAGCCCAAAATAAGCAGGAGCTGGACAGTAAATAGCAATGAGTCAGAGGATGATGAAAATGAAGAATAAAATAACCTTTGGTTCCTGGGAAGGCATAACTGTATTGGTTAATTTAATATTTGTTCAGATACTTTTGTCATATTCCCGTATTATGGCTATATACAGCGGCAGTGCCGGATGGATGATTCCAGTGCTGTCAACTGTGATAGTACTGATTTATTTTTCTGTGGTAGCATCCCTATATAAAAATATAGGCAGTCTGGATTTACTGGATATTAGTGAAAAAGCCGGTGGCAAAGTATTAAAAATAGTTGTGGGCATTTTATCGGCAATTTTTCTTTTCATACAGCTAGCTACAGCCTTAGGCGATTTTTCAAAGACTTTGAAAATAACATCACTGGATAAATCTCCTTTGTTATTTGTGGAATTAATTTTCATTGTGGGGATCATATGCTCTGCTTTCTTCGGAATTGAAGCAGTTGTAAGAATAAATGCATTCTTGCTGCCTGTGGTAATAATAGGATTTTTACTCATAACTATAGGTGTTATACCTCAGTTTGATGTTAATAACCTTTTTCCAATTTTGGGCCGGGGATATATATCTGTTATTAAGGGGAGTCTTTACGAGCTATCAGCATATTCATCGTTGATAATTCTATTCTTTATGGTGCCTTTTATAAAAAAGAAATATCTTAAAAGAGTGGGATTTAGGTCTATTATAGTATCGGGCTTGCTGCTTATATGGTCCACACTTTCTTTTTTGCTGCTATATCCATATCAGATTGCAGTTGAAAACAAAATACCCGTATTTCAGATGGCAAAGTATATTGAGGTGGGAAACATGTTTCAAAGAATTGAGTCTATATTTGTACTTATAAGTTCAATATCTGCACTGCTTTACCTTGGAGTTTTTTTTGCCTTTTTAATTCATATTATTAATAAAACATTGAGCATTAAAAAATCAAAGCTTTTAGTTATTCCTATAGCTGTAATATGTCTTATAGTTTCCCATCTGTTACAAAGCATGAATATTGATTTTAACAGTTCAAAAGTAACTGATATTATCTGGCTTTTTGGCCTTGTATTACCTTTGATAATAGTAATAATTGGAGCAGTTAAAAAAGTGGGAAAGGGACTTCCGGAAGGGAGCGGTGGGAATGAATAAGATAATCAGATCATCAATAGCCATCCTATATGTATTATTTCTTATTTCTGTTTTGACTGGCTGTTATGATAGCCATGAGATAGAGGACTTGGCATATGTTATAGCAATAGGCATTGATGAAGCAGAGGGGGATAATTTCAGTCTTACCTTTCAGACAGCGGTACCACAGGCTATTACAGGCGGTGGTGGAGAAGGAACCGACATTACCTCCTATAAAACTGATAATTTTCTTTCAGGATTCAAAAAGTCAGGGCAGTACTTGAGCAGGAATATTGATCTTTCACATACAAAGGTTATTGTCGTTTCTGAGGATATTGCTAAAAATGGCATTACTGCATTTATAAATGGTTTACAGCAGGAGATGAAAATCAGACAGGATATTAATATTATTGTAGCGGCAGAAGGAGCAAAGAAGTATCTTGAATCCATTCAACCGAAACTTTCATCAAATCCATCAAAATATTTTGAACTACTCTTTCAATCCTACCAATCGGACTTTCTAATACCTGAGGCCCGACTTGAGGAGTATTTATTCAGAGCCAGGAATAAGGATGCCCAGCCATTGGCATTATACACTGCTGTTGATAAAACCATTATTGAGACCAAGAAGCCAGAGGACAGCGGGGAGGAGGGCAATAAAGATTCAGGAGGAAATGAGAAGAAAAAAGGTGGTGAAGAAGACTCTAAAAAGGAGAAGGATGAGGATCAGAAGAAAATGTCTTTAAGTGGGCTGGCAGTTTTCAAATCAGACAAAATGGTGGGAAGACTGACACAAAAGGAGGCGTCCATCTTTGCATTAATGATGGGGTCAAACAATATTAATTTAGACATTGTTGACCCATTTGATAACAGATTTAAGGTTCTAAGCAATTTAAAAAAGGAAAGATCCTCCAGGACAAAGGTGACGTTTAAAAATGGTAAACCCATTATAACCATAGACTTAAATTTGGATATTAATGTTCAATCGGCTCAAAGTGATTACGACTATGGAAACCCTAAGAATGCGGATATTTTGAATAAGGCATATAAGGAAATGCTTGAAAAAGAAATTGAAAAGCTTCTTAGAAAAGTAACCTACGAATATAAATCAGATATTTTTGGATTCGGTATAATTGCGAGAAAAAATTTTTTAACAATAGATGACTGGGAAAAAGCAAATTGGACTGATGTTTTTCCTGAAGCAAAATATATAGTCAGACTGAACACTGAGGTATTCCAGCGAGGGTGATTATCTGGCTAAAATGGTTCAGTTGTTAAGTATGAAAATAGTTTCCTGAAGAGATAGAAAGCACATTATGCTTTGTTACTATAGCATAATGTGCTTTCTGTTTCAGTAAATCTAGCTAATTATATATTTATTATTAAGCTAATCATTATGATATTGATTTCTTATTTACATTACACACCGACGGCTTAATAAAGAATATGCAGCTTTTCAAAGCTTTATGGTTTTGACGACAAAACCAGCAAAGGGTTCAGTACAGCACTGACAATAGAAATTTCGTCGTCTTTTGCATCGGCAGACTTTTTACCTATTTCAATACGTCCTGCGCCGGCAGCATCTTCATAATTCAGGAAATATCCCTTCAGAGATGCCAAAGGGCTGTTAGCCGAGGCAATGTCTGGGTATCCGTTTTTATCAGTATCGGCAAAGGCCTTCAGGTAGCTGGCCATAGCAAGGTAGTCCTCCGCAATTCCGTCCAGAACATGGGTGCCGCCTGCAAACATATTGAAGCCATCGCCGCAGTCATATAGTGTATAGTTTGTACCGCAAACACGGTAGGTCTTTTTCAGATCCAGCGGAACATATTCTCCGGTGTTCCTGTCATATATTTTAACATCATAGACACGGTAACTGCCGGTAGGACCGCCAATCCAGACATTTTTATCATCTACCTGTACGGTATTTTCGATATTGGTATCGACCTTATATGTACAGCCTGCCACCTGCAGGAAACCGCCGTTTTCCACAATGTTTGAAGGATCGCCCTGAGTGAAGCGGGCTCCGAACTCCAGAGCATCAAGTATCTGCTGACCGGTTACTTCCACAACACAAAGCACATTGCCAAAGGTGTTTACTGTCTTACAGGATTTATAAGTCCAATCGCCGGCAGCAATGCTGGCGCGGATACCGCCGCCGTTCATAATGGCCATGTCTGGTTTAAGACCCGCTTCAGTGGAATACCAGTAATAGGCATCGGCGTTCAGGTCCCCCATGTTTGTCTCAGAACTGCGGATGGCGCGCTTATCTGAATAATCTCCGGTATAATTCACAGTGAAATCAATTTTACTTTCGGCAATCTTTTGATTTAGCTGTTCATCAACACTTGCAATCCAGGCATCTTCCAAAGCTTTGACTTTCGCATCGGGAGCCAGGGTGGTTTCGGTAATTAGCTTGGTGGCAATATTGCCGTCTTTATCTATGGTCATTTTGCCTACTGCTGCAAGATAACTTCCTGTCTGGGTAAGAATAACTGTATTTCCACTCTTATCGGTAACTTTTTTCATTTCTACAGTACTGTGGGAATGTCCATCAATAAATGCATCCAAACCAGTGGTATTGGCAATGACATCTTCAGAATTCCAAGGGTCTGAGGAAGGGTCATCGCCCAGGTGACCAAGGGCAATTATCACATCGGCTTCCCTGGAAGCAGCATCAATAGCAGTCTGCACTGCTGTGTAAAGCTCTTTTCCGTAGGTACCGCCAGCTATATTATAGATATAATTACCTTTATCATCCTGGAAGTATTTTGGAGTGGATTTAGTAAATGATTCGGGAGTAGTGATACCGATGAAGGCAATCTTCAAACCATTGATTTCAAATACTTTGTATGAATCCAGAACAAGGCTGTCTGCAACACCGTCCTTTATGTTATAAAAATTGCAGGAAACATAAGGAATTTTGCTGGAAGCAGCAATATTCAGTGCACGTTCCATTCCGTAATCGAACTCGTGGTTGCCCAGGGTAGCCAGGTCATAACCAGTTGCTTCCATAATCTTTACTACCGAAGCACCTTTATCCATGCTACCATATGCTGTTCCCTGAACATGGTCGCCGGCATCAACCAACAGGCTATTTTCGGTGTTTTTCTTCAGGGATGCGATATCGGAGTAACGTAATCCTTTACCGGATTCATTGGCTATATAAGTATGTACATCGTTGGTATAGTAGATGGTGATGTCATCAGAGGTGGGAATTAGGTCAGGGATAGATATAAGGTTGGAGACATTGAAGATAATTTGAGCAAGTTCTGCTCGGCTCAGGTAATCCTGTGGACGGAATGTGCCGGCGGCATCACCTTTCATAATGCCTGCCTCTTTCAGAACAGCTACTGCGATTGCTGCGTTATTGGCAATTTTGGCTCCATCAGAATATCCTGACTCAGAGTTTACCAAATAAATGATTGCCAAATCTTCTGTCAGACCCTGACTTTTTGCAATGGAACCATCTTTGTCTAACATACCATAGATTATGGCTGCAATTTCCTGACGGGAAATGTTGTCGCCGGGACCAAAAGTTGTTTCCGTTTTACCGTTCATAATTTTTGCGTTGTATGCCCAGGTGATAGCATCGGAATACTCTTTTTCATCTGCAATGTCGTTGAAGGGGCAGGTCATACCTTCTATGGAAGGGGTGCCATTCAGATGATAAATTACTGATGCAATCATTGCCCGGGTAACATGAGCATTTGGTTCAAACACAAGAGATGTTGAACTTGCGGAACCCATAATGCCTTTACTGATAACATAATCAGTTGCTGCATGATACCACTTTGCAGTATTCAAATCGGAATACGCTGCAGAGGGGCAGTTCTCTTCGGCTGCAAAGGTTGTAAGACAGAGACTCATAATCATTGCCACAACCATAAGCAGGGAGAGCAGTTTCTTCATACTCTTCATAGTTTTTCCTCCATAACATGTTAAATTTCCGTATTTACACCGGATACTAATTCTAAGTCAAATTATAGCATAAATTGCCGTAAAATGTCAGTTTGATTTAGTTGATTTTCAATTAATATAAGTTCAAATACTATAGAATTAATTGTGGTATGAGCAGTGGCGTAAGGTCAATTGTCCCAATTCAATCAGATACAATCATAACCCACATGATAAGGTACTTCAGTAGCAGCAGATATTTTCCGACTTAATAACAGAATTAAAGAAATATGAAATATTAGTTTCAGTGAGCAGACCTTACTGAAACTAAAAAATGGGTTCTATGTTTTTGGCTATGATTATGGACATATTTCAACTGTACTGACCATTTAATTTATATGAAACAGATAATTAAGTAGTACAAGTTAAGGAAATAAAATTAAGTATATTAGTATTAAGTAGTATAAAATCATGTAAAGCAGGATAAAATTAAGCAGAGAAAAGATATCGTTTCCTGTAAGGTATAATATAATTAAACAGTATAAAAATATTTTTTCTGGTTAATACTTAAAGTGTATATCCGACATACAATTTTAAGCAAAAGACATGATTTGCCTCTACAGCTGTCATGTCTTTTGCTTTTTGTGTTATCAGATGGTAATATATGTATATACATTACATATATTGATTCATAACATATATTAATTTTTAAATGTATTAATGTATAAGAGGGGGATTACATGCCTGATAACAAACTGTGGAAGTATTTAGATGTAATTAAATTCCTTACACTTGTCAACGGAGAACTTTATTTTGCAAGAGCAGATAAATTTAAAGATAAATATGAGGGTGCCATTCCAAAACAAAATTATCTTCAATTTGCTGAGATGTACCGCAGAGCGAAGTTAAATCAAAAGGATATCAACCAATCTGGCACCAATATTGATATGAAATATACCAGAAAAGGATTACCTAAGGGTATAGAAAAAGATATTAGAAAAGAGTTTTTTAGAAAATTCAACGAGAGAAAGAAAAAGGTTGCAATAAGCTGCTGGCATCTGAATGAAAGTGAGTCGGCAGCTATGTGGGAGGTATATTCCAGGGCCGGACAGGGAATAGCCATTTGTACCACCCTTGAGAAGCTGCATAAAATTAAAAAGCCTCATGGATATGAGATGGAAATGTTTAAAGTGGATTATATAGACTTTGATAAAACATATGACGCAGGATTTACAGACTACGAGCTTTTACCATTTAAAAATAAAAGGAAAGAATTTGAATATGAACATGAATTCAGAATTATGCTGTATCAGAAAAACAAGGAGTATACCAGGGAGGAAAGTAAATCTGAATCAGAATTAGAATCATATTTTAATTCTGAAACTGATTCAAAATCTGAGTCTGAATCAATAACTGCATCAGAACCTGAATCAAAAGCCGGATCCGAATCCAAATCAGAATTAAAATCCAAATCAGAATGGGGATCAAACATAGAGCCGGTATTAAATTTAGAGGCTGGATCAGTACATGAATCGGAAGCTGATTGTAGAAACAGAGCCGGAACTGAACTCTTATCAGTCAACAATGCATCTTTTGTTAAGTCAAAAGAGAGAGAACCGAGGGAGTTCATTTCTGAACTTAATTATCTTCCTGAGGAGGGGATAAGGATTGCTATAAATACCTCTGAACTGATTGATGAAATAATTGCCTCTCCTGAAATGAAGAAGTACGAAGTGGCGGAAATTCAAAAAATACTTGATCTTATCAACAAACTTAAAGGGACCAATTTTAAAATTAAGAGATCAAGACTTTACGAAAACCTGCATTATTGAGTAATAATTTCTATATAAGTAATGAATAGCTCAAGTGCATTGACGCAAAACATATGGGCACATTTATATAAGCGATTGAGTGCTCTGATAAATAAGATATAAGATTGATTGACGTATAGAATAGTACATTTAAATAAATATTTGAGTATCTTGATATATAATTATCAGGTGCATTGATGAAAAACTTTGGAATATAGATAATACAGCAGATAATAGGTGAAAGCATTGGAACTTAATAGTGTGAGAGTTTTTTATTTAGCTGTGAAAATGTAGATTTGCATGGAATTTGGGGCTTGCTGTTTTATTATGAAAGATAATATAAAATTTAATATATAATTACAGAAACTCAGGGAAACTCAATGTTTTATATATAAAGGGGGAGTTCTTATTTCAGGGGGAGCTATATTTAATAATCAAAACTTTTTACAGGGTAAGGTTGCTGTTATTACAGGCGCAGGTCGCGGCATAGGAAAAGCAATTGCTAAGGCATATGCCGGGGTGGGTGCTGATGTTGTTTGTGCCGCTCGGAGTGAAGACGAAATAAAACAGACCGAAAAGGAAATACGGGAGACAGGCGGCAGAGCCATTGCTGTCAAAACTGATGTGACCCGTAAAGAAGAAGTATGTAATATGTTTAAAGTTGCCGCAGAACATTTTGGAGGTATTGATATTCTGGTTATAAATGCAGGTGCCAACTATGACCGTGAGACTGTGGAAAACAGTAATATGGATAACTGGATAAAAACAATGGAACTGAATCTTTTTGGTGCCTATTACTGCGCTCATTATGCTGTTCCATATCTGAAGCAGAGAGGTGCCGGAAAAATTATTACCATGGGCTCTGGTCTTGGACACAAGGGTTTTCCTGGTAGTTCAGCATACTCCTGCTCAAAAGCTGGGCTATGGATGCTGACACGTATTTTGGCCCAGGAACTGCTGGACTATAATATAAGTGTTAATGAGCTGATACCGGGACCAGTTGAGACATCTATCGATGATGGGGTTGAAGAAGGTAAAAGTATAGTCAGGACCATGGACAGCGAGTGGCACAAACAGCCGGAGGATGTGGTTCCTATGGCTTTATTTCTTGCAGGACAGCCTGACAAAGGGCCAACGGCTCAGAGCTTCAGCTTAATGAGGAGAGACAAGTAATTCAGCCTGGAATTATAAAATATCTATCAATATCCTTTATAAAAAGTTATACTTTTAAGTAAATTCTGTTTTATATATTTACTACTTTATAAATAATATTTTATTATTATTTAATATTGAAATAGTGGCTGGAGCACATATCAACTATTAAGAGAGGATTTAAAGTGATTTTAGACGATTTAAAAAAAGAGTTTAGCAGCAAGTATTCATTAGTAAAAATTACAGAAAGTATTTTAAATGATGTTTTTGAAATAATGAAGCAAAATATATATTTTATTTCAAGGACACAACCACATGATATAACCATGGAAGAGTGTCGGGAAGATATTTATGCACTACCGCCTAATACTGATTTGTCACAGAAATTTTATTTAGCTTTTTATAAAGATAATGAATGTATAGGTTTACTTGATTATATTGAGGGTTACCCTACTTCAGATGTTGTCTATCTGGGTCTTTTTATATTAAGTCCCAGGTATCAGGGAGCTGGAGTTGGCAGCAATATCATTAGTAAATTTGTAAATTGTGTAAGAAAAAATGGGTTTAAGGAGATTAAACTTGCTTGTTTTGAATCCAATGAAGTTGGACATGCTTTTTGGAAGCATATGGAGTTTACTGAGGAGAAGGTTTCCACCAGAGAAAATGACGGTAGGATATATAATTTAATACATATGCATAAAGTATTAAATTGATTAATTGATTAATTGATTATAATGTGCTTATCAACCATAAAGCGTCAAATAGGGCATCTGGAGTATTCCGGGTGCTCTTTTTAACAGTATAGGATAATAACTAAACTTAAATAGGTCTATTATTTTATGGTAGGTCAAATTAGTTGTCGTAATTTTTCAGGAGTTGGTATTTCTATATAACAAAGTGTGTAAAGTTGTATTCGGATACTTCCTTGAGTTCATTTGTGTGAAAAGGATAATATTGCAATAAAAGTTAACAATTTAATGGTAATCAATGTTAAAATAAGAAGTAATATAGAATTATAATAATAGAATTATTATAAGGAGGAGTTCTTCATGGAACCGATTTTGGACCATATACAAATAACAGTTAAAGATATTAAAACCGCTGAGGCATTTTATGATAAGTTTTTACCTCTTGTAGGCTTTGATATCAAAAACAAGGTAAGTGCAGTAATGGAAGATCACGATCTGCAGGTAATAGAATATACCCACCCGCTATTGGCATTTGCGATATCATCTCCAAGAACAGCCTTTAAAAATGATACCGTTCACCGTAGAAAGCCCGGTGCCTTACACCACCTTGCTTTCAAAGCAAACTCCCGTGCTGAAGTTGACAGCATTTATTCCAGCTTGATGGAAATCGGAGCTATAATAGTGACACCGCCAAAGTTATACCCGGAATACAGTCCGAACTATTATGCAGTTTTCTTTAAGGATTTAGATGGTATAAAATATGAGGTCGTATGTAATAAGTGAAAATAGAATTTTGTATTTTCGAGGGAAAATTTACACATACTACTAATAATGTCGTCCGGTACTCGCGGGAACCCAGCCGAGTAAACCTTTAGCAGAGGAATCCGCAGCGATTCTTGGAGCATCAGTAGTAATACAGATGTTTTAGCGTAGACAGTTAGTCAGCAGGCCCAAAGTCCGCAAGGACAAGTGATTGAGCCTCGTCATTTTTACAAAGTAGGGAAGGCAGACTGACTCACTCACAAATCAGGAAGGCAACACTACGCTAAGAGTTAACAGCGAGACGTTTCCTACCACATGGTCAAAGAGTTGGGCAAGCTGTATGAGGACTACACGGGAAACCGGGAGACCCTGACAATTCTTGCAAACAGCAAGTATGATAAGCAACTGATGCATGGGAGGATTTTTTACCCCACTTTTCCTTTAGAGCATATAACTTATACAGAGCCACATCTTCATTTATCGCATAATATACCTCTTTAAGGTCTTTGCTGAAGGCTTCAGATCTTTATGCCAGGAAGGAGTATTTCTTTACTGACATACACAAAAGTTTTTACATCCTCTGCCTGAAATTATACTAATCACTTTCATCATCATCGTTTACGATTCTTTCTTCCATTTTATTGACAAATATAGTTGTAACAATGTTTTTACCAGTTTTCTTTACACCCTTTATAATTTCTTCGGGCTCATCAGAAATTATACCATTTATTATTTTTGCTATGCCCTTGCCAATTCCTAATATGCCCATATGTATCCTCCTGAATCAATACATTTACTGCTAATGTAATTATAGTAAATATATGGAAATTAATCAATGGTCAATAGGTATTTTTATATAGTTGGGAAATATTTAAAGCTAAGTTAACTTTACCAATACAGAGGGGATTGGAATAGAAGGAGCTGGCAAAGGAGTTCAAGCAATCACGAAGATTATTAAATAAACGAATTATCAAGTTACAGATCGAGAGAAGGAGGTTGACTCTTCAACTATATAATTCAGAATGAGAAGGTAAGATTGAGGAGCTCAGGCAAAGGTTTATCGGCTCAATGCAATGTTAAGACGGTAACTGCGACAGAATGCTTGCTGAACTGTACTAATTTTTTAGATAGAAGAGAGGCTATTATGAGAAATTCCTCTGGTTTACCTTAAGCGAGTATTTTAAAAGTAACTTAGTTTTGTGCAAATTGCTACATATGGTGTCCAAATTGATGACCAGGACATATTTTAAGGAAAAACAAGTAAAGTTTAAAACTTTATGACTTTAAGATTTAAATTTGACAGGGGAGACAGGACTTGCTGTATGCATCGGCAATGTCTCGCATACTAATGATGTCGCCCACTGTTTCTTCGCTTACGGTACCGGTCTCCTACATTCGCCTAAAAATGTACATTTAGTACATTTTCTTAATGGCTCATGCCCTTCCGGGTTCGAGTTCAACATAATTTAAGCATAAAAAATACCTTACACTAACGTGTAAGGTATTTTTGGCAGGGGAGACAGGAATCGAACCCGCAGCCGACGGTTTTGGAGACCGCTACTCTACCAATTGAGCTACTCCCCTAAGACGAATATTAGTATACAATACACTTTACATTTTTGTCAATGCTAAATATGATAAATAATTAACTTTGTTAAATGAAAAAGAAAATCCATTTCTAAAAAGGGGGTGCGGACGTTTTCTTGGACCTCTAAACGACCAACCCTGGACTCCTCCTGTAGTCTAACGGGCTCATTCAGCCAAGTGATAGTTTGATTTCTTTTTCAGCGTACCACTTAATATAATTGTTTAGTTCTTTAATGAACTGCTCTATTGATACATTAGTCCATTTAGAAAGTAATGTTCAATTGCTGCTGTTATCTGGTTTGTTGAATATTTGGAATATTTCTTCTTTCCTTCGTGTAACGTTCTCGTAGAGCGATACTCTTCGTACCAAGTAGGTATTGTTTAATGTTGGGTAGCCGAGTTCTCTGATAACTCTGGATTCGTGGAAATCATACTCTATATAAAGTTCCACAGCCTTCTTCCTCTGTTCGAGTGAGTACATCATACGCCTTCTGATTCATAATCAGGTCCAGGTTTATGTCGGCACCCCCATTGTTTATTTCCACAAATTATTAATAATATTGCTCCAATTCTTGAAAAAATGTATTATTAAAAGTAGAATAATTTAAAGTAGATTAATCAATTAAATTGATTATTGTTAATTAAACTGAAATTGTTAATAGAATAGGTTTTCAATTAAAATAGATATATTATTAAATAGATTAATTTTTAAATTTATTAATTAGATTTATTAAAAAGATTAATTTTTAGTATTAATATACATCCATTAATATATGTCAAAAAACTTTTGAATGAGGCAACGATGAAATTCAAAGATAATCTCTTTATTATATTTATAATATTCTTAATTTTAGGTACTTTAGCTACTATTCAAATTAGAAGCACTGTCAGTATGCAGCGTGAGACTGCTGAAACCTTGAATTTAGATAAGCTTAAAAGTCAGCTGGATTCTAAAATTAAGCTTGGCGAGTCCTACAAAGAGCAGATATCCAAATTGGAAAATGATATCGAGGCTTTTATTAAGGCTTCATCTAACAATGTTACCAATGCTGAAACAAAACTGGAGCTTGATTATCTCAGGCTTATTTGTGGATTGACAGATGTTACAGGTGACGGGGTAATTATTATATTAAATGATGCGGAAGAACCAAAAAAACTTGAAGGTAACGCCGTCATGGATTATATTATTCATGATTCCGATATCCTGAATGTGGTCAATCAACTCAGAGTAGGCGGTGCTCAGGCCATATCCATTAATAATGAGCGAATAATATCCACCAGCGAACAGGTGTGTGCTGGTCCTACAATAAAGGTAAACAGTAACCGTTATGCGGTTCCTTATGAAATAAAAGCTATAGGTGATCCTGATCAATTATACAGTACTATAAACGAAAGCGGTATTCTTGATGAAATGATAGCTCTTGGCAAAAGAGTTTCAATAACCCGGGAGAAAGGTATAGAAATACCCAAGTTTTCAAATGACATCAGTGGTTTGATATCCAAGTTGGAGGTAATTAATGATGAATACAAAAAGAATAAGTAGAAATATATCCATTTCCTTAATATGTGTTATTTTGGGGCTTGCATTATCCTGGCAGTTTCAAAGTATACGCAGTAATGCAAAGGTTATTAATCTGGAAAGCCAGAAAAAAGATGACCTGGTTGTTAAGATACTTAATGAGCAGAAAAACAATGAAAATCTAAGAGCAAAACTCAACGAATTACAGGTTCAGCTCGACAAGTTTGAAAAAGCGCAAGGTAACACTGATTTGAACAATAAGATTCTTACAGAAGAAATTCAAAAGCTGAAAACCGTTGCCGGGCTTACTGATGTTAAAGGCAGGGGAGTTATTGTTACCTTTGCAAAAGAAGATGCCCTTAATGTGGAGGACGATGACTTATTATTTGTACTTAATGAGCTTAGGGCTACCGATGCTCAGGCTTTAGCCATTAATGACCAAAGAATCATTAGTACCAGTGAAGTAAGAGTTGCCGGGGGATATATAATGGTTAACGGAAGACAAATTACACCACCTTATGTTATTAAAGCCATAGTTGACCCGGATAATGCGGTTAATGCTCTTAATATGATTGGCGGAGCACTTGAAAAAATAAGGCTGTTTATAGATGTTGATGTTGAAAAATCAGATAATGTTGAAATCCCAAGAATTAGTGAAGAATTGATTAAAACTGATAAATTGAAGCCAGTGGAGAAGAATTAAACTGCTATTAATTTTAAAGTAAGTATTAATTTTAAAAATATTAATTTTTAAAAAATAAATAATATTTTTTTTAATTATATAATTATTAATTTATTTAGAAATTGGTTACGGCCAGCCTTGTAATATGTTAAGCATCATATTCAAGGCTCTTTTTTTGTTCTCAAATCCATAAAAACTTTATATAAATAAATATAAATAAAATTAATTATAGATAAAATAATTGATTTTTATAAAGTACTAATTACGTCAATGGGGGTAGTCAAGTTGAGAGTCAGAAAAATTATCATTATATTTATCATACTGGTTATCTCTGCCCTGTTAATTAATTATTTTATACTTAAAGATAACGATACCGGTATTAATACAGGGCTTTCCGATTTGGGTGGCGTATATAGTGCCAGCAGCAGAAATGTAGATTTTTCAGAAGAGCTCACAGGAAGTATTATAGATGAGAATAACATTGCATTGCAGAAAAATTCTGTTAAAAATAGAGTTTATACCTATGATCAGAAAAGATGCTGGGGAATATCACGTCAGCCAAACGGCCAAACTCCCAAGGCTGATCCCGGAGCCAATGAATTACTTCAAAAATATGGAGGAATGTATGTAGGTGACGTAAATAAAAATTTAATTTACCTCACCTTTGATGAAGGTTATGAAAATGGGTATACGTCAAAAATTTTGGATGTTTTGAAAGAAAATAATGTTAAAGCTGCATTTTTTATTACAGGCCCATATCTTAATGAGCATCAGGATCTTGTAAGAAGAATGGTTGAAGAAGGCCATACTGTTGGAAACCACACAATCCATCACCCAAGCCTTCCGGAAAAGGATGATTCTCAGATTGAGGAAGAGGTTCTGGGACTTGAAAGAGCTTTTTCGGAAAAATTCGGTAAGAAAATGAGATTTTTAAGACCCCCAAAGGGAGAATACAGTGAGCGCAGTCTGGCAATTACAAGCAAGCTGGGATATTGTAACCTATTCTGGAGCTTTGCATATGATGATTGGCACAGGGATAAAATCCGTGGACCGGAGTATGCCTATAAAAAGGTAATAAGTAATCTGCACAATGGAGAAATTATCCTTTTGCATGCAGTTTCGAAGGATAATGCAGATGCCTTGGATATGATAATTAAAGGAGTCCGGGCCAGAGGATATGAATTCGGAAATGTGGAAGATTTAGTGAAATAAAGCCTAAAATAAACAAAATAAAGCGAGAAAAAGTCAAATAAAGCCAAATTATATTAGTCAGAGGGCGGTTATGAATCAAATAAATTCTGTTGCAAATATAGAAGGTGACCCTAAAAAAAGAAGAAGTCTGCAGAAAAGAAAGGATTCTCAGAAAGATAAAACTTCAGACAAAAAAGAGTCTGTAAAAAAAATAGGTCTGAAGCAAAGGGTAACAGAAATTCTGGAGCTTCCCAAAGAGATAGTTTTAAATATGCCTAAGCTTACCATGCTGGGGAACGGGGACCTTATTGTTGAGAATTATAAAGGGATTCTGGAATACGATGAAGGTGTAATAAGGCTTAATACCACTTCGGGAATTATTAAGATTACAGGTAAAAACATATATATAAAGGAAATTACACTGGAAAGCATTATGATTTTCGGTGAAATCCAATCACTGGAATTCTTGAAATAAAGTATGACAAAAAAGTGAACTTAGTACGTTTGACATGCAGATAGGAGACATGATGATAATTTGGAGATTATGGAATTATATTATCGGATATGTTATTATTAATGTAGAGGGATATTTTTTGGAGAAATTTATTAATATATGTACCCACAGGAATATCCGGTTATGGAATGTCAAATGGCAGAAAAACAACATGGTGACCATGAAGCTTTGTATAGGTGACTTTAAGCAGATAAGGCCTGTTGTTAAAAAAACCAGGTGCAGGGTACATATTATTAAAAGAAAAGGTATCCCGTTTATTTTGAACAGATACAAAAGTCGTAAGGCTTTTGTCATAGGTTTTGTTATTTGTGTAATTGCTTTTTTTTTGATATCCTCCTTTATCTGGGATATAACAATTACAGGAAACAAAAATGTTCCAACAGAATTCATTCTGGAACAGTTAAAGGAGAATGGAGTTAAGCCTGGTGCATTAAAATATGGAATTAATACAGATGATGTTGTTGAAAATATGATGCTCCAGATAAATGAGCTGGCCAGAATGAGTATATCACTGAAAGGAACCAGAATCTATGTCGATGTTACAGAAAGGACAAAACCACCTGTTTTAATTAATAAAAACATACCCTGTGATATTGTAGCTTCAAGAGATGGAGTTATATATTCGATAGTGGCCAAGGAAGGACTTGAGACAGTAAAGATTGGGGACACTGTTACAAAGGGACAGTTATTAATTACCGGTAGGATAGAAAATGCAAAGAATCCTGAACTGCCTCCCTTAATGGTACATTCCATAGGAAGCGTCAAGGCCAGAACATGGTATGAAGGGACTGCAGTAATAGATCAAAACCTGGTGACTGCAAGAAGGACTGGAGAAAGAAAGGACCAGTATTCTCTTGTACTTTTTACAAAAAAATTAAAATTATTTCATAGAAAAATTCCATATAATAATTCTGAACATGTTCAGGTAAGCAAGAAGTTTTCTCTTGGAGCAGATTTTGCGTTGCCTTTTGAAGTGGTTATTGATCAGTATTTTGAGTATGAATTGGTGCAAAATAAAATTGATATGGCAACTGCGAAAAAAATTGCTTCCGATAAGGCAATTGAGCAGGCTCAGAAAAAAATACCTTCTCATGCTGAGATATTAAAAAAGAATATAATAGAATATGAGGACCAAAACGGAGTTAAATCAGTAAAAGCTATAATAGAATGTATTGAGGAAATTGGAGCTGTACAGGAAATAGACAATATGGGAATTACACAGGATTTGGAAGATGTTATACACTAGATTGGAGGATTGTAATACTTGGCAGAAATAATTGAAAAGAGCATTGATTTTTACAGTATTGATTATGCAATGAATATTTTCGGAAACTATGATGAAAATATTAAAATTATAGAAGAAGCTTTCCAGGTGAAGGTAGTAACAAGAGGAACTTCAATTACCATAAGCGGTGAAGCAGAAAACGTTCAAAAGGCCGAAACAATTGTTTTAAAGCTGTTGGAAATAGCAAAACAGGGACAGTCCATTACAAGACAAAATGTTCAGTATTTGGTGGGACTTACTCACGAGAAGCAGATTGAAAAAGCTGATGAAATAATACAGGATTACGTTTGCCTTACTGCCAAGGGAAGGCAGATTAAGTACAAAACCCATGGTCAGAAGCTATACTTTAATGCAATAAAGAAAAATGATATTGTTTTTGGAATAGGGCCGGCTGGTACTGGGAAAACCTTTCTTGCTGTGGCTATGGCAGTAACAGCTTTCAGAAATAAGGAGGTCGACAGGATAATTCTCACAAGACCTGCTGTGGAAGCCGGTGAAAAGTTGGGATTCCTTCCTGGAGATTTACAGAATAAGGTGGATCCTTACCTGAGGCCTTTGTATGACGGTTTGTATGAAATAATGGGTGCAGATCTTTATATGAAATACCTTGAAAGAGGTATGATAGAGATTGCTCCATTGGCCTATATGAGAGGAAGGACATTAGATAATTCTTTTATAATACTTGACGAGGCCCAAAACACAACTCCAGAGCAAATGAAAATGTTTCTTACAAGAATAGGTTTTAATTCAAAGGCAGTTATCACCGGAGATATTACACAGGTGGATTTGCCAGGCGATAAGAAATCTGGTCTTAAGGAAGTTACAAATATTTTGAAGGATATAAATGGTATAGAATTTGTATATCTGACTGAGAAGGATGTTGTCAGACACGAACTTGTACAGAAGATTATACTTGCATATGAGAAATATGATAAGAAGAATAATGTCAAAGCATAAGCTTTAGGGGATCAACAAATGAAAAAAAATAAAAAGAACAGCAATAAACTGAACAAATTTGTTAGGAATACCAAATTTCAAAGGGTATTCCTGGTTATAATCACTGTGTTAATTGCTTTTGTTATAGTTGAATCTGGAGCTCAGCCCACTAAGTATAAGCTTAGTGCCGGAGATGTGTCCAGGTATGACATTACAGCTCCCAGAGACATTGTAAATGAGGTCCTTACAGAGCAAAACAGACAGGCTGCAATGGAAAATGTTGAACCCGTTACAAAGGAAGATACAAAAGCCTTCATGGAAGTAATTCTAAAAAATGATGATTTTTTTAAGGCAGTTGCAAATGCAAGGATAAGTGTGGATAAATATGTGAAGGACACTGGCGTTTCCATTGGAGACGAAAGTTATGCCAAATATCTGAAGGACGCGCAGGAGAGTGCAATATCAAGCTTGTCAAGTAAGTTAAAGACACAGGGCATAACATTGACTCAAAACCAGATAAACTACCTTGTTACCATAGTATCCGATGAAGAGCTTGAAATCTTTGAAACGCTGACAAAGCAGCTCATTTCTGAATCGATGGCAGAAGCCGTTACCGAAAGCAACCTTGCAATACATATACACAGGTTGCAGAATAGTTATGAAAGTCATCAGGGAATCAGTCAGGAACTGAAAAATATAGGTAATCAGCTGGTCAGGAATATTTTGAAACCAAACAGGATTATTGATGAAGAGGCCACAGAAAAGAAAAAAGAAGAAGCATATAATGATAATGCAAATATAGTCAAAATAAAAAAAGGGTCACGAATCATAAGCTTTGGCGACATAGTGACAACAGATAAGTTAAAAATACTGGAAGAGCTGAATCTTCTGGAGACAAAAGGAAGATACGATTATCTGTTTTCTGCCGGTATTTTTCTTATAATTACTTTTCTTGCCGTTCTGTCAGCAGTAATTTTAAAAAAATATAACAGGGACATATACAATAGTCGGAAATATATTTTGCTAATCTGTCTGATAGTTATCATAATCCTAATACTGGCCAGGTATCTGTTTAATTTTTACAATGGTCTGGTAATCCCTATATTTGTCGGAACGATGCTTATAGCAACACTCCTGAATATGGAAACTGCTATTGTTATAAATTGTGCATTAACAATAGCAATATCGATTATGTCCAAAGGTGATGTTAAATTCCTGTATATGGGACTGGTTTGCGGAGTAATATCTGCCTTTTTAGTATCAAAGCCCAGCCAGCGAAGCAGAATGTCTATGAACGGAATACTGCTGGGGTTAATTAACATTGTTTTCATTGTTTGCTTAGATTTTATAAGCAAAAGCGGTTCCAGGGAAATTATAACCGACAGTATTGTGGTATTTTTAAACGGTTTTGTTTCAATGATACTTACGATAGGCTTCCTGCCGTTTTTGGAAAGTGCCTTTAACATTGTAACACCACTAAAGCTTCTGGAGTTGTCAAATCCAAACCATCCTCTGTTGAAACGGCTGCTTATTGAGGCTCCGGGTACTTATCATCACAGTCTGATGGTTGGAAACCTTGCAGAGATAGCTACTGAGGAACTGGGTGGAAATGCTTTGCTGGCCAGAACCGGTGCGTATTTTCATGATGTGGGCAAGCTTAAACGACCTGATTTATTTAAAGAAAATCAGCTTACCGAAAACCCCCATGACAGGATGACACCAGCTCTCAGTACACTTGTTATAACATCCCATACCAGAGATGGGTTGGAAATAGGTGCTAAATATAAGCTTCCTCAGGTAATACTTGATATTATAAAACAGCATCATGGCACAACTTTGGTGGCTTACTTCTATCATAAGGCCAAAATGAACGAGAAAGACGGTGCTGAGGTAAAACAGGAAGATTTCAGATATGAAGGGCCCAAGCCTCAGACCAGGGAAGCGGCTATAGTAATGCTGGCTGACTCTGTTGAAGCTGCTGTGAGATCCATGACTGACAAAACCGAGGATAAGATAGAAGCCTTAATAAGAAAGATAATTAAGGATAAGCTTGATGACGGTCAACTGGATAACTGTAAACTTAATTTAGACGATTTGAATAAAATAGGTAAATCCTTTATGAAGGTTTTAAGCGGGTATTTCCATGCAAGGGAACAGTACCCGGAGATAAAGGAAGCAGCTGCCGGGGAGAGTAATTCTTATAATGATGCGGCTTTAGACAAAGTCAATATCCAAAATGACAATATACACAAAGGTGACATTGACAAAATAAATACAGGTAAAGCTGATACAGGCTCAGAAGCCGGGAAAGAAGCAGCAAACGATTTAAAAGTAGAAAAAAGAGAAGTACCAAAAAGAGATAAAAAGAGAGAAGAATAGGAACAGAAAGTAAAGATAGTTTCTAAGGTCTGACTGCTAAAGACACGTAAAAATTTTAAGTGATAACCACTATGGGATTATGAAAAAGGTACTAATGAAATATAAAAGGAGAAGCGAGAATTGATAATTATAGAAAATGAACAAGATAAAGTAGAAATACCCGACAGTATAAGCAAATTAATTGAAAAGACTATAGAAATGTGTATGAAAGCTGAAGAGCTTACAATGGCTTATGAGGTGAGTGTTCTGATAGTGGACGATGAGGAAATCAGGGCTATAAACAGAGAACATAGGGATATCGACAAACCTACAGATGTACTGTCCTTCCCAATGGCTGAATTCAGAAATGGTGAGCTCATTTCCGACGAGGGAGATTATGACCTTGAATTTGAAGAATTGATGCTTGGTGATATAATAATATCTGCAGAAACTGCGAAAAGGCAGGCAGAAGAATACGGACATTCTTTTGAAAGAGAGATTGCCTTTTTGACAGCCCATTCCTGCTTCCATTTACTGGGTTATGACCATATGGAAGAGGAAGAGGAGAAGATTATGATTGACAAACAGGAAAACATACTGCAGCAAATGGGTCTTACGAGAAGCAACACTATATGATATATTGACAGGTAATGCCAAAAGCTACATCATGAAAGCAATATAATGTGACTGTTATAATTTGGAGTGTTTTATGAAAAACAAGAATCTTTTAGAAAGCTTTAAAACGGCTTTCCAGGGTATATGGTATACTTTTGTGAACGAAAGAAACATGAAAATACATCTGGCAACCGCCGCCATAGTTATTCTTCTCTCCATTTGGCTTGATGTAGGAAAAATAGAAATGTCGATATTATGCCTTACAATAGCAATGGTGATTTGCTTTGAGCTAATCAATACCGCTATGGAAGTAATGGTTAATATAATAGTAGATGTTTATCATCCAAAGGCTAAAATAATAAAGGATGTTTCGGCAGGAGCGGTGTTTGTATCAGCCATATTCAGTGTAGTAATTGGAATAATAATACTGGGGGATAAGCTGATTAATAAAGTAATAAGTATCATTGAGTATGTCAAATAGGATTTTATTCCTAAAATATTTCAGATATGATATTAATTTACGGAGGCCAGCGGGAAATACATTTTGTAAACACATGGTGCATTGATGCAGCCCTGCTAATCGGCTTTTTGTTACTATTTTATATGTGATATGCACATAGATGGAGGATAATATGATTACAGATCAGGAATTGATAGAATACGCAAGAAAAGCTATGGAAAATGCATATGTACCTTATTCAAAATTCCATGTGGGAGCAGCTCTGCTTACAAAAACAGGTAAGGTATATACCGGGTGTAATGTGGAAATAGCTTCTTTCGGGGCAACAAACTGTGCTGAGAGAACTGCAGTTTGGAAAGCTGTATCAGAAGAGGGAAAGTTAGAAATAGAAAAAATCGCTATAATCAGCGATGAACCTGATTATATATACCCCTGTGGAATATGCAGACAGGTTCTTGCAGAATTTGCTGATGACGAAATGATAGTGATAGGAGCTAAGAAAAATGGGGAATACAAAGCCATGCGCTTTGGAGATATTCTGCCCCATGCATTCAGAAGCTTTTAAATAAGTAATAGAAGTATATGAAGTATCTGAAGTATATATGAAAATTTTGTGAAAGATATTCGACAGAATGTAATATATAAATTTAATATATAATTTATAGATTTTTGAAAGGAATTAGGAGGATATTTGAGGATATATGTCGTTTAAATCGGGTTTTGTATCAGTAATAGGAAGGCCCAATGTTGGAAAATCAACACTGTTGAATGCAATTACAGGGCAAAAAATTGCAATAATGTCAGATAAACCGCAAACCACAAGAAATACTATTCGCGGAGTAATAACAAATGAACAATGCCAGCTGGTGTTTATAGATACACCTGGTATTCACAAGCCTAAAAACAAGTTGGGACAATATATGGTAAATGCAGCCTCTGAAACCATGAAGGAGGTAGACTTAATTCTTTTCCTTGTGGAAGCCAATAAACCAGCAGGAAATCTGGATATTAGCATAATTGAACAGCTTAAAAAAGTTAAAACCCCTGTATTTCTTATATTGAACAAGGTCGACCTTGTAAGCAAGGACAAGCTTTTTTCGATAATAGAAGGCTATAGCAAGCTTATGGATTTTAAGGCTGTAATACCTATTTCTGCTTTAAAGAACGACGGTATAGACATAATATTAAAAGAAGCGTTGAAGTATATCCCGGAGGGACCGCAGTATTTTTCTGAAGACACTCTGACAGACCAGCCCGAGAAGGTTATTGCTGCTGAAATGATAAGGGAAAAAGTACTGTTGAACCTGGATGAAGAGGTACCTCATGGAGTAGGCGTTGAAGTAATTTCCTTTAAAGAGAGGGAGGATGGGCTTATCAATATTCAGGCTACAATCTATTGTGAAAAAAGCTCTCATAAGGGAATAATCATAGGTAAGCAGGGACAGATGTTAAAGAAGATAGGCAGTGCGGCAAGGTATGAAATAGAAAGATTACTGGATACAAAAGTATTTCTTGAGCTTTGGGTCAAGGTTAAGCCTGACTGGCGTAATAACGACAGTATGCTTAGAGATCTGGGTTATAAGAGCAAAAGAGATTAGAGTAATAATTTAACAGTAAAACCATTAGAGTAAACAGGGTAGGATAATATTGCAAATAGTGTAAAGTTAAAGTAAACATAGTGTAAAATAAAAAGACTAAAAGAAATAAAAAAAATTAAAGTAACGAAGTAAAGTAACAGGAGCAAATGGATTGGCTTGGGGGCCGCAAAGGTAAATGGGTACTGTACATTACAAGGGGATTGTCATAAAAGAAGTAAATACCGGTGAGGCCGATAAGATAGTAACTGTTTTAACAGCAGAAGAAGGAAAAATTTCAGTTGCTGCTAAAAATGCCAGAAGGCCCAAAAACTCTTTAAGCAGTGGCACTCAACTGCTTTGCTACAGTGATTACATGCTTTTTAAGGGTAAGGAATTGTATAATATGTCCTGCTGCGAAGTAATTGAGTCCAATTATGAAATAAGGAATGACATTGTTAAGCTTACATACTGTTCACACATTCTTGAGCTTATTTCAGATAATGTTCAGGAGGGAGAACCTGCCGGAAGTATACTTCAGCTTTTGCTGAACACCTTTTATGTTATCGCTAAAACCGACCGACCTCTTGAATTGGTGACCAGGGTTTTTGAACTGAGGCTCATGGCACTGCTGGGCTATGAACCTCATGTTTCAAGCTGTATAAAATGCAACAGCACCGAAGACCATAAAATGTATTTTGATCTGGATAACTCCGGATTAGTGTGCGCTGAGTGTGTTAACCCCAGGGGAAGGGTAATACCTCTTTTACCGGGTACTGTCAAAGCATTGAAATATATTATGAAAATTAATCCTCAAAAACTGTTTAGCTTTTCGCTGGCAGAGCAGTCAATTAAAGAACTGGGAAATATATCCGGAAGGTATATTAAGGAGCATTTGGGAAAGGAATATAACAAGCTGGATTATTTAAAGCAATTAATGTAAACGGGATTAATCTCGAATTGGAGTGATATATGAACAATATAGGTTCCACTATATCAGTAATAATTCTTCTCATAAATATTGTATTCATTATCACAGCTGTTTTCTTTGAACGTAAAAAACCGGTTCAGGCTTTAAGCTGGCTACTGACTCTGTCCTTACTGCCCTTACTGGGTTTTTTTCTATATTTGCTTTTTGGTAGAAAATCCTATAAGCAATACAGCCATAAGGTCTTTAAAAATTATAACAATATTCCATATGGTAAAGAAGTTAAGGTTCCTGATTTTCACGAAGAACCAATGAAACAGCTTATGAGACTTAATGCCGCTACATCTCAAAGTCCCTATACCGATAACAATGAAGTGGTAATATTTACCAGTGCTTTTGACAAGTACAATCAGTTGTTTAAGGATTTGGAGGAAGCCAGAGAATCAATACACATATTATATTTCATATTTCAAAATGACAATATCGGTAAAAAACTGATTGAATTACTTGCCAGAAAAGCTAAAGAAGGCTTGGAGGTACGGGTATTATTTGATCATGGTTCAAATCTCCTGAGACCATTTAAGGCTTATTCTTCCATAATAGAAAATGGGGGAGAGGTATTCAGCTATTTATCAAATTCAATAAATAATTATCTTAAGGTAAATTTCAGAAATCATCGTAAAATTGTGGTAATTGACGGTAAAATTGGCTATACAGGAGGAATAAATATTGGAGATGAATACCTTGGACTTCATAGGAAGATAAGACCATGGAGGGATACTCATTTAAGAATAACCGGCAGCAGTGTACTGGACCTTCAGCTTAGGTTCATTGAAGATTGGTTATATGCATCAAAACAGGATTCTGAAAAGTTTGACAGTATCAGGTATTTTCCTGAGACAGAAGCGGGTAATGGAAACACCGGGATCCAGATTGTGTCCAGCGGGCCTGATACATCGGGACAGGAAATAAAGCGGGGCTTGCTGAAAATGATTAATTCTGCAAAACAGAGTATCCTCATTCAGACACCATATTTTGTACCTGATTCAGCCTTTCTTGAGGCTCTTCAAAATGCTGCCCTGTCAGGTGTAGAGGTAATTATACAAATTCCTGGTATACCAGATAAATACTATGTTTATAAAGTAACGATGTCTTATGTAGCCGATGTTTTAGACTATGGAATAAAGGTTTATCTATATCCGGGATTTTTGCATGCAAAAATGATGGTAGTGGATAATCTTGTCTCGGCAGTGGGAACAGCTAATATTGATATGAGAAGCTTCTCCCTTAATTTTGAGATTGATGCCTTTATGTATGGTGAAGATATAACCAACAGGTGTAGAAATATATTTAATGAGGATTTAAAATTATGTAAACTAATAACCAAGGAGGAATTCAGCAAGAGAGGTATATTTTCAAAGATACAGGAAAGTACTTTCAGATTATTTTCACCAATACTGTAATAAATAGCTATAATGGGTCTATTTAGCTTTATCACATCTATGTATCCTTACCAGAATTTTATCAGATTTATTGTCTTAGTACTTCAAATGAAATATAATTGATAGAAATAAACTCAATAAATAAACATAGATAGGTGATATAAAGCTTATTAACGGATATAAATAAGCAATAAAAGATATCTTTATAAAGATATTTTGAATTGTATACTGAATTTAGAATATAGAAGGAGGTATATGGACAATAAAAGAAATATGCTTTGTCCAATAAAATGAGAAATGATTGAACAGATTATCAGAGATATGATTTTGTATTTTGATAAAGATGTACGAAGAATAAACCATGCTTTGAAAGTTTATAGTTTTTGCTCTACAATTTCAGCCCTTGAACAGCTTGACTCAAAAATCAGTATGATTGTTAATCTTTCAGGGATTCTTCATGACATTGGTATAAAGGAAGCTGAGAGAAAATACAATTCATCTGCCGGACCTTATCAGGAAAAGGAGGGCCCGGACATAGCACGAAGGATTTTGGATAAGTACTCTGTTGACTCCGACATTATTGATCGTGTTTGCTACATAATTGGGAATCACCACAGTTACGGAAAAATAGACGGAGTTGATTTTCAGATTTTGGTAGAATCGGATTTTCTTGTAAATATTTTCGAGGACCAAATGGACAATTCCGCAGTAAATTCAATACAAAGAAAATACTTTAAAACAAAAGCAGGTATAGAACTTTTGGAAAGGATGTACTTGCTGGAAGTTAGATGTTAGATGTTAGATGTTAGAAGTTAGATGTTAGAAGTTGGAAACCAGAGGTTGCAAATCAGAGGTTAGAAGTTAGAAGAAAAACAGTGAATAGTTTTGGAAACTATGCTTGCGCTACTGAATTGAAAGCCTGTAGTAAACTGAAAAACGATGAAGATTTATACATGGCAGAATTTAAGAATAGAAGGGGTTTTTTCGTTGTTAAAGCTTGTTAAGTACTTAAAACCATACATAAAGCAGGTGACTTTAGGGCCTTCTTTTAAATTGCTTGAAGCCATTCTTGAGCTTTTAATACCATTGATGATGGCAAAACTAATTGATGATGGTGTTAAAGTAAATAATACTTCCTTTGTTTACACAATGGGTGGAATGATGCTGTTAACAGCAGTTATTGGAGCAGGTTCTGCCTACATATGCCAATATTATGCTTCTGTGGCATCTCAGGGATTTGGAACAACAATGAGAAATCTGTTATTTAAAAAAATACAGAGCTTTTCTTATAATGAAATAGATAAAATAGGAACGCCTTCTCTTATAAACAGAATAACAAGTGATGTAAATCAGCTGCAGTTTGCAGTTGCTATGCTGATAAGGCTGGTTATTCGCGTACCTTTTCTGTGCATTGGCGGTGTAGTGATGGCCATGATAATCAACCTCAGGTTATCTCTGGTATTATTAATCATTATGCCTTTGTTTGCTGTTTTTCTTTATTTTGTGATGTCAAGAAGTGTTCCTATGTATAAGGCGGTTCAAAAAAAGCTGGATGGACTTTCAACAGTTATAAGAGAAAATTTGTCGGGTGCAAGAGTGGTTCGTGCTTTTGCAAGGCTTGACAAGGAAAGGGCAAGATTTGTTGACAGCAATAGAGAATATGCTGATAGTTCGATAAGAGTGGGACGGATCTCCGCCCTGTTAAATCCGGTGACAACGGTAATAATTAATTTGGGAGTTGCTGCAATTCTTTGGTTTGGTGGTATCCAGGTAAATGAAGGAAGTATGACACAAGGTGAGATCATTGCTTATATAAACTACGTTAATATGATTTTATCTGCGTTAATAGTTCTTGCAAATCTTGTTGTAACCTTTACAAAAGCGGCTGCGTCAGCGGTTAGAGTAAATGAGCTTCTTGATATGGAGCCCTCAATTGTTGATATGGATGCTGACCAGTATAATCTACATGGAGTGGCAGAAGTGAAGGCAGAAATGAAGGTATCGTCTGCAAAATCGGAATCAGCAGAAATGACTGTAATGCCAGGACAATCTATCCCTATAATAGAATTCAGAAATGTAAGTTTTTCCTATGGAAGCTCAGCTGAAAATGTACTGCAGAACATTTCTTTTAAAATTAACAAAGGTCAGGTTATTGGAATTATTGGTTCTACCGGTGCCGGAAAGACAACCCTGATAAATCTGATTCCGCGTTTTTACGATGCAACAGAAGGTGTTGTGCTCTTTAACGGAGTTGATGTTAAAACTTTAAAGCAGAGAGAATTAAGAGACAGGATTGGATTGGTACCTCAGAAATCAGTACTATTTACAGGGTCAATAGAAGAAAACCTTAAATGGGGAAATCAGGATGCTACTGCTGAGTATATGATTAAGGCGGCGAAAATAGCTCAGGCCTATGAATTTATTGAAAACAAGCCCGAAAGTTTTCAAACCCAAATTACTCAGGGAGGAAGAAACCTGTCAGGGGGACAAAGACAAAGACTTGCTATAGCACGAGCTTTAATAAAGAAACCAGAGGTGTTGATACTTGACGACAGCTCAAGTGCTCTGGATTATGCTACCGATGCACGGTTGAGGAGAGAACTTAAGGAGAATCTTTCAGATACTACAGTAATTATTGTTACTCAACGTGTTGCAGCAATTAGAAATGCAGATATTATTATTGTCATGGACGAAGGAGAAATAGTGGGTATGGGAAGTAATGCCCAGCTTCTTGAAAGCTGTTCGGTATACAGGGAAATTGTCAGCTCCCAGGACGAAAGTGAGGTGGTGCCAGATGAAAAGTAAAGTTGTTAAGCGACTAATCCAATACATTTTGAAGCACAGGCAATTTGTTTTTGGCGCGCTGATTTGTGCTATATTCAGTAATATACTTATGATTGCAGGCCCTTTCATAATTGGTAAGGGTGTAGATAATATTGTGGGAAAAAACAACGTAGATTTTTCAAAGATCGGGAAAATTGTACTTGTAATAATTATTTTGTATTGTGTAAGTGCAATATGTCAATGGACACTTCAGGTACTGACAAGCAAACTTGCCAACAGAACTGTTGAGGAACTTAGAAATGATGTTTTTATTCACATAACAAAAATGCCTCTGGAATATTATGACAGAAATGCTCACGGAGATATAATGTCCAGGCTTACAAGCGATATGGAATACATATCGGAGGGTATATTCCAGTCAGTAACACAATTTATTACCGGGATAATCTCAATAGTAGGTTCCCTTGTATTTATGTTTATTTTGAATCCATTAATAACTTTGGTTGTTATTGTTATGACACCGGTTACATTTTTCATTGCTTCTTTTATTACAAAACGTTCTTCAAAGCTTTTCAAGGAGCAGTCAAAATTGAATGGAGAGCTTAATGGTTTTGTTGAAGAAATGATAGGTAACCAGAAGGTGGTAAAAGCCTTTAATTATGAAGATAAGGCCCAGGAGAAATTTGAGGAAATAAACAACAGGCTATATAAAGCAGGAAGATGGGCACAGTTCTATTCTTCCCTTGTAAATCCTTCTACAAGGCTGGTAAACAACATAACCTATGTACTACTGGGGATGACAGGCGGTATAGCGGCTATTGCCGGCAGGCTTAGTATAGGATATATTTCAAGCTTTTTAACCTACTCAACATATTTCTCTCAGCCCATTAATAATATTACCAGTGTTACAACACAGCTTCAGACTGCTATAGCATCCGCCCGGAGAGTATTCTCGGTTCTTGACTGTGAACCAGAGAAAAATGAAGAGGAGGGGCTTATTGATTTTTCAGGCACCACAAGTCCTAAAGGTAAAGTTACATTCGATGACGTATCCTTTTCATATAATGCTGACCAACCTCTGATTAAGAATTTCAGCCTTAATGTAAACAAAGGTACCAGGGTTGCTATTGTTGGTCCAACCGGAGCGGGAAAAACTACTCTTGTAAATCTGCTTATGAGGTTTTACGATGTAAATTGTGGGAATATATATGTTGATGACATAAACATAAAATCCATGACAAAGGATAGCCTGAGAAAATCTTTTGGCATGGTTTTGCAGGACACATGGCTGTTTGCCGGTACAATACGTGATAACATTGCTTATGGTAAACCTGATGCTTCAGATGAAGAAGTAATTGCAGCAGCAAAATCGGCTAACGCTCACAGCTTTATTAAAAGGCTACCTATGGGCTATAACACTATAGTTACTGAAGGAGGAGGAAATTTATCTCAGGGCCAGCGCCAGCTATTGACAATTGCGAGAGTAATGCTTATAATTCCACCAATGCTAATTCTTGACGAAGCAACCAGCAGTGTTGATACCAGAACAGAAATAAAGATTCAAAAGGCTTTTGACAGGTTAATGGAGGGCAGAACAAGCTTTATAATAGCTCACAGACTGTCCACCATTCGGGAAGCAGATCTGATACTTGTCATGAATAAAGGACAAATAGTGGAACAGGGAACACATGACCAACTGATAGCAAAAGGCGGATTTTATAATAAACTATATTATAGCCAATATGAAAACGTTGATTTGTAATGTGACCAAACTGCTAGTTATGTCAATGCCGCAATGCGACTAAAGTGTCAGGAATCTTGTTACATAGTCGTTAAAGCGGCCTGGGAGGTTAAAATGGAGAATATATATGATGATTACAGAGCTCAAAGAAAATTATTGATGGAAGCTCTTGTTGAGCGTGATTATATGGAGATATATCAATCAAACCTTCTAAAAAATGATTTTATTCTTAAGCTGGGAGAGCCAAGATACGAACTGCATAAGCTTGAGCTGACCATTGCCAGGACTAAGCTGAAGCTTGAAATGATGCAGACCTGTGTTCAGTTTCAAATTCCCATTGATAGTCAGCATATAGACAGAACTCTTGAAAAAGAGTTTGAAAAACATACAAATATGCTCAGGCTGATGAAAAAAGAGATTGATAATGTCCATAATATGAATGTGGATAATACAGAACTTGAGAAAAAGGCTCAGGAGTTAAAAAAAATATATATATCGATAGCTGAGCGAATTCATCCTGATCTTACAGTTAACCCTGATAAAAAAATCAAACGTATGTGGAAGGCTGCCAAGTCTGCATATGAAGCCCAGGATGCAGAGAAACTAAAAAAGCTTCAACATAAAGTTATGCTTGAATATAAGGATGGTGTTGAAACTCCTGAAGCACTTGAGGAGAAATCCAAAACAGATATAGAAAAAGTAATAAAGAAATTGAAATTAAAAACTAAGGCAGTACTGTCTGAGATTGAAAATATGAAAAAGCAATTTCCTTTTACCGAAGCTGAATTTCTAAAAGATCAGGAGGCTATTGAAAGGTTTAGAAGAGATATTTCCTTAGATATAAAAATTGCAAAGGAGTTCTTAGACAAGCTGGAAAAGCAAATATTGGAAAAACTGCCTCCTACGAGCGATTTACTGCATTAGACACTTGTATATAACTACTTGAAATCTATAACAATGCTTATTTTTATTGTATTTAATTCACCTTTCCGGAACAAAATATCATAGTGTGATATTTTGTTCCGGAGGTAGTTTTATGGATACAAATAAGCAAATTAAAAAAGTTGCGACCCATGATGGCAGATTTCATGCTGATGAAGTAATGGCTACTGCTATACTTTAAGAGATTTTTGACATTGAGCTGACAAGAACCAGAAATCCTGAGTTACTTGAACAGCAAGACCTGATATATGATGTAGGCAATGGTGAGTTTGATCATCATCAATTGGAAAAAGAATACAGGGACAATGGGATACCTTATGCAGCGGCAGGATTGATTTGGAGAAAGTTTGGGAAAGATGCTATAAGATCAAAGCATCCTGAAATATCAGATAATGACGTTGAAAATGTATTCAGGTATACCGACACTATTTTAATAGAAGGTATTGATGCAGCTGATAATGGAATAAAAACAACTGAAAATATTATTCCTACCATGTGCATATCCTCTATTATAGCAGGATATAATCCAACCTGGGACTCACCGGCATCGGTAGATGAAGCCTTTAATGATGCAGTTAACTTTGCCAGTGATATTCTGGATAATGTTATTGATCAGAAGGTTTCAACAATTAAAGCAAGAACCTTTGTTATAGAGGCATATAAATCTCGAGTTCGACCGGAATTGTTAATACTGGATAATTCCTACCCCTGGGATCGGACATTAAAAGAAATTGATGTTAACAGGGAGGTTCTGTTTGTAATTTATCCCAAAGAGGAGGGCTATTACGTTCAGACTGTCAGAGAATATGGACAGGAGCGTAAAGACAGAAAAAGTCTTCCTGAGGCCTGGGCCGAAAAAAGGGAGGAAGAGCTTAGCAAAATAACAGGTTTAAAGGATGCAATATTTTGCCATTCGGGAAGATTTATTGCAAAAGCAGGTTCATTTGAAAGCATAATGAAAATGGCCGAAATGGCAATTGCTGAGCCCGAACCTAAGGAACATAAGCATCATGAAGGAATGGAATTTTTCAGGTGTATTAAGAGGTTCTTTAGAAAGCGGATAACTATAAAAAGATAAATATATAAAAAGACAAAATATAAATTAAGAAATTTATTTAGCAGGTTGTAAAGTGGCTTTAGTGTTTCGTACAGCTTTACACATTGCAAGCAGCTGATCGCCATTGATACATTCAATAACATTTTTATGACAGTATAATCTGGTACATGGTTTAAAGTCACCTAAGGTAATAATCATTCCCCTGTAAATTGAGTTGTCGCGCATACATCTGTGCAAATTCATAGCCAGCTCAACATCAATAATTTGTTGGATCCCATGTTTCCAAACCTCTGCATACTGGATATTATTTAATTTAAGGCCGCTGCCTTCTATTCCGCAGCCATCTGTTGGTTCAACCTTATAGCCTGAGCGTTTCAGCACTTCAACAATTACTGCCATATACTCCTTGAAATTCAAATAAAGCAAGTCTTCTTTTGTATTAATAACTTTTATTAGTTCATTTATTTTTCTTTTCCAGAATATTTTAATTACTATTTCTATCAGCTTAACCAAAAAAAATAATGTTAAAAATAATATCAGCATACTAATCACCTGACATTATTTTTAACAGAAAGTTCTATTATATACGTAGATTATCTATATTGATAGCTTTCTATGTGCATAGTTACATTGGAATATACTGTTGCCTTTCCATATTTGCAGCACATTGGAATATACTGTTGCCTTTCCATATTTGCAGCACATTGGAATATACTGTTGCCTTTCCACATTCGTAGCACATTGGAATATATACTGGTATCTTATACAACCTGTAATATGGCACATTTCAGATACTCTGTTTCAGGAGATGCGAGCAGAACAGGGTGATCCTTAGCCTGAGATCTGTATTCCACTACCCTGACTTTACGCTTGGAGTCTGCTGCGGCGTCATATAAAATATCCATAAAAAGCTCAGAATCCACATGCTGAGAACAGGAGCAGGTAATAAGGTAACCGCCGCGTTTAATTATCTTCATTGCGCGGAGATTTATTTCCTTATAACCTCTGATGGCGCTGGGCACGGTATTTTTACTTTTTGTGAAAGCTGGAGGATCCAGCACAATTGTGTCAAAGGTCTCGCCGTTATCGTAGAATTCCCGCAAGATATCGAAGGTATTTGCAGCCTGAAATTTCACAACATTGTCAAGGCCATTAATTTCGGCATTTTTAGTAGCACACATTACTGCATGATCAGAAATATCAATACCCAGAACACTGCTGGCACCATAATAACCGGCATGTAATGCAAAGGAGCCTGTATGAGTGAAGCAGTCCAGAACCTTAACCCCTTTAACAAATGGAGCAATGGCAGCACGGTTTTCCTTCTGGTCAAGAAAAAAACCTGTTTTTTGTCCGTTTTCCACATCAACAAGGAATTTAACACCATTTTCAGTCATTTCAACAAGTGTGTCAAAGGGACCTTTAAGAAAACCCTTCTGCATTTCAAGACCTTCCAGCTGTCTTACCGGTACATCATTCCGTTCATAAATGCCGCGAGGCTTAATAATTTCATCTAAAATATCTACAATTTCTCTTTTGAATCTATCTATTCCCAGGGCCAGTGTCTGAACAACCAGAATGTCAGAAAACTTGTCTACAATCAGAGCAGGAAGAAAATCTGATTCAGCAAATACAGCACGGCAGCTGTTTATATCTGCAACCTGCTTTCTGTAATTCCATGCATCCTTTATTCTGTTATATAGAAATTCATGATTAATTTCTTCATGCTCATAGGTAAGCATCCTTATGGTTATTTGGGATTGGGGATTATAAAAACCCCTCCCGAGAAATTTTTTCTTACTGCTGTATACATCAACAACATCACCGGGAGTTATATCACCTTCCGTATGTGAAATGTCGCTTCTGAATATCCAGGGATGCCCGTATTCAACTCTGCTTTCCTTACCTTTTACAATATAGGCCTTTGCCATGACTAATTATCCTTTCTCAAACTTCTTCTGTTACCGTCTTTGTCAATTATTATTGTGTTGTCCAGAGTAGCTTTGAGATTTGCTCTGAACGCACTAATATATTCTTTTCTCAGTTGATCTCTTTCAGCCAGTTCAGCTTCTGTAAGGGGACCAGTTTTGGCTTTCCTTGCCAGTTCATTCAATCTTTCAATTTTACTTCTTTCCATTTAAAAAACCATCCTGTCTGTATATTTTTTTCTTATTAATTATACTTTATGTCAATTATATTTTGTGGTTTATTATATTTTATAACTGTGACATATATTGACATATTTCGTCAATCAAATTTATGAAACTCTGGAGCTTTTGCTGGTATGAATTAACATTTAAAAATACACAAATTGTATTATATCAAAAATTATGCCCTTTAAAAAGAAGATGTAGAGAAGATTATAATAAAGTAAGAATTTACCGATGACTGTGATAGTTAAATACTCAACATCGTCGAATTTTGGTTGCGGTCCGGGGAGAAATTATGCTATTATTAAACAGGGGTAAACACTTATTTTGGAGGTGTCGGTATGGCTGATACGCAAGTTGTTATATTTACATTAAACAATGAATTATGTAGTGTTGAAGCATCAATAGTATTTAAAATAGAAAAATACAGCGAGGTCTCTACTATCCCGCAAATGCCTGATTACATAAAGGGACTGTATAATCTCAGAGGCAGAGTGGTTCCGGTAGTGGATTTGAACAAAAAGTTCAGTTTAGGTGACTCGGAAATAACCAAAAAAACAAAGATAATTATTACCGAAAAAGATGGACAACTCTTCGGTTTTATGGTAAACAATGTTCTTGAGATAATTAATTTGAAGGACGATGCAATAGATAAATCCGATGCAATAATTAAAGTTAACAATAAAAAATACTTAAAGGGTATTGGTAAAAAAGATGAGACGCTGTTCTCAATTATTGACCTTCATGAGGTTTTACATGATGGAGAAGTCCAAGAGGTAATAGATATTATAGCAAATAAGGAATAACAAGGGCTGGAATCAGCATAAATAAAACCCCGTCATATCACTCTTAGAAGTTTATGGCGGGGTTTATTATATTAATAGTGTATTTTCAATATTAATTATATTACATTAATTATATTACACCTTTTTTAATATCTCTGTATTTGAAAAAAGAGTATAAACTGCTTATACATTAAATCTGAATAGAGTTACATCTCCATCCTGCATAACGTATTCTTTTCCTTCGGATCTTACAAGACCCTTCTCTTTAGCTGCTGTGTATGAGCCGCAAGCCATAAGGTCATCGTAAGAGACAATCTCAGCACGAATAAAACCTCTTTCAAAGTCACTGTGAATTTTACCGGCGGCCTGCGGAGCCTTTGTACCCTTGATAATTGTCCAGGCTCTAACTTCCTGGGGGCCTGCAGTGAGGAAACTGATAAGACCGAGGATTCTGTAGCTTGCTTTAATAAGCTTGTCCAGACCGGATTCATCAAGTCCCATTGCTTCAAGGAAATCAGCCTTTTCTTCATCGGCCAGCTGAGCAATTTCTTCCTCAACTTTGGCACATATAACCATAACCTCGGAACCTTCGCTTGCCGCAACCTCCTTTAGTTCAGCCAGATATTTATTATCTTCCAGTGAACTGAGGTCGTTTTCTGAAACATTCCCCGCATATAGAACCGGCTTTGAAGTAATAAGGAAAAGCTGGTCCACCAGCTGCTGCTGTTCACTGTCAAAGGTCATGGTTCTGGCAGGCTTTCCACTTTCAAGATGAGCTTTTATTGATTCGAGAAGTTCTATTTCAACCTGGAACTTTTTATCTCCTGATTTAAGATTCTTTCTTGTTCTTTCTATTCTTCTTTCCAGCATTTCCAGATCTGCAAAAATCAATTCGAGATTTATGGTTTCAACATCTCTTTTGGGACCGATGGAACCATCAACGTGGACAATATTTCCGTCTTCAAAACATCTTACAACATGAACGATAGCATCAACTTCTCGTATATGGGAAAGGAACTTATTTCCTAGACCTTCACCTTTACTGGCTCCCTTAACAAGTCCTGCAATATCAACAAATTCTATAACTGTAGGAGTTACCTTTTCAGGATTATACATTTCGGCCAGTTTATTTAATCTTTCATCAGGAACTGCGACAATACCAACATTTGGTTCAATAGTACAAAATGGATAATTCGCGCTTTCAGCACCTGCTTTTGTTATGGCATTAAACAGGGTACTTTTACCTACATTCGGAAGTCCAACAATACCTAGTTTCATTTATATATCCTATCCTCTCATTTGTTACTAACATCAAAATACCATAAAAATTATATACTATTAAGTATTTCAATGCAATAAAATTGAGATTATAGGGGGGAAGAACATGTGTTCCGAACTAAAAGTTCTTTTTTATAGTATTCGACAATTAGCTTATCTAAGTCCTGACTTAGAGCCAGAATCTGCTCATAGTCCATACTACAGTTCATAACCTGTTCGTTCAGAGTTTCTCTTAATTTGTTAATTTCGTCAACCAGCATATCAAAACCTCCTTTACCTACATTTTTGTCTCATAAAATGTCAAAAAACTCAATTGCATTAATGTAATGGTATGACGGTTTAGTAATGCAGCCTTCCAATATCGTTGAATTATGTAATAAATTGCCATCAATTACATTATAAAATTCAAAACGCAATTTGTCAACTGAAAATGTGACAAATACGGGTTGAAAAATGTCAAAATGAAGTTTGTACTAAAAGTAATAAATTGACATATGTGCAGATTTGTATTTATAATAAAATTAATAAGGGTTATGGAGGAAGAGAGGCTATGGAAAAAAGCATAGGTGAGAGATTAAAAGAGTTAGTAAAGGAAAAAGGTCTGGAGCAGCAGGAGGCTGCTAACCAAATGAATATTAAGGTACCAACTTTCAATGGATATGTAAGTAATAAAAGGGAACCGTCAATTGATAGACTCAAGCAATTGGCAGAGTATTTTAATGTATCGGTGGATTATTTAGTTGGTTACAGTGAAATACGAGATCCATATTTAAGCTACTTATCTGAAGAGGTAAGGAACTTTGTAATGGATCCGGTAAATGAACCATATATTGAATTAGCTATGGACATTAAGAAGCGAACTGCTAACCCAAGCATAAAGCAATATAATATAAAGAAATGAGGAAAATACTTTATCCTTTTTGAAATGTAATTAATTATGATATATGTGCTTTTTACAGTTTCTATGCCTTCTTAATGCCAATACAATTTCATTTAAACCTATATCCAACATTGTCATTATTCATTTTTATTGTATATAACTCCATAGATTTTATTTATATATAGAATTGTAGAATATAGAATTGCAAAAGTTATTTTATTATGGACTTCTTTATCTAAAATTTTAAGAGCCAAAGAAAGCCTGTGAATATTAAGTAACAGGAAATATACAACATTTTATAGTCTATTATAAAATATTTAAAATAAATATAAGAAATATATAAAATAGATATAAGTATTGTTATAACTACTGACTAATTAAAAAGAAAATATTAGAAATCACAAGTAGGAATGTGTTATATTTAATTGGCAGTAAAATAAGGGACCCATGCTTAAGCTGCTTATCCAAAGTGGTAAGGAACTTAAATATGGGTCCCTTAAATGAGCATTATATTAAATTGGCCATGGACATTAAGAAACGGATTACAATCATGATCACTAAACAATAAAAAGAAATGAAACGGTAAATAATGCAATGGAACTCAACGGTCTTTCATTTTGGAATATCGGTTTAATGGCTCCTATTTAAGCTTAGGAACTCTTGGTTGATGTAGACCCCACAAGCAAGCAGTATTTACACCGAATATTTGTACCAATAAGTACAATATGCTTGAAAAAAATGTGAAGAAAAGTGCTTTCATTAATATCTACCTCCTCTTAAAATGTAAAATTATTTTGTTTCATGTTCCTTATAAAGTTTTTTTGCAACCTCCTCAATGCCCAGGCCAATTTCATTCAGCTTCCATCGAATATTATCGTACTTTTCATTTTTTGTATATGATTCTATATCTCTCATTAATTTATATAGACTTTCAGAAGCAGTTTTTCTGTCTTTAGCTTCTTTATTTTTTAAAATATAGAAGCACCAAAGAAGCCCTGAAATATTTAACATTGGGAAAATTACAGTACACATAATAATAAATATTTGAGTTAAGCGAGGAACTGCTATTAGAACTTTATCAAATACTATTGAATTATACACAAACCACAAAAACATAATATTTGAAAGTACCAATAATGAAAATATGAATAAAAGTATGGGATTAGATACAAGGTTTTTTATTAATCTTCCTTTTAGCAACGTACGTCTCCTGCTAATTAAGTATAAAAGCAAGGAATATTGTAAAAATCGGGAAGGAAGTGACATTAAAAAGTAGGGTAGGAAGCTGTCGCGTAATTGTGCCATTGTCAAACCAGTACCATATAATATAAGAGGTATATATAGTAATTCAAAAATACCAACAGTAAGAAAACTTATCATGAAGAATATAAAAGCTTTTACAATCCATTTTACTGCACTGGCATCCCCAAAAATATCATTTGTTATTACAATAAGAATAAAAATGCAAACAGGAGTTATAAACTGGTATATGCCGTAATTGAAACCTGTATTTATTAAGATATTTGATAATAAAGCTCCTACAATAGTCGGCAAGAAAACTCTGACATAATCAAATTTATTAATAAGACGTTTACATTCAGGCTCCTTCCAGTATTCAAATTCTCCAACCATTATTAAAGTAAACATTACTAGATACAATTCTTCCGGAATTGATACAAATATCGTATTAAGTATTACCTTCGCAACCAGACTGTTTTCAAATATGGCTTCAATCATATTAAACCTCTCATCAGTTGTATATTAAATATCAGTTGGTAACATTTGATGAAATTGATTATGCTGACCGACGGACAGACCCCTTTTTATTTAATCCGTTCTTAATGCTGGTAAAAAAGCTGTGTCCCGCAGGGGTTATGGTAAATATCTCAAGCAAAATACCAAAACCTATTGCGATAACATACATTTTCAGGTTAAAGATGGCTAAAACAACGCTTATTACCAGCAAAATACTCAAATAGGCAATTGATAATCGTTTATATTTCTTAATTGCCTCAGGTTCTGTTATTGGTTTTGTGGGAGTATCTTTTGGTGCATATTTAATAAGCATGAAAAGACTGACAACAAATATGAGAATTAGAAATATAGCTATTGCCGTAATACTCCAATAACTATAGGTATATTTAGATATAAGAGCAGCCGATATTACCAGTACTAACGTTACAAAAAGACATTTTCCGTATGTATCGAAGTGGAATCCGCCAGCAAACATTCTCAAAGAACCTAAAACCAATACAGTTAACAGAGCGGGAACCACAACTCCCAGAAGTAAAGATAATGAAATTAAAATGGTACCCTTTACCAATGAGCCAAATATTATATAAAAACCGTAATAATAAACTGCTCTTTTATTATGATTTTCATTTAGCACAGCAGCTACATGCCTGGCACAAGAATAAGACCACTTTTGAACAAATCTCATTAGATCTTTCTCCTTACATAAAATATCTTTATTACCAATTATAACATAAATAATACAAAAAATCACCATATTTTTGAAATTATGGTTAAAAAACTCCTGGGCACTGCTGTATAATTATACTTAATAATGTAGACTTTTTTTAAAAATTAATATATATTAATCAGGTGTAAGACGATGTATCTTACCTCTAGTTCGTCATACAAAAAATATTTCAGACATACTTTGTATTAAATCGTATACTTAAGTGTAGTACATTTTAAAACTTGAAAAAATATTGGACTTACGATAAATATTAACCAGGAGGTAAATTTATGTATTGTAGAAATTGTGGTAATGTTATGAATGATCAGGCGGCAATATGTGTTGCATGTGGAGTACCTGTTGGAATGGGAAACAACTATTGCCCATTGTGTGGAGATATTACGAATTCAATGGCTCAGGTTTGTATGAAATGCGGTGTTAATTTAAATGCTTATGGACAGCAAAAATCAAAGCTTGCTGCAGGTTTATTCGGTATCTTTCTTGGAGCGTTCGGTGTGCATAGATTTTATTTGGGATACATTGGTATTGGATTGGCGCAGGTATTGATAACTGTACTTTCATGTTTTTTACTAAGTCCTATAACATGGATTTGGGGGTTGATTGAAGGTATTATGATACTGTCTGGAAGTATAAACAAAGACGCTAAAGGAATTCCGTTGAAGGATTGATGTACAGCAGATAGAAAAACTGAGAGTTTGATATTACTATCAGCAGTATATTTAAACTGGAGCAGGATAATAGAATTAACACAATAGAGGTTATATGAAATTTAATAATAAAATACCAGTCTTGGATCCGAGAGGCATTATCCCGGTAAAGTGATAAGGTCTCTTTATTTTTTATATAACCATCATGTGATTGTAATTCAGCTTCAGCAACCGCAAACTATTATCAAGGGAGGATATCAATATGAGTACTAATAGAATAGCAGATATTATATGGAGCTGAAATAAAGATTTATTACCTTTTATTGACCAGCGATTTATGTAATTAAGGTAATTAAATTCATTTTTGTGGAGCCATAAAAAATTAAATCTTGCCATAAAAATCTATGGCAATTTTATTATAAAAAAATTGAGGAGGATTATGGCAACTCAAAACTGCAGAATTATTTTACTCTGTATCAATTCTAATCCCTAACTATTTACGCTACCCAATATTTCATTGCAAAAATAGAAGTCCATATTTATTTCCCGATCAGTTTTTTCAACCTTCCCATAAGGGAGGTATTCTTTCTTTCCCGCCAGTTTGTAATACTTCTGTCTACTTCCTGAAAATGCCTGTCAAGTTTTATTTCAAGTTTCCTTGAGCTGTTTTCAACACAGGCTCCCAATTCAAGCTTGGATTTTTGAATTTCCTTTGAAATATGTTCTCTTGTTGACATAAGCTCTGTGGAAATATTATTAAAAACTTGTTCTTTCATATTATTAATAGCATCCATTATAGCTGCCAGCTCGGAACTGTTGATATGAGCTGGGGTTGACCCCATAAGCGCAGGCAGCTGTCCTCCTTTATCAGGGTCAGATACATACCCTGCATGAGAGTTAACTGTCGATATTATATTTTCATCCTCAAGAATTTTCCTTATTGCTTTAATTTCGAGGCCCTGATCCCGCATCTCCTTAATCTTATACATAAGGTTGGCCATTTCAGTAGTATAGTATCTTCTGCCTCTGCTGTCTTTTGGAATTTTTATGCCAAACTCTTTTTCATAAAATCTTAAAGCATGATCTGTTATATTTAAATATTCACTTAACTCTGTAATTGAATACCGATCCTTTAATACATCCATATTGCAATGCCCCCCAGTTATGCTTTCATCATTTGTAGACCAGCCAGTAAGTACAGATTTAAAGCTGTTTACTAACAAGATAGTAGCATACTGGAGAGCATATGTAAAATATTTACAGGCTGTTTTCCATTATTTCCAGAAGCGATTTCATATCCTGTGGCAGTTTTGCTTGGAAAACAACTTCCCTCTGGGTTTCAGGATGCCTTATTTTAGTAATATGGGAATGCAGCGCCTGACGGGAAATTAAAAATTCTGTATTATCAGAATATAGAGTATCTCCGTAAATAGGAAAGCCCATTGCCTGACAGTGAACTCTTATCTGATGAGTTCTGCCTGTTTCCAACTCAAATCTGAGTAAAGCTGCATTATGAGAGGGATATGTTTTTATAACCTCATAATGTGTAACAGAAGGAGAACCTGTTTCAGAAATATGTCTGAGCATTATACTGCCTGGCTTTCTGTCAATAGGCAGGTCTATTGTTCCTGCTTTTTCAGACGGTATACCCTGTACAATCCCCAGATATTCCTTTTGAAATATTCCGGAGTGCATTTGCTTAATGAGTACTTCCTGAGCATATTGGTTTTTAGCAAAAATAATAATTCCTGAAGTTTCTCTGTCCAGTCTGCTTACAGGCCTTACTTTTTTTGAAATACCTTTCTGCTTTAAATAATATACAATTCCGTTAGCTATAGTAGAATCAGGATGACTGCTGGTAGGGTGTACAACTATACCTGGCTGCTTATTCAGAACCAACAGCGAGTCATCTTCATGAATTATGTCAATGGGAATAGCTTGCGGTTCAATGTTTTCACAATCTTCTTCCAGTTCCAGTTCAACTCTAACCAGATCATTTTCTTTTACTATATAATTAACGTGTACAGCTTCGTTGTTTACATAAATTTTATTCTGATATTTTAGCTTTTTAACCAATCTTTCAGATATATGCATTCTACCTTTGAGAATGTACTTTAATTGTTTTCCTGTATCAATTAAATCAGCCTTATGTTCCAGTACCATGGTGCCTCCTGAGTCATATTTACTCTAAATATTTAAAAAATTAGATATTTAATAATTAGCAATAAATCAATAGTAAAAGCAAAGTAAGTCATTTTTATTTTATAATATATCATCAAATATCATCATAAATGATAGGCAAAAAATATAGGCAAAAATGAAAAGACTAAAAATGCTGCTCGAATTTACATATAAATTCTAAAATATCTGTGTTTCGAGATATAATACTTGTACTGCAATTATACAGGTAATTCTGAAAAAACTGCAACCTCCTTTGAAAATTATAAACTGGTGGTAGTTGTTTTTTATATAAAAACTATAGATTTTTTCAATAAAGATGTGTTTAAAATCTGGCAGGAACGTGGTAAATGGTATATAATTCAATAAAAAGCATTTATAATTGCACTGTATATTGCACTTTATGCTGCGCTAAATTATATTACCATTTATACGAAAGAGGAATATGCCCTATGGATTTAAAAACAAGAGATTATTTAAAACAAAATTTTGAAATAGAGGACAGAGTTATTGAACTGGCCCGGCAGGCAGAAGCAGATGCTCAAAAGGCGTTTGAGAAGATAGAAGCTATTAAACAGCTTAATCAGCTGAAAGTTATAAAAGCTATGCAGGAGAATAAACTCAGTGATTCACACTTCAATGGAACCACTGGTTACGGATATGATGACAGAGGGAGAGAGGTTCTTGACAGTGTCTATGCAAATGTTTTTAAAGCAGAAGATGCCCTTGTACGGCATCAGATTGTTTCGGGCACTCAGGCATTGGCCCTTTGTCTCTTTGGAAATCTCAGACCCGGAGACGAATTGGTTGCTGTAACAGGCAAACCCTATGATACACTTGAAGAGGTAATTGGAATAAGAGGAGAAAATTGCGGTTCGCTTAAAGAATTCGGTGTAAAATACAAACAGGTTGAATTAAGACCTGACGGTAAACCTGATATTGAGCAGATAAAAAATGTGGTTACACCGAGTACAAAAATGGCAATGATCCAGCGTTCAAGGGGATATTCCTGGCGAGATGCCCTTTGTATCGAGGATATTAAAAACGTCATATCTACTATAAAATCCATAAATAATTCAATAATTGTAATGGTTGATAACTGTTACGGTGAGTTTGTGGAAGAAGTTGAGCCCATAGAGATTGGTGCCGATATAATAGCAGGCTCACTGATTAAAAATCCCGGCGGCGGTCTGGCCCTTACTGGTGGGTATATAGCAGGCAGGAAAGAGCTGGTGGAGCAGGCTGCATACAGACTTACATCACCAGGGCTGGGAAAAGAAGTAGGCGCATCTCTGGGAAATAACAGGCTTATGTTTCAGGGATTATTTATGGCACCTCATGTGGTGGCAGAAAGCCTTAAAGGAGCAGTATTTTGTGCTGCCTTGATGGAACGGGCCGGCTTTGAAACACTTCCTTCTGTCCATGCAAAGCGGAGTGATATTATCCAGGCTGTAAAGTTTAACAATGAACAAAGCCTGATAGCTTTTTGCCAGGGCATTCAGAAGGGATCTCCGGTGGATTCCTATGTTACGCCGCAACCGTGGGATATGCCAGGTTACGATTCCCAGGTTATTATGGCTGCTGGTGCTTTTGTTCAAGGTTCATCAATTGAACTAAGTGCCGATGCACCTATAAAAAGCCCATATATAGCGTATATGCAGGGGGGACTGGTGTATGAACATGTAAAGCTGGGAAATATGATAGCACTGCAGAAATTATTCAACCTTGGAATGGTAAAGTAAATTTGATTATGAACTGATTCATAAATATGCTGTTTTTCATGAATTACTATCAGTAAAAATTGCTGCAAAACAGATGAATGGAGGTAAACATGAGTATTTTTAAAAAACAGAGTGTAAAGATAGGTACTCTTCTTTTAGGAGTATTTCTGTTGATATACCTTCCTTCGCTGCTATACATTATTTATGGAAACAGTGTTGAAACAGATATACTGAAAATTGGTAAAATAGAAGAGATTCAGAATATTGACGGAGTATTGATCCGAAATGAACAGCTCATTATGTCACCTGAAACGGGAGATTGTGTAATGGATGCTGTGGAAGGTGAAAAAGTTCCCGCTTATTATCGCATCGCTTCTGTGGTAAAAAATGTTCCTGTATCGATCTATGAAGAACTTAAAACCAAGGAGTTGGAGATTGAAAGAGCAGAAAAAGCGCAAAAGGAGAATATTAGTACTTTCTCCAGTGACATTAAGAAACTGGACAGCGAGATAATTGAAGAAGTAAAAAACCTTGCTCAGCAATCAGTTGGCGGCAGTCTTGTGGAAAGTTATACGAGTATGACAAATATTGACAAACTGGTGTACAGAAAATCTGATATATTTGGTGATAGCAGTAAATCGGCTGCTTATATAAAAAAGCTGAAGAACGAAAAGGCTGCCATACAAAGCAAACTAAATGATAATATAAAAGAAATTCGTACCAAAAGCTCGGGTGTTATATCGTATGCCATAGATGGCTATGAAACCATTTTGACTCCCGATATCATCAGGAATATTACTCCTGATGAGCTGGATAAAATAACAACAAAGGAAACAAACAGAGACTTTAATGTCATAGATGTTGTAAAAGGAAAACCAGTGGCTAAACTGGTAAAGGACCTGGACAGCCATTTGGTAGCGGCAGTAGATGAAAAAAATGCTGAGGCATTAAAGCTGGACAAGACTGTAAAACTTAGAATCAATGAAACAGGTTTAGATATTGATGCTCATATAATATATAGTTCTGACCTGATTAATGGAAAAAGAATAGTAGCATTTAAGTTTGATACCGGTCTTAATGAAACAGTTGGCTTAAGAAGGGTAAATGTGGACGTAATATTATCCAGCTATACCGGATTGAAGGTACCTTACAGTTCCCTTAGGGATATTGACTTAAAAAACATGACGGCTTCAATAACACTTGTAAAGGGGCAAATTGCAACCATTAAAAAAGTAAAAATAGTTGGAATGAATGAAGATGCTGTGATAATTGATAACCTTGGAGGCGAGAATTCAATAGCCTTATACAATACATACATATTAAATCCTAAAAATATTCAGGAGGGGCAAACCATTGACTGATTCAGAAATAATGAGAAATTTGGATAATGTTATGTTAAGAGTAAGGGCGGCAGCAGAAAGAAGCGGCCGGTCCATGGAGGATATCAAAGTAATAGCAGTAACCAAGACCGTGGATGTTGCCAGAATCAATGATGTATATGAATACGGACTTCGGGATATGGGAGAAAACAGGGTACAGGAGCTATTGGAGAAATACGACAAGCTGCCGTCAGATATAAAATGGCATTTAATTGGACATCTTCAAACTAACAAAGTTAAATACATAGCAGATAAAGTTGAAATGATACATTCTGTAGATAGCATTGAACTTGCAAAGGAAATTGATAAAAGAGCAGCCAGACTTCAGCGAAAGGTTAACATACTCCTGCAGGTAAACGTGTCTGGAGAGGAGACCAAGTTTGGAATTAGTCCCGACCAGGTAGACGAATATATATCAGAATTATCAAGAATGGAAAATATTTCCATAAAAGGATTAATGACAATAGCACCATATGCTCAGGACCCACAGGACGTAAGGCCTGTCTTTAGGAAGCTTTATAATATTTATATTGACATAAAGAGTAAAAGATATGATAATGTTAGTATGGATTATCTTTCCATGGGTATGAGCAACGATTTTGAAGTTGCCATCGAAGAGGGGGCTAATATAGTCAGAATCGGTACGAGTATATTTGGAAAGAGAGATTATTCAAAGTAGTCATTTACAAGCGAGAAAATATAAATTAATTTACTAAAGATGCGGGAGGTATAAGAAATGTCAAAACTTTTAAACAAAGTTTTCAATTTCGTTGGATGGGAAGCTATAGATGAAGATGAGGATGAGGATTTAGATCTTCGTGATACAGAATATAAGGAAGATTTTAAGAGTGAGCCTATTCAGACGCACTTTTTCAACAATTCAAAGAAACAGCAGTCCGGTAAGGTTGTAAATATTCATTCAGCAAATCAGTTCAAAATGATAGTTTCTCAACCAGATACATTTGATGATGCTCAGGATATTTGTGATCATTTAAAGGCAAAAAAGCCTGTTGTAATAAATCTTGAGGGTATAGAAAAATCAGATGCTCAAAGGATAATAGACTTTTTGAGTGGCTCGATTTATGCTCTTGACGGAAGTATCCAGAAAGTATCCTGTGATATATTTGTTATAGCTCCAAATAATGTTGATGTAAGCGGAGATTTAAAGGATGAACTGAGAAATAAAACAGTATTTCCCTGGGCAAAATAGGTTTTTTGTGTATAATTATATTTAACACTTGATTAATAATTATATGTATATCTATTATTTATTTGAAGCATTTTGATGGACAACGGAGGTTTTGTTAATGGTAGCAGTTCGGGAAGCATTACTATTGGTTTTATTAATTTACGAATGGGTAATAATTGCCAGGGTATTGTTATCCTGGTTGCCTGTTTCAAGAGATAATAAAGCTGTAGATTTGCTTTACGCCATTACTGAACCTGTTCTTTCTCCAATAAGAAATATGTTAAGCCAATCACGGTTTTTGGCTAATTCAATGTTTTCCATGATAGATTTTTCGCCTATCGTTGCATTTTTGCTGATAGGTGTTTTACGCAGAGGAATCTATATCGTATTTAGCATACTTATAAATCAGTACTACTATTTTTAACTAATTATTTGGAATATTAATTTATATGAATAGAAACGAATTATTAAAGATGGTGTCAGGAATTGAGGATAGGGTAATGGTTTCCCGTATTTTAGATAAGGTGGAACAGTGCCGGTATTCCTCTTTTGCATATTCGGATTTTCTTTCTCCTCACGAGGTAGTGGTTGCCAAACGAGTATTGAATAAAGTGGATGGCATTTTTTTCACCTTCACAGGAGGGTATGAGGGTGCAGAACGGGTTATGGCAGCTATGAGCTCGGATTTTATTGACAATGACGATGCTCTGAATAATGCACCCATAAGCTGTGTAAGGATAACACCTGTTATCGATAAAAAATTATCACACAGAGATTATCTTGGTTCGATACTTGGGTTGGGCATTAAGCGTGAAAAGATTGGTGATATCCTGGTTTATGAATCATATGGAGATGTTTTTCTGGTTGATAAAATTGCTGAATATATTTTATTCAATTTGGATAAAATTGGGAATGTGAGAGCTGAATGCCAGTTACAACAGGTGTATCAGTACACTCCTCCCGAAAGGAAAGAGAAGATCATCAATACTACTGTTGCATCTGTAAGGGCCGACTCGGTAACAGCAAGTGGTTTTGGCATGTCAAGAACAAAAGTTATGGAGTATTTTAAGGCCCAAAGAGTATTTGTTAACTGGGAGATGGTTTCAAATCCGTCCAAACAGCTGTCGGAGGGGGATGTTATTTCCATACGCGGCAAGGGACGTATTGTGTTGGACAAAATTGGAGGAACCACAAAAAAGGATCGCATTAATATAGTTATTAGACGTTTTGAATAAGATATTTTATCAGGGAACTTCTAGTTCTTTGGAAAGGTTGGTTGATTATGAACTATACTCCAAATGATCTTGATAACATTAAATTTAAAAAGAGTTTCAGAGGCTATAATGAAGACCAGGTAAATGAAGTATTGGATAATATTATTCAGGATTATGAATTATACATAAAGGAAAATGTTGAGCTGAAGGACAGGATTTCAGTTTTGAACGAAGGAATACAGCATTACAAGAATATTGAGGAATCTCTGCAAAACACTTTGATCGTTGCTCAGCAGACCGGTGAAGAGATTAAGAAAAGTGCTTATGAAAAAGCTGAAAATATTATTAAAGAGGCTGAATTAAAAGCTCAGAAAATTATTAACGATGCTAATCAGGAAGTTATTAAGGTACGATTCGAATATGAAGAGATGAAAAAGAGACTGCACATTTTTAAATCAAAGTCCGAAACTCTTTTACTATCCCAGCTTGAATTGCTGAAGCAGATGTTTAATCCCGATGATGAAAAGGAGTAAGTTTTGGGCTATTGAGATAAAATGAACTGTATTTAAAAATATTGAGAATATTAAATTGTTTTATGTAGTTTAGACCTTTAGTCCGCTTAATTATTACGTGGATAATTAAACGGACTAAAGATTCTGTCTATTTAAATATCAATTCATGATCTTCCGGTTGTGTTATGATTTTAACATCAACCGCTGCTATCCTTTCTGAAGTCTATGCTATTCAAATAAGTCAATATTTTGCACATAGCTAACCCGCCATATTTGTGTTTATGATTTCCACATTAGGGTGTTTTTTTTATAGTAAGTAAATTTACTTTACATAATGGTCAATTGGAAATGTAATTCCAGTTTGAAAAAGTTAAATTCACTGAATATGATTCTGGGTGGAAATTACATTTTCAAAATTGGTTACTATACATAATCTATGTCATTTACACCTATGTCATTTACATAACCCAGATGGAATAAATCCCGAAAATGTGATATAATTTCTTCGTATGCCAACAACAGGCATATAGGATTTGCTTAGCCTTTTGATAATAATTATGAGGGGTGTACTGATGCAAGGCAAAAAGGTACAAAAGAAAAAAAAATACAGAAGAGTGGAAAGTGGTTTTTCCAGATATAAAAATGAAATATTAGGTCTATTACTCTTTGCATTTGGTGTATTGTCACTTTGCAGTTTTTTATTTAATAAATCAATGGGAGTGTTCGGAAAAGCTATATCAAATGTTCTTTTAGGTTTATTGGGCATTCCTGCGTTTATAGTACCTGTAATACTGCTTGTATACGGGGTTGCTATGATATTTAAAAAGGATTCGCACAGCTTTAAGCTCAGAATTATATATTTTAGTATTCTTTTAGTTCTTATTTCATCATTTCTGCAGGTTGCTGAATTCAATTATGATGATTATGCAGGAAGGTCCTTCTATTTGAGTCTGAAGGAATTCTATACCCAGGGGACAAAAATAAACGGCGGAGGATTATTGGGTGGACTCATAACTTTACCCTTATTAATGACTTTTCAGATGGGGACCATAATAATTCTTACAACAATTTCAATTATAGATATTATACTTTTAACCAATGTATCAATGGCAGCATTTCTGAGAAACGTATCTGCCTTTTTTTCCCGGAAAGTTAAAGATGCACATGAGACCAGAAAAATAAGGAAAGCTGAAAGGATGAAGGAGAGAGAAGCTGCTCTTGAAAATGAAAATGATGATGAATACGAAGATTTAACCTCAACTGGTAAACGAAAGATCATTAATTTCAAAATTGAAAGAGAAAACCGTGCAAACAGAACACCAAAGAAGTTGGGAATGGACGATACAGAAGCGGCAGCTGCACTTAATACCGAAACAGATGAAACGCAGGAACAGTCTGAGGAGACTTTTACAGTTAATCTGACAGGATTTAATGATGATGTGGCTGAGGATTTGGTAATTGCAGATATAAAAGGTATGGGAATTTCTCCTGAAAAACCTGATTCTTCTGAACAGGGTACTGATTCGGGGGAAAATGATTTACCGGAGGCCCAGCCTGCAGCAGGTGCTCAAAACGAACAAAGTGACAACGGAGGGGCTGTTAAGGATAATTCTGATGATACAAATATATCTGAAGAAAGCGGTGAGATAGTATCACAGGCTGAAAAAGAAAAACCTATGGTATACAACTATCCATCACTGGACTTACTGGACGAAAACAAGGATAATGCAACCAATATGAAGGCATTAAAAAACAGTGCTTTGGAAGGTGCAAAAAAACTTGAGGATACATTGAAGAGTTTTGGTGTTGAAGCCAGGGTAATTAATATCAGCCGTGGTCCGGCTGTCACCAGGTATGAAATTCAGCCCAGTCCTGGGGTAAAAGTCAGCAAAATCGTGAATTTGTCCGATGATATAGCATTAAATCTGGCGGCAGCAGGAGTGAGAATTGAAGCGCCCATACCAGGAAAGGCAGCAGTGGGTATCGAGGTCCCGAATAAGGAAATGTCAGCAGTATTGTTAAGGGACATTCTGGAATCTAAGGAGTTTACGAACCATCCCTCTAAACTGGCCTTCTCAGTAGGAAAAGATATTTCAGGAGAAACAGTTGTAGCAGATATTGCTAAAATGCCTCATTTGCTTGTTGCCGGTGCTACCGGTTCAGGTAAAAGTGTATGTATAAACAGCCTTATTATGAGTATTTTGTTTAAGGCTTCACCCGATGAGGTCAAGCTGCTGATGGTTGACCCTAAGGTAGTTGAATTGGGTATTTACAACGGCATACCCCATTTACTGATTCCGGTTGTAACAGACCCTAAAAAAGCAGCTGGTGCATTGAATTGGGCTGTTCAGGAAATGGTAAACAGGTATAAGCTCTTTGCCGACAAGGGTGTAAGGGATTTAAAGGGATATAATGCCATGCTGAAAGCAAACGGCGAGTCTGGTATATTGCCGCAGATAGTTATTATTGTAGACGAGCTGGCAGACCTTATGATGGTTGCACCTAACGATGTGGAAGATGCTATATGCCGTTTGGCCCAAATGGCCAGAGCAGCAGGCATGCATCTTGTTATTGCTACTCAGAGACCATCAGTGGATGTAATAACTGGTGTAATTAAAGCAAATATTCCTTCAAGGATATCTTTTGCGGTTTCGTCCCAGGTGGATTCCAGAACAATACTTGATATGGGTGGTGCTGAGAAGCTGCTTGGCAAAGGTGATATGTTGTTCTATCCTGTTGGTGAACCAAAGCCCATACGTGTAAAAGGCTCATTTGTATCCGACAGCGAGGTTGAAAAAGTAGTTAATTTCATAAAAACACAGGGTTACTCCAGTTATGATGAGAACATTATAGAAAAAATAAATGATCACAGCACAGGAAATGAAGAAAATGCCGGTGACAATGATGAACTGTTGAATCAGGCCATTGATATGGTGGTTGAGGCAGGACAGGCTTCGGTTTCACTAGTGCAGAGAAAGTTCAAGGTGGGTTATTCCAGAGCTGCCAGAATAATTGATCAAATGGAAGCACGAAACATAGTGGGTCGGTTTGAGGGTAGTAAGCCCAGACAGGTCCTGATAACTAAGCAGCAGTGGATGGAAATGCAAATGAATGAAAAGGAAAGACAGAAAGCAAAACAGCAATAATTATATGCTTATTTCCCTGGATTAATAATCAGTCAGTCTTTCTAATATAATCAATAAAGAGGTATGAGTTTATTGCAAAAGATTCAGGGCAGGGCACAGAATAGAAAGACTAAATTTTTATTTTTTTGTAAGCCGGCCGGATATACGTGGGGGTGCAGGTATGTTTCTGTTAACTACATTCAATATGGTTCTTCTGGTTTTACTGCTGGGCTACATATTTTACAGACTTCTGAAGACCAAAAGTATTTTAACCCTGGTTTCATTTACTCTCCAGCTTTCTGCTTTGACAATAGTATTACTGTCTCTGATAAACCAGGTTCATACCAGTAATACTATTGAACTGTTTTATCTTATTTGCGGTATAGTTTTTCCTTGTTTGTTTATTGCCTATGATTATCGTATAATGATTAAAAAAATAAAAGAAAAGGGAAGCTATGACGGATTTATTACAGTGGAGAAAAGTGAATGGGATAAAGATGAAAATACCACTGAAATAATGAGTATCATTCCAAATGAAACCTTTATAGACGATACTATTACAGAACTTAATTTTATCAGCGATGATTTGCTAAAGGGTATAAGGAAAAAGCTTATACAGGCTGAAAATCTTTATAATAATGAATGCTATGATGACGCCTATGAGATTTATAACAGCCTGATAAGTCTGGCAGGCACTTCAGCCAATCTATACTTTAACTATGCAAATGCTGCCTTTAAAAAGGGGATGTACAGTGAAGCCCAAGGTTATTACCGAAGGGTTCTGGAGTTAAATTCTCAGCTCATTGAACAGCTGAAAAAGACGTCAAATAAGGCTTCAACCAAAGTTTCAGGCAAAATATCAAACAAAGCATCGAACAAGAATTCAACTAAATCTTCTGATAATTCTCTGGAAACCACTTCTCAAAACGACTATTCTAATTCTGAAGCAGTAAAATATATTCAATTTAAGCAATACCTTGTTTATTATAATATTGGTGTTACATATCTTAATATGGGTAAGCTTGACTTTGCCCTGGAGAACTTTGAAAAGGCCCTTGAAATCAATCCTGAGTTTAATATAGCAAAAGAGGGAATTGGAAGAATATTTGCTGAAAAAGGTAACAAACCAGAAGCAGTAAGGTATTATCAGCAAATCCTTGAAAAGGATGGCAATAACTATAACATATTACTTTTGCTGGGAAAACTTTATATGGAACTCGAGAACAGCCAACAGGCAGAAGAATGTTTCAGAAAGTGTATCAGGCTTATACCTGAAAGACCAGATGCGTATGCAGATCTGGGCAAGCTTTTAATGAACAACAACAAATACGATCAGGCTGTTAAGGTTTACAAGTCATATATAGCTATAAATGAAGGTGATTTTAACGGACATCATAATCTTGCAGGCTGCTATTTTAAACTTAAGGAGATGGACAAGGCTGTTAATGAGTACCAAAAAGCTATTGAGCTGAATCCTCAAAGCTACAGCTGTATGTTTAACCTGGCTCTTGTTTATGAAGAAATGGGAGAGATTTCAAAAGCTATTGATATGTATAAGAGTGCAATACTCAATAAAATAGACTTTGTCGACGCATATAATAATCTTGGAATCCTTTTTTCCAAAATAGACAGTCCTATGGAGGCTCTGGCTACCTATACCAATGGCATAAAGGCCTGCGCCGACAATTATAAATTATACTATAATATGGGTATTGTGCTGTTTGAACTCAGAAGGTATGAAGACGCAGCAGATGTCTTTAAGCGTGCTATAGAGAAAAATCCTGATGATATAGAAATATATTATTACCTTGGTGCTTCACTTACTGAGACCAAAAATTATGATGAAGCCATAAAAGCTTACAGTAAAGCACTGGACCAAAATGTCAGCGAGGCGGAATTATATTATAATATAGCAGCGGTATATGCTTTGATGAAAAAGCAGGATATTGCTTTGGATAACTTGAAAAAAGCCATTAGCATTAATCCTGAAATTAAACAGCAGGTATATGTGAATAATGTTTTCGATTCACTACAGGAAGAACTGATTTAGTACAGTGAAGAGAAATCCCATGTGGTTCAGGATTACTAATATTACTTATTATTCCAATTTAAAACACAAATCAAAACCCCCGAAAAAAAATTACATTTTCTCCGTAAAAAATTTCCGGCTGTCGTTGTCTTTATTACTTTTTTGGATATAATAATTATGAGGGGTGATTGTTAATGCTTAAGTTATTTGAAGTATCAGGCTTTAAAAATTTTAAGGACTTAATAAAATTGGACTTTTCAGATGTACGAGATTACAAGTTTAATACCAAATGTATTTCTGAAAACCTTCTGAGCAAAATTATTATATATGGAAAAAATTCAATAGGTAAATCTAATTTTGGACTTGCAATTTTCGATATTGTCTCCCATTTGTCAGGTAAGCATGTAACACCAGGTTTATATGACTATTACCTAAATGCTAATTGTCTTAACGATTATGCTGAATTCCACTATGTTTTTCAGTTTGACAATCAAGAAATTGATTACAGGTATCGAAAGGACAATAAGCAAAGTCTGATATATGAAAAAATTAATATAGATGGTTTTCAGTTGTTTGAATATGATTATATAAAGAATAGAGGAAATATTGAAGGAATAGAGAAAATTGCACCAACACTGAATTGGGCCTTTCAAGATACTGATTCAATTCTTAAATATGTTATTAATAATACAGTTCTTGACAACAATCATCCACTTCGCAAGATGATGAGATATGTTTCAAATATGCTTTGGTTTAGATGCTTAGACGAGAATAGATACATCGGGTATAAAAGTAAAAGTAATGATTATTTTGATTTTATTTTTAAACCCGAATTACTTTCAGAATTTGAGAATTTTCTGCAAAAATCAGGAGTAGAAGAAAGCCTCATTGTAAAAAGAGATAATGATGGTCAAAAAAGATTATATTTTAACGGTGAAACACCTCTACCTTTTTTTAAAGTTGCATCAAGTGGTACAAAAGCATTGTACACTTTTTTCTATTGGTATAAAACTTGTACTGATGTTACATTTATGTTTATTGATGAATTTGACGCATATTATCATTATGAACTAGCTGAGAGTATTGTTACTATGCTGGGAAATATGCCCAACACACAAGTTATTTTGACAACTCACAATACAAATTTGCTAACTAACCGAATTATGCGTCCAGACTGCTATTTTATTTTAACGAAGAAAAAACTTACTTCTCTTGTAAATGCAACTGAACGAGAGCTTCGAGAGGGTCATAATCTAGAAAAGTTATACATGAGTGGTGAATTTAATGGATAAAAGAAGTCAAATTCTTGTCTTAGTTGAAGGATCAAAAACTGATTTAAGACTCTTGAACCATTTGTTGCATATATATGGTATTGATAACAAACATGAAGTGGTATCATATAACACTAATATCTATGTACTGTATAATCAAATGTTTGCTGAAGGGGATCCTGATTCCATAGATCTACTTCAATTACTTAAGGAGAGAGAAAAGGATAATGAAAAAAAGAAAATTTTTGATGTTCATTATTCTGATATCATTTTAGTGTTTGATTTTGAACCTCAGGATCCGCTGTTTGCAAGTGGTAATATACTTGAGATGATGCAGTATTTTAATGAATCATCTGACAATGGCAAACTGTATATAAATTACCCAATGGTTGAATCTTTTTACCATATGAAATCAATACCCGACGAACATTATATTGATTACGTGGTTTCATTGGATGAATTAATTAAAGGAACATACAAGCAAAGAGTAAATCAGGAAAACAGAAACCATAATTATTTAAAATTTGCAGTTAATCGTGAAGAATGTAATATCGTAATTAGGCAGAATATTGAAAAGGCATGGTACATAACTGAAACAGATGGAGCAGAAAGTTTTATCCTGCCTGATTTGATCGAAGTATTAAGGAAACAGTTACAAAAAGTAGAACTAGAAAAAGTCGTCTCAGTGCTCTGTACATGTGCTTTTTACATTGTGGATTACAATTCTAAATTTATTCAATATTAATTTATACATAAGGCAATAACATATATTAATGTTATTTAAGAATAAATGACTTATCAAGCAAATTAACCATAACATTTCTCTATTTCATTTTCCCTTTACACTCATTTGTGATAGAATAATACTGGCCTTATTTGCCGCAATAATTACTTTTGTAGGAATTTGCACAAGTTAGGTAGTTTAAATTATTGAAAAGGACGATTCAAATGGCTTTTTTACCAATAAGCTTCGAAGATATGAATGAACGTGGATGGGAACAGTTGGATTTTTTATATATTAGCGGGGATGCCTATGTGGATCATCCGAGCTTTGGACATGCAATAATAACCCGGGTTCTGGAAAGTGAGGGCTTTAAAGTGGGCATAATTGCTCAGCCCGACTGGAAGAGCAGCGAAGACTTTAAGAGGTTAGGACGTCCTAAATATGGTGTCCTTATTTCATCAGGCGTTATAGATTCCATGGTAAATCATTATACTGCAAGCAGGAAAAAAAGGTCGAACGATCTCTACTCTCCAGGAGGAAAGGCCGGATACAGACCTGACCGTGCAGTAATAGTATATGCCAATAAAATTAAGGAAATATTCAAGGATACACCAGTTATTATTGGGGGATTAGAAGCAAGCCTGAGAAGATTTGCCCATTATGATTATTGGGATGATAAAGTAAGGAGGTCTATACTTCTTGATTCAAAGGCTGATATTTTATCCTATGGAATGGGAGAAAAATCTATTGTTGAAATAGCGAAGCTTTTGAAAAAAGATGTTCCCATATCCAGCATAAAACATATCCGTGGGAGCTGTTACCTGGCCTCATATGATGAGCTTCCTGAAGAGATCAGAAATGCCATAGACTCCAACGGTTCAAAGGAAGTAGCGGTTTTGCCTTCCTTTGAAGAAGTGGCTGAAGACAAAAAGGCTTACGCTGAGGCCTTTAAGATTCAGTATAATGAACAGGATGCCATAAGTGGTAAAACATTGGTTCAAAAGCACGGAAACAGGTATCTGGTACAAAATCCACCCTCATTGCCTTTATCTGTATCAGAAATGGATAAGGTTTATGCACTTCCTTACGAAAGAACCTATCACCCGGTTTATGAGAAATGGGGCGGTATTCCTGCCATTACCGAAGTAGAATTCAGTATAACAAGCCATAGAGGCTGCTATGGGGGATGTTCCTTTTGCGCTTTAAATTTCCACCAGGGAAGAGTAATACAGAAGCGCAGCCAGGCTTCAATTATAAACGAGGCAAAAAAGCTTATCTGGACTCAGGGCTTTAAAGGCTATATACACGATGTGGGGGGACCAACCGCTAATTTCAGAAGTGTAGCCTGTGAAAAGCAGGTTAAGCACGGAGTGTGTAAGGACAGACAGTGCCTTTATCCATCTCCCTGTAAAAACCTGATAGTAGATCATTCAGAGTATCTGGATTTATTAAGGAAGCTCAGAGCTCTTCCGGAGGTAAAAAAAGTATTTATACGTTCTGGCATCAGATATGATTATCTTATGCTGGATAAAAATGATGAATTCTTCACTGAATTGTGTGAACATCATGTCAGTGGTCAATTAAAAGTTGCACCCGAACATGTGGTGGACAGAGTACTTGAGAAGATGGGTAAGCCTGATAGAAAGCTCTATGACCGCTTTGTAAAGAAATTCTATGATATTAACAGGAAAATTAATAAGGAGCAGTATCTTGTTCCGTATCTGATTTCCAGCCATCCCGGAAGCGATTTGAATGCAGCAGTGGAGCTTGCAGAATATCTAAAGGAAAATGGAATAAACCCTGAACAGGTTCAGGATTTTTATCCGACACCCGGAACCTTGTCCACCTGTATGTTTCACACAGGTTATGATCCGAGAACTATGAAAAAGGTATATGTTCCTAAGTCACCTCGGGAAAAAGCCATGCAGAGGGCTCTGCTCCAGTACCGAAAGAAGGAAAACTACCATATCGTTGTGGAAGCTCTGAAGGAGGCCCACAGAGAGGATTTAATAGGCTTCGGACCAAACTGTCTGGTTAAGCCCTTGAAAGAGATGATTCTGTCAGGCGGCAGCAGCCATAAAAAGGCTGATAGTAAACATAAGAAATCAGATATTAAGCAGAAGAAAACAGATGGAAGAAAGAGTAAAACAGATAGTAAATCAAAGAAAACAGACAGTAAACGGAAAATAGATAGCAGACAAAAGAAAGCACATGACCCACAGAAAAAAAAGTCCGGAAGCAGAGGAAAAAAATGAAAATCCCTGGACACAAAGTAAGGTTATCTGCAGAATAATACATTTGCAACTCTAAATATTATTAGCGACTGGTACCATTGGTATCAAATAAATTGACAACCTTAATTCCTTAAAATAAAATATATAAAGAGTCAATGGAAGAAAATTTTACCACTAAGATTTCCTTCCGAATTACAACAAATGAAAAATGAGAGGGATTATATATGTCAGCAAAAGTATTAAATGGAACAGAACTTGCGGCAAAGGTAAAGGCAGAATTAAAGGTAAAGGTTGAAGCTCTCAGGGAGAAAGGAATAAACTCAGGCCTGGCAGTTATTATAGTTGGAGACGATCCTGCATCAAGAGTATATGTTAATCACAAGAAAAATGATTGTGCCGAGATAGGCATAAAATCATTTGAATATGCTCTTCCGGCATCTACCTCAGAGGAAGAATTGCTGGAATTAATTGATACGTTAAATAATGACAGTAGTGTTAATGGGATACTTGTTCAGCTCCCCCTGCCAAAACACATAAATGAAGATAGGGTTATAGCAGCCATTAATCCTGAGAAAGATGCAGATTGCTTCCATCCTGTAAATGTTGGAAATTTAATGATTGGTAAACCACAGTTCCTGCCATGTACTCCTGCTGGGGTTGTTGAGTTATTAGAGGCTAATAATATTCAGATAGAGGGCAAGCATTGCGTTGTAGTTGGAAGAAGCAACATTGTGGGTAAACCTCAGGCAATTCTTTTGCTTGCTAAAAATGCAACAGTTACAATTTGCCATTCAAAGACTGCAAATATCGCTGATATATGCAGGAGTGCAGATATTTTGGTTGTGGCCATAGGAAAAGCCGAATTTATAAAACCGGAGTATGTAAAACCAGGTGCTGTAGTGATTGATGTTGGTGTATCCCGCGGTGCAGATGGTAAGCTGGTAGGGGATGTCCAGTTCTCAACAGTTTCAGAAATTGCTTCAGCGATAACAAAAGTTACCGGTGGAGTAGGACCAATGACCAGAGCCATGCTGATGAAAAATACAGTTAAGGCCACCTTACTGCAAAATAATTTGTTGTAGGATGAGTACTTTATTATATGTTCTTGACATAAAATTTAAAAAAGTTTAAAATTAACTTGATTATGACAATTAAGTTGGTTGTATTGTAGAAGGTTATTGTTATCAGAAAACTAATTTGGTCAGGTTACTGACTTTATGAATATATGCTTTATATAGGCTAAATTTAATATACGGGTTTGTATATCTCATATCATAGTTGTGCATTTTATGTGTGCAATTATAGCCATAGGCATAGACTCATGGTTTTTTGATTATAATCATACTGTTTGCGATACAGTAAGGATTATCTTATATTCCTTTCCAACTTTACAATCATAAAGTCAATTTTAATTTTGCTTTAAGCATTAAAGGCTAAATATTGACTATATTTCGAATATTATTTTTGAAATCTGAGCATTGAAAACTGAATAAGGAGGAGGTGTATAACAATCGAACTTACAAGCGTTTTAATTGGTTTGGTCGTTGGATTGATTATCGCAGCAATTGCTTCATTTATATCTTACAGAATCTCTTTTAACAAGGGCTTTGAGGCAAGAAAAAGACAGGCTGAAGCGGTTATAGGAAGTGCTGAACAGGAAGCACAGAGGATTGTCGGGGAAGCGTTGAAACAAGGTGAAGGTAAAAAGAGAGAAGCGCTTCTTGAAGCTAAAGAGGAGATTCATAAAAGCAGACTTGAACTTGATAGAGATATCAAGGACAGACGCAATGAGTTTCAGAGGCAGGAAAGAAGATTAGTTCAGAAGGAAGAAACCCTTGATAAAAAGGTAGAAGCCCTCGAACAAAAGGAAGAAGCCTTAAACAAGAAGCTTAAGGATATAGAAGCTTTACAGGAACGTTCAGAAGAGCTTGTTAGAAAGCAAACTGAGGAACTGGAAAGAATTTCAGGGTTATCTGTTGAAGATGCTAAAGAGTACCTTCTCAGAAATATTGAAAATGAAGTTAAGCACGAAGCAGCTGCGCTTATTAAGGAAATCGAAGCAAACGCTAAGCAGGAAGCTGACAGAAAGGCCAAGGACATCCTTGCAACTGCTATTCAGAAGTGTGCCGCAGATCACGTATCTGAAGCAACAGTTTCTGTAGTACCTTTGCCAAATGATGAGATGAAGGGGAGAATAATCGGTCGTGAGGGAAGAAATATCAGAACTCTCGAGACCTTAACAGGAATTGACCTGATCATAGATGATACACCGGAAGCGGTAATATTATCAGGATTTGATCCCATACGCAGGGAAGTGGCAAGATTGACCCTTGAAAAGCTTATACTTGACGGTAGAATACATCCTGCAAGGATTGAAGAAATGGTTGAAAAGGCCAAGAAAGAAGTAGACAATACTATCCGTCAGGAGGGTGACAATGCAGCCTTTGAAACAGGAGTGCATGGCTTGCATCCAGAGCTAATAAGATTACTTGGTAAGCTGAAATTCAGGACTAGTTATGGACAAAACGTACTTAACCATTCAATAGAGGTATCACACTTGGCCGGTATTATGGCGGCTGAGTTGGGAGTAGATGTTCCTCTAGCAAAGAGAGCTGGTTTGCTTCATGATATAGGTAAGGCTATTGACCATGAGGTGGAAGGATCCCATGTAACAATAGGTGCCGATGTAGCCAAGAAGTATAAGGAAAGCCCGGAAGTTGTAAATGCCATTTTATCTCACCATGGTGATGTTGAAGCTACAAGTATAATTTCAGTACTTGTACAGGCTGCAGATTCAATATCTGCTGCAAGACCGGGTGCCAGAAGAGAAACTCTTGAATCATACATCAAACGTCTTGAAAAGCTTGAAGAAATTGCAAACTCCTTTGATGGAGTTGAAAAGTGTTTTGCAATTCAGGCAGGTAGAGAGATCAGAATCATGGTAAAACCAGAAGTGGTGAATGATGCAGATATAGTACTCAAAGCCAGAGAAATTGTTAAGAAAATCGAAGATGAACTCGAGTATCCTGGACAGATTAAAGTTACTCTGCTCAGGGAGACAAGAGCTATTGAATATGCTAAGTAGTTAATAATCCGGTAAAGGCTGGATATATACAAAAAAAGCGTGGGAAACCACGCTTTTTTGTGTGCGTTTAAAAAATTATATTTAGCTAAATTGGTGTTTTTGTATTATAATTGTTAAAGATATAATAATATATTTATAATTAGTTTTGGAGGAAATGTCTTGAGAATACTTTTTATTGGGGATGTATACGGCAACCCCGGAAGAAAAGCAGTAAAAGAATGTGTACCTAAGTTAAAAAAAGAACTCGAAATTGATTTTTGCATTGCAAACGGAGAAAACTCTGCCGCAGGCAGCGGAATAACATATATAATTGCTCAGGAACTGTACAAAGCAGGAGTAGACTGCATAACCATGGGTAATCATACCTGGTCTAAAAAAGAAATACTAAATTTTATTGACTCTGATGATAAGATAGTCAGGCCAGCCAATTTTCCACACAATGTACCCGGAAGGGGCTTTACCATACTAAAAGCCAACGGCAAGGAATTGGCTGTATTAAGCCTTATGGGAAGGGTATATATGGACGATATTGACTGTCCCTTTACCACTGCCGACAGAGAGCTGGAAATTATAAAATCCAAAACCAAGGTGGTTTTTGTTGATATGCATGCTGAGGCGACCTCAGAAAAGTGTGCTTTGGCATGGTATCTTGACGGCAGGATCTGCTGTCTGGCAGGTACACATACCCATGTACAAACAGCTGATGAGAGGATTTTGCCCTTTGGAACAGCAATTATTTCCGATGTGGGCATGACCGGTCCTTATGATGGAGTAATTGGTGTGGACAAGGACTTGATTATTGAGAGATTTATAACCAGAATGCCTCAAAAGTTTGAGGTTGCAAAAGGAAGAGTTCAATTCTGCGCCATTTATCTTGAGGTTGATGACAAGACCGGAAAAGCAGTGAAAATAGAGAGGATAAACCGTCTTTTAGAGGAACATGAGCTGTCGTGAAATTACCGAAGCTAAGAGTGTAGCTTAAACAAGTTATAAAAGTTATTAATAAGAGTACAGATAAAAAACGTTAGTAAAATATGTGTATGACTTGTTTAAGCTATAAATCAGAATGTAATAAAGTCATTTCAGCTTGAAATAACAGGAGGCAAAGAATGGTAGAGAGTAATGACAGAATTTGTGTACAGAAAAGAGCGGATTTACAATATATCCAATTTAAAAATTTAAAAAAATATGAAAACATTTTAACTCACTGCTTTACCACAAGGCTTGGTGGAGTGAGCAAAGGAGAATGTAATTCCCTGAACTTAAGCTTTAACAGGAATGACAGCAGAGAAAATGTAATATCCAACTACCATATTATTGCTGAAGCAATAGAAGTTGATTTTAATAAAATGGTTTTGTCCAATCAGGTACACGGAAATAAGATAAAATTTGTCAGTGCTGAAGATGCTGGAAAGGGTCTGGTCAGAGACAGCGATATAATAGGATATGATGGACTTACAACAAATGTTCCGGGCATACCCCTTGTGACATTTTATGCTGATTGTGTACCTGTATTGATGCTTGACCCTGTAAAGAAAGCAATAACTGCAGTTCATTCAGGCTGGAAAAGTACGCTGGGGAATATTTCCGGAGAAGCTCTCGAAATGATGAAACAGATTTATAAAAGTGATTTAAATGACCTGCAAATTGCAATAGGCCCATCTATCTGTCAGGACTGTTTCGAAGTAGGAGCAGAGGTGTATGAACAATTTAAAAGCAGATATCCCTGGTGTGATACATATGTGAACAGTAGAAATGAAAAGTATTATATCAATCTTCAGCAGATAATCATTAGGGTTCTTACAGATGCAGGGGTGCCCGGGCAGAATATTCTGGTGAGTGGCGTTTGCACCAAATGCAATAACGACATGTTTTTTTCTTATAGGGGAGATTGCAAAAGAACAGGAAGTCTTGCCGCAATAATGATGCTTAAGTAGGAATTATGTTAACTTATAGTATTATTTTATTGTGCACGAAGGAGAAAAAAGAACCGAATGAAGCAGAAATTAAGAGCATTATCAATATTTTTTGTAATATGTATGCTACTCAGTGCCTGTACCGTTAATCTGGACAGAAATATTGCCGTAGAGGAAGATATCTACGAGGATAAATATGATGTTATAGACAGAGGTCCGGTCAAAGGGGGATCCATACGGCTGTTTTCAACTCCTATTGATACCCTTAACCCTATCCTTACAAACAATGTATATGTTCAGGACTTTCTGGGGTTTGTTTTTGAAGGATTATATTCAATAAATAACGAGCAGCAGCTGGTTCCTGTATTAGCCAAAAGCTCCATGCTGTCAGCTGACGGACTTACTCTTACTGTTTATCTCAGGGATAACATAAAGTGGCATGACAAGATGCCCTTTAAACCTGATGATGTTGTTTTTACAATCAATACTCTACTGGATAAAAATTTTACCAGCGTTTATAAAAAAAATGTACAATATATAGAGTCGGCTTCCTCAAGCGGAAACAGCGTAATAATAAAACTCAAGCAGCCCTACTCTCTAATTAAATATGAGCTGACCTTTCCCATATTACCTGCACATCATTTTTTAAATGAAAAGCTTACTGATAAAAAATCCAAGGCTAATCTTTCACCTGTAGGGACAGGACCGTACGTGTTTAACTCCTATAGTGAAGAAAGCGGAGTAAAGCTTACATTGAATGAGGATTGGTGGAATGCAGAGGAAAATAAGCTTGAAGAGGTGGGTAATCCTTCGGAAGACACTACTGATGAGACTTACTCACAAAGTAAGAAGAGTAATTTAAAGCTGCCATATTTATCAACAATAGAAGTAAAGATTTTGAATAATATCAGCAGTGCATATGCAGCATTTCAGTCCAGGGATATTGATGTCCTTCCTGCTCAGTACAGTGAATATAGGAAGTATATTGGCAGAACAGATATGACTCTCAAAAGATATCCCGGAAAAAACTATGAGTTTTTATGTTTAAACACAAAAAAAGGTATTTTAACTGATAAACGTATAAGGAATGCACTAAATTACCTGATCGATAAAAAACAGCTTGTTGATACGGCTGCCTCAGGAATTGCTACACCTGCCGAAATACCAGTTAATCCGAATTCATGGATATACCAGATTGTTAAGTTTGATCAGGATAACCAACAAAATAAGGCGAAGGAGCTGCTTAAACAAAGTGGTTATGTTTTGGATTCCAAGAACAGATATGTTAAAAAGGGAAGCAAAAATGTGCTGACTTTGAAGATGATTGTAAATGAAGGCAATTCACTTAGATTCAGTACTGCCACTGAGATTTCAACTCAGCTTGAAAAAAAAGGCATAGTTGTTAACGTGGTAAAGCTGCCATGGGATAAATATTTAAATGCATTGAAAACCGGAGCATATGACTTGGCTTTGTCGGGCTACAGGATTTCATCAGTTCCTGATTTATCCTTTGCATATTCATCGGCAGAAATTCAATCGGGACTTAATATTGCAGGATACAGCAATCCCACTGTTGACCAGTATCTGCAACAGATATTAATGGAAAGCAATACTGAAACTCAGAAAAGCTTATATAAAAGCTTACTGAATATAGTGGTTGAAGACAGACCGTATATAGGCTTATACTTTATTAACGAAGGTATGATGTACGGCAAAAATATTCGGGGTGCCGTTAATCCCTACGCATGGGACAAGTATAATGATATTACAAAATGGTATTTACCTTAAAAATCTCAGATATCTGCTTTATTAATATATCGCTGACAATGCGGGATAGGAGTATATATGATTTGGGCATTAATAATTGTTATAGGATTTGCTTTGGACAGATTATCAAAAATGTGGGTATTGGATCAGGTTGTAGGGAATCCTATAACTGTTATAAATAATTTTTTCTATATAAGGCATTTGGAGAATGAAGGAGCTGCTTTTAGTATATTACAGGGAAAAACAGTACTGCTGGTTGTTATGACATCAATTGTGGCGCTGATAATACTGGGGGTACTTATAAAGAACAAAAATAGATATCTTAGAACTACTTTGTCTCTGATACTTGCAGGTGCATTAGGAAACCTGTTTGACAGAATTTTTAGAGAAGGTAAGGTAGTTGATTTTCTTGAATTCCATTTCGGGAATTATGTGTTTCCCACCTTTAATTTAGCAGATTGCTTTGTTGTAGTAGGTACAATTCTCTTAGCCATATACATTCTGTTTATTTATAAAGAAGACAGTAAAGATGAAGCTGTTAAAGCAGAGGACAATACAAAGTAGTCAAAATAATAAAACAATGTATGTCTGATATTAAAAGCATTTGTCAGACAACATAATATATGTTCAATACCAAGTAAAAGTATATTATTTACGGAGGCAATTTTGAAGGAATTTACTTTAGAGTGTAATGAAAACGCTGTTCGTATAGATGCCTGGGTAGCCAGCAAATTAGAGGAATACTCCAGGTCTTATGTTCAAAAACTTTGTCTGGATGGAAATATCAAGGTAAACGGAGTACAGGTCAAATCCAATTATAAGCTGAAAACAGGTGACATAGTAACTGCACAGATTCCAGAAGCAGAAGTATTGCAGGTGACTCCTGAGGAGATCCCTCTGGATATTGTTTATGAGGATGAACATATAATCGTTGTAAACAAACCAAAAGGAATGGTAGTGCATCCTGCTGCCGGAAACTATTCCGGTACACTGGTAAACGCATTAATGAAACACTGCGGGGAAAGCCTCTCAGACATCAACGGTGTAATACGGCCCGGAATTGTACACAGAATAGACAAAGATACTTCCGGACTTCTTGTAGTAGCAAAAAATAACCATGCACACGAATTTCTGTCAGAAAAGCTTAAGACTCACGACATAAAGAGGGAGTATATAGCTTTGGTTGAAGGGATTATATATGAAAATGCCGGAAAAATAGATGCTCCTATAGGAAGACATCCTGTTGATCGAAAGAAAATGAGTGTTAACCTTAAAACAGGAAGGAACGCCGTAACTCATTTCAAGGTTCTTGAAAGATTTTCCTCAGCCACTTATCTGGAACTTAAGCTTGAGACAGGCAGGACCCATCAGATAAGAGTTCATATGGCATATATTAACCATCCCATAATCGGGGACGAAGTATATGGAAGAAAAAAGCAAAGATTTAATACTCAGGGACAGGTGCTTCATGCCAAAAAACTAACGTTTGAGCATCCGGTAACAGGTAAGCTTATGGAATTTGAGACTCCGGTACCTGAATACTTCACCAGTCTGATTAAAGAGCTGAGTATCTGATGCAAGGATATTATTGAAGTATATGATAATTACTTGCTTTTAAAGTAAAGGTAGGTGATACTGGCTTCTATGCCTCAAAAAATCTTGATTGTAGAAGATGAGGTTGCTATCCGGTCCATACTGTATGAATTACTGACCGATGCTGGATACGATGTTACTGTGGAAAGTGACGGGTTAGCAGGGATAAATGCTTTTCGCAAAGATAAATTTGACCTTATCCTGCTTGATATAATGATGCCTAAGCTGGACGGATATGCTGTTTGTAAAAAGCTCCGACAGGAATCTAAAACACCAATTATCATTATAACGGCTTTGGACGATGAGGAAGCCCAAATCAAAGCTTTCGAACTGCAAGTGGATGACTATATTACTAAACCTTTCTCCGTAAGGCTTGTTTTAATGAGGATTGAAGCTGTTTTAAGACGCACAGCAGAGCAACAGGTAGAGCGCGCAGATCACAATTTGCTTACACACAAAAATATTCAGCTTGATCCCATAGGCCTGCAAGTTTTTGTATCGGGACAGGAAATCAAGTTGACCCGTACAGAGTTTGATCTACTACATTTATTCCTTAAAAATCAAGGTCGTGTTTTCACAAGGGATAATCTTTTGAACTCGGTGTGGGGTTATGATTTTATCGGAGACGAAAAGGTGGTTAACATCCACATTATGAATTTGCGCAGAAAGCTTGGAACAGACTGCATCGAGACCATTCGAGGGGTGGGATATCGAGTTGGTAAATAAAATTAAAAGCAGCTTGAGTGCAAAGGTTTTTTTATGGGTGTCTACTTCGCTGATACTTTGCAGTATACTCATATTTGGTATCATCATTATAGCCCTGCCCCATAGTTATAAAGTTGTTGCAAGCGACCGGATTCAGCAGGAAGTGGATACTTTGGTAGCAGAGCTTTCACAGACTACCTTTGAGCAAGGAAAGAAGCGCATAAGCGAATTTTGTATACATAACAGTGCCTCTGCTATTTTAGTAACAGACAACACCTCCATCTCCTTCGGTACTATTACTAAAAGCCAAAACGATAAAGAAACGTCGACGGTAGTGACAAATGTGAGGTTTACAGATAAAACCTCACAAAGCTTTTTAACAGTTACAACTACTATTTCCACTGAAAGCGAAATCACAGAATCCTTTTTAAAGCTGCTTCCGTTCATATTACTTTTCACAGTTTTAATTTCAGCTGCAAGTGCCCTTATGTGTAACAGAATTTTGGTAAAGCCCATTGTGGAAATCAGCAGCATATCCAAACGCATGAGCCAACTGGATATGACATGGCGGTGCAAAGTAAACCGCAGCGATGAAGTGGGGGTATTGGCTTGTAGCCTTAATGACATGGCCCAGCGGCTTGATGATGTAATAAACAGCTGGAGGCTGCGAACCATAAGCTCCGGGAAGATATTTCTTTGATACAGCGACTTGAAAAACAGCGCAGGGACTTCTTTGCTGCTGTATCCCATGAACTGAAAACACCTATTACCATACTAAAAGGTCAGCTTGAAAGCATGCTGATGGGAATTGGTGATTATAGGAACCATGAAAAATATTTGCCACAGTCTTTGGCTGCTGTTGAAGATATGGAATACCTTGTAAAAGAAATTCTGTCTGTTGCAAAAATGGAAGCGATGGGTTTGGAAGGCAGCATGGCAGACATATCCATTGCAAATCTTCTAAAAAAGGTTATTACAGCCATAAGTCTCCTTGCACAGGAAAAGCAAATAGAGATACAAGTAGAATTATTAGAGGATGTAAATACTGCTGTTCAACCGCAGTTGTTTGAAAAAGCTATATCTAATATCCTGATTAATGCGGTTCGGCATTCACCGGCTGGTGCCCGGGTCATTACACGCTTATCCAAGAAGAGTCTTACTGTTGAAAACACCGGAGTGACCATTTCACAGGAGGATCTGCCTTATATGTTCACACCGTTTTATCGAGTTGACAAATCACGCAATAGAGCGACGGGAGGAAGCGGCCTTGGGTTATATATTGTCAGAACCATTCTGGATCTGCACAAACTTTCTTATGGTATTGAAAGCTTGCAAGACAGCGTCCTGTTTACTGTAAATCTAAATCAAAACTAAATTATATCTAAATCAAATCTTAACCATCTTTTCGTAATATGGAGTTATCAAATATGAAAGGATGGTATTTTATGTCATTATATTACCGTGCATTTCTATATGTGATACGAAAACGCTCAAAAACATTGATTCTTTTCTTGATTTTGCTGGTTATCTCCACAATGGTACTATCCGGCATTACAATCCACAGTGCGACGAAAACAGCGCAGCTCAATATACGTCAATCACTCTTGGGAATGTTTACAATTGATCAAAATACCGATGATCCCAGTAAATGGGTATCAAGAAAAGTGGGCAGTTTTGGAACCAAAAGCTATTACGCCGGCACGCCACTGACTATCGAGCTTGCTGACAGTATCATGAAAAATGTACCGGGGCTGAAAGGCTATAACGCAACCTATACAAGTAATGTCATTATGTCCAGAGTGAATGGCGAGGCTTTAGAATTACTGGAAACTGATGGCGAAGAAAACTGGATAGATTCTGTTATTGCAGGATATGGGGATTTTGGTCAAACTGTTTCAGCTTTTGGAAGCACTAACACCGCATATGACAGTTATTTCGCCAGTGGCTATGTCAAGCTTACAGATGGACGGCATCTTACAGCAGACAGTGGGAATGCTGCTATCATCAATCGTCAACTGGCAGAGAAAAACGGGCTTTTGGTGGGTGATAAATTAATTTTGAGCCAATCCTCATTTAAATCGGAATTAAACGGAATAGATGTTGAAAGTACTAAAATCGAAGTAGAAATCATTGGCTTATTTGAAGCGACTGAAAAAAGTAAGGCTACATTAAGTAATTGGTCCATGGACAATGCAATTTATACAACACTTCCGGTTATTCGTCATGTGCATCCTGAAATGGAAGATGAGGGCTATGAGCATATAAATTTCTATGTAGATGACCCAGCGCAGATTGATAATATTATTGCCGACATAAAAAGTCTTCCAAATATCAACCCTTCTGATTTTGTGATTCATGTAGATACCAGCAGCATTGATTCCGTTATGAAACCACTGACGAATCTGGACAAGCTCATTACGTTTTTGATCATACTCATTATAATAATTGGCTCGGTTGTCCTTTATCTGGTATTGGCTAACCGTGTAAAAGAACGTATCCGGGAAAGCGGTATTCTGCTATCCCTTGGGATTGGCAAAGGTAAAATTATAGCTCAATACATGGTTGAAATCATATTCATTAGCATATTTGCTTTTGGTACTTCCTTATTCTGCAGTAGTTTTATGGTGAAGACATTTGGTGATGATCTGCTTGAAATGGCAACAACAGATAACGTTACAGATGTAGGTTCTGAGAGCATATACAGCAAGGATGGCATCTTTTTAGGCAATTCAGATGACTTTAAACCGAAGTTTGAAGTACAGGGCAATTTGACAAAGATTGATATGTCTGTAGATGAAATAACGGCTGTATTGGTTTTTATGGTCGGATTTGTTATTATCACTGCAGCAGTTATTTTGGCTGGAGTGCCTGTCATGCGATATAAGCCAAGAGAAATTTTGAGTCGAATGAGTTAAGGGAGGAAGTGAAAGTGTCTGTTATTGAACTAAAAAACATAAAGTTTTCATATGAAAAAAAGAAAAATGTACTCCTTGATATTTCTGTTGAGCTGGAACTTGGAAAAATGTATGCCATCCTTGGGACTTCCGGGTGTGGTAAGACAACCCTGCTTTCGTTGATTGGAGGATTGGACAGCCCCACAGGGGGCAAAGTTCTATTCGAGGGTAAGGACATTGAAGAAATAGGACTTATCCAATATCGCAAGCATCGTGTAGCATTCATCTTCCAAAACTACAATCTGATTGATTACATGACCCCGGTGGAAAACGTGTCCCTGACATCAAAGCTGCCACCTCTTCAAATTCTTGAAAAGTTAAAATTAACCAGAGAAGAAGCCAAGCGTAATGTTCTGAAGCTGTCCGGCGGACAACAGCAGCGTGTGGCTATTGCCCGTGCATTGGCAAGTGACGCTGAGATTATCCTTGCAGATGAACCAACTGGTAATCTTGACAAGGATACCGCTGCTGAGATTATAGCCATTTTAAAGGAAAGCGCCCATAAGTTAGGGAAGTGTGTCGTCATAGTGACACACTCAAACAGTATTGCAAAAGCTGCCGATACTGTTTTCACCTTAAAAAAAGGCTTGTTGCTCAAACGATTACATAGTTAAGAGCCATATCCATATTGTAGAATAATCAAATTTCTTAAAGACAGCAGAGTGTTTTATTCAGTGAATTTGTTTTTAAAGTAAAAAATTTGTAGACAATACTGAAATCTTATGTTATGCTTTAAGAAATAAATGGTTTACCTTTAAATTAGTCCAGTGAGGCTATAAGGTGAGAGATTATTATACTGACATAATATATATAATCATTAATGGGTCCGGTATAGAACTGTAGGATTCATTAAAGGGTTATGTTTTAGTATGTTAAGCTTCTTGCCGAGCTGATAGCTGTGGGCAGGAAGCTTTTTTAGTTCTGTGAATTATAAACCATTATAAACTATAGATGTTATGATTTTGATTATTTTAAATTTTAATTTTTGAGTTTATTTGGATTTTTGATAATTGAGTATTTAGTTACTGGGCATTATGAATGTATTAGATGATATAAAAAGTAAGGTAAATCATCAATTAGAATATTCTTTGATAATAAATAACAACTGGTGAGTAGTATATAGATTAATTATAAATAACATAAAAAGGAGAGGATGAGCAGGATGCAAAAAACAGAAATAATGGATGAAAGTGCAATGAACAGAGCCATTACGAGAATTTCTCATGAGATTATTGAAAAAAATAAGGGAATTGAAAATCTTGTACTGATAGGTATTCAGAGAAGAGGGGTTCCCCTTGCCAAAAGGATTGCAGAAAAAATCAAGAATGTTGAGGGTTCTGAGATTCCTGTAGGTATACTGGATATTACTTTATATCGCGATGATCTGAGCTTGTTAAACGAACATCCTGTAATAAACGGAACAGAAATTAATTTTGATGTGGCTAATAAAAAGGTGGTTTTGGTGGATGACGTTATATATACCGGAAGAACAGTGAGAGCAGCCATTGATGCCATAATGGATATCAACAGACCACAAATGATTCAACTGGCAGTTATGATTGACAGAGGACACCGCGAGCTGCCCATCAGGCCCGATTATGTGGGTAAAAATGTTCCAACCTCGAGAAGTGAAATAGTTCATGTAAATGTTATTGAAATAGACGGTAAGAACAGCGTTACCATTTCAAACAAGGAGTAGAACGGAGAGTAAGTATGATTCTAAAATCTAAAGATTTACTGGGACTCAGAGATATTACTGCTGAAGAAATTGAATATATTTTAAATACTGCAAAGACTATGAAGTATATTCTTAACTCCAACAATAAAAAAACAGCTCATCTTCAGGGAAAGTCCGTTGTTACTTTATTTTATGAAAACAGTACCAGAACCAGACTTTCCTTTGAACTGGCATCTAAATATATGGGTGCCAATGCAGCAAATATTTCAGCTTCCAGCAGCAGTGTACAAAAAGGTGAAACACTGATTGATACTGGAAGAACAATAGACAGCATGGGCTCCGATGTAATAATTATAAGGCACCCCATGTCTGGTGCTCCTCACCTGCTTGCCAAAAATGTTAAATCTTCTGTAATTAATGCCGGAGACGGAATGAATGAGCATCCTACCCAGGCACTTCTTGATATGTTTACCATAGTGGAGAAAAAAGGGACTTTGAAGGGATTAAAGGTAGCAATAATTGGAGATATTCTCCACAGCAGAGTAGCCAGGAGCAATATCTGGGGACTTACCAAAATGGGGGCTGAGGTAAATGTATCCGGTCCTGCAACCTTGATGCCTCCTGAAATAGAGAAGCTTGGTGTAAATGTATTCAACTCAGTACAGGAAGCAATCCTTGATGCAGATGTTGTAATGGGGCTTAGAATTCAGCTTGAACGACAGAAGAAAGGCTTATTCCCTTCCATCAGAGAATATTCCAGATTCTTCGGTCTTGACGAAAAGAGACTCAAACTGGCCAAGGAGGATGCCATAGTGATGCATCCAGGGCCTGTCAACAGGGGAGTTGAGCTTTCCTCGGCGGTTATGGATGGAGAACAATCTACCATAAATGAGCAGGTTACAAACGGTGTGGCTATAAGAATGGCTTTACTATATCTGTTGACCAGGAGAAACGCGACGGATAGTGAGAGCAATATATAGTGTTTGGCTCATCGCATAGTTTATATATGGAGGACGGTGCAAATGAAGTTACTAATTAAAAACGGACATGTTATTGATGCTAAAAGTGGTCTGGATAAGGTCACCGACATTCTAATTGTAAATGGAGCTATTGCTGAAATAGAAGATGAAATTGATACTACAGGCTGCGAAATAATTCAGGCAGAAGGAATGTATGTTATACCGGGGCTGGTGGATGCCCATTGCCATCTAAGAGATCCGGGCTTTGAGTATAAGGAAGATATAGAATCAGGAACAAGGAGTGCTGCAAAAGGAGGATTTACCTCAGTAGCCTGTATGCCTAACACCAATCCGGTTTTAGATAATGAAGCAATGATAAAATATGTTATAAATAAAGCAAAGACTGACGGATTGGTAAATGTGTATCCCATAGGTGCCCTTTCAAAAGGACTTAAAGGTGAGGAGCTAAGCGAAATAGGAGAGCTGAAGTTTGCTGGAGCTGTTGCTCTTTCAGATGACGGAAGACCTGTAAGCAACTCCTCTCTAATGAAAAAAGCAATGCAGTATGCATCAATGTTTGACATAACCATAATTTCACACTGTGAGGACCTGGATCTGGTTGATGAAGGATTGATGAATGAAGGATATTACTCATCAATACTTGGACTGAAGGGAAATCCGGCACCGGCTGAGGAAGTTATGATTGCACGAGATCTTATACTTGCTGAATATACAAAGGCAACTCTTCATATAGCTCATGTGAGCACCGAACTGGGTGTGGATTTAATAAGAAATGCAAAGAGGAGAGGTGTAAAGGTTACTGCTGAAACCTGTCCCCATTACTTTGTACTTACTGATCAAGCCTGCGAAGGCTTTAATACAAATGCTAAAGTAAATCCTCCTTTAAGAACTCAAAAGGATGTTGATGCCATTATTGAGGGATTGAAGGACGGTACCATAGATATCATATCGACAGATCATGCACCTCATCATATGGACGAAAAGAATGTAGAATTCAAACAGGCCGCAAACGGAATGGTTGGATTTGAAACCGCTTTCCCGCTGGCAATAACCTATCTGGTAAAGCCGGGCCATCTTACATTAAATCAACTGGTTCAGAAAATGTGTGTAAACCCATCAAAAATGCTTGGGTTGAAAAAAGGGACAATCGAAGTGGGAGTAAGTGCAGATTTAATGATATTTGATATAAATGAGCAATATACCGTGGACATAAGTAAACTGGAATCAAAAAGCAAAAATTCACCTTTCGATGGCTTTAAACTCTTTGGACAGCCTCAATATACAATAATTGGAGGAAATCCGGTAGTAAGATCAGGACAGTTGATATAACAGGGCAATAAAAGAAGTTCACTTCTAACCATTTAAACTCTTTATTTTCTTTATTATTACATTTATGTAGCCGCTATATCTCGGCAAAAGCCGTAAAACGGCTCAAAGCCTTAAAGGCTTAGGAGGTAAATATGTTTATTGACAGACTTATTGAAGGTATTAAAGAAAAGAATAATCCTACAGTTGTGGGTCTGGACCCCAAGCTTGACTACGTACCATCATTTATCAGGGAAAAAGCTTTTAAAGAATATGGAGTAAACCTGAAAGGTGCATCGCAGGCCATAATTGAATTCAACAAGAAGTTAATTGATGCTGTTTATGACCTGGTGCCCGCCGTTAAGCCTCAGCTGGCTTACTATGAAATGTATGGTGTTGAAGGTATAAAAGCTTTCGAAGAAACCTGTAAATATGCAAAAAATAAAGGACTGCTGGTTATAGCAGATGGTAAAAGAAATGATATCGGTACCACAGCAGAGGCATATTCAAAAGCATTTTTAGGGGATACCATACTTACCGGAGAAATACGTGAGAAAGCCTTTGATGTGGACGCACTGACTGTCAGCCCATACCTTGGAATAGATGGAATTAAGCCCTTTATTGATGATTGTAATAATAATTCCAAAGGGATATTCATACTTGTAAAAACTTCGAATAAATCTTCAGGACAGCTTCAGGACCTTGTAACACAGGATTGCCGGAGTATATATGAAATTATGGCCGCTTATGTAAATGAGTGGGGTAAAAATGTCAGAGGAAAATATGGTTACAGCAGTGTGGGAGCTGTGGTGGGAGCCACTTACCCCAATCAGGCCAAACTGCTGAGGTCAATTATGAAGCACGCATATATCCTTGTTCCAGGCTACGGAGCACAGGGCGGAACAGCAAAGGATTGTGCCCACAGCTTTAATAAGGATGGTTTGGGAGCCATAGTCAATGCTTCCAGAAGTGTAATGTGTGCTTATATGTCAGAACACTGGAAGGACCAGTATAGTGAGGACAGCTTTGCTGAAGCTGCCAGAGCAGAGGTTATCCGAATGAAAAATGACTTAAACAGTGCTCTTGAGCAAAGATAATTTTACAAATATATTTTATTGATATATTGGAGGTTAGGATGAAAGCTTTTTTACTGCTTGAAGATGGAACTGTTTTTGAAGGAAACAGTTTCGGCATGGAGGGCAAGGTTGTAGGTGAAGTTGTATTTAACACGGGAATGACCGGGTATCAGGAAGTGTTGACCGATCCCTCCTATTGTGGACAGATAGTATGTATGACATATCCGCTCATAGGAAATTACGGAGTAAACTTTGATGATATTGAATCGCTGAAGCCTCAGGTAAAGGGCTTTATAGTAAGAGAGTTATGTAAGACACCCAGCAACTGGAGATCGATAGAATCTCTTAATGAGTATTTGAAAAGAAATGAAATAATTGGACTGGAAGGCATAGATACAAGAGCCCTTACCATTATTCTGAGAGACAAGGGTACTATGAAGGGGACAATTATTACAGCAGATACCCTTGATGAAATTGAAGAAAAAGTAGCAGAAATAAAAAGCTATAAAATAAGCAATCCGGTACTTCAGGTAACTACTCCGGAAGTACAACATTACAGCGGAGAAGGATATAGAATAGCACTTATGGATTATGGTCTGAAGAAAAATATCGTTAGATCTTTACTGAAACGAAACTGTGAAGTTTATGTGTTCCCCTGTACCGCAACCGCTGAAGAGGTTCTGGCGGTAGAACCTGATGGTATAATGCTTTCAAATGGACCAGGGGACCCAAAGGATTGCCAGTTCCAAATTGAAAATATCAAAAAGCTTATTGGGAAAAAACCAATTTTCGGTATATGCCTGGGACATCAGCTGGCAGCACTGGCAAATGGTGCAAATACCGAAAAACTTAAATACGGTCATAGGGGCTGTAATCATCCGGTTAAGGATTTGCAGAAGGACATGACCTATATTACTTCTCAAAATCATGGCTATACTATTGTGAAAGAATCTCTTAATCCGGAAGTAATGAGCATAAGCCATATAAATATGAATGACGGAACAATAGAAGGCCTGAAATACAAGAATGCACCGATGTTTACAGTTCAATTCCATCCTGAAGCATCACCGGGTCCCGGTGATACGGCTTATCTCTTTGACGAATTTATTAAAATGATAGACCAATCCAAAATGTAATTCACAGGGAAGACATAATACTTTTGAATGATTTTACTTATATAATTAATCGCTTATACGGCAGTTAGGGAATGTTTTGAAATAAGAAAACGAGCAGCACTGCTTAATTTCATGCTGAGAACCTGCCTGTAAAATTGATTATATCACTATATATAGCCGCATAAGCGGCAGTAAGGAGTGTTGAATTGTAGAATGCCAAAACGTAATGATATTCACAAGGTACTTGTTATTGGGTCTGGACCCATTATCATTGGTCAGGCAGCTGAGTTTGATTACGCTGGAACACAGGCCTGCCAGGCACTTAAGGAAGAAGGAATCGAGGTTGTTCTTGTAAACAGTAATCCTGCCACAATTATGACCGATACAAATATAGCTGATAAGGTATACATTGAACCCCTTAAAGCCGAAGTTGTTAAAAACATAATTCGGATTGAAAAGCCTGACAGCATCCTGCCCACCCTTGGAGGACAGACAGGACTTAACCTTGCAATGGAACTTGCTGAGTCGGGTTTCCTTGAAGAACAGGGAGTAAAGCTTCTCGGAACAGCAACCGAGGCTATAAAGATGGCGGAGGACAGACAGGACTTTAAGGATACGATGGAACGTATTGGGGAGCCTTGTATAGCCAGTAAGGTTGTAACTACCATAGAAGATGCTGTTGCTTTTGCAAAGGAAATCGGTTATCCGGTTATAGTAAGACCAGCTTATACGCTGGGTGGTACCGGTGGAGGTATAGTTAATAATGAAGAGGAATTAAGGGAAATTGGCGGAAATGGGTTAAGGCTAAGCCGTGTTCATCAGGTACTTATTGAAAAATGTATCGCTGGCTGGAAGGAAATAGAATACGAAGTAATGCGCGACAGTAAGGGAAATGTAATCACCGTATGTAACATGGAGAACATTGACCCTGTTGGCGTACATACCGGCGACAGTATTGTAGTAGCTCCTTCCCAGACGCTGACCGACAAGGAGTATCAGATGCTGAGAACTTCTGCACTGAAAATTATATCTGCACTGGGAATACAGGGCGGCTGTAATGTTCAGTTCGCTTTACACCCCACAAGCTTTGAATATGCAGTAATTGAAGTAAATCCCAGAGTCAGCCGTTCTTCAGCTCTTGCTTCAAAAGCTACTGGCTACCCCATTGCAAAGGTTGCAACAAAAATAGCAATTGGTTATGGTTTGGATGAAATAAAAAATGCTGTCACCGGTAAAACCTATGCCTGCTTTGAGCCTACTCTGGACTATGTTGTGGTCAAGATACCGAAATGGCCCTTTGATAAATTCGTTAAAGCAAAGAGAACTCTTGGTACTCAGATGAAGGCAACAGGAGAGGTAATGTCTATCAGCAGTTCCTTTGAAGCTGCCTTAATGAAGGCAATACGTTCTCTCGAACTGGGAATATTTACTCTTGAACAGGATATTTACAAGCAACTGGATGGAAACGAAATTGTCAGAAAGCTTTCAGATATCAATGACGAGAGAATTTTTGTAATAGCCGAAGCAATCCGACGTTCGGTAACACTTGAAGAGATACACGAAATAACTAAAATTGATTATTTCTTCCTTTGCAAGATTAAGGAACTGGTGTTGATGGAGGAAAAGCTGAAATCCTTAGCACCTGAACAGCTTACTGAGGAAGTTATGAGAAAAGCTAAGAAATTAGGCTTCACAGACAGAGTAATTGCAAATCTTACCGGGACCACAAGGGAACAGATCACAAGCCTTAGAAAACAGCTAGGAATTAAAGCTGCCTACAAAATGGTTGATACCTGCGCTGCCGAGTTTGAAGCAGCTACACCTTACTATTACTCAACCTATGATAAGTTCTCAGAGGTTAAGCAGTCAGACCGGGAAAAAGTCCTGGTTTTAGGCTCAGGGCCTATCAGAATCGGGCAGGGTATAGAATTTGACTACTGTTCTGTTCACTCGGTCTGGGCACTTAAAGAAATGGGTTACGAAACAATTATCGCTAACAATAATCCTGAAACTGTGAGCACCGACTTTGATACAGCAGATAAACTCTATTTTGAGCCACTGACACCTGAGGATGTTGAAAATATTGTTGAAGCCGAAAATCCCAAGGGTGCCATTGTACAGTTTGGGGGACAAACAGCAATTAAGCTGACCAAAGCTCTTGATGAAATGGGTGTAAAAATATTCGGAACCTCGCCCCAAAACATTGATGCTGCCGAAGACAGGGAAAAATTTGATGAAATACTTGAAAAGACAGGTATTCCAAGACCAAAGGGTAAAACCATATTTACTCTTGAAGAGGCTTTGGCGGCTGCAAATGAGCTGGGTTATCCGGTACTTGTAAGACCATCCTATGTACTGGGCGGACAGGGTATGGAAATTGCCTACAATGACAAGGATATTGCTGAGTTTATGGAAATAATCAACAGAACTGTACAGGAGCATCCTATACTGATAGATAAATATATGATGGGTAAGGAAATAGAGGTTGATGCTATCTGCGATGGTGAAAACATACTGATTCCAGGTATAATGGAACATCTGGAAAGAGCAGGTGTCCATTCAGGTGACAGTATATCAGTTTATCCTACCCAGACTGTAAGTGAAAAAATAAAAAAGGTAATTGTGGACTATACTGAACGTCTTGCTAAGGCACTGAATGTTGTAGGACTGATAAATATACAGTATGTTGTTTACAATAATGAAGTTTATGTAATTGAGGTTAACCCAAGATCAAGCCGTACGGTACCTTATATCAGCAAGGTTACAGGAATACCTATGGTTAATCTTGCCACCAAGTGTATGATGGGAATGAAGCTGAGTGACTTTAAGTATGGAACTGGTCTATATAAAGAATCTGAGTATGTGTCTGTAAAGGTACCGGTATTCTCCTTTGAAAAGCTGCACGATGTCGATATCAGTCTTGGGCCTGAAATGAAGTCTACCGGAGAGGTTTTGGGAATTGCTGATAACTTCCCTGAAGCACTTTTCAAGGGAATAATAGCATCCGGAATCAAGCTGCCTCAGAAGGGTGATGGAATCCTGATGACGGTAAGAGATACCGATAAGCCTGAACTGATTCAGATAGCAGAAGAATTTGAAAAACTGGGCTTTACGCTGTACGCAACAGGAAAGACAGCTCATATGCTGAACCACCACGGAATAGCAACAAACTCGGTTAAAAAGCTGGATGAGGGTTCACCAAACATACTGGATCTGATTCAGTCAGGAAAGGTGGGTATGATAATTAATACTCCTACAAAGGGAAGAAAACCAGACAGAGACGGGTTCAAGATCAGAAGAAAAGCTGTTGAAATGTCAATACCCTGCTTAACTTCACTGGATACGGCTGCAGCCATTATCAAATGTCTCAGGCTGGGCAAGACTGAAGACCAATTGGGTGTATTGAATCTGAGTATATTTGAATAAAAAAGGAAAGCTCATAGATTAAAAATGGTTTCAAAGACTTTTGTTAATAGCATATGAGCTTAATTAGGGAGTGAAAGCAATGGCAAAAGTTCTAAAGGAACAGATCACAGAGCTTCAAAAGCTCTGCGATGATGTTTACAAAATGACTATAAAGTCTGATTACATTGCACAGAATGCATTGCCAGGTCAATTTATAAATGTAAGGTGTGGAGATATAGATGCTCTTCTCAGAAGGCCAATCAGTATTTGCGATGTAAACAGGGCAGAAAATACCATTGATATTGTTTTTCAGGTTAAAGGTACTGGAACTAAAAAGCTTAGCTGTAAATATACTGGTGAAGTTGACATAATGGCTCCGCTGGGGAAGCCGTTTATAATTGATAACAAGCATAAAAATATAGTTGTTGTTGGAGGCGGCATCGGAATATTCCCACTGCTGTACCTGCTTAAGTGCAGTAATGCAGAGAAAAAAACTGCTCTTCTCGGATTCAGGACAAAAGCTGCTGTGGTGCTGGAAAACCAGTTCAGGGCCGCAGCACATCATGTGGAAATAGCTACTGATGACGGCTCCTATGGTAAGCAGGCTTTTGTCACAGAACTGCTGGAACAGCACATACAAGAGCAAAAGCCGGATATAATTTATACTTGCGGCCCTGCAGTAATGATGCAGAAGGTGGCGGCTATTGCAGAAAAGAACAATATACCCTGTCAGGTTTCCATGGAACAGAGAATGGGATGCGGCATCGGAGCTTGTCTGGTATGTTCATGTAAAACCAAAAGGGGAGAAGATGACTGGAGTTATAGCCATGTATGCAAGGATGGTCCCGTATTCTGGAGTACAGAAATTAACTGGGATTAGAGATACTAAAATAACTGCTATAGTATCAAAATATTAAATCGTTGAGGCTCATTACTAAAGCGTTCATCTATTTAAACATTAAGATTATTTTAGTGTATTAGTAAATAAAGTATCAGAGCCATTATAGGATCAAAGTAAACGAAATAGTCATACTGCTATTGGTTTGAAATTGCTAAAGTGTCAAAGCTTACTTAAGCGACAAAGGCTGCTATGCGACTTGGGAGGATAATATGTCAAATAACATTGATTTAAGTATAAATATTGCAGGAATCAATTTTAGCAACCCTGTCATTATGGCATCGGGTACATACGGTTTTGGGAAGGAATACAGTGAGTACATTGATCTCAATGTTCTCGGGGGTATATCAGTTAAAGGTCTTACCCTAAAAGAGCGTAAGGGCAATCCACCTCCCAGAATAGCCGAAACCCCCGCCGGAATCCTTAACAGTGTAGGGCTTCAAAACCCCGGTGTTGAGGTTTTTATAAAACATGACCTGCCATTTCTGAGACAATATAAAACTAAAATAATTGCTAATATTTCAGGAAATACCATTGAGGAATACTGTGAAATGGCCGAGATACTTGGAGGCTCGGATATTGATGCCATAGAATTGAATGTGTCCTGCCCCAATGTAAAGGCAGGAGGAATGGCTTTTGGAACAGACCCCAGGCTTATTGAGGAAGTCACCTCCTCAGTGAAGAAATATTGTAAACAACCTTTAATTGTAAAGCTTTCTCCCAATGTAGGAGATATAAAGATTATGGCGAAGGCTGCTGAAGCTGCCGGGGCAGACTGCGTATCACTAATAAATACGCTGTTGGGTATGGCTATTGACATTCACAGAAGAAAACCAATTCTGGCAAATAACTTCGGAGGACTTTCAGGCCCGGCTGTGAAGCCCATAGCTGTTAGAATGGTGTACGAAGTAGCACATACAGTGAAAATACCCGTTATAGGTATGGGTGGCATATCCTCCGGAGACGATGCAATAGAGTTTTTACTTGCAGGTGCCAGTGCAGTTATGGTTGGTACGGCCAATTTTGTAAATCCTATGGCACCAATAGAAATTATTGAAGGAATCACCAATTACATGAAAACCTATGGATACGGCAGCTTACAGGATATAATTGGAAAACTGGAGCTAAATTAATTGAGTGCAAAATAGGGTGAGTTATACCATGACAACTGAAGGTATTCCCAAAACAGCTTGTATACTACCATATGAATTAATCTTGTATCGTTATATTATTATTAAAAGTTTGGTATAATTAAACGGAAGTTAAATAATTTTGGAGGATAAGATGGTAACCAGACTTATATTAGTAAGACATGCAGAAGCAGAAGGGAATATTAACAGGCGTTTTCATGGATGGTTTGACAGCAAAATAACAGAAAAGGGTCATAAACAGGCAAAAAAGGTAGCAGAGAGATTAGCATCAATGCCTATAGATATAATTTACTCAAGCAGTCTGACACGCACTTTGCAAACTGCACAATATATTGCTGAAGTCAAACAGCTCCCCATAATCCGTACTGATAAACTCAAAGAAATAAATGGTGGGGACTGGGAAGATATGCCCTTTGACCAGCTTCCAATACTATACCCGGAGGAGAATAAAATCTGGGAAGAGGAGCCTCATCTCCATAAAATGCCCAACGGTGAAAGCGTTACAGAGTTTTATGAGAGACTTATTTCTGAAATAAAACATATAATCAGCAATAATCTTGGGAAAAACATATGCATTGTCACCCATGGTGCAGCAATCCGTACAATGCTGTGTAAATTTTACGGATATGAGCTTGAGAAATTAAAGAATATTTACTGGCATGAGAATACTTCAGTTACCATTGTTGATTATGATAATGAGAAAGATCGGTTTGAGGTGTTGATGGAGGGTGATGTGGAACATCTTGACTTTGAATTGAGTACTATTCAGAATCAGGAATGGTGGCAGGAATTTATGGAGGAAAAGAGAAGGCAGAATAAATTGAAATAGTGGTAAGGACTTTTGATAATGTGGAGGTCATAAGATAATGGAGAAGAGCAAACTAATTAACTGGCTGTTTAGAACCGACGCTGTCAGGGTATGTCCGGAAAACAGACCTTTCTGGTACACATCCTCAAAAATAGGTCCATATTATATTAATACTCATTTTTTGTACGGCAGCGAAGAAAAGGCAAACAATTTGCTAAAAGTAATAGATGTATGCAAAGAAAATAAATTGGACTGTTCAGAAATTATATTGGAGCTTACCCGTAAGAACTTTGAAACTGATGAGATATTTCGAGGTCTAATTTCATCAATGTGTGAGTATATTAAAAATAAAATAAATATAAGCAATATAGATTATATATCAGGAGGAGAAAGAAGAGACTGGTTCTTTTCTCTTATAATTGCTGATATTCTTAATATTCCGCACATAACAATTTTTAAGGATTTATCTGCAGTTTTGTATAAGGATGGCATATCTTCTGAAATTAAGGATATTAAGCACGGAAATGTTCTTCATATAGCTGATATTATAACAGAGGCCTCCAGTTATACCAGGGCGTGGATACCGGCTATTCAGGCTTTGAATGGAAAAATGAAATTTAGTTTGGTAGTTATAGACAGACTTCAGGGTGGTGCAGAAAAGCTTAATTGTGCAGGCGTTGAATCTCATGCGCTGATGAATGTTGACAAGGCATTATTTGACGGGGCTTTGGAAGGAAAGCATATAACAACTGAACAGCATGAAATGCTTATGAATTACCTGGACAGACCCACAGAAACCATGAGGGAATTCCTTATGGAGCATCCGGAGTTTCTTGAACATTCACTGAAGGCTGATCCGAAAACTGCTGAGAGAGCTAAAATATGTATTGAGCAGAATATATATGATTTACCAGAGCAGATAATCAACCAGATTAATTCTGATTCCAGTAATGGATAAATTGTTATTCATGATTGGTAAGAGGTAATTATGAAAAGAAAAATCATTATTGCGTCAATAGTATTAACACTTGGATTTATAGCCTTTTTGTGCTATAACAAAATTGTTTATCTGGACGCATTTTTCTTTTTAAAGGGAGAGGTTACTATTGAAAAAATAGTGTGTACTGGTGATATGGATATGGATGGTATCTCTGATATGGACGATATTGTAGAGGGGGCCAGAAAAGAGGTATTAAACAGGACCATATATATTAGTACATATTATGAAGGCGGATATCCGCCAGAATGGGAAGGGGTTTGTACTGATGTAATCTGGAGAGCACTAAAGAATGCCGGCTACGATTTAAAAAGTAACATGGATAAGGATATTCAGGAGCATCCGGAGGACTACAAAAACGGCGTTAAAATCCCTGATCCCAATATTGATTTCAGACGAGTTAAAAATCAACTGGTTTTTTTTGAAAAATATGCCGAAAGCCTAACCAGAGAGGTCAAGCCTTATAACAAAAAGAACTTGTACCAATGGCAGCCCGGTGATATAGTTGTATTGAACAAAACAGATCATATAGCAATTGTTTCGGATAAAAGGCGGAAGGATGGAGTTCCGTATATTATACATAATTCAAGTACTGTGGCAGTAGAAGAGGATATTCTTTTAAAATGGAGTAAGAGCGGTAGGATAGTGGGGCATTTCAGATTCCCTAAAAGTATGCCCCGGTAGAAATTTTAAGGAAGATGGTTTTGTATATCAAACCACTTACAGTGTTCATTTCATTTTGTGGCCATGATAGTGGCTAAAGTTACACTCTGGCCTAGGAGGTTAATATGGCAGTACAGAAGACAAACGTAATGAGAATTCTTGACAGCGCACATATTCAGTACAATACATATACATATGAAAACAAGGATGGGGCTATCGATGGAGTTTCTGTGGCAAATAAAATTGGTCAGCCCGTTGAAAAGGTTTATAAAACACTTGTTACCAGAGGTGCCAGTAAGAATTATTTTATTTTTGTGATTCCTGTAAGCAAGGAATTGAATTTGAAGGCTGCAGCTAAAGCCGTTGGAGAAAAATCTGTTGAAATGATCAGAATGGATGAAATAAATAAGGTAACCGGTTATATCAGGGGAGGCTGCTCTCCCATTGGAATGAAAAAAGACTATCGGACTGTTATTGACAGTTCTTGTGAAAACATTGATACCATTATTTTCAGCGCAGGTAAAATAGGTTTTCAGGTTGAGTTAAAGCCAAAGGATCTGATTGATTTTATTAAAGCGGGAGTTGCCAGCATTACTGAATAAATTGATGGGTAACTGCATATTGACAATAATTGTTAGGAACTTTTACTTTTCTTTATATTTCAATGCAGGAGATATTTAAATTTAAGTTAAAAAAGAGCAAATAAAAGCAGATGCCTTGATTAAGGCCGAAGAGATAAAGGCAAAGAATCAACTTGAAATCGAGGCATTGATACATAAAGAAAATGTTGGCACAAACAGCAATCATAGTAATGTTAATATAACAGAAAACGATACCGAATCTTTGAATGAGAGAAGAAACAGGCTTAACGAGAGGGCTTGATTTTATTAAGAAATTCTTTCATTTAGTTACTGCCATTCGGAGTAGAGATTTATATTATATATTTTATTTCTCCGTTCTCAAACAGTCCAGTGATTTCTTTCTGAAAAAAATCTTTGATTTCAGCAATAGCTTCCTTAGGATATAAATATTTACCGTAACCGAATTGTCCGTATTTGAACTGCCTTTTTTCATTTTCCATGTCTAAGGTGGTTTGAGGAAATATTTCGGTTATTTTATTTTTTGCTTTTGTGGTATATCTGTGAGATATAACCTCAAAGGTTACAGGCCTTGAGGCTGAAATAGGATAAGCCTCACGTATAGTTAATAGCAGTTCTTTATACTCTTTTTTCCAACCGGGGTATATGAAAACAGGAGCAATAATGAAACCTGACGGATATCCGGCAGAGTAGAGCTTTGCACTTGTCTCTATTCGTTTTTTTGCCGAAGCTGTTCTGTGTTCATAGGCTTCTATAATTGACTCTGTATTCAGACTAAAGCGTATCTCAGTATGATTGTTGTGTTCAAGCTCAAGCAAATTGTCAATATCAGTATATTTTGTAACAAACCTGAAACGTGCTTTCTCCTGAGTTGCAAAGTAGGTGATGGACCGCTTAAGTGCGCCGGTGTACGGCTCAACAGGAACCGGGTCGGAGGTGGCTGAACCTTCAAAAATGGTCACTTCAGGGAGTCGTTCTGTAATATATTTATCTGTTTGCTGAAAAATTTCGTCAAGATTTACATGAACTCTTATAAAGGGCTTATCTCCCAATTGAGTATTCAGATAACAATATTCACATTGCCCAATGCAGCCGCTTACAAGGGGAAGCTGATAGTGGGCAGAAGGTTTGCAGCTCTGAAAGCTTAAGCTTTTTTTTACACCCACAACCAAAGTGGACTTACCGCTTTTATATAAAGCTTCTGGTGTATCACCCGGTATGTTATTTTTTATTTTATTAAGGGAACTTTCTATTATGGGAAGATTATCCTCCTTAAACCTGGAATAAAGCTGTTTACCAAGAGGATACTCCAATGCTCCTGTTTCAAAAATAACTCTCTGGGGTACAAACATATAAAACCTCGCACAACGATCATTTTTATATATTTTGCACCTCGTCCGGTTATTTAATACCCAAAATAATACAACAAGGCCAACAGCTGCTATTTACTGTTTTTTGTAAATTAATTCCAGCCGTCGGTATATTCCTCAGAGAAACTGTCATCTCTTGAAATCCTATACTTCCTTGATCCTGTATTTACTCTCTCTGAAAAAAGATAGGCACAAACCATAGAGGTTATTGGTATTGTAACCAAAATACCAAAACTCCCCACCAGGGACTGAAGAATTTCCACCACAATCATTTCCTTATTCATTAGCTCTAAAATTGAACTATTATATGAAACCAGCAATAATACTACGGAAAGAGAACTTCCAATATAAGCAAGGATAAGTGTATTTGCCATAGTACCCATAATGTCTCTGCCAATGGATATTCCAGACTTTATAATCAGACTGAAGGGTGTATATTCAAGCTTGTCCTTCAGCTCAGCCAGGGATGCAGCTATGGACATGGATACATCCATTATGGCACCAATTGCGCCTATAAGTATGGCCGCAAATATGATTGCTTTCAGATCGATGGGATTTGTAGGATTAACCCTTACAACATAAAGGGATTCTTCATTAACCAGACCGGTAAGCTTCAGGACCCTGTCCATAATAAGGGTAAGAAAACCCGACACAAGGATTCCTGCAAGACAGCCAATACCGGCGGAAAGACTTTTCTTGTTTGCACCGTATATAATGAGAAAAGACATGGTAATAATAAAACAGCAAGTTATTATTGACCAGAAATATATATTATATCCCTGAAGAACAGCAGGAATAAATACCGCGAAAATTGCAGCACATGTAAAAATAAGGGATACGATGGTATTAAAGCCTTTAAAACCTCCAAGCAAAACCAGAAGTACCAGAAAAGCAATTCCCATGATAATAAGAGCATCAGTTCTCAGGTATTCCCCTAAAACCCATTCATCATCAGAATTCTCATTATCCAGCTGGTAAAGGATTATTTTGTCGCCAGGTTCCACTTCCTTTAGGGCTGCACCAGTGAAAGGGTCCACTGTCTGAAGGGCGGATACTTCCGTACCTTTATTCACTCCCGACAATATTTCTGCAGTAAAGTAAATATTCTTACCGGTTTCAGGAGTTTCACCACCCAAATCATATTCAACGGTTTCTATATTAACAACTTTTTTCACCTGAGCTTTTTCAGCGTTAACACCTTCTGCACCGCTTAAAATATCCAGGTTTTTCGTAGTAATTCTGTTACCTGCTATCAGCAAAATTACCGATAAAAAAATAGTTGACAGATAGACTAAAGATCTTTTGTTGAATAATGTTTTTATTTTAACTGACATATTTCCTCCGATTACAGAATACTCCACAGCACTACTTAATAATAGCACATGAATATTAGCGCTACAATAAAAACGGAGGAAATATAATCAAATCTGGTAATCATAATATTCTGTATTACGTAATTCAGAAGGACTTAATCCATAGAATTTTTTAAACTGCTTCATAAAATAATTTATATCACGATAGCCAATCTGATAACCTACTTCATAGGTTTTTAAATTTGTGCTTTTAATAAGATATTCCGCACGTGTCAGCTTAACCATAGTTACATAATCATTAAAATGAATACCAGTTTTAACAGGGAATGAATTGCTTAAATATGTATTGTTAATAAAAAATTTTTCGGCCACTACTTTCAGTTTCAAATCCTTTTCAGGATTGTTTAATATATAATCACAGATATTACGAATATTTTCATCCTGTGTATCGGGCTGTAATTTTGAAATAAATCGTATTAAATAATCTATTTTTCTAAGGTAGAATTCTTTATAGGTATCAGTTTTGCCCTCATGTAAAAAATCTACTTCTTCAAAATAATTGATACTAATAAAATTACTAAGCCACTTGTATTCTTCAAAAACAGCTTTTATTAGATTGTGGTACAGTTTTTTTATGATAATATCGGCTTTAATTATGTTATCTGACAGGGCAAGGTACAGATTATCAATTGTATTGCTGAACAATTGAACTGCAGAAAAATCCTTATTTTTAATATATTTAATAATATTCTTTTCTTCAGCATTAGGGTATAGCAAGTCATTGTTATTAGAATCCAGGCCGGAGTATAATCTATAGTCCTCCTCCTTTTCCTTTAAAAAACTGCCCGCTCTTCGCAGAACCTGCAACAGGCTTTCTTCAGAGGCAGGTTTTAGAAGGTAATCAAAGGCACCAAGTATAATCCCCTGTCTGGCATAACTAAAATCGCTGTATTCACTGATAATAACCACGCAGGAGCATAGATTTTCATTTTTAATTTCTCTTAATAATTGAAGTCCGTCTACAATAGGCATTCTAATGTCGGTCAGGACCAGATCAAATTTACTTTTTTTCAGTAAATCGATAGCCTGACTGCCATTATTGGCTTTTCCGGCAATTTCGAAGCCGGATATGTCACCCCAAACTTTAAGGCGCTCTATTTCCATAATAAAAATATCCCAGTCGTCAACAATCAATACTTTATACATATTAACCCCCATCTACGCAAAAGGCGTATTCAAAAAATAATAAAAAGCTTTTAAATGTATAAACCACTTCTGAGACTTTGACACATCAGTAGTTTTGACCCAATTCTGCTATTTTAAGATATTCTCCTGACTGATGGTAAAGTATACACAGGCGCCCTTTCCGACTTCACCTGTGATCCAGACTCTGCCTCCGAACTTCTCAATAATTTTTTTTACAATTGCCAGCCCCACTCCGCTGCCTTCAAAATCATTTATAGAATGCATACGCTGGAACATGCCGAAAAGATTCTCTGAAAACTTCATGTCAAATCCAACGCCGTTATCCTTTATGTAAAAACAGTTTTCATTATTTTCGAAGAGATAACCTACCGTAATCACTCCAGTGTCTACATCTCTTGTGAATTTTAAGGAATTTGAAATTATATTTGTTAATACCTGCCGCATTAATACTTTATCAGCTAAGATGAGTGGGATGTTGTCTTCAATCTTTAAAACAATATGCTTATTATTATGTCTATTATCTGAATACCCCACCACAAGCTCATCAAAAACATTTTTAACCATTTCCTTCAGATCCAATGCTTCCAGTATAGGATCAAAATCAGTAAATCTGGTATATTCCAGAAGCTTGTTAATTAAGGTTAAAGTATCACTGCATATATTCCTGATGTTCTGAATAAGCTCAATACCTTCTTTGTCTACTGTATCCTTGTAATCTTCAATGAAAATTCTGGCATAACCATCAATAGCCCGGACAGGAGCCTTTATTTCATGTGAAATTGTATAATTGAAAGCAAGCAGCTCATTATTTGTTATTTGGAGTTTGCTTGCCATTTCCTGAAAATCTGAATTATTTTGTTTTTTTGAATCTGCTGCATTGTTATTTATAGCAATCACTCCAAACAGTTACTTTTTACTATTACAATATATTACATACTATAAATATATGTATAGTATACAATTTTTTACTAACATTTGTCAATTAAAAACATACTATAAATATTTGTTTAATATGATGGATATTTTGGTGCAAAAAGCAATTAAGAAATTACATAAATAATAGCCACTTAATTTCTAAATATAGTCTTGTTGTAAGTTAGAAAATATATATCTATAATTTATAATTGATAAATTGGCTGACCTTGGCATAGCGGGGTTGCGGGAACTTGTTTCATAAACATTTTGTGGGCTGCTTACCGGCTCATGGAGGTTAATATGATGCAAAAAATAAAAGTATTAATTATTGAAGAGTTTAAATATATAGCTGATTTGAATGTTCTTGAGCTAAAAAGAGGCGGATTTGAGGTGGAAAGTCTGTATGTAAGCAGTGAAGATGCCATGCGACAGGCTTTAAAGCAGAATAGTTTTGATATTATCCTTTCAGATAATTCAACTCCTCATTTTAATGCAATTCAGGCTTTGTTTACCCGGAATGAACTGGCTCCCAAAACGCCCTTTATTATAGTTTCGGAAGATGTATCTCCCGAAATCATAAAGTTTGCTATGAAAAACAACTGCTGTGCATATTTGCTTAAGGAGAACCTTCATCAGCTGGCCATCCTTGTAAAAAATATAGTTAACCGTAAAATTTAATTAATTAAAAATCGAATTTATTAATTTATTTATTTGTTCCTTATAATCAATAATCTCTCTGATTAATAATTGATATGAATAAACAGGTTATTTAAATTAAAAATGTTTAGCAATGAATCTCTAAATTTAGTCTAACCATAATCAAAATATACTCCATTGTAAAGGAAAATACATAATAGTAAAATAAACATATAGGAATAGTATACTTTGCTTGATGAAATAGTGGTAAATTAAAAATCAAACTTATTCACTAATATTAGAGGTATTTTTAACAGCAAAGTAAGGTAACATTTGAAAGGCCAGAATAATAAGATTGTTGATTCTGCCTTATAATTAAAATTTATTAAAAAGGAGAGTAAGAGTAATTATGGCCAGATTATTTACTTCAGAATCAGTAACGGAAGGACATCCGGATAAAATATGCGACCAGATTTCAGATGCAATACTGGATGCATTAATAGAGCAGGACCCATATTCAAGAGTAGCTGCCGAAACAACAGTTGCAACAGGGTTGGCTCTGGTAGTAGGGGAAATATCAACTAATGCATATGTTGATATACCTAAAATAGTTAGAAACACAATCAGAGAAATAGGTTATACAAAAAATGCAGATGGCTTTGAAGCTGATTCAATTGCGGTGTTGACATCAATTGATGAACAGTCAGCGGATATTGCACTGGGTGTAGACAAAGCTTATGAAACAAAAATCAGTGATTCAAATGAAGACTTTGGTACTGGTGCGGGAGATCAGGGTATGATGTTCGGGTATGCTACCAATGAAACACCAGAATATCTGCCAATAACAATCTCATATGCTCACCGTCTGGCCAGGAGACTGACAGAGGTGAGAAAGAACGGCACTCTTGAGTATTTAAGGCCAGACGGAAAATCACAGGTAACTGTAGAATTTGACGACAATGGCAATGCTAAAAGAATAGATGCAGTTGTTATTTCAGCACAGCATAGTGATGAGGTAACACTACAGCAAATTAGGGAAGATATTATCAAATATGTAATAAAGGAAGTAATACCTGCTGATTTACTTGATAATCAAACCAAGTATTTTGTCAATCCCACTGGAAGGTTTGTTATTGGAGGACCTCAGGGTGATGCAGGTCTCACAGGAAGAAAAATAATCGTTGATACATATGGTGGTGTTGGAAGACATGGCGGAGGAGCCTTTTCTGGAAAGGACCCCACAAAGGTTGACAGATCGGGAGCCTATGCTGCCAGATGGGTGGCAAAAAATCTTGTAGCTGCCGGCGTTGCTGATAAACTGGAAATCGAGGTTGCATACGCAATAGGAGTAGCCAGACCTGTCTCTATTTCAGTTGACACCTTCGGCACAGGTAAGCTGTCAGATGAGAAAATCGTAGATATAATCGGTAAGGAATTTGATTTACGGCCGGCAGCCATTATTGAGGCTTTGAACTTAAGAAGACCTATTTACAAGCAGACAGCAGCATACGGCCACTTTGGAAGGACCGATATAGATCTTCCCTGGGAAAGACTGGACAAAGTAGAAGCCATTAGAAAGTACTTGTAAATATTCTGATAAATAAAATACATATCCGTAAGATAGCATGGGTAAAGTTATTATGGGAAATGTACATATCAGTATTTGTTTAATAGATTAGCAGCATCTGCGGCATATGAACATACATATTAAAAAAATACAGGTTATATATTTTCTAAGACAATATATCTGATTAGAAAAACTAAAGGATAATTTCAGTAATATACTGCGATTATCCTTTGTTTTATTTTTAGGTAAAAACTAATTTATCTCAGCTTATTAACTGCAAAACGGCATTTATAATAATTATTTACGCTGATACGCGTAGAAGGGAGAAAATATGAAAAACAAAAAATTAAGTATATTGACTGCAGTTCTAATTACAGTAAGCCTGATAATAGGTGGATTAACAGGCTGCGGCAGCAATACCGGTAATGATTCAGGGGCTGCGGCATCAAACCAGCAAGCAAGTACAGCAGATGGAGAAACAAAAGGCAATTCAGCAAATACAGAAGTATTTAAAATCAATATTGCTGTGGATTCAGGTACTTTTGCATACCCTTTCTGGGTTGCAAACAATAAAGGACTTCTTAAAAAATATAATATCGAAGCAAACATTCAAACTTACGCCTATGGAATTGACACCATAAATGCTGTTCAACTTGATCAGGCCGATATAGGTGAAGCTATGGATTTTGCTGCAGTAAGCCGTCTGGGCGGAGCAAGTGAGCTGCAATTTATTTCATTTATTGCCGGTAACAAATTAAGCTCATCAAAGTTATATGTTCTCAAAGACGATATTCAAAAGATTGAAGATCTGGCCGGAAAATCAGTAGTGGTCCAAAAAGGAACAGTAAACGAATATGTTTGGGCACAGACCTATGCTAAATTCGGCATTGATCCAAAATCGGTAAATCCTCTTTATATCAGCAGTACAGCTGAAGGACTGGCTCTTGTTAAGTCAGGAGATGCCGATGCAATCTGGGCAGGTGGAGAAATCAGCGATCAGGTTGAAGAACTGGGAGGAAGAAGTCTTGGTGATTATAATTTGATTGGGTTTGCTCCCCAGGGATTCCTGATGTTAAAAAAAGGATATATTGAGCAAAACAGTGAAGGAATTCAACGTCTATTAAAGGCATTAAAGGAAGCAGTTGATATAATTAACGCCGACCCGAAAGAAGCTGCCAGAATAGTCAAAGACAATTTTAAAATACCTGAGGAGAACATAGCTAAGGTATTGGGGGATACCATTTTTGATATCAGATTCAGCCAGCAGGATGTGGAGCAGCTGGATAGTGTTACAAAATGGTCAATTCAAAATAAGTTAATTAAATATGAATTCAATGTCAGGGATTATATATATCTGGAGCCTCTAAAGGCAGTCTTCCCCGACACCATTACCTACAAAGAACAGGCTGACGGTATTTAAGCTAATAATAAGCAAATTGTTATTTTTAGTAGTTGGTTATACCAAAAGCAGTTGGTAATATACAGAAAGGGTGACAGCAGATGAGTTTAAGAGATGGCATATGCATTAAAATAGATAATCTCTCAAAGAACTATTCAAAGGATTTCAGTAATAAAAAATCAGACCGTAATGTCATCAAAGGAATCAATCTGGAAATAAAAAGTGGAGAATTTCATATTATACTGGGTCCCAGCGGATGTGGAAAATCAACCCTCCTAAACATTATTGCCGGGTTTATCCCTAAAACGGAAGGCAGTGTTACTTTGAATGGTGTTGAGATAAAAAAGCCTGGAAGGGATAGAGGAGTGGTATTCCAAAATGCCGATTCAGCAATATTTCCATGGCTTACTGTTATAGAGAATGTAGAATACGGTCTGAGAATGAAGGGAGTCAAATCAAAGGAGCGCAGAGAAATAGCATCGAAATATATCAGACTGGTTGGTCTAGAAAATCATGAAAGCAAATACCCAGGAGAGCTTTCTGGTGGAATGAAGCAGAGAGTGCAAATGGCAAGAAGCTTAGCAAATGACTCGGAAATCTTAATCATGGATGAGCCCTTTGGGGCTTTGGATGCTCATACAAGAAGGATAATGCAGATTGAGCTTGTGAAGATCTGGCAGAAAACCGGAAAAACAATCATATTTGTAACCCATGACATAACTGAAGCCATTCTCTTAGGTCAGAGAATAAGTATTATGTCAAAATCCCCCGATGCGACCATTTATAAAGTCTATGAAAATAACTTACCCTATCATAGAAATGTAACATCTTCAGAATTTACAGAGCTGTTCAGGCAGATACAGGGGCATTTTGATTTCGGTGAAAATATTTAGTGCTAAAATAATTTACTCATAATATTACAGTTTCAAAGGTTTTTCTCAAAAAGTTTTAATGACTCAGGATATTAAGTTCCCAAAACAAAAATTATAACCAAATCAATGTACGCACATTATTAATACACAGAATAAAAAAGAAAGGAGAAGTGATAAATAATGGAAATAGCAGAAAATAATATTTCACAAAATGAAAAAATTAATTATTCTGCTGAACAGAAGCTTTCTGAAGGCAGTCTTCCAGCCAGAAAAGAACCTGGTGTTTTATATGGAATCTGGAACAGTTTACGGGGAGCAATATGGTTTTCAGCAGAAAAAGGAATTCTCACATGGATAATTCTGTTCAGTATTTGGGGTACGGCTTCACTGGCATATACTGTGGATTTTTTACCCAGTCCATATGAAACAATAATGGGAGCAAAAGAAATAATACTTGATGGAACATTAATTAAGTTTATTTTAATAAGCTCCAAAAGAGTGTTGTCAGGATGGGGCCTGGGAATTCTATTTGCAATACCGGTTGGATTGCTTATTGGGCGTATTGAACTTTTACGCAGGATTTTTGAACCATTTATTGATTTTCTGAGATTTATTCCGGCAATAGGCTTTTTAACATTATTTCTTATGTGGTTTGGTGCAGGAGAGGAATCCAAGATAATACTTATTTTTTATGCTTCAGTGTTTGTCATTTTAATCAATACTATTGTAGGTGTTCTCAGTATTGACAAGAATCGGTTGCAGGCAGCCAGATCACTTGGGGCTTCAGAATTTCAAATATTATATTCGGTTTTGATTCCATCAGCAATTCCATACATATTTACCGGTATCAGGCTTGGACTGGGTGGAGCATTTATTTCAATTGTTGCAGCTGAAATGCTTGCAGCCAAAGAGGGCATAGGGTTTTTAATATATACCTCAAGACTGTATTTCAGAACCGACTGGATATTTGTAGGATTGCTCACCCTGGGCCTGATGGGGTATATATCTGACCGGCTCATAAGATTGTTTGGCAAAACTGTACTGGGCAGATATGGTATTAATGATACAAAGAAATTTGATTGACATAAAGAAATAATTATATTAATTAATTTAACTAATTTTATATGTCATTTAAATAATTGTTAAATAACAGCAATATAAATTTCATCAATATGAATGGAAGTTAAAGTTATATAAACCAATTAAAATCAGAAGAGATTTGCCTTATTTTTATTAATAAAATAAATATTTTATGTAAAGGAGTAGTTGATAATGAGTATTAAAGACAAATTGTATGAGGAAGTAAGGTTAAAAAATGAAGTAATAGTGGAAGGAATACAAATAACCGATGAGGTGAATGAACTGCTGAGAAATTTGGATCTGGGAGGAAAATATCAGGAAGAAGTCCATGGAATGTTTGAATATGACAAGGAACCTCATGCAGGAATAGCTCATCCAGTGGGTTTCAGATCTCCAAGCGGATTTTTATTCCCTTTCAATTCCTACAGAAAATCTAAATTTTCCATCGGCTATGATAAGGGCTCATATATTCTCACAGAAAATGGTCATAAGGTTTTTGAGATTGACTTTTTGGAGAGGCCTGAGTACTACCGGCATACAACCAGTGACGGAGTTCCAATGAAGAATATAGCAGTATACAATCATGAAGGGGTTGTCTTTGTTACATACAGCAATGAATGCCATTTAAAGGAAAAAGGGCTGGATTGCCTGTATTGCAATATAAATGCAACAAAGAATACCTATGCTGATGTGGAGGGTATCAAATGGAAATATCCCAAACAGATAGCTGAAACGGTTAAGCTGGCATATGAGGAGCCCGGAAGACATCATGTTACCTTAACAGGAGGCTTTATACCAGAGCATAGGGAAATGGATTATTATTTTGATGTTGCTGAGGCCATTCAGGAAGAAACCGGATTGTTTGACTTCAATGGAACAGCTGTTATAGGAGCACCAGAGGATCATAGTATTATTGACCGATATAAGGAGGCAGGTTACCGTACACTGGCTATAAATATTGAATTGTGGGATAAGAACATTTTTAAAGCTATTTGTCCGGGTAAGGAACAGCTGAGTGGTGGCTGGGAAAATTGGAAGTCATCTCTTGAACATGCAGCAAAGGTTTTTGGTCATGGAAGAGTACGCTCCAATATTGTTGCAGGCCTGGAGCCGAAGCGTTCAACACTGGAGGGAGTAGAATATCTGGCTTCCAAAGGGATTGTCTGCTTTGCAGGTGCCTGGTGCCCAAATCCGGGGTCTGAGCTGGAGAATCATAGAAGCCCTGAACCAGAATGGCACTGGGATCTAACATTAAAAATAGCAGAAATATTCCGTAAAAATGGTTTTACCTTTGATCAGCTGTATGATTGCAGTGCATCAGCAAATACTTGCATTCACGATATTTATAGAATTGAGCAGGGACTTGTACCAGTTTTGAAGCAGGCCATATAAGTTATCAATTATAAAGTGCTATATATGTCATAATAATGTTTGTCATAATAATATTGTCATAATAATATCTGTCATAAACATCTGCCATAAAATATCTGCTATAAAGTATCTGTCATATGATGGCTGTCACATAGAAAGTTATTGGGTTTTCTGAAAAAAGAGCAGGTACCTGGAACCCATCCTGGCTATAAAATCAATAATTTCCAGTAATTTATCAAATGACTTTTATTATAAAATGACGTAATTTAAACGTCATTTTTTTATCAAAATATACTCCGATAATAATCTAAATATACTCTATTGCTGGAATAAATGTATGATATTACAATTAATGTAATAAATATGCAGAATAATACATAGTAAATATATATGAAAAATAATATTCAGACTGATATTTTATTGGCAAGACTGTAAAGTCGTATTTGATTAGCTGACAGGCTGATACACTCTATAAATATTATTCAACTAACAGAAACAGCAAATAGAAGAAAGGAGATAATACCATGCCAATTAATAAAGACGAAATAAAAGCATATCTGAAAGACAGTAAAACCTTGTCACTGGCAACAGTTAATGAGGCAGGAGAACCAGATATAAGGACTCTCGGAGGGTACGGTGTAGCAGATTTTGATGTTTACTTCGCAACAGCCAAAGAAAGCAATAAAGTAAAACAATTAAGGAATAAAAATGAGGTGGCTGTTTTATTTCAGCATGAGAATCAAGCAATACCGGAGTTTGTAAATGTAACTATATACGGAAAAGCTGTTCTTACTGAAGGTGAAGAATTTAATGTAGGCAAACAGGTTATACTGGCCCGAAGACCCCATCTGTCGGCAGCAATAGAAAATCATTATATTTACAGAGTAAAGCCAGAAAGAATAAAGGTTTTGGATTTCAGAGCCTCTACTCCCAGTGACAGAGTTTATAACATTATTTTATAGCACCTAACCATGTAAGCCATTTTGGAGGACTTCAGATAATGAAAAAAATAAAAGATATTCTACTTAGTTTAATCATACCTGCTGCAGTTATCATAGTATGGAGTATTGCTACGGCAAAAGGATTTGCACCTGAAGCCATATTGCCGAGCATAAAGAATGTTTTGAAAGCATTTTATGAAAATCTGGCTTCGGGACAGCTTGCTCAGGACTTGGGAATAAGTCTTATGAGAGTTGTAAAAGGATATTTCTTTGCAGTACTTCTGGGGGTAACCCTTGGTACCCTAATGGGTATGTCAGATAATATAAATCATATATTCTCTCTGACACTTAATGCAATACGCCAGATTCCAATGATGGCATGGATTCCATTGATTATACTTTGGTTTGGCATAGATGAACTGTCAAAGGTAGTAGTAATAATACTCGGTGCATTCTTTCCTATAATGGTTAATACTTTCAGCGGTATCAGAAGCACACCTCCCGGTTATATTGAAGTGGCGAAATTATATAAATTAAGCAAATGGAATACTTTCAGGAGGGTTTATTTACCTTCAGCTATCCCACAAATATTTGTTGGGTTGAAACTGGGACTGGGAATATCATGGATGGCAGTTGTTGCTGCAGAGCTGATAGCTTCCACCGAGGGAATAGGTTTTAGAATCAGTGATGCCAGAAGTATTATGAAGCCTGATATTGTCATAATGGGTATGATAGTAATCGGTATTGTGGGAATATTGATGGATAAAATACTAACATTTATCTCCAGAAAGTCTACTCCATGGATAGGGAGCAAGAAATAATACACTATTGAAAGGTGATGGACAATATGGCTGAACAGATTCTTAAAATAAAAGATTTGTATAAATCCTTTCAGGTGGGAAAAGAGGAAATTCCAGTTCTGAGAAATATTAATCTTGAAATCCGGAAGGGTGAATTTGTAACAATTGTTGGACACAGCGGATGCGGAAAAAGTACATTACTAAAAATTATTGCAGGCCTTGTTGAATATAAGCTGGGAGAGGTATCCTACTCAGGTCATAAAATATCTGAGCCTGGTACCGACCGGGGAATGGTATTTCAGGAGCATAGACTGCTTCCCTGGCTGACCATATATGAAAATATTGGCTTTGGTCTTTACAATTTATCCAGGGAAGAAAAACAGGCATCAATTGCAAAATATATTGAATTAGTCCGGCTGGAGGGCTTTGAAAAAGCTTATCCCAACCAGCTTTCAGGGGGTATGGCTCAAAGAGCGGCAATTGCAAGAGGTTTGGCCAGCAATCCGGAAATACTGCTGTTGGATGAGCCCTTCGGAGCACTGGATGCACTGACCAGAATTCAAATGCAGAAAGAAATTCTTAGAATCTGGAAAGAGGAAAAAACCACCATGATTATGGTTACCCATGATATTGATGAAGCAATTTATCTGGGACAAAAGGTGGTGGTGATGTCTGCCAGACCTGGTGAAATTAAAGAAATCATTGATGTTAACACAGCCTCGGCTAAAGACAGGGGAAGTACTGAATTTGCCCGAATTAAGAAAAAAATATACAACCATTTCTTTGAGGATGAAAACATGGAAATTGAATATGTAATTTAAACTCAGAAATATTTTATTAAACTGCATTATACTTCAATTTCCTAATAATCAAAAGATATATATTTCTAATTATATTATTGTATTTACATAAGACATAAATGTATTCCACATAAACAAAATCTCATATTATATTTCGCTGCAAGTCAGCAGAATGGAGATTATTATGAAAAAGAGAATCTTAAAAATTTTACTGTTTTTATTAGTATCTGTATTGCTGTTTACAGCTTGCGGCAGCAATTCAAATTTAACAGCATCAAAAAGCATTAATGACCGACAAGGCGTCACAACAGAAAATCAGGCAGTTGAAAAAAACACATCACAAAATAATATCTCTGGAGCAAATTCAAATACTGAGAAGAAAACCGTCACCCTGGCTCTTGCACAGGAATCAAATGAACTTTCAGGTATTTGGCGTCTTGCAGACAAGAAAAAATATATTGAGGAAGAACTGGGCAAAGTAGGTTACCAGCTGGAGGTTCTGGGATTTGCAGCTGCAGGTCCTGCCGTTAACGAAGCTTTTGTATCGGGAAAGATTGACCTGGCTTATTACGGGAATCTTCCCCCAGTGGTATTAAAGTCAAAAGGTATTGATGTATCTATAGTATCAATTGGAGATTCACAGGTAAATTTTTCAGTTATTGTACCTGCACATTCTGACATCAAGACCATTAAGGATTTGGAAGGCAAAAAAGTAATAGTTGGGCGAGGAACAATTTTAGATGAATATTGGGGTAATCTTGTAAAAACATACGGGATTGATGTGAGTAAGGTTAAGATAATCAATGATGTGGCAAATGCCAATTCAACCTTTGTAAGCGGAAATGCAGATGCTTATGTGATAGTTGATTCTGCGGCACATCTGATAAATAAGCAGTTTCCGATTAAATTTATAGAGTCCACAGCTACAAGCCATCCGGAATTTGCAAGTCAGATAGTTTTGGCTGCAGCAGGCAGATTTGCCAAAGAGCATCCAGAGGTAATTACAGCAATGCTGAAGGCATATATACGTGCCTATGATTACGCAGTGGAGAACAGAGAAGAGGCTGTTCAGACTTTTGCATCAAATAGTACCCCAATAGATATTGTTGAGAAGATATATTCAAAAGAATCCAATTTTTCAAATTTAGATGGAGATATAGAAGAGGCCGATAAGGCAAGATTGATTAAATTAAACCAGTTCCTTCTGGAACACAATTACATAGAAAAAAGTGCAGACATTAATACGCTGATTGATTCAAGTTTTTTTGAACAGGCAAAAAAGGAATTGGGCAAATAACTAGATACAAATAACTGGATATCAAAAGGATGGTATAAATGAGTAAAAAAATTAAGCATATAGCAATTTATGGAAAAGGTGGAATAGGAAAATCCACAACAACATCAAATATAAGTGCAGCCCTGGCAGAAGCAGGCTACAGAGTCATTCAGATTGGATGCGATCCTAAAAGTGACTCAACAAATACTCTAAGAGGCGGAAATTATCTGCCAACAGTCCTTGACAGCCTGCGAGACAGCAGCAATGTGAAAATTGAGGATATATCGGTGGTAGGCTTTAAAGGTGTTCTTTGTATTGAAGCCGGAGGACCTGTACCTGGTGTGGGTTGTGCAGGAAGAGGAATAAATGCTGCCATCACTCTGCTGCAGGAATTGGATCTTTTTGAAAAATTCAAGCCCGATGTGGTTCTGTATGACGTATTGGGGGATGTGGTATGTGGTGGTTTTGCAGTTCCTATCCGGGAGGGTATAACAGACAAGGTATATGTTGTGAGTTCCTCTGATTTTATGGCAATATACGCAGCAAACAACCTTTTCAAGGCAATCAGCAAGTATGCACCTACGGGAGGAGCTCAGTTGGGAGGTATTATTGCCAACAGTGTACTGGCTCCCTATGCTAAACCGTTAATAAATGACTTTGCAGAAAAAACAGGCACTAAGGTAGTTCAATATGTCCCCAGGTCATCAATAGTTGCCCAAAGTGAACTGCATGGAAAGACTGTTATTGAGGCCAATCCGGGTTCAGAACAGGCAGATGTTTACAGAGCTCTTGCAAAATACATAATTGAAGATGCTGAAGCATCGGTACCCAATCCCTTAAGTGTTACAGAGCTTCGGGACTGGGCAAAGGATTGGGGAGACAGGATTCTGAAAATTGAGGCTGAAGCGGCGGCCGACCTTAATGCCAATATTTAATTATCAGGGACAAAAATTATTTTGTGATGGCCGCAATAAGGCTAATGGAGGCGAATATGGCTGTTTTAAAAGGAAAGACACCAATAATCAGAGAAAAAAGAATATCTGCAATAGGAGCATATTACGGAACTGTAGATGCAATACTAAGAGAGTTTTATGACGGTAACCTGAAACAGCGTATCAGGACATTTTCTCAGGACAAAAATTCAGATATTTTCTATGCTTTGCAGGCAATTAACACTATTAAAAATGTTGGAATTATCATACATGGGCCAAGGGGCTGTGGAATAATACAAAACCATTTCAACAAAATGAATTCCAAAGTAACTCGGTGGGCAGTGACCAATATTGATGAGGAAGATTCAATTCTTGGAAGTGATATCAAGTTAAGAAGAACCGTTAATAGTATCTTCAGAGAAAATCATCCAGATATCATTTTTGTACTTACAACGGCTGTTGTTGCCATAAACAATGATGATGTAGCCTCAGTTACACAAGATTTAACAGATGAACTGGGTATTCCGGTTGTACCAATATATACAGACGGGTTCAAATCCAAATTAGGCATAACAGGTTATGATACAGCAATTCATTCTATTATTAAATACCTGCTGCCACTCAAAGCAGAAAAAGCAAATTTTATAAATTTGATATCTTTAAGTGAAAACAAGGAAAGCCTTAATGAATTGAACAGGCTGCTGAAAGCGCTGGATATTGAAGTAAACATAATACCTAGATTTTCTAGCTATAAGGATATTGCAAAGGCAGGCAGTGCAGCCTTTAACCTGGTTGCAAAAAGAGGTGAGGGTGATTATTTTGCAAAGGTACTAAAGGATATATATGATATTCCTGAAATTGAAGTAAATTCACCTGTTGGAGTAAAAGCCACCAATAAGTGGATATCTGAAATTGGAAGGAAGCTGGGGAAGGAGCAGCTTGCGAAGGAATTAATGGAAAGTGAAAATCAATCTGTTACAAATACCATTGAAAAGTATAAACTTAACAGGACAAAGGTATTCTTAAGCTGTGAGCCTGAGTATACCAATGCGGTTATTGATTTGCTTGAGGATCTGAATGCCGAGGTTATTGGTATTAAGGTACCATATCTTGATATTACCCTGATTAATCAGATGGAGAGACTATACAGGAAGAATCCGGAACTGTACCTGCTTATTGGAGAGGGCCAGCCTTACGAACAGGTAAATATTATTAAAAAAATCGGGGCTGAAATATATATAGGAGATGATTTGGCTGCCAATTCAATTTCACTTGAGGGTATACCAGTGCTAAACACTCAGAATATCAATATTTTAGGATACAGGGGTAGTATAGATTTCGCTGAAAAATTATATAAACTGGTAAAGTATAACCACTTTTCAGCTAATTTCAAAGGATCTCCATTAGTCCCTGTTTATCAATCAGGTTGGCTCAAAAAGAATCCAAACTGGTATATAAAGCAGGAGGTGAAATAATGGCAGATTACATTGAATTTAACAGGAATGGCTGCCTGCTGCAAGGTGCTGTAAGTATTCTGAAATCAATTAAAGGTGTGGTTCCTATTGTTCATTCTACAGCAGGATGTGCAGTACAGGAAAATTTTATTTCAAATGCAGGCAGTGGAAATGCTGACAATTATAAAATTGCATGTACCAATGTCATTGAAAAGCAAGTAATCTTTGGCGGATCTTCAAGACTGAGAGAACAGATTAAAAATACAGTCAAGGTTCTGGAGGGTGAGCTGTATGTTGTTGTAAGCGGCTGTGCTACAGAAATTGTGGGAGATGATATTGGAGCTATGACAAAGGAGGCAGCCGAACAGGGTTATCCGGTTATAAACATAAGTACTCCCGGCTTTAAAGGCAATAGCTTCGATGCATACACAAAGGTTGCAAAAGGTATAATAGAAGGTTTATCCAAAATTGAAACAGAAGCTCCTACTGATACTGATTTAATAAATGTATTCGGCATTTCCCCAAATCTTGACCCTTATTGGGAAGGAAACCTTGAGGAAATACATTTGCTCCTGGAAGCTGCGGGTTTCAGGACAAATCCACTGTTCGGATACCGAAGCTCTGTAGATAACTGGAAGCAGGTAAGAAATGCCGGATTAAATTTGGTATTTACTGTATGGGGACTTGAAATAGCCAGCTATCTTAAAGAAAAATATGGGACTCCATATGTATACATAGAAGAAGCAAATCTCGGAGTAGAAGGTATAGAGGAAATTCTGGAAAAGCTGGCTTCAGTTTATGAAAGTAGAAGGGAGATAATTGACCAGCTTAAGCAGCAGAACAGAGAAAAATATATCTATTATCTTTCTAAACTGGCTCCCTATTATTATGGACATAACATTCAGAAGGAAGTTGTATTGGTAGGGCCATTACATATTGCATATCCAGTGGCCAGATTTCTTGAAAAAAGCTTTGGTCAAATAGTCAGATCAATAATTATTACAGATAAAGCGGCAGTGTTGGATAAAGAGCGCATTCCAAAGGAGTTCAAAAGCAGCGTTGAAGTTATTTTTTCAGAGAATGGCAGGACAATAGAAGATAAAATCAGGGAACTCTCCCCCGAAATAGTTCTGGGAAGCCATTTGGAAGCAAATATTGCCAGGGAGCTGGATATCCCGTTAATGTATATTTCACTCCCCACAGAAGGAAGCGTTATTCTGAATAAAAGCCTTTTGGGGGTAGATGGAAGTCTTGCCTTCCTTGAAGAGTACAGCAATGCATTTATAGTTGGCAAATAGAAAATTACAACTAAATACTAGTTACTATACTACAGATTTTGTGTAAGGAGGTCAATCATGGGTTTTCCAAGTATCTATCCAACAGGAACAACAATCTACAACAAAGACAAAACATTCAACGGATATACTATTTTTCCAACCAGGGACGGAGCTCTGCTCATAGATATGAATGGTAGGGAGTTAAAACTTTGGAAAGGGCTTCAGGGCTTTCCAAATAAGTTATTACCGGGAGGTCAGGTTTTTGGCTCCTCGGGCACCAGAAATCCAAAGTACGGAATGCAGGATCAGGTAGATTTATTACAAGTAGATTGGGATGGAAATGTAGTTTGGAAGTTTGACAGATTAGAGTACATTGAGGACCCCGGAGAGAAACCCATGTGGATGGCCAGACAGCATCACGATTTTCAAAGAGAGGGTTCATCTGTGGGGTATTATGCACCTGGAAGCCTACCGCTGACTGATAGAGGAAACACACTAATCCTTGTCCATGAAAATCTACATAATCCCAAAATCTCCGATAAGCTTTTGCTTGATGACAAGATCATTGAAGTTAACTGGGAGGGTGAAATACTGTGGCAGTGGAAGGCCAGTGATCACTTTGATGAATTGGGGTTTGACGAAGCTGCTAAAAACATTTTGGCAAGGGACCCCAATATGCGTCCGGCCGGTGGAGGAATGGGAGACTGGCTTCATATAAATTCGGTCTCCACTCTTGGAGAAAATAAGTGGTATGACAGTGGAGATGAGAGATTTCATCCCGACAATATAATTTGGGATTCCAGGGAAGCCAACATTCTTGCAATAATCAGCAAGAAAACTGGAAAAATTGTTTGGCGCATTGGACCTGACTTTAATGCTTCAACAGAATTAAAAAAACTGGGTTGGATAATTGGTCAGCATCATTTGCACATGATTCCAAAGGGTCTGCCTGGCGAAGGGAATCTCCTTGTATTTGATAATGGTGGCTGGGGAGGTTATGGAGCACCAAACCCAACTTCACCCACAGGACGTATGAATGCAAAAAGGGATTATTCCAGAGTGTTGGAGTTTAATCCGGTTACTCTTGAAATAATATGGCAGTATACTCCTAGTGAAGCAGGTTTTATGAATCCTCTGGATTCTTATAAGTTCTACAGCCCCTTTATCAGCAGTGCTCAGAGACTGCCCAATGGAAATACTCTTATTACAGAAGGTTCTAATGGCAGACTGATAGAGGTTACTGCTGATCATGAAATTGTATGGGAATACATAAATCCCTATTTTGGAGGCCTGGCACCATCAATGAACATGGTTTACCGAGCTTACCGGGCTCCCTATGATTGGGTTCCGCAGCTTCCTGTTCCGGAGGAAATAAGCATTGAAAAGCTTGATATATCTAAGTTTAGAGTTCCCGGCTCTCCGGTTTATGATAAAACAGATATAACTGAAATTTCTGGTATTCAAAAGCTAGAATTGGCTGAGGAACCGGGTAAGGCAGCTTTCTGTGTTCTTTCAGATACGGAAAGGGAGTAACTTTTATTGTTTCAATCCTATGCAAAGACAGCAGAATGTGCTTCAAAACCGTATAAATGGGGGTAAAAAAAATGATAGAACAATACAGTTGGAAAGAGAGGATGTAAGAAATGAGTCAAGAGGTCAGTAATTTAAAGGAAAAGTTATACGAAGAGTTAAGAGTGAAAATAGCATTAGGTATTGAGGGTGTCAGCTTTGATGAGGATGTATTAAAAAAGCTAACTGAAAAAAATGAAATTAAAACAGTGGAGTACTGTGGTCCTGGTAAATTTGCAGTAACTAAAAAAAATTACTACTTTCCTCATGCCATCCACCTACAAAATGGATTTGGTGTGTTTCCCCTGGTAGACCAAGATTCCCATTACAAAATAGTTGAAAACGATGGCGTATTTGGAATAGAGTACAAGGGAAAATATTTGTCGGATATAACCTTTGAAGGTGAACCTGATTTTTATTCCAGAAAAACTAAGGACGGGGCAAATATGAAGGATATTGCCCAGGATCGCTCGGTCAGTAGTTTTGATAAGAGCATTGTTGTTTGCTATAGTGAAGAATGTTCAGTGAAGGACAAGGGACAGACCTGTCTGTTTTGCACCTTCAATGCAAAGAAGAAATATCAGGACGGACCCGACGGCCCAGTCTGGAAATATCCGCATCAGATAGGTGAGACTGTAAAGGCTGCATATGATGAAGGATATAAACATGTTACTATCACTGGAGGTTTTATCCCTGAACGCAGAGAGCTGGAATACTATCTGGATGTGGCCGAAAGCATCAAAGAAGCTTTAGGACAGGATACCTTCAATGGTACTGCCTGCATTGGAGCCCCTCTGGATTTGTCAGTAATTGATAAATATAAAGAAGCTGGTTTCAGTACAATAGCCTTTAATACCGAAGTCTGGGGCAAAGAGTATTTCGAAATTGTATGTCCAGGAAAGGTTGAAGCTTGTGGAGGCTACGATAATTGGATAAAAGCCATTGAGTATGCAGTAGATGTCTTTGGAAAGGGAAAGGTAAGAAGTAATTTTGTATGTGGTTTGCAACCCAAGGAGGTTCTGTTTGAAGGCATTGAATATCTGGCTTCCAGGGGTGTGGTAACCATTGCATCCAGTTGGGTGCCTTACGCAGGTTCACCCCTGGAGGGACATCGGTCACCTACTATTGACTGGCACTGGGAGGTACAGTTGAAGAATGCCGAAATATTGCGAAAATATGGACGTACTTTTGAGGAAGTATTTAATGGGGCTCCTGCAAGATTTCCAGTGCATGATATATTCCAGATTGAAGATGGTACATGGCCTGGTTCAGGTATTAAATAAACCCCAAATTAATAAAAAAGGTTTTGAGATATATTTGCTTCTCAAAGCCTTTTTATTATACATAAAAGGTTGTCATATACAATAATGTTGAAAATAAGGAAATTATGGTATAATATAGATAGTAAGAACATTAGAAATAGGTGTGGACCTTAGTTATGTAATTAAATAATTTTATCGAGGTATAAGTTTGATGATTCTAAAACGTTGGAGAAGAGTAGTTGCTGCAGTACTTGCATTATTTATACTTTTAGTGAGTTCACCTGTTTCGGCTGTCAAAATTCAACAGCAAAAAAGTATTTTGATAGTTCATTCCTATAACGAAGGAACTAGCTGGACCAGTGAGCAAAATACCGGAATCATCAGTACTCTTTCCAAATCCAATGACAACCTGGATATTAATGTGGAGTATATGGATTGGAAGAACTATCCCACTCAGGAAAATCTGGATTCTTTCTACAATCATTTAAAAATTAAATATTCTGATAAGAAGCTGGATCTTGTCATAGCAACAGATGATGCGGCCATGACTTTTGTATTGGAACACAGGAAAGTGTTGTTTTCCGACGCTCCTGTCGTTTTTTCCGGTATAAATCAGGAAAAGGTTGAGGAACTTAAAAAAGTATATTCTAATTTTACCGGTGTAGTTGAAGAAATTGATCCTACAGAAACAGTCAGAATGGCATTGGAGATAAATCCAAATATAAAGAACGTATACCTGATATACGACAATACGGAAAGCGGCATATCTACAGGTAAAATTATTACAAAAAAGATTAATGAATTGTTCGGGGAGCTAAAGGTTATCCCTATGAATGATCTTGATTTCAACAGTTTGTTGAATACAGTAAGCCAGCTGGACAATAGCAGTATGTTGTTTTTTTCAACTTATTACAGCGACGCTGAAGGCTCAATAATTAACTTTAATCTTGCAGCAAGGGAAATCAGCAGACATAGCAGCATTCCCATGTATCACCAATATGATTTCGGATTAAACAACGGTGCTTTTGGCGGAAATCTGCTCAGCGGAAGGTTATACGGAAGCTATGCTGCTGATATTGCCATGCGGGTTTTAAACGGGGAAAGAGCCGATGACATAGGAATTGTCTACCGACCTGCAGCCAGAAAGGTTTTTGACTATAACTTAATAAAAAAATTTAATATTCCATTGTCACACATTCCAAAGGATGCTGAATTAGTAAACAAGCCCTTTTCATTTTTTGAGACATATAAACTGTTGGTAATAGGAGTGCTTTCTGCATTTCTTGTACTAATTATTTTCGTTATGATTCTTTTGATGTATATCAGAAAGATCAGGAGAATTAGAAATGAATTGCGTATAAGTAATGAAGAGCTTACTCAAACTTATGAAGAATTGGTTGCCACAGATGATGAATTAAAGAATCAGCTCAGGGAAATATCTGAAATGCAGAAGGAGCTTGCTAAAAGCGAGGAAAAATATACATATCTGGCTCTTCATGATGTTTTAACCGATCTTCCCAACAGAAGGTCGCTTTTTGAGGATGCAAATAGAATTTTAATAGACGGAAGCAGGAAAGCAGCACTTCTGTTTATTGATATGGATAACTTTAAATATATTAATGATACAATGGGACATGAGTTCGGGGATTTGCTGATAAAAGAAGTAAGCAGCAGGCTGGCTCTGGACTTGTTTGAAAAAAGTACTCTGTACAGGCTTGGTGGCGATGAATTTATAATTCTGGCCGATGAGACCGGAAGAGATAAGGCTGAACAATTGACCACTGATATATTGTACAGCTTTAAGGAGAAATTCCTTGTTAATAATATTGGGCTTCACGTTAATTTGAGCATAGGAGTGGCATTATATCCGGAGCATGGAAAAAATATTGAGGAATTGATTAAGTCGGCGGATATTGCAATGTACAAGGCTAAAGAGTACGGCAAAAACAGGTATGTCTTGTATGATGTAAGCATGAACAAAGATTTTTCAGAAAGAATGACTTTGGAAAAATATCTTCATACCGCCATGGATAACAATGAGTTTGAGTTGTACTATCAGCCCCAGCTTGATATAAAAACAAACAGGGTTACAGGCCTTGAAGCACTGTTAAGGTGGAACAGCCCGGAATTGGGAGTTGTCTCTCCTGCTAAATTTATTAAAGTTGCGGAAGACACTCATTTAATAATACAACTAGGTGAATGGGTATTGGTTCATGCCTGCGATTTTCTCAGTTATTTACATAGACAGGGCCTGACCCATTTGACTATTTCTGTTAATATTTCAACATTGCAAATATTCCAGGCAGACTTTAATTCAAAAGTGCTAAAAATTCTTGAGTATTTTAAGCTTGATCCACATTTTTTAGAACTTGAAATAACTGAAACTGTACTGATAGAGTCTTTTGACGTTGTTTATAATAAATTGAAGCAGCTTAGAGAAAAGGGAGTAGGTATCGCCCTGGACGATTTTGGGAAAGGTTATTCATCATTAAGCTACTTGAAACAGCTCCCCATTTCTACCTTAAAAATTGATAAAACTTTTATTGATAATATTTCATTAATATCTGAAAATAAAACCATAACCCGTCATATTATAAAAATGGGGCGTTCCATGGGAATGTCTGTAATTGCTGAAGGCGTTGAGTATAATGAACAGCTGGAGTATCTGAAGAAATATGAATGTGATAAAATGCAGGGATATTTGTTCTCCAAGCCTTTACCAAAGGGTGAAGTGGAGAAGCTATTAATGGAGCTTTAGGCGTGCTGACAGCAACCGGCTGAAATAATTTCTTTAGCAAACATAAAAATCCCTTCCCGTATTCAAAATTATGTTAACGGTAGGGATTTTATCACCGGTTTACTGACCTTAAACTTACTCTCTGACTAATATCTTTGTGACTTCTGATATGTAGAGAGTATGATGATCGGAATCCGGATAGAATTTTGAATCCAGTTCAGTATCAATAAAGCATTCGGGCTTAAAATCCTGAGCATAGAGCTTCTTGCATAATATAATAACTTTGGCTTCATCAAAACAGGGAACATTATCTTCATGGCGAAGGGTCAGTTGTGCTTTGGTGATTTTGTCCTCATCTCTCCCGGATACAGTTCCAAGGTAACTTAATTGCTTTTTAAAGCTGTTATCAAAAAATGACAGAGAAAACATATCCGAGCTGTCAATAAATTCCTTAGTATAACGCTGTGGACGAATAACTACAAATGAAACATTTTTAGCCCACATTACGCCCAATCCTCCCCAGGAGGCAGTCATTGTGTTTACCTTACCGTCTTTACGGGCGGTTACCAGCATCCATTCATTCCCTATAATTCTAAAGGGACTTTGATCAAAGCTTTCCGGACTTAATTCCTTAAAAGTATTCATAAATACTCCTTTCTTATAAATCCTTACATACGAAATATTAAATGAAATCCTAATATATTCATTATAATATTATTTATTGTTAATAAAAAGTTCTTTTATATATATTTATTAATTGGGGGACATAATATTACCAGCAATATTTGTTAAATGTAATATTACTGATATTCATATTATTGACTAAATGAAATAATCAGGATTCTTGTTCCCACAATTCCCAGAGCCAGTGCAAGACTTCTGACAATCCAGCTTCCCTTAAGCTTTTCTGAAAGCCGTGCTCCCAATTGAGCTCCCAGTAAAACACCCACTGACAAACCTATAATTTGTGGTGCTTCCTTTGAAAGAGCACCTGTTAAAAGATGAACAATACTGCTTGTCAGAGACATGGCAACCAAAGCAAAATGTGATGTGGCAGTTGCAAGATGAACAGGGAAGTTCAGTAATTGTATCATTACAGGTACATGAATGATACCCCCTCCGATCCCCAGAAGACTTGATATATATCCCACAAGTACACTGATAATTATTCCAAGTACAAGATTATAGGAATAGGTATATACTTCGCCTTCAACATCTGTAACCGTTCTGGTTATATAACTTTTTGTGTATCTTACTCCTCTGCTTTTATTCTGAGGACGGATAAAAAGATAAATGGATCCTATAATTAAGAATGTCCCAAATACAAGATTAAAAGCTTTTCTGGGTATCAATGATACAGTAAGTGACCCAAGAATAGAACCGGGCAAGGTTGCGGCAGCAAAGATCAAGCCTGATTTATAGTCAATTTTCTTCATTCTGGCATAAGCAACGGTACCTGACAATGAATTGAAGAACACCACTGCCAGCGATATTGCTGTAATTGTTTCAGGACTTCTGTCAGGGTAAATGAGAAGCAGGATTGGAACCAATATAAAGCCTCCGCCTGCTCCAATAAGAGTTCCAAAGGTTCCAACAATAAATCCCAGAGGGACAAGCCACAAAAACTGATACATGTGAACCTCCCATTTTTCTTGTAATAAAATATGAATCGAGTTTTCAAAATGCGCAGTTTTCTTGCGCCTGGATTGTGTAACTCATAAAATATAACTTATATTAGCTTGTGAACATATCCAATTAATATTACAAGAAATAATTTCAGATAAATTACCCATTTGGATATAATGTCAGAACAATGATTTCAGGATGAGATGAGTTATATCTGACTGGTTAGAAACTGTATGGCTATACTTGATACAGTAACTGTGACCCAAACCATTAACCCCAGTAATAGCGGCTTGAATCCGGATTTCAATATTTCTTTAAAATCAGTATTAAGACCAACTGCAGATAAAGCCATAATAATCAGAAATTTGCCTAATGAGGATAGGAATGCTGCTGTGGACCCATTAATTACTTTAAAGGTATTTAGCAGGGAAGCTGCCACAAAACACAGGATGAACCATGGGAAGGTTTTTCTTAAGCTGTAATTTAAATTACTTCCGGATTTTTCGGTTTTACGTTTTTTTAGCATACATTTTACAGCGAAAAATAACGAGATTGGAATAATCATAGTTGTACGTGTGAGCTTTACAATAGTTGCATACTGTCCTGCTGCGTTGCTGAAAGCGTAGCCGGCAGCTACAACAGAAGAAGTATCATTAACGGCAGTACCTGCCCATAACCCAAAAGCTTTATCAGAAAAGCCAAGTATATGCCCCAATGGTGGGAATATCAGCACTGCCACAACATTGAAAAAGAAAATGGTAGAGATTGAATAGGCAACTTCTTTATCGTCAGCCTCAATTATTGGTGATACGGCAGCAATAGCTGAGCCTCCACAAATAGCTGTTCCTACTCCAATAAGTGTGGTCAGGTTATCAGGCACTTTCAGCAATTTTCCCAAAATATATGCAGAAATTAGTGCCAGGGAAAGTGTAATAATCATAACCAAAAATGATTCCTTTCCTGTATTCACTACCTGAGTAAAACTTAATCCCGCACCTAAAAATATAATTGCATATTGAAGAATTTTTTTGGGAAGTAAACATAATTCCTGCTTTTGTGCAGTCAGGCTTTCCAAAGAAATTGCTAACTATAATCCCCAGTAAAATCCCGAAAACAGGGCCTCCTACCAAAGGATACTCAGATCCGAGCCAGTTTGCCACTACTGCAATTAATAATGATAAGATGATTCCTGCGACGTTTTTTCTCAACCAGTACATATTTAACTCCTTTGTAGTATCAATTATTTTCTTAACATAGATATTTTAAATCCAGTATTACATAAAAACAAATTAAGATTTATTATATTAATATAAAGATTATTTATGAGAACTTAAAATCAGTATTGATGGATAGGTGAAAATATGATTGACACAAAGCTAATAACTTTTATAAATGTTGCAGAAATTAAAAATTTTACAAAAACTGCCGAAGTGCTTAATATGACACAACCTGCTGTAACACATCACATACAGCAGCTGGAGGATTATTACAGGGTTAAGTTATTTCGAAAAAAGGGGAGATTACTTTCTCTGACAGAAGAAGGAGAGCTGTTGTTAAAGTATGCAAAGGACTTAGAAGCAAATTCGGTGGCTATTGAAAGGACATTACATAATAAATCATCGTATATAAAAAGGTATAGTATTGGTGCGACGCTGACAATCGGTGAGTTCGTTCTTCCAGGATTATTGGGTGAGCATAAAAAGAAGCATGAAAATATAGATATTATTATGCATGTACATAATCTTGAAGAAGTTACAAAGAGACTGGGGTTAGGTGAGCTGGATCTGGGAATTGTTGAAGGCCCTTTTGACAAAAGTAAATTCAAATACCAGAAATTACAGGATGATGAGCTTGTGTTGGCTGTATCACCTCAAAGTTTATATGCTTTATATCCTGAGGTAGAAATAAGTGAAGTAATAAATAACGGAAAACTAATCATGCGTGAAAAGGGTTCAGGCACACGAAAGATCTTTGAAAATAAGCTTGTTGAACTGGGAATAAGCCTTCAGGAAGTGAAAACATACATGGAGGTAGGCAGTATAGGTGCAATTAAATCTCTTGTACGGGCAAACCTTGGATATTCTGTTATATCAAGAGAAGCTGTCAAAGCGGAGGTAGAGGCAGGAACATTAAAAATTGTTCCAATAAAGGGTATAAAAATAATTAGAGAATTCAATTTTATTTATACCGATAACTCTCCAAAAGATTTTATTGATAATTTCATTAATTTTATAAAATTTATAAATTAAATTAAAATTTCATTTGATAATAAAAAGTATAAGTGAAAGTAAAATTATAAATATTATTTATAATTAACCCTAAGCTAAATATTATCACACATAATAATTAGTTGAATATAATATGTATATATTATATTGTAATATTTGAATATATAGATTGACAAATATTATGACCAATTTTATAATATCACTATATTAAAAGCTGATGTGAAATTATTGAGGGAGATGGTAACAAAGGTGATAAGAGAGCTTATTCACAGATGGGTTTGGATTATTCTTTTTGGCTTTTGCATTATAGGGTTGATATATCCGGAGGTTGGATTATTAGCACTTATTTGTATGCTGGCTCCTTCGGCAGCTGCTATTTTGAAAGGAAGAATGTGGTGTGGCAGTTTTTGTCCCAGGGGAAGCTTCAATGATGTTATTTTAACTAAAATAAGCCGTAAAAAAGCTATTCCTAATTTATTTAGACATAAATTGTTCAGAAATCTTTTCCTGGTATTACTGATGAGCGCCTTTGCCATTCAGCTGGCTTTGGCCTGGGGTAGCCTTAAAGCCATTGGTGGTGTATTTGTAAGAATGATAATTTTAACTACACTTATAACTGTAATATTAGGTATTACATACAGCCATAGAGCCTGGTGTATAATTTGTCCCATGGGAACTATGGCTTCCTGGGTAGCAAGCGGCAGAAATAAGATAAAAAGGACATCTGAAAAGAATGATGTCACTTTTATTAAAGAAAAATGTGTCAGTTGCAATCTCTGTTCAAAGGAATGTCCGATGGGCATTAATGTTTTAAGCTACAAAAATGTTGGAGCTGTAAACCATTCCGATTGCATAAAGTGTAACCGATGCGTTTATAAATGCCCGAAAAAATCTCTTGAAAAAGCTTCATAGTTGCCGTATACCGGGGTATTGATGTAAAATAAAACGAGGCTTACGAGAGTAAACATATTTTTTTATATTTTGTCACCGCGTAGCGGTTAATGGAGGTATTTATGTCAACAATAAAAGCAAAGAATTATTATACCGGACAGGGCGGATGCCAGAGAATGAATTGTGCACAGGCTGTAATCAGTGCATTCAAGGAAGAATTTAGTATAAATGAAGAAATTGTAGAGTCATTTAAGAACTATGGCGGAGGCAGAGCACCGGAAGGCTTGTGCGGAGCATATTATGCTGTTAAATACATCCTCAGCAAACAGGATCCTGATAAACTGGAGGATTTGAAGAAGCATTTTCTTGAACATGCGGGTGCATTGGAGTGCAGCAATATAAAAGGGCTTAAAAAGCTCTCCTGTGTGGGCTGTGTTGAAAAAAGCTCTGAGTTTTTAGAAAAACTAGGCTAAATATGAAGAAAATAATATTTGTTTTTATTATGCTTTTGGGAATTATAAATACTGCTTGCGGCACAAAGGAAAATGTTTTATCCATACCGGAAAGTATGATTCAGCATCGGTACAAACCGGATCAGCAAAGGAGATAGTCAGCATGGAGATAAAACCGGAAGAAGCTAAAGCTCGTATTGATAAAGGGGAAAAAATTATTGTTTTAGATGTGCGTACAGAAGAGGAATACATGGAAAAACACATTCCAAACAGCATTTTAATACCTGTTGAGAGTATTGATAAAGACGCACCGGCTAAACTTTCCGATAAAAACGCTACCATATTTGTTTATTGCAAAAGCGGGAGACGAAGTGCCATAGCTGTCGAAGTACTTACTCTTATGGGATATTCAAATGTGTATGACTTGGGAGGCTTAGACCATTGGCCCTACGAAACTGTAAGCGGTAAATAACTGAGTATAATAAAATTATATAAAGTAACAGAAAAAACTTAGTAAAATTAAAACGTAATAAAGTAAAAAGATCTATAAAATATAAATAAAATTATGGGTATTCACAGATTGTGAGTACCCATTTTTTGTATTTATTACATTAAAAGTGCAACAGCTAAGCTCATAAGAAAGGTTAAGCTGATTCCACAATCGGTTACACGAAAATATGACATACAACGTCATATTTCAGTGATATAATTTAGATGGAGGTAATGAAACTAATGCAGATAAACAGGTTATTTGAAATAGTCTATATTTTACTGGACAAAAAAACTGTTACAGCAAAGGAGCTGGCTGAACGCTTTGAGGTTTCTGTAAGAACTATTTACAGAGATATTGATGTACTGTCAGAAGCCGGAATTCCGGTATATATGAGTAAGGGAAAGGGCGGAGGAATCAGCATTCTTGATAATTATGTTCTGAATAAGTCATTATTGTCAGATTCCGAACAAAATGAAATACTGGCAGCCCTGCAAAGTTTAAAATCAATACATTATCCTGATGTTGATAATGTGCTGTCAAAATTGGGTTCAATGTTTAACAAGAATAATTTTAACTGGATTGATGTGGATTTTTCACACTGGGGCGAAGCTAACAAAGAAAAATTCAGCCTTATAAAAACAGCAATTTTAGAAAGCCGAGTAATTACCTTCGATTATTTCAATTCATATGGCCAAAATACCAAGCGAAAAGTGGAGCCTATACAGCTCTGGTTTAAAGATAAAGCCTGGTATTTAAAAGGCTATTGTCTGACTAAGGAGGCATTTAGAATTTTCAAGCTGACCAGAATGAAGTCTATCGAGATTACTGAAAGCTTTTTTCATAAAAGAGATTTTGATCAGTCTTTTTTTCACTCAAACAAGGAAGAGGATAATAGAATCATTAATTTAAAGCTTCACCTGGACCAATCTGTGGCATATCGTGTTTATGACGAATTCGAGCAAAATTCAATAATCAGAAATGAAGATGGAAGCTTTGAGGTTACAGTTTCATATTCTGAAAGTGATTGGGTATACGGATATATAATGTCCTTCGGAAGCGCAGCGAAGGTAATTGAACCTGAATATGTCAGAGATATTATTGTAAAGAGGCTGCGGGAGACTCTCAGGGAATATGAGTAATCAAGTAATATTGAGATATATAGGTACAGAGAGATATATAAAATATTCAGACAATAAAATTAAGAAATTCTCCAAAATAAACCGGGCTGAAAGTTGAATTATATATTTGCCAGTTTACCAATGATATTGATTTATGGGAATTCATAATTTCTTTTTAATATGACGTTCTTATGTCATATTTGGAATGTTATCCTTTTAACGATAAAGTCAAGAGACAATGGTAACAGAGTAACACCACTGTCATTTAAAGCACACAGGGTATTTAAAAATTTTTTTCAGACGAAAAAATTTTCTGACCTATTAACCTATAAGTTAAAAGGAGTGAAGTTAATGAATATGAATTATGAGGTGGTTAGGATTGAAGAAAAGACCGTAGTGGGGATAATGGTACGGACAACAAATAATAATGGACAGGCTATGTCTGATATCGGCAAGGTCTGGGGTGAATTTATGCAGGGTGACGCATATGTCTCAATTGCTAACAAGCTAAACGCTAAATCTATCGGACTTTATACCGATTACGAAGGTGATTTTACAAAACCCTACAACTTTTTAGCCTGCTGTGAAGTAAGCAAAGTTCAGGAGGTGCCTGAAAATATGGTAATGAAAACAATTCCTGCCGGAACTTACGCCAGATTTGTAATTAACGGACATGTTCAAAAAGCAGTGGGGGAATTTTGGTCTAACCTGTGGAAAATGAAACTTGACAGGAAATACACTTCTGATTTTGAGGAATACCAAAACAACTCGGGAGATATGGAGAATCAGGAGATACATATTTATATTGCTGTAAACGAGTAGAAGTATACAGACTTTATATATATTGGCTATTGGCAGGTTTATAACAAATGAGACACTAAGAGAAGTAAAATTAATGAAAATCTATGGGGTGAATAGGATTTATGGAGTATATACCTGCGAAAAGTATTATTTCGGGATATGTCGAAAATAGTAACTGGTTTGGTAACAACTATAATATGAACATATATAAAGGATGTAACCATGGTTGTATATACTGTGACAGCCGAAGTGACTGTTATCATATTGAGAATTTTGATCAGGTAAGGGCAAAGGAAAATGCTCTTGCCCTGATTTATCGTGATTTAAAATCAAAACGAAAGAAAGGGGTTATCGGAACCGGAGCTATGAGTGACCCATATAACCCCTTTGAAAAAAAACTTCAGTTGACAAGGGGCGCCCTAGAATTAATAAATCAGTTTGGTTTTGGCGTATCAATCGCCACAAAAAGCCATCTTGTAACAAGAGATATTGATATATTACAAAATATAAAAAAGCATTCTCCCGTACTGGTAAAAATAACAATTACATGTTTCGATGACCACCTGGCCCGCAAGGTGGAGGCTAATGCGCCATCTCCTTCAAAACGGTTTGCTGCCATTAAAAGACTTAGTGACAGTGGAATTTTCGCAGGAATTCTTATGATGCCTGTTTTGCCGTTTATAGAAGATAATGAAGAAAATATCACTGAAATAATTCGTCTTGCAAATGAAAACGGTGCAAGATTTATTTATGCTGACTTTGGGGTTACTCTACGTATGAATCAAAGAGACTGGTATTATTCAAAGCTTGATGAACTGTTCCCAAAGAAGAAAGAACTGTATATAAAAGAATTCGGGTATTCCTATGAATGTAACTCTCCAAGAGCTAAGCAGCTATCTGCTGTGTTCAGGGAGGAATGCCGCAGGTATGGTATTCTATATAAAATGGAGGATATTATAGCAGAGTACAAGCGTGGATACTATGACAGGCAGTTTAGTTTGATTTAGTAACTTTTTCATTGTGTTGTATTTTTGAGTTGAATTTTGGCAGGTCCCTGGCTGACAGGTCTATAGAAAAATGCAATATAATACCAGGTATTATTGAGCCTGTGGCTATATAAAGGGCGTGAAAAAGTAAACCATAAAGTCCTGTTCTTATAACGCCGGAAACTCCCTGATAGGAATGGGCTAAACCAAAAATAATGCTGCAAATGAGTGCCGTTAATGTAAGGTTGATGATCGGAATCAATTGAATAAGAGCCAGTGAGAGAAATCCTCTATACAAAAACTCTTCTGCTACGCCAGCAGTCATTGAAATTACAGTCCATAGCTTTTTCTCACCATCGGTAACAGGAAGGAAAATTAAAATGTCCTGTGGAATTTTGGTGTCCATCAGCTTCTGCTGATATTTTACGCTTAATCTGGCAGCTATTAGTTGATAAACCATCAATAATAACAATGTTAATGCAGCTGCTACTACAATAATTACGAACAGCTTATTATTTTTCACGCAATTCTGCTATAACCTTTTTTACCTCATCACTGGCCTTAATGATTCCATATACCTTAATTTTACTGAAGGTTTCTTTAACCAGCTCAGCAGGCACATCTTTATCGATTATCAGCATTCCAATAAGATATAAGGAAATTTTTTCGCCGCTTAGCTTAACCTGTTCCAACATTTTTCTGTTGTAACTAAATACACCTGTTCCGCCAGCAAAACCACCATTAACATCTGTCATAACCTTGTTTACCATATTACTTATATCTTTGGTTTGATTATTAATGTCTCTTAAAGCTGCGTTGATTCCCAAAGCACCTGAAGCCTTAATACTGCTAATGTCTCCAGAATGTACAGTCATTTGGTTACGGATTGCAGTACGGATAAAGTCGGTTCTGTTGGTATAAAAGCCCTGCTCAACCAGTAGGTCAATATGACCAAGATCAATAGCACCAATATTAATTGTTATTTTTTCTGTTTCCATAAATTTGTTTCCACCTTTCCTATGTAAAATAAATAATAACCGTAATCCTGATGAGTTATGAAGTGTGAATTTATAGTAATAACTATACTACCATCTACACACCATCTATACACCATCTACATACCATCTGTATAGATTATATTTAAAATATATTATTTTGTAAATATCTAGAATGAAATTTAATAAACACCACTTAGTTTGCTTCATATAAATTGAGGTATAATAAATACTAGCTTTTCAGATTTATTTATGGAGGTTGGGGTAATGCCTAGAAAAACATACGTAACAAACATGCCGGACAAAACAGGAGCATTTATGCTTGCCTCAAAAATAATTGCCAAACACAATGGAAATATTGTCAGGGTCAGCTACAATAAAGCTGTTGACCTTCATACACTATTTATAGACGTGGAGGCTACAGAAGAGGAACTGGCTTATATAGCAGAGGAATTAGGAAATATTGGATATCTTAATGAAAAGTTAGCCGAGACCAGAATTGTAGTTGTTAACATAAAAATTCCTGATAAACCAGGTTCAGTTTTACCAATTCTCAGAATACTGGACAGGTATGGAATAAATATTTCATATATTAATTCAAGTTCTAACGGTACTGAATTTCAAAACTTTAAAATGGGTTTACTCATAGAAAATCCAAAAATCATAAAAATGCTGCTTGAAGAAATTAGTGAGGTATATCAGATAGATATTGAAGATTACGATGATGCACAAAACATTTTGGACAATACAATTTTTTATATACGTCTGGCTAATGAAATGCAGAAGCTTATGAATTTAAGTACTGAAACAACCATGGAGTTTATCTCGGAATCCAATCGTATCTGTCAGGTGCTCCAGGAAAAAGGGGAGGATCCAAAAAAAGTTTTTGATTATATCAGGAGATTTGCAAATTTTATCAGTCTCTACAGGGGAAGTAATTTCAGGGTTGATGTTGAGAAGGTGCAAATCAGCCCCATGGTCACTCTATATAATATTCAGCCTCCCTGCGGAAGCAATACATACGTTATGGAAACTTCGAAGGAACTGGTGCTTGTAGACACAGGCTATACCATCTATTCAAAAGAAATGTTTGAGATTTTCAATAGGCTGTTTACCGACTGGCAAAGCAGACTCAAGCGAGTGTATATTTCCCATGCTGATATGGATCACTGCGGGCTTTTATCAAAGCTTGAAAACGTAGAGATATGTGTGAATAAAAAAAGTGCAGACAACTTAAGACGACAATATCAGGGCATTCGGGATTACAGGGAGCATAACGATATCAGCCTTGGCTACAGCAAGCTCAGCCGGATAATATCAGGATATGTCCCTCCCAAAACAGATATACTTACTATTATTGACCAGGGCGACACACCGGAAGAACACAAGGAGCTGCTTTACATTGGAAGTTTTGAAGTAGGGGATATGGAGTTTGAAGTATTTGAGGGCAGCGGCGGACATGTGCACGGTGAAATGGTTTTTGTATGCAGAAAGTTCGGATTGATTTTTACAGGAGATATTTTAGTTAATATAAGCGGCTTCAGCCCCGAACGCGCTGAGTTTAATTCACTGGCCCCATATCTTATGAGAAGTGTTAATTGCGATTCTGCAAAAGCCACAGAGATGCGGGAGCAGATTATCTGTATGGCCGAAGAAATAGGTGACGGCCTCCAAAAACCATGTATAATTTGCGGAGGGCATGGTCCCCTTTCAATTATTGAAAGTCACAGAATTGTTAACATGCCCGGCGCTCAAAGCATATCTATAAATACTTCACAATGTGTAATGGAAGGGTGCTGGAATAAAGCTTGTACATTGTCCGTCAATCAGTAATATAGAAAATATATAAAATATATAAAATATATAAAAATTTATCCCACCCTGTCAAAGGTCAGTTCACTGTCATATGGCCTGAGAAGACTGTTCAAATCTTTATTTTCAGGACTTATCCAGGCCAATGCCTCAGACTTGCGGAGGATAACCGGCATTCTGCTGTGTATTTGCGACATTTGCCGGTTTGCCTCAGTAGTTATTATAACAAAACGTGTGGAGGGGATGCCGGTTTTATCTATAAAGCTTCCATACAAGCCGGCAAAGTACATGAGCTTTGATTCTGCTGCGCGAATAAGGTATTTGTCCTTCTTTTTAGCGGGAACCCCGGCAGCTTTCCATTCATAAAAGCCGCTTGCAGGCACAAGACATCTGCCCGTTCCGAGAAGCTTGCGGAAGGTAGGCTTCTCGTGAAGGGTTTCACATCGGGCATTTATGATAACTGCACTTGATTTCATATAGTTGGGGAAGCCCCATCTGAAAAGGTGCACATCCATCAAATTTTCAGGACTGAACAGTCTTTCGGAGTGGTTGTCACTGGTAGTACTGTGAGCATTGACTGTGTTGTAAGAACCAGCAGAACTGATTGAACCTGCTGCCCCCACTGAACTGGTTATACTGGCAGAATTGGCAGAGCCCAATATACTTTGGGAAGCCGCAGAACCTGCACTCTTGCCATAGCCAACGGAACTACCTGTCTTGGCAGTAATAACCGGGACAGTGTCGGTGGGAAAAATTTCTCCAGTTTTCATTTGTTGGGCTTCATTTTTATATCGTTGGTCAATTCCGTTAATAATCTCAATTAATTCCGCATTTTCTTCATCTGTAAAGACCACATACCGTCCGCACATACTCATCCTCCTAAGCTATATTATGGCTTTGAGCAGCATAGCAGCTTTTGGCTGTTATAATGCTTTACCTATACTTACAATAAAGTATTTACAATAAAGCGGCTGAAAATGTTTAAAGAAACTATTTACTCCAAATCCGCCGCAGGGCTAATATAGAAGGTTAATTCTAAACTTATTATATCTGATTTTTGATGCCTGTACTTATAAATTTTCATATTTTATATAATTTAATGTTTTTTTAATCATCAATATTTTTATTCTGACTGTTAATAATATTATAAGTATATTTACAGGATAGGAGGCTTTTATGAATAATAATTTTAAAATTGCACCATTGACAGATAACAATGAAGTAATAAATGACATATCCAGAATGGAATCCGAATTGAAGAAAAAAGTAGGAATGGATATAATTCTAATTGCTTATACTAATGCAGAAAAGAAATAGAAATGAAATAAAACCCAATAAAAACGAAAAAGAAAACGAATAATAATCAAAAATAATAATCAAAAATAATAATCAAATACAATACTAATAGAATAGGTACAGACCAGCTAATGTCCACGATTTTAGCTGGTCTGTACTTAAATATTGTATTTGCAAAAGTTAAAGTTTACAAAAGATTTCTTACAATGAATACCTTATCTGATGCATACAAATGTGCTGATGTTATTTATCATAACCTCAAAGTAAATCCATCTGCGGCCATTCCATCTGTAGCCATAAACCATACGTTGTGTAACACTTGAAACCCACGCCCAGAAGCGTCTTCCATCCTTGAGCCAAATAAATGTAAATCTGTTCCGGCACTGTCTTATGGGGCCGGGGAAAAAGTTTGGTCTGCGTGGTATATAGTTTGGGGGACGCATATTTGGTGCAAATTGACCAAAATTGTGAGGCCCTGGTGAGTATGGCAACAAGGGCTGACCTTGAGGAGGACCAAAGGGTGGCTGGCCAAAAGGCGGCTGTCCCTGAGGAGGGCCAAAGGGCGGCTGACCCTGTGGAGGACCAAAGGGTGGCTGACCAAAAGGCGGTTGCCCCTGAGGAGGACCAAAAGGTGGCTGGCCTTGGGGTTGACCTTGCTGAGGCATCATCTGCCCGGGCATTCCGTCGGGTCTGTAATCCTCATCATAATCTCCAAAATCATCATATTCATCATAGACATCATATTCGTTATAATCGTCATATTGATCTGACATTAAATCTGCTCCTTTCAAGAAGTTATCAATATATATTATGGTAAACCGGAATATGAGGTTACATAAAGAATACGATATAATGTAAGGAGCCTTTCATTTATTAAATTACAGTGTCATTCCTCACCTCAATATAGAATCTTTGGTTTCCAAAGCCGCCATCCTCAAAAAACAATTGAAAATTTTTACCCTGGCAGATGCAAGAATATATTTGTGCATTTACTCTTTGCTTAAAGCTTTGACCTTTTTTGATATCCAATACTTTGCTTATCTTATAGGTACGGCCTTCCCACTCAAAGGAGGCAGGGATTAACTCTCCGGTGCTGCTTCGTCTGAAAGCTTTAACATTAAGATAAATCCGCCGGTATTGGGAGGTGGGGGCTCTATTCTCGATTTCTTTTTCCAGTTGTTTTCTTTCATGTCCGAATGGAACCATAAAATCCAATCATTTCCCTTCCATAAACCATTTGTTGTCCTCTAAAAAAAGATATACCTCTTTATTCATCACTCTGCACCGATAACGGATTCCCTGACCTCCTACCTTTTGACTGGCGGCTTTTTTGAAATCAAATACCTTGTCTATGTCATAGCGTGTTCCATCTTCCCAGATAAAGTATAGTGGGAGGAGAGAACCATCTTTTGTGAAAGAGGACATAACGTCTACATAAACCTTGCGCAAAACAATTCTCCTTTCTGCTACAATATTTATGGTTAATATCCTTACAGCCAGTAAGGAATTATTCATTGCTTCTTAAGCAGTTGTAACGTTGTATTAATAGGTACATCGGCTTCTTTCCCCGGACTTCGCGCCAGTTACCTGAACTGGTAACCTGCTGCTCAGTTTACCTGGTGGATTGTACCTATGAATTACCTGTGCAAATAATTTACTAATAAATAACTAATATATTAATTACCAATAAATAATTACAATAAATTACCGGATTTACTCTAAATAAATATAAATGTCTGAAATCACTGAGTACAGATGGTTCCCATAATCACTATCTAAAATAGGATACGGGAAAAATAATATTTTCTTCTATAGGGTTTGCATTAAGCTTCTGATCCTTAAGCATTAAGGCCCTTTGGGCAGAGTAATGTCCGTAACGCCTTCTTACATCATCAATACATTTTTCTAAAAGTTCTTTTTTCAACCGTTTGTTGTCGTCCTCAAACAGGCTTAGCTGGGTATATGTATCAGGTGATATAAGATCGGTAACTCTAACGCCGATAGAGCGTATAGGCTTATCCCAGGTCCAGTTTTTCAGGAATATATCAAAGGCCTTTTCTGCTATCTCGCTGCTGACAAAGGTATGGGCATTCAATTGAGCCTGCCTGTCAATGGTTACAAGCTCTGTATCCCGCACATGTATTTGTACTGTTTTTCCTTTAAAGAAATGCTTCCGAAGTCTTTCAGCAACACTTTCGGACAGCACATAAAGCAGCATTTTAACATCCTCATTGTTTTCCAAATCACGAGGTGTGGTCATACTGTTTCCGATACCCTTAATTATGCTTTCGGCGCCCATAATGGAAACGGGAGTAGTATCCAGACCGTTGGCAAAGATCCACAGGTACTCACCCCACTTGCCAAGCATGCCTGTGAGAACAGCCGGCGAGACAGTTGCAATATCTCCGATGGTGTAAAGGCCGATTTTAACCAGTTTCCGCCAGGTAGACGGTCCAACGTATAAAAGCTCTTTTGCAGGAATAGGCCATATCTTTTGTTTATAGTCCTTTGAACTTATTACCGTAACGGCATTGGGTTTTTTCAAATCGCTTCCAAGCTTTGCGAATATTTTATTCCAGGAAACCCCAATTGAAACGGTGATTCCGGTCTCGTCAAGCATTCGTTCACGTATTTCATTGGCAATATGTTCACCATCTCCGAACAGACTGACCGAATCGGTGACATCAAGCCAGTTTTCGTCAATGCCGAAGGCCTCAATCTTATCGGTATAATCCTGATAGATTTCTCTTGCAAGCTTTGAAAATTTAAGGTATCTATCGTAATTTGGAGAAACTACCACCAGATTTGGACACTTTTGCTTTGCCTGCCAGATGGCTTCTCCGGTTTTGACTCCAAAACCTTTTGCTATATTGTTTTTAGCCAGAATAATTCCGTGCCGGTGTTCAACGCTGCCGCCCACAGCCACGGGCTTTTCTCTCAGTTCCGGATTGTACAGACATTCAACGCTTGCATAGAAGTTATTTAAATCTGAATGTAAAATTACTCTTTCCATAATGATATCACCGTATAATATAAAATCGAACATATGTTCTATTTTATATTATATGCCCGATTAACGAATTTTACAACGAGTTTTATACATGAAATTATTGTATGTTATAAAAAGTATCTGGAAAGGGGCCCCAATATGAAACGCTGTGATGGTAGTTTTAAGGAACAAGCAGTCTGCTTTGTAACAGAACAAGGTAAAATTCAGTTACAAAGTAATTCAATCCAAACATCACCAAAAGTAGCTGCTGAAATATGCATTATTAGCTAACATTACAATACCAAAGCACATCCAGTAAATATGCGTTTTTTGAGTGTCATAATAATAAAAATTATCAAAGTTAAAAATGACTAGTGAAAAACTGAACGGTTGGTTATAAAATAGAATTATTATCAGCTTCTATATTTACTATCTTTATTTTGCTAAAAGGATAAGGTCTATAAGTTGAAAATAATTATATTATACGAAGGAGGTACCAAGCTCATATCATTTCTATAATGGCTTTTTGTGAAATGCTGAGCATGGGGCATATATGAAAAAATATAAATACGAAACACACTCTCATACATCTGAAGTAAGCAAATGCTCCAGAATATCTGCAGTCCAACTTGTACAGTTTTATAAGAAAATTGGATACAGTGGGGTTTGTATAACAGACCACTTTTTTAACGGAAATACTACCGTTCCCAATAATCTGTCCTGGGAAGAGCGTGTTGAACTGTTTTGCAGGGGATATCAGAACGCTTATCAAGAGGGCCAGCGAATCGGAATTGATGTGTTTTTCGGCTGGGAGTATTCCTATCTGGGTACCGATTTACTAACATACGGTCTTGATAAAGAATGGCTGCTCAACCATCCTGAAGTACTCAGTATTGATACAAACCAATATTGTGACCTTGTACATAAGTATGGTGGATTTATTGTGCATGCCCACCCCTTTCGAGAGGATTATTATATAGATATGATCAGATTATTGCCTCGAAAGGTGGATGCTGTTGAAATAGATAATGCATGCAGAACTGATTTTGAAAATAAATTGGCCGGTCAATACGCTGATAACTATAATCTGTTAAAATCGGCAGGTTCAGATAATCATATCGGGCAGCTCAACAGATTTTCAGGTTTGCTGCTTTCAAGACCACTGGAGAATGTGAATGATATGGTCAGTTCCATTAAAAATGGTGAAGCAGAATTGTTTTCAGATTAAATTAATGCCAGATAAAAATGATAAGTTTTAAGTATATTATTTTGCAGAGAAGAGGGCAACAGATGACTGTTGAAGAAATTACAAAATTCATTAGCAGACGGCGTGTAGCTTTTATTAATTCAATTGATGAAGAAGGCTACCCCAATACTAAAGCCATGCTTCCACCTAGAAAAATTGAGGGCGGAATCAGAACATTTTACTTTTCAACAACTACTTCTTCAATTCGTGTCAGTCAGTATATAAATAATCCCAAGGCTTGTCTGTATTTTTACCATAAAGGTCTGGTTCGCTATAAAGGAGTCATGCTAAAGGGAACCATGGAAGTTCTTGAGGATCTGGAAATCAAAAAGTCTCTGCGAAAAACAGGTGATAGAATATTCTATCCTAAAGGTGTTACCGATCCTGATTATTGTGTATTAAAATTTACAGCTTTTGAGGGAAGGTATTACTGCGATCTGAAAACAGAAAGTTTTAAAATAGATAAGTGACAGAATTTATGTAACAGAATTTATGCAAGAGAATTAATGTAAAAGATAAAAAGACGGGACCGGCATCCAGGATGCAGGTCCCTGTTTCAGGAAAGGAGCCTTTTATTCTCAGGGGGTCATTTTATTACTACACGCAAGTAATTTGTTTTATCAACACAGTTTTTCTTATACGGCATTGTGAACAAATGAAGCAATTGAGTCAAGGGGGATGTCAGTTACTGAACCAACGGAGTAAACTGGGGAGCCATCAAATCCACAGGATTTACCTTTGCCGCCAAAGCCTCCAAAATTGTTTCCAAAGCCGCTTCCGTGGAATCCATTGTCACCGCCACAACCGAAATTGCCTATTCCGCTGCACGCATTACCGAGGGCGCATCCTGGGGCAGGTCCTATTCTGGTTATCAATCTTACAAAGCAATCATTAACAGACAGAATTACACCTGTAAAGCCCGAGCCCGATTGACCGCCGCTTTTGGTAAAGATGGTTACCGTTTCTCCGATATAATTGCATAGCAGAGATTCCAGATTTCCACCATTAAAATTGTTAGACATCAAGTTTCATCCTTTCTTATATATTTACATCAACTAATACACTATTATGTAAACCAAATTAAAAATGTTACACTTTTATGTATAATAGAAATATCTTTTGTCAAAATTAAACATTAAAAATAAAAAGCAGGCAAATGACTATTCATTTAATCATCTATGTAAAAAATATTATACTCAGATAAGCAATTGACAGTCTTCGACACATAATTCAAAAAGAAAGATGTATCATAAAATAATATGGGATATAATTCATTTTGCAATCTGTGTAGGGTGAAAATATGCTTACATTCAGTTATATTGAAATTAATTCAATTGCTGTGACAATTTTATTAATTATTTTCTTTAATATTAGGAGAAAAAAAGATAAAAACCAATATGATAAGAAACTTTTCAGCCTATTACTACTCTCTAATATGTTGATTCTATTTTTTGACACCCTTACATGGGTGTTCAATATGAGAAGTGGGGTGGCTGCAAGATATATCAATATAATTTCTAATACCATATATTTCATGTTAAACCCTGTACCTTGCATGATATGGACTCTATATGTGGATTTCAATATATATGCAAATGAACGTCGGATTAAGCGGATAAGTATACCCTTTAGTATTCCGGTACTTTTAAATGCTGTCCTTGCGGTGCTGAGCCCTTTCAAGGATTTACTGTTTTATGTTGACAGCAGCAACAGTGTACATAGAGCTAATTATCTTCATTTAATGTGTACCATAAACTACTCTTATTTTATATTTAATTTAATTAAGCTTGTCAGGCATAAAAAGAGGCTTGACAGAAGTAGGTTTATTGCTCTTGTTACCCTGGCAATTCCGCCATTTCTGGTTGCCATTTTACAAATATTGTTTTACGGAGTATCTGTTATTTGGGTGGCCATGGCTATTTCAATGCTTTTGGGATTTATACATATGCAGAATAACCAACTGCATACCGATTACCTTACACAGGTGTATAATCGCAGGCAGCTGGATAATTACCTATATCAGAAACTAAGGAACAGGGTAAACAATACGAAATATCTTGCAGGCATAATGATTGATGTTAATTCCTTCAAGCAGATTAACGATCTATATGGGCACACTGCAGGTGACAATGCCTTGAAATATGTAGCCGATATTCTAAAAAGGAGTTTCAGAAAGGATGATTTTATTGCAAGATATGGTGGCGATGAGTTTGTAGTAATTGCTGAAATAAATGATAAATCCGAGCTGACAGAAATGATAAACCGACTTCGGAATCATGTTGAGTATTTCAATAGTAAAAAGATTATACCATATGAGATTAGTCTTAGTATTGGTTATGACATATATAAAACTAAATCAGATGCATCAATTCAAAAGTTCTATAAACATATAGACCAGCTAATGTATCAGGATAAAAAGGGAAAAGCGGTCAGTTAAATATTATTTCATTATTGTGCTGATTCAGTTGATTTAATAGAGTTAATTTTATGATGCTAATTTACTACTAAGATTATATTGAATTGGATAGATTTTTATAGTAGACTTTACGGGTAATGCTAAATTATACATAGGGAGGGATATTTTTGTGAATTTTACAAAAAGAGTTTTGGCATACATCATAGTTGCTTCATTATTAATTAGCAATTTTACTATGATGTCATATGCAGAGGGTGATTCCTATTATGATATAGTAAACAAAGGTTATGATTTATTTTACAATCAGGAATATGACAAGGCCATTGAGCTTTTTGATAAGGCAATCGAATTGGAACCGGAAAATTCCTATGCATATGAAGCAAAAGCAAATTTATTACAGTCCCGGGGAAAATTTGATGAGGCTCTGAAGTATATTGATGCAGGGTTGGCCCTAGACCCCGATAATATTTATCTTATGAATTCTAAAGCTAGAATACTGGCTAAGCTGAAAAAATATGATGAAGCTATAAAAGTAATAGATAAGGCTGTTGAGCTAGACCAAAAGAATTCATATATTTTTTGGACATATTCCACCAAAGCGGAAATATATTGTGAACAGGGAAAAAATGAGGAGGCTGTTAAGGTCTACGATACTGCCATACAGTTAAATCCGGATGATGTAAATCTTTACATAAACAAAGCTGATCTGTTAGGCAGATTGTATAAATATGACGAGGCTCTTGATGTATATGACAAGGCTATAGTTATTAGTAAAGATAATAGTCATACCTATATCTCAAAGGTGAGATTGCTAAGGACTATGGGAAAATATAAGGAAGCAGAAAGTATAATGAACAGCCTTGTTGAAAAACAACCTGAAGATAGTTATTTTCTCTTAAACAGAATATATCTGTATGAAGATATGGCCTTATATGACAAAGCCATAGCTGATGTGGATAAATTATCCAGTTTGGAAAGTAATTATGATTCTGCTATGGCAAAAAAAGCGAAATATCTTGGCTTACAGGGTAAATTTGACGAGGCTTTGAAGGCATATGATTCATTAATTGAAAAGTATCCAACCGATGAGTTTTTTGTCATGTCAAAAGCTCAGTTTTTATCAGACATTAATAGAATAGATGAGGCTGTCAAAGAATTTGATAAAGCAATAAAACTCAAACCAGGAGATGTTTACCTGTATACAGCCAAAGCATATGCATTAAATAATGCCGGACGTTATTCTGAAGCTGTTAAAGTGCTTAACAATGCCATAAATACTATCCAAAATGTAGAGTTGTATGATTGCCTGGGGTATATTTATGAATCTAACAACAAAAGCTCTGACGCTATTAAGGCATATGATAACGCATTAAAAATTAATCCGGACAGTATCAGAATCATATGCAATAAAGTAAGAGTATTGGTAAATCTGAAAAAGTACTCTGAAGCAGCACAGATACTTGATAAAGCTCTTGAAACCAACAAAAATTCCAGTGAGCTGGTTGTTCAAAAGGCATTTTTATATAAATCACAGAATAAGTTTACAGAAGCTGTAAAGGTTTTAGATGCCTATATAAAAGAAAACCCACAAGATTTGAATGTTCTTCTTAATAAGGCAATCCTATATTATGATGCCAAGAAATATAATGAGGCTATAGATATTTACGATAAAATTCTATCTATAGATAAATATAATTTTAATGCTATTTATCAGAAAGCTAATACTCTGTTCCAGGCCGGAAAGCAGCAGGAAGGACTTAAACTTTTTGATAAGGCCATTGAATTAAAGCCCAGCTATTCTTTTCTATATGAAGGAAAAGGACAGAAGATGTATTCCATTAAAAAATACGATGAGGCCATAAAGCTGTTTGATCAGGCCATCAGGGTTGATGCCATTAATAATGAAGCATATTATGATAGAGCTCGCGCCTATGCAAAGTTAAATAAAACTAAAGAGGCATTAGAAAGCCTGAAAAAAGCTGTGGAGCTCGAAAGCAGGAATAAAACCAGAGCAAGCAAGGATGAAGCTTTTTCTGCAATACGAAAATTAAAGGAGTTCAATGCAATTATAAAATAAGCAGCAAAAAGGGTAGGCACAATTTATGCTTACCCTCTTATAGAAATTGCTTATGCTGACGGATTTTAATTTACTAACTTAAATATTAAGAATATAAGAATATTTTTGTAGTATTTTTAGTATAGATGATAATATTCTGCTATAGCATTTCTATTGTTAAAATTTCTTAAAAGCAAAAAATACAGCTGCCAATATGCAAATAAATGACAGCAGGTAGTTTAGCTTAAAGCTTTCTTTTAGGTAAAGGACTGAAAATACTGCGAAAACAACTAGTGTAATTGCTTCCTGTATTATTTTTAACTGAGCGGTATCAAAATTTCTGGAAGCTATTCTGTTTGCCGGTATCATAAAGCAATATTCAAAAAATGCGATACCCCAACTTATTAGGATAATCAACGGCAGCGAAACAGAGTTACTTTTAAATTTAAGATTACCATACCAGGCAAAAGTCATGAAAACATTGGATACAATTAAAAGCAAAAATGGCCAAAACTTTATTAAAGATTGCATATAAACTCCTTGAAATACATAATTAGTGTTTTTACGACAAAGCATATTATAGCACAACGAATAGAATTTAGAAAAGAATATAATATCTTATTTGAACTTAAAATATTGATTTATATTAATTTATGAGGAGAAGAATATATGAAAAAAGTAATATTAGTTTTAATTCTTTTGATTCTTTTTATATTTGTACTGGTTTTAACAAATCCCACCCAGGAGGATTATAATTCATGGGTCAATGAAAAGGTGACACAAGAACTGAAGGTTGAATCAAATGGTATGGTAGGGAAGGTAACTTCAAAGCTTACAGATTTGATTGTAAATTCTGTAAGCGAAAGACATAATTATTATATTTTCTCAATATATGAAACTAATATAGCTGATCAGAAATTGAGCAAGACATTAGGAATATTAAAAACATTTATTAAGTTAGATTAAATTATAGTACCATTTTTATATAAATTGTAAACAAAATAAACTGCTGTCATATAATGATTACATACGATATTTTGAAAGAGGAACGTATTGTATGGCTAATTCATTATTTGATGAAATCAGAATTCTTTACGGAAGCGATAAGCTGATTACGTTTTTTCGGGATTTAATAAACAAAAATTTTAATGAGGGGATAAAATATCTGAACCAAAGAAATTTACGATTTCCTTCGCTGTTTATACTTAGTACCGAAATAAGTGATGAGATATATGATAGATTAAATACCAGGAACAAATATGCACTGGACTTTATAAATCAAGTGTTATCTGAAGAAGGTCCGGATACCGGAAGAATTTTAGATGAATCTGCTCAGCAAAGATATACAGCCTATAAATGGATTCTGGAGACAGGCTACACTGAAGACGGACTTAGTGAAGAATATGATGAAGTGCTGGATAGAGCAGCTATTGTACTTTGTATGGTGTACAACGACAATAGCTGCTTAGGCATAATGGAAAATTTAATTTTTGAACGCCATAGAAAAGGGGCTTACATATATGATTTAACCTGGGCGTTTTTTGAGAGGCTGAATCCTAAGAATATCAACACCCTCGCTAATCGTCTGAAGTCTTCTAATCCAAAAGATACAGAACTAGCCAGGAAGTTTCTCAACTTTATTCCTGACATAAACAGCCGGGAGGAAGATACCAGGAGACTATACAGCAGAGTTATGAAGTGGCTGAGCCAGAATCAGAATTTTATTTACTACACAGGAGAGACAAATAATCAGACAAATAACCCATCAAGATTTGCTGTTTCTCTTGAAGCGAAGTATTTGCAAAAGCCTGTTCATGTAATACAGGAACAGGCCAGAAATATAAATACAGAAGAGGCTTCCTGTCTTGAAAATTTTAAAAATCTAAATGAGGATACAAAGCTATTATTATCAGAGTGTTCGGATATGCTATACCATATAAACAGGTATAAATGGAGCAAATGGCTTCAAAGCCCTGTCCATAAGCAAATAGAGATTGCTGAGAGGATGGTGGGGGAAAAATGATTAATATAAAAGGAAATCCGGTTGATCCTGGTGTTTTAAATCAATATGGAATGGGAAGTATTGAAGGAAAGATATTAAATATAATGTTGAAAAGTGATGGTGCTTATAATTTCAATTCAATTAATGAATTGAGATTTGAACTGGCACTTCGGAGGAGTATTGTTAATGCTGCCAAAGATCTTAACAGAAGCCGAATGGAATTTCGTACCTTCAGAAAATCAAGATGTAATCCCGAATATTGGTACAGAACTGGAGAGGGAGGTTTTGAATTAAAGAATAATGTAAAACCTTCTGATGCTATAAAGGATATATATATAAACAGTTCAAAATACGGTACCGAGTGTGCCACAGCAATGGTTATTGTATATTATAAATCACTGGTAGATATTTTTCCGGAAGAACTGTTTAACAGAATGTTTTCAAGAATCTATCTTATGAACTGGCAGAGTCTTGATTATGATTTGGGTATAGCTGATTATATGAGGGTGTCGGACTACCTGCCTGGTGATTGCAGATACATTAAAAATCCTGAGGTTGACCCGTTAAAACCTGAGTGGCAGGGTGAAAATTTAATCTTACTTGAAAATGGGCTTTATTATGGTCATGGTATTGGTATAACCAGCGCGGAAAAAATAATAGAAATACTGAACAAAAAAAGAAAAAAGGGAGCAACAGTTTCGGCATATTTGCTGCCATCTGCAAAACGTCTTAATTTCAAATATTTAAGTAGTAAATACTATGGTTTTTCTACCAGAGACGGAGAGGATATCTATTCTTACAATAAAAGCCTGGGATAAAATTTCATAAAGTGATATTATAATAATAGAAGTACACAACATGAATTTACGGAGGCAGTGGAATGAAAGACAAAAACAAATGTGAATATTGCGTATACTATACTTATGATGATGAATTTAACTGCTATCAGTGTGAAGTTAGTTTAGATGAAGATGAAATGAGTCATTTTCTAAGGAAAACTTTTACTAATTGTCCTTACTTTCAATTTAATGATGAGTATAAAACAGTAAGAAAGCAAATATAGGTGTATAAAATACTTTATATTGAGAAACATAAGAAGCATAACAATATGAGGTGCTCTTAGCACAATTGGAGGTGCTTTTTATGGATGGAAATGAAGAACTGCTGAATTACATTCATCAGAATTCTGAAATGGGTATAGGTACAATAGAGCATTTGCTGGCATTTATTAACGATGAGGAATTGAGAAAAACTCTTGCTTCTCAGATGGATGAGTATAAAACCATTAATATACATGCAGCTGAAATGCTGCATAACAGGAAAAAAGAGGTTAAAGATGTAAGTACTATGTCAAAAATCTCTTCAAATATGATGATTGATATGAAAACCCTGACCGACAAATCAGCTTCGCATATTTCTGAAATGCTTATTCAGGGTAATACCATGGGTATAATTCAGATGACAAAAAGGCTTAATCAATATGGTAATGCTGACAAAAAGATAATAGACCTGGCAAACAGATTACTTGCTTTCGAGCATAGAAATATTGAAGAATGTAAGAAATTTTTACATTAAATTATTATAAAAATTAGGCAAGCACTAACTAAATAAGTAAGAATATCAAATAAACAAGCATCGGATTCTATGGATATTAATAAGTCCAGGATGGAGATGTTTGTTTTTTTATTATGATAATAAACAGGAATTAAAAAATGATTAATTAATTGCAGATAATGGTTTGATATTATACTTGATTAATCTTCAATAAATTAATGCTAATATTATTTATTCTCAAATATTTCAAGGGTTGAAGAACACAATATTTGCAGAAAATAAAATCGAATTTAACATATTTATCATTAAAAGTCGGAGCATGCTAATCAAAAGGAATACCGACTGGAATGGAGAGGCTATGAGAAATAAAAAATTATTCGCTTTTGTCTTAACTTTCATTATATTTGTTGTTTCAGTAGTGCCAGTTACTGCACAAACCTTTACAGATGTCCCGGCAAACAGCCCGTATAAAGATGCTATTGAATTTTGCCGTGCAAAAGGATATGTTACAGGTACCGGTACAAATACATTTTCACCTGATGCGAAAGTTACCAGAGCACAGTTTGCAGTAATCTGGAGTCGTTCATTAAGTATTATGAGCGATAATCATCCTTATACCGATATAACCAAACTAAAAAACTATTATGATTCTTCTGCCATAATTCTACGTGGATTGGGTATTTTGAGTGGTACAAGTGCATCAAAATTTTCACCTCAAGGCAACCTTACCAGGGAACAGCTGGCATTAATAACTATGAAAACATATAAGCTTGGGGTTGCCAATCCTGATGATTACAAAAACTACACAGATTATGCCTTAATATCCGAGTGGGCACGGGAGGGAGTATCGGCTTGTATTAACGCAAAAGTTTTTGAGGGGTTATACGACAATGAAACCTTTAACCCCGGCAGCAGTGTAACAAGAGCTGAATTATGTCAGCTGATTTATAACATTTCAATGCCTGAGTACACCATTACCGTTGCTGAACTTGATGGAGGAACAATAACTTCAAGCCATACAAAAGCAAGACCTGGAACCACTGTTACTCTGAATATTACTCCTGACACAGGAAAGCAGCTGAAGGAAGGGTCATTGAAATTCAACGGAACACCAATTTCAGGAACAACATTTTCTATGCCAGCTGAAAATGTTACTATTACAGCTGAATTTGAAGATAAGCCGGTTGTATTGGAATCAATATCTGTAACAACACCACCAGCAAAAACCACTTATACAGTGGGTGAGACTCTCGATTTGACTGGCTTGGTTGTAAATGCAAATTACAGCAACAACACACAGAGTGCAGTGTTAAACTACACAACAACTCCGGTAGCCGGTGCTGTCCTGGATACCCCTGGTACAATACCAATAGTTGTAAGTGTTACAGTAGGGGAGGTTACTAAGACCACTACCTTTGATATACAGGTTAATGCCGCAGCGTTGAGGCCTACTTCGAAACAGCACTAAATGATATTCTGTATGTAATGCCGGGAATCGGATTTACCTTCAAACCTTAAGGTGATATATAAATATTATTTGTTTATGGAAATATATTAAGTTCTGAGAATGAAAGCAAATGATGGGCTTACTTTCTCAGAATTTTTTATTATGTATTTTGCCTTACAAAGCCATGTATCATCTTTCAAATGAATATTTAAATCGATTTTTAGAGAATTTATCGTAAAAAATTCATAAAAATATGTTAAAAATAGAGGATATTTGTGAAATATGTAGAATAATGAAAATAGTGAGATAATAGTTTCTATTCTACTAATTAGTTTAATTGTTGTAATATACATAAAATTGCTACAAACCTGAGATACAGACATATACTTTAATATATTTGAACCGACTTATTCATTTTTCGCATAAACTTTACTTGGAAAAGATACTAATGATAAACAAAGTAATAAACTAATCAGCATTTATTGCTATAAAACCTATGTTGAATTATCAGGAGGTAAGAGTATGCGTAGAAAAGTAATTTTTAAATTCAAAGGATTAAGTTGGAAAATATCTGTATTATGTATTATTTGCACAATAGTACCTATGCTGATATGTTTGGGTGCAGCAACCTATTTTTCACAAAGGTACATTGGCGAATCAGATAGTAATGCACTATTTGATATTGCTGTAGAAAAGACCAATCAAATTGAATTGGCATTGTTAGATATAGAAAAGCAGGCTCAATCAATTGCAATGCAACCCAATATAGTAGATATATTAATGAATGCTACTATCAATTCAACTAATCCAAGCGCAGCAGACCTCCAAAAAATTTCGAAAAATTTGGAAGATAATTTCAAACTGTCAAACGGACTTTTTGAGAATATATTTTTGATGTATAAAAATAAAGATATTGCCGATGGTATCGGGGGTACTTCTGTTGGCTGGGAGAATGAAGCCGTTGGAAGCACTGATACATTACTGATACGAGAAGCAACAGCATCACCAACTACAGGACGACCTGTTATGGCAATAGTGGCACCTGTAAAAAACAATGAAAAACATTTGGGCACAATCGGAATATCAATAGAATTGAACAATCTATCTGAAAAAATAATTGAAAGTGAAGCATCAAAAGGTGAATTTAAAACATTTATTTTAAATTCAAAAGGAATAGCTATTTCGTCCACAGACCCAAAATATGTTTTAAATTTGGATTTTCAGGATGAATCATCGGGATTACAGGATTTTTATAATAAAATCAGTACTAATAAAAAAGGTATTGATTACTTTACCCTTGAAGGTGATAAATACATTGCTGCTTACAGCAAAAGTGACAAGTATAATATGTACATAGTTTCTTATAAGTCTATTGCGGAACATAAGAAATTAATTGAAAAACAGAAATCAGCAGTATCTGTTTTTATCATAGTAAGTATAATACTTGTAGTTAGTATAATATATTTTTCGTCCAGAAGAATAATCAACCCCATACTTACTGTTGCAGAACAAGCAAAACGACTGGCGGATGGAGATTTGACAGTAAATATTAATGAAACAGCTCTGAAGCGTAATGACGAGCTTGGTATCCTTGCAAATTCTTTCTCCAATATGGTTAATAATTTAAAGACTATAATATCTCAGATAACAGAGACATCACAAAAAGTAGCCGCCTCCAGTCAGGAGTTGTATGCTTCGGGTGAGCAGGTGGGCACAGCTGCTGAGGATGTGGGTCATACAATTCTTGGTATCTCCACAGGAGCAGAAGATCAATCTACTAAGATAAATTCAGCGCTGTCAAACCTTAAAGAATTAATTCAACAAATCAATGAAGTAAATAACAGTACTACACATATGCAAAAAAATACTGTACAAATGTTGGAGGAGATTAAAAATGGAAGAAAGACTGCTGACGAATCAATTACCAGCATAATAAATCTTAAAGCTGATGCAGGAGCAGTTTCCAAAGTTATTTTCGATTTGGGAGGCACTTCCAATCAAATCGGAGAGATTACAGAATTAATAAGTGGTATAGCTAAACAGACCAATTTGCTTGCTTTAAATGCAGCTATTGAGGCAGCCAGAGCCGGAGAAGCCGGAAAAGGCTTCAGTGTGGTGGCCGATGAAATCAGAAAACTGGCTGAACAGTCAGCAGATGCCAGCGGCAGGATAGCAAAACTAATTGTAGAAATAAAAAGTGGTGTTGATACAGCAGTTAATATGATGAATAACAGTATAGTTAATGTAAATTCAAGTGTAAAGGCAATTCAGGGAAATGGAGAAACTTTTGAAGATATATCAAAACAGGCAGAGCAGCTAAAAGAAATAGTGACCAATGTTACAAGAAGTGTAGAAATAATGACCGCAAGCAGTCATGACTTTGAACGTACCATGCAGGAGATAAATGAGACAAGCCATCAGTTTGCTGCCAATGCAGAAGGAGTATCAGCAGCCAGTGAAGAACAGATAGCTCTGACAGAAGAAATTGTTTCTTTATCAAAAGCAATGGCAGAGATGTCGGGTGAGTTATCAAGCCTGATTAAGAATTTTAAGTTATAAATTTAATGAAATAGAGTATAACTTCAAGTTATGCGTATACAATATAAATTAATATAGTGCATGAGATATTTTCAGGGACAGAAGTATATTATTAGCTTCTGTCCCTGATTTACTATGTTCCATTAACTTTGAATAGGTGTAGTACAGAATTACTCATGTCTCAGCAACAATTGTGCCCAGATCTGTAAGGTCATAACCACCAATCTTTTCCAGCTCAATTCTGAATTTCTGAAAATGAAGAATTTCTATAATACAAAATTTTTACAGAAAATTAGATTTGACATTATGACTGATTCAATAAGCAGTTGAATGGATTTGATATATAAATGCTAAAGATATTGAGTTTTATTTCAGTGGCTTTTTAGTTACACCAGGATAGAAGAACATAGAATTAAATGAGTATACTATACAATTATGTAAATATAAGGTATAATAATAAATAATTAAAATTATAAGTATAGTTAACTTTTCGTGAGCATAATGCTAATATTGGCTTTACCTGGTTATGCTATAAGCCGTTTTGATAAAAGTAAAAAGGAGATTGTAACATTGGAAAACAGTTATAGACTAAAGCTACCAAATGAACTTGAAAAGTATAGAGACAAATTAGAAAAGTCTGTAAAGCCTTTTGTAAAAATCACTACAAAAAAGGGAAGAACACTTCCATGGGAAAGTAAGTTTGGCGGCACACCATATTTGCCTATAGGTTATGAATATCCTATAGATATTCAAGGAACGGCAATGAGATTGTTAGCACAGATTAATTTTGAAGAATTACCTGCCATGGATCAATTTCCGAAAAAAGGTATTCTACAGTTTTATATATCTGCAAGTGATGATTTCTATGGTTTGAATTTTGATAAGCCTACTTGTCAAGAGAATTTCAAAGTTATCTACATATCTGAAGTGGTTAAAGATGATTCAAAAATAATTACAGATTTTAGCTTCATTAACAACTCAGAAGATGATTACTTTCCAATAGCATCAGAAGGTAGGTTACAATTTAGTATTGAATATGCTCCTGTTGCATGTAGTGATTTTCAGTTTGAAAAAATATTTAATGATGTTGCATATAGTATATTTAATGATGAAGAATGTGATTGGTATGAAAAAGAATATTCAGGTGCTGGCCATAAAGTAGGTGGATATGCTTATTTTACGCAATATGATCCAAGAGGCAATAACGGATATAATGATTATGATATATTATTACTCCAGATTGATACTGACGATGAATTGGGCATTATGTGGGGAGATTGTGGAGTAGCAAATTTCTTTATTAGGGCTGAAGACTTGGAAAGACTTGACTTCACCCGTGTATTATATAATTGGGACTGTTGTTAAGAAAGCATTATTGTTTTTAGCGAATTTTGTTAACGGCTCGAGCCATCACGGGTTCAAGTCCCGATACATACATATAACAAAAAACTACTGATTTCTCAGTAGTTTTTTTGATTGGTGCGATCGATGGGACTTGAACCCATACGGTCTCCCACACGCCCCTCAAACGTGCGCGTCTGCCAGTTCCGCCACGATCGCATTTATTAAGTTTACTGCGCTGTCCGCATCAGCAAGTATGATTATACTAGGTAATTTGAAGAGTGTCAATAATTAATTTATAAAAAATTTAATTTTGATGCAAAATATTTTATAATAGACCAGAATACTATTGATATTCATTGAATGTTTGTCATTTAATTAACAAATTGTAAATTAATTAGGTATTTTTAAAAATGTGTTGAAGCAGACGTTTAGTATTGGTAAAATACTTATTGTTACAAATTTCATAGTAATAAATCTATGAAAAAGAAAAGGAGAGTTTGGTGTGGGGTTATTCAGTGCAAACTACAATAAACCAGGTCCCGGAGTTGAGAAGGATGCTCCTCCAAAGCCAAGGTTTTTTGTGTTTTTTGAGGTACTTAAACGTAAATTTTGGCATTTGCTCAGAGTTAATCTGATGTTCACATTATTCAATATTCCTGCATTAATTATTGCATTTATTATATCTTCTATATATTTGCAAAAATTGCAGTTTGACGGTGGAATAGGTGATTTTTATATCAGATTATTTTTGGCAGTTGTAATAACATTATTACCTGTAATTACATTTGGTCCGGTACAGGCCGGTTTTACCTATATTCTGAGAAATTACTCCAGAGAAGAGCATGCTTTTATATGGTGGGACTTCAAAGAAACCTTTGTTAAGAACTTTAAACAGGGTATGCTGATTACATTAATTGATATAATAGTCATGTATATCCTTGGTATAGCCATAAACTTTTATGCTTCCCAAAGCGGATTACTTGCTACTGCAGCAACGTCCTTTGTAGTTCTGTCGTTGGTTATTTTTTTGATAATGCATTTATACATTTATCCCATGTTGGTTACAGTTAAATTGGGTATTAAGGATTTATATAAAAATGCGTTTATTTTATCCATACTGAAGCTGTTTCCAAACCTGCTGTTTCTAATATTAAACCTTGTTGTAGCCTATTTGTCCTTCTATTATATAATAGCCGGAGTAATTTTATATGTACTGATACTGCCAAGCTTCATAGGTTTAATGAACAATTTTTACGTTAATCCAATAATAAGGAAGTATGTTGTAAACGAACCTGAATCAACAGAATCTGACGATTCAGATGATGAAGAAGAGGAAGACGGTGAAAGCTTCTATAGGAAGGATTATGAAGAAAAGGACAGTACATTGGAGTTAGAATCAGATATTAAGACAGATTTTGAAAATTCTGAGAAAGATTCGGAAGATGGAAACATTGAAAAAGAAAGTTCAGAAAATACTGATAATTGATTGATATTAATAACACAAAAAAATAAAACACATTATGTAATTAACAGTATATTTAGAACCTGACATAAAGTTGGGTTCTTTTTATGTGTATATGCAATAATTAATATGAATCTTTTATCAATTTGAAAACAATAGAAGTCAGGAGTTTATAAACATTACATGTTAAATTAGTGAGTAAATGAATTATGATTCTATACGTATCTGAAAAGAAATGAAGGAGGTAATTTATTTAGAAACAATAGGAGCAGCTGCACCGAGGTATGGATTATCTCCCGGATAGACAAGAAATATAATTAAAACTTATCCATTTGGAGGGAGTATATCGTTACTCCGGTGCCACTGCTCCAGTTAATTAGTTGATAATAAATGTACTGTTATAAATAATATATACTGATATAAATATTATATTGAGAATTCTTTTTTTATGGCCGAGATAGTTTTATCTGTATCCTTATCATAAATAAGGAAAGATATATCCACCTCAGAAGTAGTAATAAGCTTAACTTCCACTTCGTTAGCTGCAAGAAGCCTGAACAGTCTGGCAGCAACTCCTGGAATCTCTCTCATAGCTTCTCCGAATACACTTATTTTTGTGCTGTCGGAATCAATACCTACTCTTAGGTTTGGCACAGTGTTCCTATAAGCATTGAGCAGAGATATTACTTTTGTTATTTTATCTGCAGGCATGCTGAAGGAAATACTGATTTTTCCTTTATAAGGAGGGGATTGGCTAATCATATCAATATTAATATTTTCTTCTGCAATTTTGCTGAAAATATCAGATATTATCAGCATGTCATTGGGAAGATTATCTACTGTCACCATCGCTACGTTGTACAGGGTACACATACTAGTAACTGCTTTATCAGACATATAAAATCCCTCCTATAAAATTAATTTATATTAAACTAATATACTTCTCCAATAAGATCTGTCATGGAGTAAAGTCCAGGGGCTTTATTCCAAAGGAAAAGTGAAGCTTTTAGAGCACCTACGCCAAAAATTTCCTTTGACGTGGCAATGTGATTTATTTCAATAATTTCATCATTACCTGCAAATATAACAGAATGATCGCCAACTATTGTACCTCCGCGAACAGCATGAATACCTATTTCCTGTTTTCCGCGTTTCTTCAGTCTGGAATGTCTGTCATAAGTATACTCACACTTTTCCTCAAGGGTTTCATTAATAGCTTCTGCAATGGCTAAAGCTGTACCACTTGGTGCATCAACCTTCTGGTTATGATGCTTTTCTACTATTTCAATGTCAAACTGTCCTTCAAGTACCTTAGCTGCCTTTTTAACAAGATCAATAAGTAAATTAATTCCCAGGGACATATTAGCTGAATAGAACACCGGAATGTTTTTGGAAACCTCATTTTTCAAAACATTAATTTGTTCAGTTGAGAGCCCGGTGGTACAAACTATCACAGGTATTTTTCTTTCCTGGGCAAATTCAATCAAACCGCCGAAGGCTTTGGGGCTTGAGAAATCTATAATAACATCTACCTTGACATTGCACTCCCGAATATCTGTGAAAACAGGGTAGGGGTTATTTATACTATTATTTATGTCAGCACCTGCAGCAATTCTTAAACCATCGAAATTTTCGGCCAATCTGGTAATTACTTGACCCATTTTGCCATTACATCCGTTTAGTAAAACATTAATCATTTGTATCACATCCTAATCATTATTATCAAGATAGCTTTGTTATCAGAATATCATTTTATAATTTGTTACAGTATATTACTTATTGTCAGTAAACAGTTTATTATTATCAGTAAAGCAGATATAAGTTGTTACAATCACAATTAATCACATTATTGACAAATACTTTTTAATCAAGACAATAAACCATATTTTCTAAGTTCATTTTTCAATATATCCAGATTCTTTTCAGACATTTCAGTCAATGGTAGTCTGCAGCTGCCAACATTCATACCAAGTAGATTCATGGCCGCTTTTATTGGAATTGGACTAACTTCAATAAACAGAGCTTTAATAAGGTCAAGAGCTTTTAACTGAAGTCTTCTGCTGGTTTCTACATCTCCTTCAAGGTATTTAACTACAATGTCATGGGTGTCCTTTGGAATGATGTTGGCCATAACTGAAATAACACCTTTTGCACCCATGGAAAGGAAGGGAACAATTGAAGCGTCTTCTCCCGAATAAACTGTGAAATCCTCTCCGCAAAGGTTAACAATCTCTCCAACCTGTGAAAGATTACACTCTTTTATAGCAACGATGTTATCGATTTCAGACAAAGCTTTTATGGTTTCCGGTGCAATATTCAGATTAGTTCTGGAGGGAACGTTATAAAGTACAACCGGAATACTTATACTGTTGGCAATTTGCTTAAAATGCTCATAAAGACCCTTCTGCGTGGTTTTATTGTAATAGGGGGTAACGGTTAAGATAGCATCTGCACCTACTTCCTGTGCATATTTACTAAGCTCAATGGCATGCACAGTGTGATTGCTTCCGGTGCCGGCTATAACCGGAACTCTTCCGTTCACCTTTTCAACAGCAAATTTTATGGCTGCCTTATGCTCATCATCATACATTGTAGATGCTTCACCTGTGGTGCCAGCGATAATAATTGCATCGGTTCCTTCTTTAATTTGATATTCAATTAATTCAGCTAGTTTATTGTAGTCGGTACCTTCATTTGTAAATGGGGTAACAATTGCAACACCTGACCCTGTAAAAATTGGTTTTCTCATATTAACCTCCATCTGCGTGATATACACACCACTTTTTTATTATTCAATTGAAAAAGCATAAATAATAATCCAAAAGAATCTGTAATACTTTCTTAAAAATGTAAAAACGTTGGCGTAGGCCAACGTCTGTTTTTAAATTATAACTCAAGATACTCAAGAAATTATAACAAACAGATAGCGCTCCACCACATCATTATGATGACAGTCTTAAGGCTCTTAACCTTAAAACCAGGCAATACACTTTATTGGGATGTATTACCTTCGGCGTCTTTACCTTTCACTGCAAATCATAAGACCCCAAAAATCTTCATTGCAGATACTAATTAAAAACGCACCTCTATCCCCAGTAATATTTATTTTTATTATCATATCATTGGAAAATAATTGTGTCAACTTTAATTCGGTTATTTGTAAAGTTGCTCTGTTATATATTATATGACTGATATTTCAATTCTGTTACATTTTTTCTTTCAGGAAGGATGTAGAATATTCCATGTCGAAACAAGGTATGAAAAATGACGAAACAACAAGGGGTATGTTACAAATGAAGAAATTTTGCTTATTTTTAAGCATTGTATTAGCTATTACGATATTTTCAGGTACTAATAATGTATATGCTGCGGCAAATCCTACCGTTAGAATAGGTTTATATTATGGCTCCAGGGCTCAGAGTCAGATGGTTATAAGTGCAGAAAAGGGTATTTCATTCCTTGCATATGATACCGATTCAGATTCAGAGGTCCCGGTATATAATTCAAGTCCGGGTCAGAACATTAATATAATTAAAGACAGCTACTTTACTGGAAACGGAGCAAAACTTACAGCAGTAGCTGAAAATGGAAATCCCACAAAAGGACCATATCATCTAAAGCTGAAAAAGACATATAATACATATAATGAAGCAGTAAAAGACGTCAATACATATAATCAAAAGGGAATTAAGGCTTATCCCGTATACACTGACTCAGGCTGGAATGTATGGACCGGATTCTATATTGACCAGAAGGCAGCAAGTTCTGATATGGCAGAAGTATTAAAAAAGCTTGGAAAAGTGGAATGTACTGTTGTTGATAAGTCTGATACCAGGATATATGGTGCTGACAGTGCTACCGGTGATATTATATTTATGTTTGCCTCGGACCATAAGGTTTTACGTGGAAAGCCCATGAAAGGTGAACCTGTAAAAATCGGAACAGACAAGCTAAACACATATAGAGGGCAGGTTGAATTCAGAAGAATTACTGGCAGTGACATGACTATTATAAATATACTACAGATGGAAGAATACCTTTATGGTGTAGTTCCTAATGAGATTGAAAGTTACTCCCATATTGAGGCAATAAAGGCTCAGGCTGTAGCCGCACGCACTTATGCACACCTGAATCTGACCAAATCCAACAAGGCCAACCCCCATTTGAACTATGGTTTTAATTTATGCAACGACATCCACTGTCAGGTATATAAGGGGATGGGCTCGGAAAGTTCCATTGCCAATTCTGCCGTTGATGCAACAAAGGACATGGTTTTGACTTATGAAGGGAAATTGATTGAAGCGGTTTATTCAGCTTCCAGCGGGGGGCGGACAGAAGATGCTTCAAATGTCTGGAATGGAGCTCCATATCTTAAAAGTGTTGAAGATAAGTATGAATCAGGGAATTCACCAAAGTATAACTGGACTCTGACCTTTACTGCCGATGAAATAAGCCAGAAGTTGAAAAATTATAATATAGGCAATGTTACCAGCATTGAAATCACCAAGGTTTCAGAAGCTGGAAGACCTGTTGAAGTTATTGTAAAAGGTACATTGAAGCCTGAGGGAGTAAAATTCGTCAAGGATGGCTGCCGAACGTTTTTGGGACTTTACAGTCAATGGTATACAATTTCAACTAATGCGGACATCAGTGTAATGGTTGACGGCAAGGAAGAAAAGAAGCAGCTGGGGCAAATGACAATAATCACTGCTGATGGTGAAACAAAGGTTACAGACCCCAACCAGAAAGTAACGGTAGTAGATGCAGAAGGAAAATCCACAGTTTTATCATCTGTTCCTACAGAATATACATTTACCGGCAGGGGCTATGGTCATGGAGTTGGCATGAGCCAGGAAGGAGCAAAGGGTATGGCAAACGCCGGATTCACATTTGACCAGATACTATTGCATTATTATACCGGAACTAAAATTGAAATAGCAAAATAATATAAAAAAATAAACAACGAAGTTTGCTCTTCGTTGTTTTATTTTTACTAAATTATATTGATTATACCCAAATACACTGAAAACAGGTTATATCATAAATTATAAAATACAGGCATTAAGCGAAAGTTTATTATTAAAAGAATTATAAAAAATTATTTATTAAAAAACTCATTATAAAGTGAAATTACTGCTTTGTTGGCTTCTTCCTCTTTTACTGCAAACATCATAGTTATTTCAGAAGATCCCTGATTTATCATTTCCAGGCTTATAGAAGCCTTAGCCAGCGCTGAAGTAGCTCTTGCAGCTGTACCAACTGTATTCTTCATGCCTTCACCAACTATAATAACTATGGCAAGATTATGCTCAATTGAAACGTCATCACACTGAAGTTCATTTTTTATGCGATCCAGAATCTTATGTTCAACTTCAGGTGTTTTAAACTGGTTCTGTTTTAAAATGACAGAAATGTTATCAATACCTGAAGGAGTATGCTCATAGGATATACCTTCTTCTTCCAGAATCTGAAGGAGCTTTCTGCCAAAACCGATTTCCCTGTTCATCATGAACTTGCTTACATATATACAGCAGAATCCTGAATCACTGGCAATACCTACAACAGGGTTAGGTGTTAAATCTCTTTTAAGCACAATTTTTGTTCCAGGAGCTGTAGGGTTATTTGTATTTTTTATATTAACAGGAATACCTGCCATGAAAACAGGTACAAGAGTATCTTCATGCAGAACTGAGAAACCTGCATAGGAAAGCTCTCTCATTTCTCTGTAAGTAAGCTCGGATATGGCTTCTGGTTTGTGGACAAGACCTGGATGCGCTGCATACACAGCATCGACGTCTGTGAAGTTTTCGTATAAATCAACTTTAAGAGCAGCTGCAAGTATAGAACCGGTTATATCTGAGCCTCCACGGGGGAAAGTAGCTACATTGCCTTCTTTGGTATATCCAAAGAAGCCTGGGAAAATAACTATTCCATCATAGTTCTTAAGCATTTTGAGATTCTCAAAGGATTCGGGTAAAACCTGGGCATTTCCGAACTCACTACTCATTAACAGACCAGCTTGTTTTGGGCTGACATAATGAGCTTTTTTACCGATACTGTTCAGATAGGCAGCAACCAATTTTGCACTGTTGTCCTCTCCAGCTGCTTTCATCGCATCCATGAACATCCCCGGATGGCTTGTATCAAGCTTTATTCTTTCTTCAAGATCCCTTCTGATTTCATCAATAATACTGTTATCCAGGTTCAAGTCGTCGGCTATATCCTTAAATCTTTTAACAACTGCCTCCAATTCTGCAGAGGAATCACCGGTTTCCAACTGTTTATTGGCACATGCAATAAGCAAGTCAGTAACCTTTATATCATTTTTATCTCTTTTACCTGGTGCAGATACAACTACTACTCTTCTTTCATTATCTGATAATATAATGTCGCAAACCTTCTTTATTTGTTCAGCATTAGCAAGTGATGTTCCGCCAAATTTTGCTACTTTCATTTTGCTTCCTCCATCCATAATAACTTAAAAATTTTATACTTAACAGGAGCTATCAAAATAGTGTGCCAGCCATGTAATAACATGCAATATAAAAAAGCTATAATAGCAGCCGACCACTGGTCGGCTTTAGTCTTCTATTTGTGCACTTTTACTATTATGAGATATCTCCCGGTATTTTCTTACGGGATTCAAATTAATAAGCTAAATATGTTTTATATGCGCCTTCAAGCGCTTCTGATAAGGCAAGATGATCTCTTGCTGCCATTGAACAGCGAGGAATTATCGCCTCAATATATCTCATAAATTATACAAAAAAACATTATATCTGGCAATAAGTATTTGTAATATAAGTAATTATAATGTATGATATTTATTGTTTAACTGATACAGTTTATAAGGGTTATACTATTAGATATAATAACAAATATGTTGAGCGTTGGAGGATTTTTTGTGGATTTAAAGGAGTTTGACTATTATTTGCCTGAGGAGCTTATTGCTCAGCACCCGTTGGAAAAAAGGGACATGTCAAGATTAATGGTTCTGGACAGAGAATCGGGAGAAATTAAACATAAATTATTCAGAGATATTGTAGATTATTTTAGCGAGGGCGACTGTCTTGTATTAAATAATACAAGAGTGATACCTGCCAGACTTCTTGGAGAAAAGGAAGGCAGCGGAGGTAAAATTGAGTTTGTTCTGCTGAACAGAGTTAGCGGAGACAACTGGGAGGTAATTCTCAGACCGGGTAAAAAGGCAAAGCCCGGAGCTCGGTTTGTTTTCGGCAACGGAGAGCTTAAGGCTGAAATACTTGAGGTGTTGGAGGAAGGGAACAGACTTGTAAAGTTTATATACGAAGGAGTATTTGAGGAAATACTTGATAAGGTAGGAATAATGCCTTTACCGCCGTATATTACTGAAAAGCTTGAAGATCCCGAGAGGTATCAGACTGTTTATGCAAAATATAATGGTTCGGCGGCAGCACCCACTGCTGGTCTGCATTTTACTCAGGAACTACTGCAGGCCTTGAAAGACAAAGGAGTTATCATTGCATACGTTATGCTTCATGTGGGACTGGGAACATTCAGACCGGTCAAGGTTGAGGACATTACCAAGCATAAAATGCACTCCGAATATTATTCTATCGGACAGGAAGCCTGCGATGCAATTAATACTGCAAAAAGAAACGGAAAGAAGGTAGTGGCTGTTGGAACTACCAGCTGCAGAGTGTTGGAAACAGTGGGGAGCAGTAATGATGGAAAACTCATACCCACCGATGGCTGGACTGATATTTTCATATATCCTGGTTATACCTTCAAAGTTGTGGACAGGCTTATTACAAACTTCCATCTGCCTGAGTCTACACTAATTATGCTGGTAAGTGCACTGGCAGGTCGGGAAAAGATTTTAAATGCCTATGAAGTTGCAGTCAGGGAACGTTACAGATTTTTCAGCTTTGGGGATGCAATGTTTATTATATGATACATGACAAATTATAATATATATGTATATGATAATATCAAATGATAATAAAAAACACAGCATTGAGAATATAGGAAGGATATAAATAATTATGGCAGCAGTTACTTACGAATTAATAAAAACCTGTAAGCAGACCGGAGCGAGACTGGGCAGAGTTCATACCCCTCATGGTTCATTTGATACTCCGGTATTCATGCCTGTTGGCACATTAGCTACTGTTAAGGGCATGTCACCGGAAGAATTAAAGGAAATTGATGCAAGAATTATTTTAAGCAATACTTATCACTGTTATCTCAGGCCTGGTCAGGATATAGTTAAGCAGGCCGGAGGGCTTCATGGTTTTATGAACTGGGACAGACCTATACTCACAGACAGTGGAGGATTTCAGGTATTCAGCCTAAGCAGCCTGAGAAAAATTACCGAGGAAGGCGTAACCTTCAGGTCTCATCTGGACGGTTCAAAACACATGTTCACACCAGAGTCGGTTATGGAAATAGAAAACAATCTTGGAGCAGATATAATAATGGCCTTTGATGAATGTGCTCCATATCCCGCTGATTATGATTATGTAAAAAAATCTATGGAGCGAACCACCCGCTGGGCAAAAAGGTGTAAGGATGCCCACAAAAATACTGAAAAACAGTCATTGTTTGGAATTATCCAGGGTGGTATGTACAAGGATTTGAGAATCGAAAGTGCAAAACAGCTCAATGAACTGGATTTCCCGGGATACGCAATTGGTGGGTTAAGTGTAGGTGAGCCTGCTGAACTTATGTATGAGGTATTGGATTACACTGCTCCGCTTATGCCTGCTGACAAACCAAGGTATTTGATGGGGGTGGGTTCTCCTGACTACTTAATAGAAGGAGCAATAAGAGGCATAGATATGTTTGACTGTGTACTTCCTACCCGTATAGGCCGAAACGGAACAGTAATGACAAGCCAGGGCAGGGTAATAATCCGTGATGCCAAATATGCAAGAGATTTTTCAAAACTGGATCCGGAATGTGACTGCTATGTTTGCCGAAACTATTCCAGGGCTTATATAAGACACCTGCTTAAATGTGGTGAGGTGCTGGGATTAAGATTGACAACATGGCATAACTTATATTTCTTAATTAACTTGATGAAACAGGTAAGACAAGCTATAATTGATGATAGACTGGGTAGTTTCCGGGATGAGTTCTATTATAAGTATGGCTACTCTAAGAATTAAAGTTCAAACCCGGATTTGATTAATTATTGATTAATTATTGATTAATTATTGATTAATACAGTTAAGCTGTGTTAAATATAAAATAAGACGAAATAAGACGGAGGTTAACATTTTATGGAACAAATATTGGTTGGATTTGTCTTACCAATGGTATTGGTATTCGGACTTATGTATGTAATGCTTATTCTTCCTCAGAAGAAAAGGGAAAAAAAGACAAAAGAAATGCTTGATTCCTTGCAGGTAGGATATACTGTTACATCAATAGGTGGAATATTTGGTAAAATAGTTAATATTAAAGATGATGAAATAACTATTGAAACCAGCGTAGAAAAGACAAAAATAGTTGTTAAGAGATGGGCAATTAAAGAAGTTGTTAAACCTATAGAAGGATAATAAATTTAACAAATATTTTATGTTATAGCTTGTTCTATTCAGCCTGCCTCAAAAATAAGATATATTGAAAACTAATATATTTTATTATTTGGAGGTACAATGAATATGGCTGGACAGACACCTGGATTAAAGAAGCAGCTCGATGAACATGTAAATGTCCTAAGAGTGATAAAAGGGCTAATTTTATCATTTCTCATAACTCTTCCATGTTTTCTTGGGTTCGCTTTAATTTTGACTTATACAGATTTTCCTGAAAAATATACTTTTATAGCAGTACTGATAACTACTATTGTAAGTGTTCTGACAGCGTCTGTTTATTCCACCAAAAATGTAAAAAGTAAAGGTTGGATAAATGGCTGCGCTGTTGGTGTCTTATATGTGGTAGTGCTTTATCTGGCCAGTAGTATAGTTTTCATGAATTTTACAGTTGATGTACAGGTTATCCTGACCGTCATAATAGGTGCCATAGTAGGCTGCCTGGGTGGAATTTTTGGAATTAATCTTCATTAGCTGGCAGCAAAGTTAAAGGTGTTATAACTTTACAAATTATGGCTTTTCAAACCAATATAAATATGCTATAATCTGCTAAGAAAATTAATAGGGGGGACTCAAGAGATGAAACACATAAAGACAATAAACAGCGCTACATTAAAAGAAAGTCTTTCTCATGGTGGTTGTGGAGAATGTCAGACTTCATGTCAATCAGCTTGCAAAACATCATGTACTGTTGCAAATCAGACTTGCGAAAAGAAGTAATAAACATATGATAATATTTGAATTTTAGAACATAAAGGTGAAAGGTGTTTTATCAAACACTTTTCACTTTTTTATGGACCTTAGATAGTCATTTGGTAATGCTGTAAGCTTTACTGATATACTTGCGGGGGTAATGCCGTAGGTGGCTAATTATTACTAATAGAATAGCTGCAGAGCAGCTGAATGGAGTTAAAAATGATTCACAAGTACAAAATGTATGATACAAACATAGTCTTGGATGTTAACAGCGGAGCAGTCCATGTCTTTGATGATACTGCCTATGATATTGTCGATTTATATAAGACTATGAGTAAAGAGCAGATTTTGGAAACCTTAAAGACAAAATATAACGAACAGGATATAGCAGACGCTTACAGTGAGGTTTCAGACCTGGAATCACAGGGATTGCTTTTTAGTGAGGATTCATATTCCGATGCTATAGCCAACTGGGAAAGAAAGCCTGTAGTTAAGGCGTTGTGTTTACATATCTGCCATGACTGTAATTTGCGCTGCAAGTACTGTTTTGCTTCAACAGGCAGTTTTGGCGGAAATAGAACCATGATGGACGCTGAAACCGGGAAAAAGGCCATTGATTTTTTAATTGAAATGTCAATGGGAAGGCGAAATCTGGAGGTAGACTTCTTTGGAGGCGAACCTCTTATGAACTTTGGCGTAGTAAAGGAAATAGTTGAGTATGCGAGAATCAGAGAGAAGGAAACTGGTAAGAACTTCAGATTCACAATAACAACAAATGCATTGTTATTAAATGAAGAAAATAAGGACTTCATTAATAAAAATATGCATAACGTAGTCCTTAGTATTGATGGAAGATGTGAAACAAATGACAGAATGAGGCCAAGAATTGACGGCTCGGGTACATATAACAGTATTCTTCCAAAGATAAAGGATATGGCTGAGTCCAGAAATCAGGATAATTATTATGTAAGAGGTACATTTACAAGAGAAAATCTTGATTTTTCAGAAGATGTTCTTCATTTGGCAGACCTTGGCTTTAAACAGGTTTCAGTAGAACCAGTTGTAGCTGCAAAAGATTCCGGTTATGATATCCGGGAACAGGATCTGGAGAAACTTTATTCTGAATATGAAAAACTTGCTTATGAATATGTAAAGAGAAGAAAAGAAGGCAACGGCTTTAACTTCTTTCACTTTATGATAGATCTTCAGCAGGGTCCTTGTGTCATTAAAAGACTTGGAGGCTGCGGCTCAGGGCATGAGTATCTGGCAGTAACTCCAGAAGGAGACCTTTATCCATGTCATCAGTTTGTTGGTGATGAAAAGTTCAAAATGGGTAATGTTCACGAGGGTCAATTCAATACAAGCTTCCAAAAAGATTTTCAGAAGTCAAATGTTTATACAAAGAAGGATTGCCTGGAGTGCTGGGCTAAGTTTTATTGCAGCGGTGGCTGCGCAGCAAATGCTTATCAATTTAATAATGACATCAATGTTCCGTACAAAATAGGCTGTGAGCTTGAAAAGAAAAGAGTCGAATGTGCAATATGGATTAAGACTCAAGAATAGAAGGGGTAAACATTGTGATTAGAGATTTCAACAACATTACACCAAGGATTGATGCAACTGCCTTTGTAGCGCCGAACAGCACTGTAATAGGAGATGTTGTACTGGGAGAAAATACTACTGTGTGGTACAATGCAGTTTTGAGAGGAGATATCGACAGAATAGTTGTAGGTGACAACACCAACATTCAGGAGGGTTGTATAATCCATTGCAAGAAAGGAGCCGATGTAAGAATTGGCTCACATGTTACTGTTGGACATGGAGCTATATTACATAGCTGCCATATCGGCAATAATACACTTATAGGAATGGGAGCGATAGTCCTTGATGACTCAGTTGTGGGAAATAATTGCCTGGTCGCTGCCGGCAGTGTGGTAACTCCCAGGACAAAAATACCTGATGGCAGTTTAATAGCTGGAAGTCCTGCTGTAGTAAAGAGAGTATTAACTGAGCAGGAAATTGAAGATATCAGAAACAATGCCAAAGAGTATATAAGCCTGTTGAAATACTACAAACAACCATAAGATGCTTATTTACTCATTATTATGGTGTGAATAGAAGAGTGTTTTGTTAAATTTTGTAGTGTTAACGCATTTCTTCCGAATTAAGTTGTAAATTTCTAGTGAATTAAGCAATTAATTTATTGACTAGCATTTTTCTTAGATATATAATTGCCTAGTGGAATGAATCTTTGCCGCTGTTACAACAGTCTGCGAAATATCAATACTTATTTATACAGAAGATCAAAGATTCATTACTAAAATTAAGGAGGAATACTTTCAAATGAGAACAAACAACGCGGTTAAATTTTTCGCGATAATAATTATCACCGTAATTTTAACCTGGATAGCATTTAATAGTTCTATTCTGGGATTTGAAGTACCAGGTATTCGAGAGATTCGAACAGGTATAGATATACAGGGTGGAGTAGACGCGAAGTTGTATGCAGTGACCGAAGACGGGAAATTACCTTCAGAAAAGGATTTGGAAGCTGCTAAGATTATAATCGGTAAAAGACTTGATTCAAAAAATATTTTTGATAGAGTTTTGACTACTGATACAGAAAAAGGTTATGTTCTTGTACAGATACCTCACAAAAAAGGCGAAGAGTTTGATCCTCAGAAATCAATTGAAGAAATTGGTAAAACCGCACTTCTTACCTTCCAGGAAGTTGATGAAACTAAAATGAATGCTGACGGAACATATATGCCGGCCGATACATCCAAAGAAGAGGAGAAGAAAAGGATAATTCTTCAGGGTAACGATATTGTTGATGCTACAGCAGAACCTTCTCAGGACGGAGCTGGTTTTGAGGTAGATCTTAAACTTTCTGATGAAGGTGCCAGGAAATTTGCAGAAGCTACAGCGAGATTAATTGGAAAGCCTATAGCAATATTTATGGATAATGAACAGATTAGTGCACCAATTGTTCAAACAGCAATTACCGGCGGATCAGCAAGAATAACATTGAATGGTACTGATCTTGATAAGCAGAAGGATGAAGCAAAAGAATTGGCTGGTCTTATAAAATCAGGTGCTCTTCCATTTAAGCTCGAGGCCAAGCAGGTTCAAAATATAAGCCCAATGCTGGGTTCCAATGCTCTGGCTGTAAGTGTGGAAGCACTTGTGGTTGCCTATATATTAATATGCTTATATATTACATTCTATTATAGATTGCCTGGATTTATTGCAAGTATTGCACTCTTCCTTCATACAATTCTTGAACTGCTGGCATTATCCTGGACTGGAATAACTGTTACACTTCCGGGTATTGCAGGTTTAATTCTTACCATAGGTATGGGTGTTGACGCAAATGTAGTTATATTTGAAAGAATTAAAGAGGAGCTGAGAAGTGGCAAGACTCTCAGATCAGCCATAGATGTTGGTTTTAAGAGAGCGTTTGCGGCCGTACTTGACGGTAACGTAACAACGCTTATTGCAGGTGCTGTTTTGTGGAAATTTGGTACAGGCCCTATACAGAGCTTTGCATATACTTTGATCATAGGTGTTGTATTGAGTTTTATTACAGCAGTGACAGCTACAAGAATCATGCTAAAAGCTGTATCGGATCTGGATATAGCAAAGCATCCTTGGCTTTATGGTGTAACGAAAAAGTTGAAGGAGGGCAATGCAAATGCTTAATATACCAAATGTAAATCTATATAGTAAAAGATATATTTTCTTCATTATTTCCGCGGTAATTTTATTATCAGGTGTAATTGCATTTTTTGCCTGGGGATTTGAACTTGATATCCAGTTCCAGGGCGGAACAGTCATTGAAATGAGAGCAAACGATAATACCTTTACTGAAACCAATGTTCAGGAAATAACCTCAAAGGTAACCGAGCTGGTTGAAGATACAGTCAATAAATCAGCTATGGTTCAAAAAACTGCAGCTTATGATGTTGATACAAAAAGCACTTTTGATGTTATAAAAATTAGTATCGGTAGTGCTGAAACTCTTACCAGTGAAGAAATAGTTAAAGTTGAAAATGCAGTAGTAAAAGAACTGAATCTTACTGCGAAGGATCCTGTTGTAAATGAAGAAAGTGTTGAACCTTTCATTGGTAAGGAAATCAGCCAGAACGGTATCAAAGCTGTCCTGATAGCAGGTGTGCTTATTATATTGTATATCTGGTGGAGATTTAAACTGGTATCCGGTTTGTCAGCAGGTGTATTTGGTGTTGTAGGATTGCTGCATGATATCGGAGTAATGATTACGGTATATCTTATATTCAGATTTCCTGTAAATGAATCATTTATTGCAGCTTTACTTACAATTTTCGGATTCTCAATGAATGATACAGTTATTATATATGACAGAATCAGAGAAAATACCAGACTGCTTAGAAAGGTACCCTTCCCTGAGTTAGTTAATACCAGTGTTATTCAAACCTTGAACAGATCTATTAATACAACTATAACTGTTTTAATAGCTGTTATTACAGTATTTGTTTTCGCTAGGGCAAACGGAATTGCTTCAATTGAGGAGTTCAGTTTCCCAATGATTATCGGCCTTGTAAGCGGAACCTATTCAACAATATTTATAACAATTCCTTTGTGGGTAATGTTTAAGGAAAATCAAAAGAAATCAAAAGCAAAAGCTGTTAAGGCATCATAATTAATTTGAACAGAATAATAAGCAAGACTTTTTAGATGCCAATTGATATAGTTTAATAATGAATCGGGTTATAAAAAACCAGAGGCTTTGAGGGCCTCTGGTTTTTTATATAGGAAGTAGCAGCTTACTCGGCATCTCTCTGTCACTGGCAAATAGGTATTAAGTATTAATTTGGTTGAAATATTTTGGACAGAATAGAGAATGAGAATTTAAATATAATAATAGAAATAAAATAAAAAGAACCTGTGATGGGTACAACCCTCTGGAGGTTCTATGCTACATTGATTAATTTAGTTTACAAGACTGAAATAATAATAATTTAATTAACATATAAATATAACTTATACGGATCTCTTCTTAATTATAATATCAATTACCAACGAAGCAATTATAAATTCAGCCATTACAAAAATACTGTTAGTTATTAGTGTTGTTGTTGTATACTCAAATACCATGCTGAAGTTATTGCTAGTTTTATTGATTACAAACAATGCTGTAGATACAGCTAATAGGGCTAAAGTAGCCGGAATAGCATATTTCAACATTTTTTTCGGGAATTCTGCCATGCCAGAAATTGCAGAATTCATTAGCTTAAGAAAGTTATGCTTTGTTGATCTGTTAGTTTGCTTTCCTTCCATGGAATACCCCCTGTCAATAATATAAAATGAAGTCAATTCAAAATGTTTTTTCTATTTTATTTGATACAGAAAATATCATTTTACTGTCGAAATTTATTATTTTGACTAATGTGTTGTTGATTCAGTGTAAAAATAACTTGGTTCACGTAAAATATTAACACTTAATGGGGTTAATTACAATGTAAATAATTGATAATAATTCATACTTCGACATCATAATACTAACTTTGAAATAAATTTATGTTAAGTGGTCGAATTACCAAAAAACTTTTGTGTGGATAATAAGCTAGGCAATATATTATAATTACGCTATAAATTATGTAAGGCAAATGACAACCTGACGACTTTTGAATACGTGCTTAAGCACGTGAAATGGAGGCTAATATGGAACTGATTTATTCAAAGAAACTCGAGATTAATGAAGCTGTTCAATATGATTGTAAGGAACTTAATCTTGATTATTATTTGGTTTGCTGTGAAACTGATAATTCATATACATATGGAGTACAGGTTAAGTTGACTAAGGACAGCGGCGAATCAGAAACAGCAGTTATTAATGATGTTCTACCTTCAAAGGATCGTGTGATGGAGCTCATAAACCTTATGTATAAAAATTCAGTTACACCTGTTAGTGCAAAGGATGTAATATATGACACTATAGCTGGATAAAATAAAAATAATATATTAAACAATTAGTTAGGATATAGTATACTTAAAGGGTTATTGAAAAAATAATCCTTTGGGTATACTTTTTTTTATTAAAAAAGAAGGAATATTAATAATAATGTCGAACAATTATTAAGTCAATTACTCTCGGATATTATCAATATTTACCAGTAAATCAGGCTCTGGTGTAATTGACTGGAGAAGTATATTTATTAAAATAAATAGCGGTATATATGTTTATAATATTTGGTAAATTGATGATCAAACCAGATTGGATTGTAGTGCATAATGGCAAATTTATTTCCTGAGGATCTAATTGAGGAAATTCGAGTTAATAATGATATTGTTGAGGTAATCTCCGAGTATGTTAAGTTGGTTAAGAAGGGAAAGAATTATTTTGGCATATGTCCTTTCCATAATGAGAAAACCGCATCTTTTTCGGTTGAGCCTGTAAAGCAGATATTTAACTGTTTTGGCTGTGGAAAGGGAGGTAATGTAATTCATTTCATAATGGGGATTGAGAATCTTGATTTCCCGGAGGCTTTGAAATTACTTGCCGACAGAGCCAAAATACCAATACCTGATACAAGTATTGGAGTTCAGGACGAGGAGAAGACCAGGCTAAAAAATGAACTTCTGGAGATAAACAAGGATGCTGCACGATTTTTTCACTACAACCTTATTAATGGTAAAGAAAAAGCACCATTAACTTATTTGCTTAATCGTAAGATTGAGAGCCACACCATTACAAAATTTGGTCTGGGTTATGCAGTTGACAGTTATGATGCACTTTACAAACATCTCATAAGCAAGGGACATAGTGAAAAAGCAATTATTAGCAGTGGGCTTGTTATATTTAAGGAAGAATCAAAAAAAATATATGACAGATTCAGAGGCAGAATAATGTTCCCCATATTTGATATAAGGGGAAATGTTATTGCCTTTGGAGGAAGAGTACTGGATTCCTCTCAGCCGAAATACATGAATTCGCCTGAAACGGAAGTCTATCATAAGGGTAAGCATTTGTATGCTATGAACTTCGCAAAAAATGCCTGTGCAAAGCAGATTATTTTAGCGGAAGGATACATGGATGTTATATCCTTACATCAAAGTGGAATAATAAATGCAGTTGCACCTTTAGGGACAGCGTTAACCGAAAGTCAGGGAAAACTACTAAAGAAATATACAGAAGAGATTGTCTTATCCTTTGACTCGGACAATGCTGGACAGACGGCCGCGTTAAGGAGTTTGGAGCTACTCAATGATATTGGCTGCAATGTCAGAGTATTGACAATACCCTCCGGAAAGGATCCTGATGAATTTATTAAGGTACGTGGCATTGATGAGTTTAAGCGGCTTGTAGCCAATGCGAAGAATTTGGTGGATTTTAAGCTTGAAATGCTAGGCAATAAGATTGATACCACGACAAATGACGGAAAAGTCAAGTTTATTGATAATGCAATGGATATATTGGATAAAATTGACAATAATGTAGAGAGAGAGTTATATGTCAAAAAACTGTCCAGGGATTTGGGTGTAAGCGAGCAGTCAATTTACTCGGAGTTGGCCAGGCGGCGGTATAGTAAACAGAAAGCCGGTGAAAAGCAGATAAGGGATACAAATGTTATCAAAATTAATACTGCAAAGAAAAAGCGTACTGTTGAATCTGCCGAAGAGAAATTTCAAAAACTTGAACTGATGCTTTTGTCTACAATTTGTATTGATAATAATGTATATTTTCAAATTAAAGACAGCATCAAAACGGAAGCAATTAAGTCAAATGAAATTAGACAAGCTTTCAATTATGCCATTGAGCGAATTGAGAATAAATCCGGAGTAGTAACCGGAGAAATATTAAGTAAATTTTCACCAGCTCTTGCTGAGAGTTTTGCAAATATAATCCAATCCCAGAGCATTTTTGAGGATAATAAAAAAGCAGCTCTTGACATTATAAAGAGATTAAACCTGCTTAGCTTGGAAACAAGAAAAGATGAAATTATAGAATTAAAAAAGAGATCTGATCTGACAGAAGGAGATGTTGAGTTATTAAATCGCGAATTAAGCAGTATTGTATTGAATATAGCTGTATTGAAGAAAGGCTTGAAGTAAATTTAGAAGGGAGGGGAACTTATGAAGCATAATCAGGAAACAAGAAAAGCAATACTAAAGGATCTGATTGATAAGGGCAAGTCTAAAGGAATGCTCACTTATAAGGAAATAATTGATGCTTTCGAAGAAATAGAGCTTGAGCCGGAGCATATAGAAAAAATATATGAAACTTTTGAAAATATGGGTATTGATGTTATAGGTGACATTGAGTCTGAAATGGAAGATATTCAGCTGACTGACGAAGAACTTGACATCAGTATACCAGAAGGAATTAGTATTGATGATCCTGTTAGAATGTATCTTAAGGAAATTGGTAAAGTGCCCCTTTTGACAGCTGATGAAGAAATTGAACTGGCACACAGAATGGAAAATGGTGACATCGAAGCTAAGAGGAGGCTTGCTGAAGCAAACCTCAGGCTTGTTGTAAGTATTGCAAAAAGATATGTCGGCAGAGGTATGCAATTTCTTGATTTAATTCAGGAAGGTAACCTTGGATTGATTAAGGCAGTAGAAAAGTTTGACTATAGAAGAGGATTTAAGTTCAGTACCTATGCTACCTGGTGGATCAGACAGGCTATAACCAGAGCTATTGCAGACCAGGCCAGAACCATTCGTATTCCTGTTCATATGGTTGAAACTATAAATAAGCTTATCAGAGTATCAAGACAACTGCTTCAGGAACTGGGAAGAGAACCTCAGCCTGAAGAAATTGCCAAGGAAATAGGTATGTCAGTTGACAAAGTAAGGGAAATAATGAAAATATCGCAGGAACCTGTTTCTCTGGAAACACCTATAGGTGAAGAGGAAGACAGTCATCTTGGCGACTTTATACCTGATGATGATGCGCCAGCTCCTGCTGAAGCTGCAGCATTTACATTACTGAAAGAACAGCTTATTGATGTACTGGATACTTTAACAGCCAGAGAGGAAAAGGTTCTCAGACTGAGATTTGGACTGGATGATGGACGTGCAAGAACTCTTGAGGAAGTTGGTAAGGAGTTTAATGTAACAAGAGAACGTATTCGTCAGATTGAAGCTAAAGCACTGCGTAAACTCAGACACCCCAGCAGAAGCAAAAAGCTGAAAGATTATCTGGATTAATGCTATGCTAATAATAGATTGAGTAATATTGAATAATAAGGATGTAAAAGACTCGATTATGAGTCTTTTTTCTTTTTGCGGGAAAAACTAATATATAATCAAACTGTTAAATATATGGTTTATTGAGTATGTAAATTGTAGCAGGAATTAGTATGAAGTATTAAATTAATGAAATATGGCGACAATCTGTCCAAATGGTCAAAAAGGGAAATTTGTAATGTTGACCAGTCAACGGTTGGAAAGTATAATATTATCTGTGCTCGAGAGAAAAGCTCTCAAACACAATAATAAAGCGGTGTTAAGCCCATTATATTAATTTACATATTCCTCAATAGCTCAGTCGGTAGAGCATGCGGCTGTTAACCGCAGGGTCGTAGGTTCAAGTCCTACTTGAGGAGCCATAGCGGGCCTTTAGCTCAGTTGGTTAGAGCAACCGGCTCATAACCGGTTGGTCCGGGGTTCGAGTCCCTGAAGGCCCACCAATAAAAAAAGAACACTTATACGAGTGTTCTTTTTTTATTGGTGGGCCTTTCCTCGCTGCCGCTCGGATAAGGCTTGATTATAGGGAATCCCCTGGCCGGGTTCAGGATAGGTGCAATGGCAATCAACTTATATATAATCACCGGATAGAAATTTGTTAAATAATGTTGTATAATTTATATAAAATGTATATTAAGTAAACTAAAAAAATTAGTAAAATTTACAATTAAATAACTATATATAGAAAAAATAATAGAGATTTTATTTGCACTTTTTTATTTATTGGGGGATTTGCTTATGCGTCATATTTATATCACTGCGCAAAGTTGTGTTGCTGGGATGCTTTTAACAGAAGATATCTGTACAGAAGCAGGTGCATGCCTTATCCCAAAAGGTACATTGATAACAGAGGACTTGGAAAAGAAGGTTAAACGTTTTAGGCTTAAGCCAATTCAGGTAGAAATCTATGATGATAGTCTGGTAGTGGAAGAAGTAAGCGGCTTTGAAAAGGATGTAAATAAACATAAAATGTCTGCTGAACTTTCACAAGCCTATTCTGAAGCCAAAGCAGAGGTTAAAGAGGTTTTGGATTCAATTAATTCCGGAAAAAGTCTGGACACTCGAAATGTGGATCATGCTCTGGTTAATATAAGAAAAAATGTACATGATTCATTTGATGTTCTTAAATGTATTGATTCTATTCGTTCTGTTGACGAGTATACATATGCTCACTGTGTAAATGTTTCGTTGCTGGCCATGACCCTTGCTAAGTGGTTGGGATATGATCAGATTAAAGTAGAAGAAATCGCAAAAGCAGGACTGCTGCACGATGTAGGGAAATCCAAAATTGATACCAATATATTGAATAAGAAGTCAAAGATGCTTCCCGAAGAGTATGAAGAAATGAAGAAACATTCAACATATGGTTATCGGTTGTTAGAAAATATGCCTGACATCAGTAAAGGGGTGAAGTTGGGCGTATTGATGCACCATGAGCGAGTTGACGGATCAGGATATCCCCTGGGTGCAAAAGGAGATCAGATTCATCAATATGCAAGAGTAATTGCAATTGCAGATGTGTACGATGCTATGACATCGGATAAGGTATATTCCAGAAGAAGATCTGTGTTTGATGTCTTAAGATATATGCAGGATGAAATGATAAATCTTCTGGATAGAATTATGTTAGGTGTATTTATTGAGAGGATAGTTTCTCACTACATAGGTGATTACGTTATACTGAACACTGGTGAAATTGGTGAACTGGTACATGTTAATCCAATGTATCCTTTGAAACCAATAGTCAAGGTTCAGAATGTTTTTGTAGATCTTTATTACGAGAGAGACACTGAACTCAGTGATTTATTATGGGATTACAGTAAGTATATGGTATAATGAACAAGAAAGACAGATTAATGAGAGTATAATGTTTATGTGTCATGGAGGCACATTATGATATAACGGACCTGGCACGGATTAGTTCCACAAAGTAAAATTTTTACTTTATTTTTCTTATATAATCCATATTCAGTTCTTCATCGTTTTGATCTATAACTGTTTTATTAATTGCCTGAACATTCGGATTAACTCCCAGGATATCTCTTCCTAATATTGTGCTGGATATGGGTCTTTCTATGTCATTAACCTTGTGTGTTTTTTTATATGGAGGCATAAACATTACTCCTTCTTTATTATTGATAAATCGTTAATATTATGTGTATAATTTACCTTGTTGATACAAAAGAAATAAATTTAGTCAATGAAACCTCCTTTATTCGCCTTAAGGCAGATATGGGAGCAGACGATTTTTTCATTACATTTTGTTGCCGCTATGTTGGCTCAAACCCGTAAAAGCGGCTTAAAGCCCTAAAAGGCTTAGGAGGTTAATATTTTTGAAGTTAGAACTTGATGGGAGACTAAAATTGATAGCAGATAAAGTTCCTGAATGTGAAGTTGTGGCAGATATAGGGACAGATCATGCTTATGTGCCAATATACCTGATACAGCAGGGAAAATGCAGGAGAGCTATTGCATCAGATGTTAAAGCTGGTCCGGTACGTATAGCCCAGAGAAATATAGCAAAATACAAAATTGAAGACAGAATTGAGACAAGGCTGGGAAGTGGACTTGAAACCATTGAAAAAAATGAAGCTGATGCCATTATTATAGCAGGAATGGGTGGAACACTGCTGTCAGAATTACTGGAGACAGATAAAGATAAAGTGTGCTGTAGTGACGTGATGTTGGTTCTGCAGCCAATGAACGATGTTGATGTGGTCAGAAGGTGGCTGTATGATCACCAATTCGAAATATTTGATGAAGAGCTTGCAAGGGAAGGTAACAAAATATATTGTGTTATGGCAGCCAGATTTATTGGGAAAAATAAAAGCTATAAGGACTTTGAACTCCATGTTGGTGAGTGCTTGATTATAAAGAAGGACCCATTGCTTCTGCCATATTGCGAAATTAAACTAAGACAGATTAACAGGGTTTTGGATCAGTTGGAAAACATGGCCGATAACAGCAGGTTGCTGAGAAAGTATCAAGGGTTAAAGGACAATTATTTAAAGCTTGTTAAGCAAATAGAGGAAGAAAAGAAAATTACAAATTAAATGAAAATCAATCTATAAAAAATTTATCAATAACAATCTAGGAGGTACCGAGCCCACCATTTCTGTCATAATAGTCATACTTTTGGTGAAATGATGGGCATGGACATGAATGAATATGAAGGTTGGAGAAATACTGAATTATATTAATGAGTTTGCACCCTGGGGCTATGCTGAAAATTGGGATAATGTAGGGTTAATGCTTGGAAGCAGACAAATAGAAATCAATAAAATACTACTATGCATGGATGTTACCTCTAAAGTTATAAAAGAGGCTATAAGCTATGAAGCGGGACTTATAATTTCTCATCATCCATTTATGTTTACAAAGCTTAATGCTCTGGATTTTGACACAATAAAAGGGCAGCAGATTCAGACACTGGTTACTAAAAATATCAGTGTAATAAGTGCACATACAAATTTAGATGTTGCAGTTGGCGGAGTTAATGACACCCTTGCAGAAACTATAGGATTATCAGAACTAAAGCCCCTGAAACCATATATCCCTGATGGTTTTGACAATAATCTGGGACTTGGTAAAGTGGGAATCCTGAACACCGAGACTGCATTTAATAAGTTTATTGAGAAGCTAAAGAAAAGCTTGAATATTACCAATTTAAGAATAATTGGCACACCTCCGGAAAATGTTAAAAATGTTGCCGTCTTTTGCGGTAGTTTTGATGGTGATTTAAACAGCTTAATGAGTTTGAAGCAGGATGTGCTTATTACTGGTGACTTAAAGTATCACACAGCTTTAGATGCCCGTGAAATGGGTCTATGTATTATTGATGTGGGTCATTTTGCTTCTGAGCATGTTATATTGTCAAGACTTCATAAGCTATTAACAGAAAAGTTTAATTCTGTTGAAGTGTTATGCAGTAAAATGGAAAGTGATCCATTTATTTTCGCTTGACATATTCAGCTTGAACTTCTATAATAAGTTGTCCAGGGTCAGAAAATGACATTTATCCGAACTTGGCACAATAAATGTTGTGAGTAATAAAATGCTTTGTAATGAATACAAAATCAAATAAAGTAACATATTAATAGTAACATATTAATATATAGTAAATTGAATTTTTAGTTAAATGTATTATAAAATATAAAAGAAAATAATGAGTAAGCCAGATGATCGCAGGCACAGCCTGAAAAGGCGTGAATGAGGAAAGTCCGGGCTCCATAGGGCAATGGTGCCGGGTAACTCCCGGTGAAGGTGACTTTAAGGAAAGTGCAACAGAGATATACCGCCTGATGGAAGTTTGAGGTTGGAAGTTAGAGGTTAGAAAATAGATGTACCGTTTTCTGACTTCCAACATCCAACTTCCTACTTCCAGCAGGTAAGGGTGGAAAGGCGAGGTAAGAGCTCACCAGCGGCATGGCGACTTGCCGGCTATGTAAACCCCACCTGGAGCAACGCCGTGGAGGGACGCAATGACTGCCCGTCAGTCCCGGGGAGGCGGCTTGAGCACTGCAGAAATGTAGTGCCTAGATAGATGATCATCAAATACAGAACCCGGCTTATAGACTTACTCATTTATTAATCAAAAACACCCGCTTATATGGCGGGTGTTTTTGCATAGGGAGTGTTTTATTGTAGGTATCTGAGAATAAGACATTTCTTTGGAATCTGTCCGAAATGTGATAAAATTATGTGATGAAATTACAATTTGCTGATTCAGAAATATGTTATTAAGTTGCTGATAGACATTTCTATGCTGTTGAAGCAGAGAAAATAATTATAGAAATAACTATATGTATATGAATTTTATAATAAATAAAAAAGAAGGGTTTCTAAATGGATTATATAAAACAAATAAATGAATTTATTCCCGCAAATGATCAGGAAAGACAGGATAAAAGTGTAATTCTGGATTATATAGAAAAATTCCCACATAATGTTCTGCTGCGTGAAAATAGCATAGCACATCTCACAAGTTCTGGGTTTATAATGAATAAGTCACTTGATAAGGTATTGATGGTTCATCATAATATACGGAATACCTGGGCCTGGACCGGAGGTCATGTAGATGGAGATACGGATTTTTTACATGTAGCAATAAAAGAAGCAAAAGAAGAAACAGGAATTATTAATGTATGGCCTCTCACCAGGGACATTGTATCTATTGATATTTTACCTGTATCTGGCCATATCAGAAGAAATAAGTACATTAATGCTCATTTACATCTTTCAATTGCGTATATTCTAATAACAAGTGAAGAGGAAACACTGGTAGTAAAAAAAGATGAGAACAGTGATGTTAAGTGGTTTGATGTAGAAGAGTTTACTGAGAAAAACTTTAATGCTGCCGATGTTTATTTATATAATAAATTAATAGCGAGAGCTAAAAAAGTGGACGAATTTATTGAAAAATCGTTACAAATCTGATTGTAGAATATATTCTTTCTTTTACTTTATTTATGATAGCACTTGGTGCGATATTAACAAATTAGGTAAAATGTGTAAATGTAAAAAAAGATTGAAATATATGAGAGAACGTATGATTATAAGCAGTATAACGAACAAAACAAAGGAGAGGTATTACAAAAATCAACATCAGCAAGAAGACAGGTGATTCAACAACATCCACTGGAAGTAATACAACGTATACGGATGAATCCTAAGTCAATGACACAAAATGATATTATGCAACTTCAGCGTTCTGTGGGAAATCAGGCATTTCAGCGGTTAATGTCTGAAGTATCTAGCAAGAATAATCTTCATTCAAATGACAAGCATGTAAAGAAAACGGAGGAATCCACTGAGAAAATTCATGCTGAAACAGCAGGAGTGATGGAATATTTGTATCAGGCTGGCTGTCAACTGATGAACCAAAACCTCAAACAAGCACATCAACTAATAAAAAAAGGAGGAATTAGAATGAAAATCAATAATATAATTTATATTGCTGCCATAATAGTTGTCATATTAATTATAATACTAATAGTATTTGTTTTCAGTAGCAAAAACTCAGATGCCAAAGTTAATATGAAAGAAGTGGCTACAATTGATACCCCTGTTACTTCACCTTCGGGAAAGTACCAGTTAAAGATTCTTGAAGAAACAATTAATGGAGTAAAAAATAATAAATTTGCTATATACAAAATGTTAAATGGTAATCCGGATTCTACAGCTATTTTTATTTCTGATGATGTTTTTCGAACAAGAGATAAGCTTTTCTTTTTATGGGATGACAATGATAGGGTATGGATATATAGCGGAGATGTTGGTACATACTTCTGGGAACGTATAACTGATGACAATTGGCAAAAACAAAGTTATGCTGATAATAAAAATGTTACTGTTCCGGATTTAATAAAAAAGTTAAAGCCGGGTTATTACGAGAATAATTAAAATGAACCATCTACTTTTAAATAGTTTGTTGAAACTACTATAATGCTGGTGGTATGGACAATTTGGGTGAAACCCGTTTATATAATTGCGACTATAATAATGATTAATTTCCAATGTCAATTAGAATAAGACTATCAGTATATAAAAGGTAACTTCAACTCAGTTATTTTTGAGGTATAAGAGTTATATAGATAAATATTGAATTTATATTGGCGCTACCAATTTAGTAGCGTTTTTTTATGTTTAATTTATACATAAAAACTCCTTATATTTGGGTATTATATGTACAACATTAATAAAAATAAGTAAAAATAATTAAATAAAAGTAAAAATATTTAATAAATATTTATATCTATATGGAATTATAATAACCACATAAAATAAAAAGGAGGAATTAACATTGAAAAAATTAATTTCATTTTGTCTGACGGTTGCTATGACTACATCAATTTTACTAACCGGATGTAGTTCCAGTACAACTAAGGACAATTCAAACAGTACAGCCTCAAACGGATCTGAAACTAATCAAAGTACTGCTGCAAAAACTACAACTCTAAATTTCTGGACATTTCAGGAATTGCATAAGGGCTTTTTTGACGATGCAGTAGATACATGGAATAAGAATCATCCTGATAGGCCTATAGATATTAAAACTGATGTTTATCCCTATGATGAACTGCATAATAAACTCTTAATAGCTTTGCAGTCAGGAACAGGGGCTCCGGATATTGTTGATATTGAATCTGCAAGATTTCCAAATTACCTGAAGGGCAGTAAACCAGGACTTGTTGAGTTAAACAGAGTAGTTGAACCCGTAAAGGATAAGTTGGTTATGGGTAGAATGGAGAACTACGCTAAAGATGGTAAATACTATGGTATTGACTATCACGTTGGAGCTCAGGTTATTTTCTACAATAAGGAAATACTTGATAAGGCAGGAGTAAATGCAGATGACATAAAGACCTGGGATGATTATATAGCAGCTGGTAAGAAAGTTGTAGAAAAGACCGGAAAACCAATGACTACAATTGAAACAACAGACCATTGGAGCTATTATCCTATATTGACAATGCAGGGTTCAGATTACCTAACAAAAGATGGAACTCCACAATTAGATAATGAAGCTAATATCAAATCTTTACAGTTGATGTATGACATGGTTTATAAAGACAAAATTGCTGTATTAACACCAGGAGGAAACCATCACACAGAAGAATACTGGGCTTGGATGAATCAGGGAAATGCAGCATCAGTTTGGATGCCAATGTGGTATATGGGTAGATTTACACAATATATGCCTGATTTGAAGGGTAAAATGATTATCCGCCCAATGCCTACATTCCCAGGTAGTGCGAAATCAGCCGGTATGGGTGGTACAGGAACAGCTGTTACTAATCAAAGCAAAAATATTGATTTGGCAGTAGATTTCCTTGCAGAAGCAAAGCTTTCTCTGGAAGGTAGCATCAAGACATGGACAATCCTCGGCTTTGACCCAATAAGAGTTGATGCATGGTCAGATCCTGCTATGAAAGCTGATAATGAATATACTCAGTACTTTGGTTCTGATATATTCAGTACTCTTCAGAGTATAGTAGGGGATGTTGGAGCAATTAATTATGGCGATCTTTATCCTACAGCCTCTTCATTAGTTCAGAAAAACGTATTGTTCAAGGTATTACAAGAAAAGAGTGAAACACCTGAGCAAGCGTTGAAAAATGCTAATAAAGAGCTTCAAAAGAAATAAACTATAATTGGTTAGGAGTAAAAGATTCAACTGATGTTCAAAAGGTTGAATCTTTTATTCTCAACTGTGGAGGATGTAATGGCTATCAATACTACAAATAATTCTAATATAAAACCAGCAAAGAGCGCACCCTTGCGTAAAAAATTTCATATTAAACAAGAAAAGTATGCTCCATATGTATTTGTTTTACCATTTATTCTTACTTTTTTGATTTTTTTCCTTTACCCGATAATTTCTACAGTAATAACAAGCTTTCAGGATGTTTTGCCTGGGGAAGTAGAGTTCGTAGGTTTAAAAAATTATAAAAATATGATAAATGAGCACTTCTTTAATGCAATATGGGTAACAACCAGATATACCTTTTGGACTCTGCTGGTATTAATTCCGTTACCAATGTTTCTTGCAGTGCTGCTAAACCGTAAGAATACTATTGGTAAAAATCTGTTCCGTTCAGCATTTTTCTTACCGGCATTGACATCGGTAATAGTAGCGGGTTTGTTTTTCAGATTAGCATTTGGTGAACAGGAAACCACAATTGTAAATATGATTCTTGGATACTTTGGGATACCTAAAACAACCTGGCTTCAAAAGGGGCACACAGCAATGTTTGTAATGGTTGTGCTTGCTACATGGAGATGGTTGGGTGTTAATGTAATATACTTCCTGTCGGGACTTCAAAATATACCGACCGAACAGTACGAGTCAGCATCAATCGACGGTGCAAGTGAGTGGAGGAAATTCCTGAGTATTACTGTACCAGGGTTAAAACCAGTTATTATATATGTGCTTACAATAAGTATATATGGGGGCTATTCAATGTTTGCCGAATCATATACCTTATTCGGACCCAGATCACCTGGAGACATTGGATTAACTATGGTAAGCCTGATCTATCAACAGGGCTTCAATGAAAATAATTTTGGAGCTGGTTCTGCTATCGGTATAACTCTTTTGGGTATTTTGATAGTGATTAACATGATTCAGCTGACATTGACAGGATTCTTTAAGAAGGAGGGTGAATAAAGTGAAAACAAAAGAAGCTAAAAGCAATATGTTATCGATAGCAATTCTAATTGTAATGATTATATTTGCCGTATTTTGCATAGCACCATTTGTCTTCTTGTTCATGTCCTCATTTAAGCCTGGTTCTGAGATGATTAGAAATGGTATAAGTATCAATTTTGATTTCAGTTCTATGAATTTTAATAATTACAGGTTGTTATGGGAGGCCAGAGAAGGAATCTATCTCCATTGGTATAAAAACAGTTTAATTATAACTGTGCTTGGAACGGTTTTATCACTTTTTCTGACCTCTATGGTTGGATATGGGCTGGCTGTGTATAATTTCAAAGGCAGAAACTTGTTATTTATTCTTGTTTTAATAATAATGATGATTCCGGTTGAAATATTGATTCTTCCGCTATATAAAATGTCAATATCATTTAAGGTCATTGATACTTATTGGGGTGTAATACTTCCATTTGTGGTATCACCATTTGCTGTGTTCTTTTTCAGGCAATATGCAATAGGGCTTCCAAAGGCATTCCTGGATGCAGGAAGAATAGACGGTTGTTCAGAGTTTGGTATGTATTTTAAAATCATGATGCCATTAATGCTTCCTGCTTTCGGCGCAATGACAATACTACTTGCAATGAATAACTGGAACAGCTTTGTCTGGCCGCTAATTGTACTTCGTTCAAATGAAATGCTGACCTTACCTATAGGCCTCCAATCACTAATAACACCATATGGAAACAATTATGACCTGTTACTCTCAGGAGCGGTTATGTCTGTTATTCCAATTATGATTGTGTTCTTCCTGAACCAGAAAGCATTTATTGAGGGATTGACAGTGGGCGGTGTAAAAGGCTAATAAAATCACATCCGTAGAAGTCCGGAGTATCTGGACTGGGAGAATATACTATATATTATTTATTGTAATTTATATATAATATATAGTATATTATTTTTTCTGATAATTTTGAAAGTGTGATTAATTAATGTTTTCCTTTTATTCATTTTTCAAAGAGCTAAAGAAAGCACCTAGTTCTGTTTTGAACTATATTGTTTCAATTATCAGAAATACCAGAATTAAACGACGGTTAATTCTGGTTTTGATTATGCTTTCAGTAGTACCTTTATTAATTACAAGCATATATTCCTATAATCAGTCCAGTTTTGCTATTAAAAGTAAGACCAGTACATATTCAGCTCAGGTTATGAACCAGGTTGGTGTTAATATTGAAAGAGAGCTCAACAGATTGGAAAATGACAGTATTGAAATAGAGTTTTCTGCATTAACTCAAAATACATTGACTAATTATGACAATATGACTGATTGGGAGATAGAAATGGTGCAATCCACTATGAAAGAAAGCTTGGTAAAGAAGTTTTCTTTTTTGCATGATGTCTCGGATGTTTTACTTTATACAAACCATGGCAAAAGGATTGTAGCCTATGGAGATAAGAGCTTTAAGCTTAATTTGGAAAAGAGTTTCCTTGATTCATATTTGCGGGAGCTAGTTGATAAAGGTGGTACCCCAGTTTGGAAAAGTCTGAGTGTGGATTTAGAGGAGCGATTGGTGAAGTTTGCTACCAGCCCGGAGCAGATGAATAAAAGTGATGGAATACTTCTGGGAAGAGCGGTTCTCTCACTTGAAACAGGAGAAATAATCGGAACTCTTATGATCCGCACAAACGAGAGATATTTTTCGAATATATATAAAAATATAGATATGGGGAAAAACGCCGACATTTTTGTTATTGATTCCAAGGGTATTGTTGTTTCCAGTAGAAATACAGATATACCTGTGGCAAAACGGTACAAGGATCAGACGCTTTTAAAGGAGCTTGTAAATAGAACTGAAAGCAGTGAAAGAACTTTTAATATGACAATTGATGGCAAGAAGCACCTGATAGCCTTTTCATATTTACAAAATGCCAACTGGTATGTAGTTAGCACCATTCCCTACTCTTATCTCAATTCTGAAGTTATGGCAATACTCAAAAACATAATGTTGCTGACTTTAGTATGCTCTGTTTTAGCAGTTTTATTATCCTACATTTTTTCACTTACCATATCAAAACCGCTTAATAGACTTATTTCGGCAATGAATGAGGTGAAAAAGGGCAACTTATCTGTTGGAATTGCAGATAAAAGTAAGGACGAAATAGGTGAAGTTGCAGGAAACTTTAATACAATGGTATATGAAATAACCAATTTGATGGAGAGAGTAAAAAATAATGAAATTCAGAAAAGAAAGGCAGAGATTAAAACATTACAGGCCCAGATAAATCCTCACTTTTTATCCAATACACTCAATACCGTTAAGTGGATGGCTGAAGCTCAAAAGGCACATAATATAGAAGCTTTGGTATCATCTTTAATCCAATTACTCCACGTGAGTATGGGAAAGGGAGATGATTTCATAACCATACGTGAAGAGGTTGAATACATAAAAAGCTATATCAACATACAGGAATACAGATATTATGACAAGTTCAAAGTTGTATTTGATTTTGAAGAGGATATCCTTGACTATAAGATTTTGAAATTCCTGATACAACCTGTTGTTGAAAATTCTATAATTCACGGTGTGGGGCCTATGAACGGACAAGGTTTAATTTCGATTAAGGGGTATAAATATAATGAAGAACTAAAGATCAGGGTAACTGATAATGGTGAGGGCATACCAGCAGAGATTTTATCCAGGCTATTAACAGCTGAGGGATGTGACAATAAATCTAAATTTAGTGGTATTGGGATAAATAATGTTAATGAACGTATACAAATTAATTTTGGAGAAAAGTATGGTCTCCAAATTGAAAGTGTGCCCCAACTATATACTACTGTTGAACTGACTCTACCTATTATATTATAAGGAGTGTTGAGTTTTGATAAAGGTTTTGATAGTAGATGACGATTCAGTGGCACGTACTAATATTAAAGTAATGCTTGACTGGGGGAGCAATGGCTTTGAAGTGTGCGGCGAAGCCTCCAATGGACAGGAGGCCATGCAGCTGATAAGTGAAACTCTTCCTGAAATAGTTATTACTGATATGAATATGCCTGTTATGGATGGAATAGCATTAATTGAGTACGTGAAGAGTAATTATCCTAATATAAAAATAATAGCACTCAGCGGATATGAAGATTTTGAATATGTGAGAAATAGTATGAAAAATGGTGCACTGGATTATATATTGAAACATTCCCTTGACACCGAATCTTTGAATGAAGTTCTTAACGTTGCAAAATCAAAGCTCATGTATGAGATTTCAGAACATAATAAAAAAGTAATGCTTGAGATGCAAATTAATGAAAGCAGATCATTATTGCGGCAGAGATTTATTACTCAGTTGGTTGAGGGTGATTTAACAGAGCTTTCTGAGATTGAAAGGAAAATAGCTGAATTAAAGCTTGATATTGAAACTAAAAATATAGCCTTGATATTGTTTGAAGTTGATGATTTTCTAAATATTTGTGAAAGGTTTGCACAAAAAGAAGTAAACAAACTGATTTCTTCAGTGGAAGAAATTTCAGCTGAAATATTGAAGGGGTCGGTAAAGGGGATTGTATCGCATATCCGTGACGGAAGGTTTGTTATCATATTATCATATGGTAAAACACGCAGTGACCTGTTCATATATAATTCACTTGTCACAACCATAAACAGAATCAAATCAAGTATAAAAAGATATCTGAATATTACTGCCTGCTTCAGCTACAGCAGAGTATTCAGCCATATTGCATATACACATCAATATTATAAGGAAGCAGAGGCATTATTAAGGGAAAGATTCTTTATGGGAAAAGACAGGATAATTGAAGAGCATGCCCATAACAGCAAATACAATGAATTTTTAAATCTTGAAATCAGTGAAGAGAGCGCTATAATTGAAGCATTAAAAGCACAGGATAATGAGAGAGTTGAAAAATGCCTGGATAAAATATTCTCAAGGCTTGTAGAAAATAAATCCAGCTATAACTCTATTCAAATGATATGTGCAGAACTTATTAATATCGTTAACCGGGTAGCCAGAGAAGCTGGGATTGATATTAAAAGTGTTTATAATGACAAGGATATTCCATACTCCAGTATGAAAAAGATTGAGACTTTAATGGAAATGAGAGAGTGGATTCTAAAGTCATATTTCAAACTCATTGAACTATTAGGGGCAATTAAGATTAATCCCAACTACTCAGAATACACAAAAAAAGCTATTAGTTATATATATAAAAATTATAAGACAAATGTGTCCTTGAACGAGGCAGCGGAACACATAGGAATTAACAGCTCATATCTCAGCAGGGTTTTTAAGGAGGACTGCGGAATGGGCTTTGTTGAGTTTCTTAATAAAGTAAGGGTGGAGTTTGCCAAACAGATTATTGAGACCGGAAGGCTGAAAATGAAGGAGGTTGTAAAGGAAGCAGGCTTCAATAACTATACGTATTTTTTTAAGGTTTTTAAAGATATAACAAATATGACTCCAGTTGAATATGAAAGGCTTCATCAATAATAAAGCACAGGGTTGATTTACTGACCTGCGAGTGTCCTGTGAAACTACCAATTATTTATATAATAGTTTATAATTGAATTGTTGGGATATTTTATCAGGATACGGGAGGTTTGAATATGCCGAGGTGTCCAAAATGTAAATGCGAATATGACCAAGGCTATAAGACTTGTTATAATTGCGCAATCGACCTGGTTGATGAATTGGTACAGATTGAGGATAGCAGTTGTACTGAATATGACAGAGAGGTTTATTTAGTTTCAGTAAGTAATAATATTGAAGCCGAAATAGTTGAAGATCTTTTGACATCAAATAAAATCCCTGTACTAAAAAAGTATAGGGAAACTGGAGCATATTTGAATATTTATATGGGTGGCACAAATTTTGGGGTAGATATATATGTTCCTTCTAAACTGATGACAAAGGCTAAAGAGATACTAAAAGACAACTATGAGGTTGAAACAGAAAATAGTCAAAATAACTTCCATGAAGAAAACATTACTGAATCAAATGATAGATATAATAAAAAACGCAGATTTCTAACCTGGATATTAATTCTTATATTTGTACCTGGTGCATTAGGATTTATTATTAAGACTTTTATAGTGTTAATTAAATGGATAATGTATTACAGGTGGACCTGGTAATTACAATGCAAAAAATTGGTAACAACGTTCACTTATTTCTGAACTTTAATTGAATTTTCTTAATAGATACAAAAATAGAAAGGTGAATCCTTTCTATTTTTGTATGCATTATTGGTTACATTCTTGTCTTTCCTTTTCCTGACAATATAAATAATAACACTTAAATTCTGTTCTTTGGTTTTTAATTAAATGCAAGTACTCCAATTAATATGATAAAAGCACTATCTATTCGTGCCAATTACAATTAAAATCTTAACATATAGTCGCACATATGGTGTTACTGATTAATTTATCTCTAAAAACCGTTACAATATGATTGAATACAAACAAATTGTTTTTGGCAAGTATAAATCCGAGCAGTGCGGAACTTAATTTTCCGAGCACCCCATTCCCATTATTGGGATTTCATGGTTGAGTGTGTTAGCCTGTAACTTTGCCCTTGAAAAACCAGCA